>JGI12269J14319_10005555_pt1 | contig 11129 bp, 11 predicted proteins | sample PeaSoiSIISIP2007_FD_14319 | JGI IMG/M metagenome (IMG submission 14319) | reverse complement strand
CAAGTTGACTGTTATTTGAATCAGATGAGGCATGGATCGCTCCCGGTGCATCTGTTTCTGATTTCTCACCGCGATACACTCGCGCAATGCCGCGCACGAGGCGACGCATTGGCAGCGTGCCTTTCTCGTCCGCAAAGAAGATTTCTCCGACGCGGCTGCCGCGGTAGAACCAGCGCTTCAGCAGCGCCAGGTGCTCCATAGTTTCAAGTGCACTGCTTGCGGCTGCCGGCGGAAACGACGCAAGCGCTTCCTGGACCCGTGATTCCATCGATTGCGACTTGGTATGTTCCGCGGCTTGAATCGGAAAAGTCACCGGGCCGGAGATGCGCCCAGCCGATATCTGAAAGAAGTTGACCGATTCCGGGCTGGCGCTTCGCTGGACCAGCACGGCAGCAAGACGATCGATGCGGTGAACAATTTCCGGAAGCTGACTCAGCATGGGCTTGAGCTTGTCCAGGCGCGCGTGCAGAGCCGAGGCGTTCTCGAATTCCAGGTTGGCTGAAGCGGCATCGCGCTGCGCCGAGATTTCCCGCACCAGGGACTCGCCTCCGGTGTCGAAATACGCCTGCACGCGCGACACTTCGGCGCGATATTCGTCGTCGCTGCAGCCTTTGAAACAGGGCGCGAGACACATCTTCATCTCCGAGTAAATGCAGCCGGGAAATTTAGGATCGGGATGCAGATCGTCCACGCAGCGTCGCATCTTGAAGAAGTCGAGCGAGTCGTTAGCGAACTTTTCCGCCGCGGTGCGCGAAGGGAACGGCCCGTAGTAGATATTCCNNCCNCTGAGACGGCCGAGCCGGGTGGTGATGGAAGCNCGCGGAAACTCGTTCTCCAGGTGCAGNTTGACNAGCGGNGCNAAGCGCAGNCGCANACGGTTGCTGTAGGTNTTCGGGAACGCNGAACGCAGCAACTGGTAAAGCAAGAAGCTGGATTCAAAGTCTGAGCCCGTCGGGCTATATTCGATCCATCGGACGCGATCGCGCAGGTTCAGTTTCCTGCTGTGTTCCGCGGGCGCGCCGAGCAGCCGCTGGAGCCGCCGGCGCAGGTTGGCAGTCTTGCTGACGTAAGGCTCGACTTGCGGATCGTTGCCTGCAAGCAGAAACACAGCAGGAGCGGCCGGAACTAAACTGAAAAAGTAACCATCGCGAGCTAGGACGAACTCAAGGCGGCAAGCCAGCACAGGGCCATTCTAGCGGATGCCGGCGCTGCGGAACTTCTGTCGATAGTCTTTCCCGTTCACCAGTACAAGCCGGCACATCTCAAAAAGTCGGGAACGCATGCGCTCGCCGATGCGGTCGCCCAGGGTTTCTTCGCGGGCGGCGCGACGCGGACCATCGACCCTCTCCGACCCGGCGCTGGCGCTATCCAAGAAGTTGGTGGTAATAATTGTCGTCAGCTTTTCGTTGTAACGGGCGTTCAAGATCAGGCTCACGGTGTCCCAAACCCATTCTGAAGGCTTCACCGCGCCGATGTCATCTAGTAATACCACCTCAGTCTCGAAGACCGGTCGCAAGAGATCCAGTTCCGTTGTCTGAACCGATGGGTTGTATGAATTTTGGATCTTCTTCAGAAGCTCGCGGTAATCACAGAATAGACAGCGCACACATTTCCTAGTTAGTTGCTTCAGTGCAGCCACCGATAGATGAGTTTTCCCTACTCCACTAGGGCCGATCAACAAGAGCCCGCTTCGATCCAGCGGATACTGGCCCGCCCAATTCTCAATTTTGATCTTCGCGGCGGTAAGAGCATCACTCCCACTAGTCTCATAGTTCGAGAACTCACAATCCACGTAGCGAGATGGAATTTCTGACACTGCCAAGATGTGTTTCGCTTGTGATTGCAGGAAACAATCACAGCGTGTAACTCTTTTCTCGCTGCCAGAGCCAGCGTCTTTCCATCCGGAGCCTCCGCATATCGGGCAACTCTGCGGATCTTCAGCTAGCTTGGCTGCTGCATTTTTCTGCATAACATTCCCAGCAGGTGCCCCACTGTGTGAGACCAGACTCCGGATGAAGTTTACATTCTTCTCTTCCATTTTCTTTCTTAAGTGTACCTTCAAAATCTAGATAAGAGGTGGCGTTGTCATCTGTGGATTTGGAGGATTTACGCTTCCTCTTGTGGAATTTCAGAACCTGTTCGTCGTAAATCTCCAGGAGCACGCGATTATAAATCCAGACAGCACCGTCAGTCGTCGTGCCCTCGCGCTCGAACATGCACAAGATCGGCTCACATTCTTTTTCAAAGAATTGCCGAGTGCGCGCATTCGCGAGGCGCCACAACTGCCCGTCGTCTGGCAAATATCCAGGTCGCTCCGAAACCCACGATGCGAACAGCAGGTTCAGGTACCACGCTTGCTGATAATCCTTCATAGCCCGGTAGCGTATGTCTCCCACTAAGCGGTGAACGTAGAAGGGAAACCACTCCAAGAGTTGGTTTCGTCGAAGACTCGGGGGGAGCGAGGCCATAATTTCGGGGTGCGTTTTGAAGAGTGCTTCATTGTCCTCCCCAACGCAACAGGGAAAAACTCTTGGGCTGTGCACATGCTGTGGAGATGTGGTCTAGGTTGTGGACGAGGGCGGAAAAGGTTGAACGAACTCTACCTGACTTGGCTCGACAGGATAGCCGAAGCTGGCTGTTCCTCCCCGCGATTACTTAGAGTGCCTTCGCTTATTTCTTGCAGTACCTCCTCCGGTCGAATCCTCGTTTGCAGCCTCTCTCACCATCTGCAGAAATACCCGGGCCTCGGTTCTCAGAGGACGATGCCGAGGATGAATTACGTCCAGGCTTCGCCGCAGGGGTTCGGCATCAAGAAGTTTCACCGTGGTGAGCTTGTGCGTACGGATTTCTTGTCCAACTGCCATCTGAGGCAGGAAAGAAAGTCCCAGCCCGCGTTCCACCATCCGCTTCGCGGTCTCGATCGAGTCAACCTCAAGAGCAACGTTCGGAACCAGGCCGGCAGTGCGAAACAAGCTGTGCGTAAGCGTCCAGTCGCTCGATCCACGTTCGTAAAAGATAAGCGGCCAGCTCGCAACCTGTTCCAGACGGGCCCGCCGCGAATGCTTCGGACCCCGTTTTGGATGAGCCACGAGAAGCAGCGGGTCATCGCGCAGACTGATGGTTTCGACTTCGGGATGTTGCAGCGATCGAGCCAGTCCAATTTCTGCCTCTTCGCTCAACACCAGGTCCAACACCTCTTTGGAATGGCCGGGGCGAATGCTGATAATGACGTTCGGATGAGCCCGCTGAAAGCGCTTCAGTATGTCCGGCAGAAAGTAAACGGAGATCGAAAGTGCGGCGGCAATCTGCAGCGTGGTTCCAGTTGCTGGTTGCGACTCATGAACCGCCTGCCGCGCCAGCGCGGCCGTCCGCAACAACAGCTCGGCGTGAGGGCGAAACGTGCGGCCAGCATCGGAAACAATCAGGCCACCTCGCGACCGGGAAAATAACCTGACTCCCAACGATTGCTCCAGCGCCTTGATGCGGGCGCTGACCGCGGGTTGGCTGATTCGCAGGGCCTCCGCGGCGCGATGAAAACCGCCAAAAGTCGCCACCGCGAGAAAAGTCTCAACCTGATCAATTTCCATGCTGTGCCTGCCGGCGGAGTGCAACTGCTAACAACGTCCTATTATCACAAAGTTCCACGCTGATAACAATACATTATCAGCATGATAGAAAGGTTCAGTTTGACCAGACTCGATCTCTGCCCCACAATCCTCAAAGCAGTAGGCCGCTTAAGGCCGGGATTGAATACGCGTGCGGGCTGAGGACGGGCGACCTTTTATCCGATATTGCCATCCAACTCCGAGCACGGCCCCAGCAGTGAGGACCGGAATAACGAAACGGCGCCACGAGAGGAAACAAGAATGCCAAGCAACGGAAACGGAAAAAGTTCGCATCTGGGGACAGACTCGAAGTCGAGCACGCGCTGGGCGGGAATCACTCGGCCTTACACGGTGCAGGACGTCGAGCGCCTGCGGGGATCTATCCACATTGAACATACCTTGGCTCGCCTTGGCGCGGAGCGGCTTTGGGAGCTCTTGCAGAGCGAGTCCTACGTTCCCGCCCTCGGCGCAATGACCGGTAACCAAGCCGTCCAACAGGTGAAAGCTGGGCTGAAGGCGATTTACGTCAGTGGCTGGCAGGTGGCGGCCGACGCCAATGATGCCGGGCAGATGTATCCCGATCAGAGCCTGTATCCGGCTAACAGCGTGCCCAATCTTTGCCGCCGCATTAACCAATCCCTGGCTCGGGCGGACCAGATTCATCACGCTGAAGGTATGAATGGCGTGCACTGGTTTGCACCGCTGATCGCCGATGCCGAAGCAGGCTTCGGTGGCAATCTGAACGCATTCGAGCTGATGAAGGCAATGATCGAGGCTGGCGCCGCCTGCGTGCATTTCGAGGATCAGCTCTCTTCCGCTAAGAAGTGCGGACACTTGGGCGGCAAGGTTTTAGTCCCGACCGTCGAAGCCATTCAAAAGCTGNTCGCAGCGCGCCTGGCAGCCGACGTGATGGGCGTGCCCACGCTGATCATGGCGCGAACCGACGCCGACAGCGCCCACTTGCTGACCAGTGATGTGGATCCGCGCGACCGCAAATTCCTTACCGGAGAAAGAACCCCAGAAGGCTTCTTCGGCATCCGCGCTGGCATCGAATCGGCCATCGCCCGCGCCATTTCCTACGCGCCCTATTCGGACCTTATCTGGTGCGAAACTTCGCATCCCGACCTCGAGGAAGCGCGCCAGTTCGCCGCAGCGGTCCACGCGAAATTCCCGGGCAAGATGCTGGCTTACAACTGTTCTCCATCATTCAACTGGAAGAAGAAGCTGGACGATGCCACCATCGCCCGCTTCCAGACTGAACTCGCAGCTATGGGTTACAAATTCCAGTTCATCACCCTGGCCGGTTTCCACGCCTTGAACCTGAGCATGTTTGAACTGGCCCGTGGATATAAGCTCACCGGAATGACCGCGTACTCCCGGCTGCAGGAAAAGGAATTCAGCCGCGAATACCAGCATGGCTACGAGGCGGTGAAGCACCAGCGTTTTGTAGGGACCGGCTACTTCGACGCCGTCACCCAGGTGATTGCTGGGGGAGCTTCATCCGTGACGGCGCTGGCCGGTTCAACCGAGGCCGAGCAATTCGCCGAGTTGAAGCCTCAGGTACGCCCGAAAACCGGCCCCGACGCGGCATGCCAGCCCATTCTCGGCGACTGCCCATCCATCGTTCAACTGCAGGGTCAGGACCCCGGTCCCGAGGAAAGCCTGATGCCTTCAGGGGATTAGCAATGCCGGATCATCGGCATTTTCAGATCGCCATAAGCCACTCTTGAGCGCCAACGAGCGCGGAGAGTGGTTTTGCTTTTAGGCCGATTTCTAACCCCTTGGACACCTTTTCCACCGCGCTGACCCAAACAAGGCATCCAGCGCCGATTTTCACAGTTGACATTCATCGTTCTCAGGAGCTAAATAAGGCCGCCGGGTTTCTCACTCAGGGAGTGCTCCCTCCCCTGCGCCCTTTGAGGACAAAGAGACCTGCCAGGAGAGACGATGAACAAAGCCGATCTCATTGACCGTATCGCATCTGGTAGCGGCATTAGTAAGGCTCAAGCGGCTACCGCAATCGACACAACCGTGGACAGCATTACGTCCGCTCTGAAAAAAGGTGATCGGGTAGCGTTGATTGGTTTTGGCACTTTCTCGGTGTCGCAGAGAAAGGCCCGCAATGGGCGTAACCCGCAAACGGGCGCCACCATCAAGATCGCTGCTCGCAAGGTGGCCAAGTTTTCGGCTGGAGCCGAACTCAAGAAAGCCGTCAACCGCAGTAAGTAAAGGGCCCAAGTTTCACATCGAATACGGCAGGGGGTCGGCCCTGCCGTTTTTCATTTTGTCGAACGAGCGATGGCGGACGGGCGTCCCGCCCCTTAGAGACGGGAAGGCTGGTCATTGCGTTACCGGAAGCGCGGCGTCAGAAAGCCAGCTTGCCTGCGATACTCCTGGTACTGATCGCCGAATTCAGTGGCCAGGAAGGATTCCTCTTTGGCCGCTTTGCGAGAGAATTCCACGAGTCCGAGCAACACGCCAAGCACAGCGCGCCACTCTCCCACCACCAATGCCGTGCCAGCCATCGCCAAGAGCAGCCCGGAATAGATCGGGTGACGAACGTGGGCGTAGGGGCCGAAACGAATCAACTGATGGTCCACTTTCAGGCTAACCCGGCCGCTCCAGTACTGACCCAAACTGTACCGCGCCCAAATGGCAACCGCGGCACCAGCAAATGTCAGGAAAATGCCTGAACTCCGAACCAAGGCATTGTCCGGCACAAAGCGCCAACCTAAAAAGCTGAGGCCCAGTCTAGGGGAATACAAAAGCATAAACACCAGAACCATCATGCCGATGTGCAATAGCCGCCCGCCCGGGTCTTCCGAGACCCTGATCCGCTTCAGGCGAAGGGCGCTGAGTGCCCAATAAGCGAGAAGCGCATACCAAGGCACCAGCTCCAAATTCGAGGGCGTCATGAATTTCACATCTTCCTCCCTGCTAGTTTGCGATGATGTTTTGGCTTTTCGGGGAGCCGATGCAGCCGGCGAATCCACTCCCGCTCGGACTCGATCTGCTCGATCAAGTATCGGACGACCTCGCCGCCGTAGGTCTCCAGATCCATGTTCTGGCGCATAGCGTCCAACCTTTCTTCGCGGTGTTGCAAATAGTTTTCTCGCTGTTTCAGAATGCCCGCGCGAACCGGTTCCTCCAGCAATGCGAACATTCCAATCCGTGTGATAAAACCCGAGAACGAAGGCGCATCCGATTCGCCGAACTCGCTCAGACGTGTGATCAGCTCCTGCCGTCCCAGCGCGGTAATTGCGTACTGGTGACGCGTCTGGCCACGCTCTCCCGGCATACTTTTCCTGGTGACCCAGCCTTCGGCAGTGAAACGTCGCAACATCGGATAAACCAGATTGTTGTGCATCGCCCCGTGTCCAAGAATGAACCCGGCTTCGCGTTTCAACTGATATCCGTGCTTCGGACCGTCGAATAGCGTCGCCAGGATTATTAGATCAGTCATGACAGTGTCAATTGTGTCCTAATGAACATCACTTGTCAAAGGCACGAAGAAAACCGGAAAGCTTAATGATTTTAGGTGTGCTGCGGGGGAATCAACCGAAGCGAGCTCCATTTGCTGAATCCTGCGGGCTTCCGTTAGAATCGAATGGTTTGCTAAGAGGTTTGGTATCGAGGTGAGGAGACCATGAAAGCAGCCATTCATCCCGCTTATAACGAAATTCGCGTCATGTGCGCGTGCGGCAATAGCTTTAGCACGCGCTCGACCCACAAGGGCGATATCCACGTGGAAATTTGCTCCGCTTGTCATCCCTTCTTCACTGGCAAGCAGAAACTCATGGATACCGCCGGGCGAGTGGAGCGTTTCCGCCGCAAGTACGCCAAGAAGGAAGCGCCAAAGGCCTAAGTTCGTCAGAGACTTATGGAAAGTTGAAGAGCCTCCGTTGCGGAGGCTCTTTTGTTTTGCGTGTGAATCAATATCAATGGAGGACGGCGTTTCGTCCGTCCAGGCGCACAGAATCGGTCTACTCGTCTTCCGTAGGATTGATGGGTTCTCCGACGATGTTGTAATAAATCTCCTTGGGCGGCTTCGGCTTTGCTGGTTTTGCCGGCGCCTTGGGCGGCGGAGAAGCAGAGTCGGCTGCCTTCGGCTGCGCTGAGGGTTCAGGTGGCGACCAGAATTGGCCTGGCGGCTGCGATGGGGGAGCCGGTGCGTCTATTACCACGGCTGGCGCCGGGATCGAAACCTTGGCCGGTGGCGGCGCCGTGGCTGCGGTTTGAACCGGCACAACCGACAGAGGCGAGGGCGCCCGCTCGGGAACAGGACTCGTCCGGGGCGACGTGCTGCGAATAATCCTTGGTTTTCGTTGGACCCAGGAATTCAGGATCACTGCGGCAATTCCCGCAAANCAAAGCTNCAGAACAGAGGTAAACAGCGCNGGAACATTGAAGTCGCCTTTGCCCAAGTACAGCGGGGACTGGACATCGCCGCCCATGGTTCTTGCCAGCGCCGGCAGAATCAGGTTGTTCGTGACCGAGACGATAAATCCCCAGATTCCTTCCGCCAGTATCACGGCGATAACGACTCGGCCTATCCATTTACCGGCATCGACTGCNGAGGGTTCCGGCGAGGNCGTTCTAGGAANTTCATCCATAACTTGTGTGATGCAAATTGTGCCACAGCCGCATAACTTGTGGAAGGCAGTAAAATAGNCAAGTGCGCAAGTACTGGGACAATCCGGNGAATGTNNGCGCGGGCGTCGTCGCCCGTGCAGGGATCAGTGTGCCCGATCGAGTCATGATCGGCGATATCCAGATCGCGCCAGCAACCGTCCTCGCTCCGATGGCGGGCGTTACCGACACCGTTTTCCGCAGATTCATTCGTAACCTGGGCGGCTGCGGCCTGATCATGACTGAGTTCACCTCCGCCGATGGCGTGCTTCGCACCAAAGACCAGAAGGCCAAGCGCTACCTGCATTTCTACGAGGACGAGCATCCCATCTCCGCGCAGCTATTTGGCAGCGATCCCAGAGTCATGGCAGACGCCGCTCGCATGGTCGAAGATCTTGGCTTCGACCTCGTCGACCTCAACCTGGGCTGTCCGGCAAAGAAGGTGGTCAAGTGCAATGGTGGCTCGGGGCTGCTGCGCGATCTGCCTGCGATTGGCAAGATTTTCGAGGCGGTTCGCGCGGCCATCAAGATTCCGTTCACGGTAAAGTTTCGTGCCGGGTGGGACGACGAGAACATTGTCTGCGTGGAACTGGCGAAGATGGCTGAGGATTGCGGCCTGTGCGCCGTCGCCCTGCACGCCCGCACACGCGAGCAGGGTTATAGCGGAGCCGCCCGCTGGGAATGGATTGCCGCGGTCAAACAGGCTGTCAGGATTCCCGTGATCGGAAACGGCGACGTCCGCACGCCCGAGGATGCGTGCGCCATCGTCTCTCAAACTGGTTGCGACGCGGTGATGATCGGACGGACAGCGCCGGCGAATCCGTGGATTTTCCGACAGATCGAGCAGTACGCAGCAAACGGTCGTTATGACGAGCCCGCTGAAGGCGATCGCTACCAGATGATTCGCACCTACTTCCAGATGCTGATTGAAGAAGAGCTTCCAGACGCGGTCGGCAAAATGAAACAATTTGCTTCGTGGTTCACGCACGGCGTCCCGGGCGGAGCCGCGCTGCGCAAGGCGATCTACGACTCGAAAAACGCTTCTGAGATTCTGACCCGAGTGGAAGCGTTTTTCGAGGAAAGACTGTGCAGCGCGGGCGCCCTCGTCCGCGAGTCATGATCTATGATTAAAGATGCTCGCCACGTTGTGCTCGCGACCATTTACCTGCACTAAGTAGCCTATTGACATACTCCCATCACGCGAACATAATTTTGGGCACGTCACTCGTCCGTCCGAGCATTTCGCGCTCTGGACCTGAGGTAGATCTAGGTTCTTTCTGCCTTCAACGGTTGCTTTCTCGATGAAGCCTGGCGTCGGGAGAGCACTTCGCTAACGGAGGTCAATTCGTGAGTCACTTCTACGCAAGGAGAGAATAACAATCAAAAACTGCGGGACACTGCTTTGAGGGGTAGGTGTGTAGCGACGGCAAAGTGCTGCCCCCGCCTTCGAGCTTTGGTGTTTCACGCGCCAATTGGTCAGCCACTTCAAGACTATCTAACTTCAATACTATCGAATGGAGGATAATCAAATGAAATGGATCGGTATTCTAGCGTTGCTGGTTTGCACCTGTCTGGTTTCGGAAGAGGGGCTGCAGGCAGCATCTAAGCTAAAAATCATCAAATTCAATGCTCCAGGCGCGGGCACAGCCAAGGGGCAAGGCACTGAGCCCTTAGCCATCAACAAAGGGGGCGCGATTGCAGGATTTTACTTCGATTCGGCTAGTGTCGAGCACGGCTTCCTGCGGTCTGCCAAAGGCGCTTTTACCCAAATTGATGCCCCGGACGCTGCGACCACCCAAGCCGAATCTCTGAATACCGCTGGGGACATCGCGGGATTTTACACTGATTCCAATGGTGCGCTGCATGGGTTCCTGCGCACCAGCGGCGGCACTTTCACTACCATCGACGCGCCGCACGCAGGTACTGGTAGTGGCGAGGGCACCGAAGCACTGAACATCGAACCAGGAGGGACGACGATCGCCGGAACCTACATCGATTCGGCCGGTGTCAATCATGGTTTCGTGCGTGCGAGCAACGGCAAAATCACCGAGTTCAGTGCTAAGGGCGCAGGGACGGGAAGCGGACAGGGCACGTTCACTGCGGGCGTCGACGGAATCAACGACGCAGGCACGATTCCTGGAACGTATGCGGACTCGGGGGGAGTATTTCACAGCTTCGTGCGCTCTGCGAAGGGCGCTATCACTAAATTCGTTGTTTCGGGCGCTGGTACAGGTTCCGGCCAAGGGGTTATAGTCTCAGGAATCAATACCGGTGGGGAGGTCGCGGGAGTTTACATTGATTCGGCCGGCGCCGACCACGGGTATGCGCTTGCAAAAGGCAAAGTCACTAAATTCAGTGTTTCAGGCGCTGGCACGGGCGCTGGCCAGGGCACTGAGCCTGAGAACATCAACACGCCAGGAGATAGCACGGGACAATATATCGATTCGAGCGGCGTAAACCACGGCTTCCTGCGAATTTCCAGCGGAAGGATCGTGACATTTAACATTCCTGGCGCAGGCACAGCCAGCGGTCAAGGCACGATCCCGAGCAGCAACAACGACTCAGACGCGATCACGGGAGATTACGTTGATTCGGCTGGAGCGTTTCATGGGTTCCTGCTGACCCAATAAAAACGAATCCCACAAACATGATGCCGCCCGCTGTCTGGGCGGCTTTTCTTTGTCGGACGCTCTGCAATCGCGAACACGAAGGCGACGAAAGAAATTAATCGTCACGTGGCTGCCCTTGCTAACATTTTTCCTCGCTCATCTTTTTCGACGTATGCCCACGGCGTGTTCGGATCGTGGGTGAACATGGTCAGCCAATTTTCCGGAATCGCCTGGGCGTAATAGCGCTTACGGCTTTCGATGGTTTGCAGCGGGAGCAGATCGNAGG
>JGI12269J14319_10005544_pt1 | contig 11142 bp, 7 predicted proteins | sample PeaSoiSIISIP2007_FD_14319 | JGI IMG/M metagenome (IMG submission 14319) | reverse complement strand
CGCTCCAAGATCTCGGAAGCAAGCAAAGACTTGATGGGAATGAAAGAGAGACCCAGCGCTCCTGCCAAGTAGCGAAAGGAAACTGAAAGGCTGGTGTAGTCTTCGCACTGTAGCGACTTTGTTTCGCGCGCGCGGTTCACGCAGTGGACGGGGCCAAATCGGTCCAGCGACCCTCCACCCATGATCAAGTGCCTTACGAGACCAGCCCCCACTAGTAAGTCGGTATCGAGTCCCACAACTCCCTGGGAGACCGTTAGGTCCCGCTTCTGATGCCGGATCAATTCGTGGACAACTGCAATTAGGTTGCGGGCAATCGCGAAGCCGCCCAACGCAATGTGGCTTCCCGAAGGAATCGTGTGAACGACTTCGGAAACTGACTTGACTTTGTCAACCATACCCGAGGNACCAGCCTGTCTGTCGGTCCAGCCGAATCGTGGTTCGGTGCACCGTCACGACAGGGCACAGCTTATCAAGAGGAATCGCAGATCGTCAAGATAGAAATGCTCTGTATTATCATATAGCGAGAAAGACGCTAGTTCTTGACTACATAGATATCGCCAGGAGATAATTGCTCTAGACATTTATTCTAAAATGAGCGACTCTTGGAAATAGCTTCGGCTCCGCGACCAGCAGCCACAACAGGGCGGCGCGTCGCGCGCGCCAGCTCCGAGCGGGCATACATAGTCGAGGAACAGCCCACGCGAGAGAGGAAATACGTGACTACGGCAAATCGACTACTGGCTGTCCTGGGCCTTTTCACGATTGAAAGGTCTGAATGGACCGTGGAGGAGGCAGCCAAAGAAATTGGTGTCTCCGTTAGCACGGCCTACAGATACTTCAGAGACTTGTCCAAGGTCGGTCTTCTCGACTCGTCTCCAAGCGGCAAATATGTTCTGGGGCCCGCAGTCATTGAGAATGATCGCAAGATTAGGTTGACCGACCCGTTGATTAAGGTCGGGCGGCCTGCCATGCAGCGTCTAGTTACTCGCTCAGGCAGCGCGGGCGTCGCTCTCTTGTGCCGAATTTATCGGAATCGCGTCATGTGCGTGCACCAAGAGGCCAGAGTTCTTCCTGAAAATACCGTCGGCTATGAGCGCGGCCGACCGATGCCGATGTTTCGCGGCGCATCATCCAAGGTCATTTTTGCTAATCTTCCCTCGAGAACAGCGCGATGGTTTTTCGAGAAGTACCCTGACGAAATCGCTGCAGGAGGGCTGGGCTCCGACTGGGAAACGATAAAGCTCAATCTGCGCCGGATCCGGAGATGTGGCGTTCATATTACCCGAGGCGAAGTTGACAGCGGCCGCGTAGGTATAGCGGCACCTGTACTTGGCCCAGACCGGAACGTGATCGGTAGCATCACTATGGCCATTCCAGAGAGTGAGGCGACTCCCCAGTTCATCGCCAATATCTCTGCACTTGTGCAGGCAGCCGCTCGCGAGATCGATGCTGGTCTGCAGTTCTTATCGTCCGGAGAGGTCGTTCAAGATCCTGGCCAGCCTCCCGTTTATCACGAACTGTCCGGCTCTCAAGATGCTGGCATTGTTGATGCCTCCACAAGCTCATGACTTTGGGATCGGGCGGATCACCTGGGTACTTTGCTGCGGTGCGAGATGAAACTGTTTCCACAGACCTGCAGCCGTCATTCATTGCGGTCGGGTAGAGAGGGTCTCATTGACCTTCTCGGTATTGGGGCGTGGCTGTTATGACCTCTTGGGGATGTAAACCACTACCGAAACAAGTCTCTCTCCGCCGGCCGAATAAGGTCGCGTCCGCTTCCTTTTCCCTGCGACATCGCCAAGCCCTGGAGAACCGCTGCCGGGACGCGGTTGAGCTTGCCCATGACAAGTCCGCCAGCAGCAGCGAGTTCATCGGCCAGCGCAATCACAGTCGCTTGAAGCATCTTTCCGTGCGTGTCGCGTTGCCCCCGATAATCGACCAATGGCATCATTTCCGCGACACCCAGCGCGACGTTGACCAAGCCCTCCCGCCACGGGCGCCCGAATGTATCGGAAATGATGACGGCCACATGAACGCCAAATGCCCGCGCGAGTTGCTCCTGAAGCATGCTCGCGGAACGGTCGGGATTCTCCGGCAACATCAAAGCCGTCCCCTTGGGGGTGTTTGAGATGTCCACGCCGGCATTGGCACAGACAAAGCCGTGCCGTGTCTTGGCGATGATCACGCCGCGCTCCATCCGCACGATGCTGCTTGCTTCCCGCAACACAACTTCGATCGCACGAGGATCCTTTTGGTATTCAGCAGCCCACCGTTCCGCTCGCTCGGAAGGTTTGATCGAGTCGAGACGCACGATTCTTCCTTCTGCCTTAGACACAACCTTCTGTGCCACTACGAAGACGTCTCCTTGCTCGAGAACGAGTCGTTGCCGTTGGGCCGCTTCAACAAGGAGCCGTGCGAGATCGTCACCGGGCGCAACTTCGGGCAGCCCCATCAACGGAATAATCTGTATTGGGAAAGAAGTGGGCTTGCAGTGTGCTTCAGTATTTGACACGTTCGATCGATTCAACGTTGCACAGACTAGCATCCGAAACGAAGCGAGCCAAGTGGGTTCTGTACGATAAGCGTTGTCATACGCAATGGACGTACTGCCAATTAGGCCAGGCACAAATTGCCGTTTCTACTCTTGGCCACGGGTGAAGATTCTCTAGAGCACAATGGAGCCAATTTCGCACTTCTTCTATTCCGACCGTTTGAAGCTTCAGTTCTGGGACTACGGGCAAGACGGGAAGCCCGCTCTTGTCCTCGTCCACGGCGGGCTCGATCACGCACGCAGTTGGGATTGGGTGGCTCGGTCGCTGCGCGAGCACTACCACGTTTACGCGCTCGATTTGCGGGGCCACGGCAATAGCGCCTGGGCGCCCGGGGCGATCTACAGCGTCGCCGAACACATTCTCGATCTTTCGGCGCTTCTTGACATTATCAATTGCTTCCCCATCCGACTGATGGGTCACTCCCTCGGCGGAAGTGTTGTGCTGCACTATGCTGGACTGTACCCAGACCGTGTGTGCAGGGCAGTATCAATCGAGGGTTTTATTGTGCCGCGAGAGCGCCGCTTGCAAGGGTCGCCCACGGAGCGGTTGCTTTATTGGATTGAAGCCGTGCGGGACGTGGAAAAGCGCCGCTCCAAGTGTTACCCCAACCTCGATGCCGCCATGGCCCGAATGAAAGATGCGAACCCCCGCTTGTCGGAGGAAGTCGCGCGACACCTGACGCTCCACGGCACGAACTGGGAGTCGGACGGTTCGCTAGTGTGGAAGTTCGACCATTACATGCGGGTAGTGGCTCCTCACGGATTCGACATCGAGGACTGTGTGGAGATATTTGGGAACATCAATTGTCCAACGCTGTTGGTCTGCGGTCTGGAGAGTTATTTGCCCGTGCCGGAGTCGGACCCACGGATGAAGGCGATTAGGAATTGCCGGCTCGTGAAAGTGTCGAACGCGGGGCACTGGGTGCACCACGACCAGTTGGAAATTCTTTTGAGAGAAACGACTGAGTTTTTTCAGGACTGACGTGCAAGCTTGGGGACCAGCCAAGCTCGGCTGGCAACGCGGCAGCGCCTTGCATCGCGATCCCGTCCCCCTGATCGCGGGCGTCTCAATGGTCTTGCGACTTTCAGGATCGTAGCCCCATGGGAGAGTTCGGAATCAGATTTGAGATCTCAAGACTTATGTTGTGGAGGAGCTATGGGCGAAGAAACGATTGCCATTATTGGCGGAACCGGCGACTTGGGATTCGGCCTCGCCTTGCGATGGGCGCGGGCCGGAGTGCGGGTCACTATTGGCTCCCGCGATGAAGTCAAGGCAAAGGAAGCGGCGCGGCGCATACAGGAAACGCTGAACGCACGCGCGCCAACTGAGTCCGGGCGTCTTTCGATCAGCGGGCTCGAGAACGCACAGGCCGCCGCTCAGGCTTCCGTATTGGTGTTGGCTGTTCCTATCTCGGCCCAAGTCGACATCCTGAAAAGTATTCGGGGTTCCCTAAGAGGTGCCATTTTGGTGGACACAACGGTTCCCCTGGCTGCAGCCTTGGGCGGTAAACCGACACGGATGCTGAGACTTTGGCAAGGATCCGCCGCTGCGCAGGCTCGCGAGCTTGTGCCAGCCACAACGCCTGTGCTGGCAGCCTTCCACAATGTCTCGGCTGGTGCTTTACAAGACCTCTCGGCAACGCTTGAATGCGACATCCTCGTATGCGGAGATGACGACGCTGCCAAGCAAACCCTCTTTCCGTTGGTGAAGTTGATCCCTGGCTTGCGCCCGATTGATGCCGGCCCGTTGGAAATGTCCAGCATTGTCGAGGGCATCACAGCCCTTTTGATCTCGGTGAACCGCCGCTATCGCGTCCATCACAGCGGTATTCGCATTACGGGATTGGAACCCAAGTCGTAGCGGGGCGCACCTCAGTCAAAGTGTGGACGGCGTGGAGCCTGAAACACCTTGATAACGGAGCCGTGCTTTATCTCCCGCGCTACAGAGTGTTGATGTAAAGCTATAGGGATTCGGGCCGTGGCTCATCAAATCCGAGAAAAACAGGCCTCTGAAAACGCACAAAGCCGAACCACCTACCTCTTGGGCAAGTATTCGGCTTTTGCTTGAGATTATCGCGACGGCCATCGAGAAACTTGGAAGAATTGCGGACTACCGCCTTGACGAGAATGGTCCCAACAAAAGCGGTCCCGCCCTGCTCGAGCGGTCATTTTATGGAATCCGACCGCCTGCCCGAGTCTAGGTCTCACTAGGTATCATTGCAGGTGCTAAAAGGCGTTTCTGAATTCGTAAGCGACACCAAACAAGCCATTTGGATTTTGGCCACGGCTTGCTACGAACCAGAAGGTCGGGAGTTCGACTCTCTCCGGGCGCGCCACTTTCTCTGGGAGCCCCACCCTTTGCAATTGCAACGGATGGGCCACCCGCCGATACTTCATTCCAGAGCCGCGCACCCTTCAAACCCGGAAGGGTGCGGCACCCCACACTGGTCAGCGAACTCACTGGTAAACTATCGGTGTGGTATTATCCGCTCACCTTGTCACGTCGTTGAGCAGAATCGTCGGAAACGAAAGGGTGGGCCACCCGCCAATGCGACGACATACTACTAACGCAGGCCCCGTATTCGATGGTGGGCAACTTCATTTCCACCGCAGTGTGGGCTTATAACAACAATCCAGACACGGGCAAGAATGACAAGAATTGCCCCTGCGGATCAAACTCTCCTCCAAACCATTAGGATTCTGCAGTTCAAGGGGATCGTTAGGAGGTAAGTTGAAAGGTACTGGGAAGGGATTCCGTTGGATCTACTGGCCACCGCTGGTTCATCTCGCGATCTGTTTGGCCGCCTCGCTGGGATACGTCGCGCCGAGCTTACAGTTTCTAGGGATACTTTGGAGTATCCCCACCATAGCTGACATACCCGTGTCGATGGTAACGATTATACTGACCTTTTCGCACCATGGTGTGCTCGCCGGATTGTGGGCAATCGTCGCGGGGACGCTGTGGTGGTACCTGCTGTGTTGGGTGGCTGAGTTCCTTGCGGGAAAGATACGGGGCGTGAGCTCCTTGGCTGGTGGCACACCCTCAAAATGAGGCGGGTGGCACACCCTTAGACGTCTTGGCCCGCTGTCAATTTCGTCGCGGATGTGCAGGTCACACCCGAAATCATTCAGGCCCCGGATGAAATTCGAGGGGTGCCGCACTCTTCGCTTCCCAGAAGGGTGCGTCTTTCTGTTTCCTTGCTCTCAGGTCTTGCCGCCAGGCTCCCACTGCGGATTCGGGACCAGGAGGCCGGTGGGAACGTTAAGGGAACAAAACCCGTCAAGAAAGCCCCGGAATCAGTGTTTCGAGAATTTGTAAGGGCAAGACAAGCCACGGCCTACCAGATTGACTTCTCCAACTACGAACCAGAAGGTCGGGAGTTCGACTCTCTCCGGGCGCGCCATTCCCTCTCTGACTCCCCACGCTGCGCATCTGCAACGGATAAGCCACGCGCCAATTTCGGTTGACTCCCACATCCTGAGCGAACACAATTCACCGACTCCGGAGGTTTGCCATGACTGGTAATCCATACGGCAAAGACGCCTTCAAGTACGGCAGCGACGACAATATAGCGATGAGAGATCTGGCGGCGTCACGGGCGGAAAAAGCCGCTAGATCAGCCCCCTCACCGAGACCGGCGCCCATCTTCAATCCTCCCAGCTTTCCTTCGGCCAACCCACAAGTTCAGCAGTCTTCAACAGTCCGGGGGGCCAGCGGAGGGGGTGGATTTCTCGCCAGCTTGGCAAAGCTGATCGTGGCGGGCGTCATTTTCCTGGCGGTGGTCGGATACTTTGAAAGCAAACCTTCCGGATCTGCGCCGAGCGCGACGCCGAGGGAACCATATCCTGCTCAAGTCGATGACGCCACGCCAGCAGCGCCACAAGTTCAGTCTGAGCAAACGGGTGAACCGTCGCCTCCAAGTCAGCCCGTGAATGATGGACAGGCCGAGCCGGCGGCGCCAGCCACGGCACCACCGGCTGGCAGCCAGGCGGAGACGCCAGCCGACGATCCGATTGGGGCAGGTGGTTTCATCACTCCTGCTCAGTCACAAAATATCGATTCGTTGCTTTGTGTTCCGTTAAACCTGGTCAATAGTTTCTCTTGGGATAATCCTCCACAGGACGGCGAGATCGCCGCGTTCAAGAACTACGTCTTTCACTATATTCACACCGTCGCAAAGGACAACACGCGGTTCAAAATTCGGGATGACGCATATGGGCGTTTTGATCAGGGCTGGCGCGCGTCAACCGCATATGCGCCTCCTCCGGAAACCCTTGTCGAAAGCGAGCAAGCAGGACAAGCGTGTCCCGAGACGGATCAGGCCTACCAGCTGACCGTTCATCCACGATGACCATGCAAGAAGTCCGGGCTTAACGTCCTTCGACTGGCGGGTGGCCCACCTTTGGACTCCGTCCCCGCATGTGCGGGGCACACCCGAGTTCACTCAAAGTCTCGGACAACACTTGTGGGTGGCGCACCCTTTGGTTTGTAAGGGAGGGACTCTTGTCTTGCCAAGCCGAAGTCCACACCAGCAACCATTTGACGCGCGCCCAACAATGTGCCAGCGTGATTAGCGATGAGGGAAGTCGCCCGCTCTCTCGACGGGGGCGGGATGCTCTTTGAAAATTGAATCGTATCGGCGAGTTGGAAAGAGCCATTCCCGGCTTTTTCGCGGCCTTGCCCGCCTGTTTCCCAGCCCCTCTCGGCCCAAACTCTAATCGACACTCCGGCGATTAGAAATGCCTCCAACTCATTGAAAACAAAGGATCGCGACACATTCTAATCGACACACTTTCGGGACCCCGCAAGGACCCGCGCGAACTGGCAATCGGTGTAGCGCTGCCAGAAGATCAGTTCAGAGGAGAGCCGGGCAACGAAGGTCTTAGACGCGGCCCGGCGTCGCCGGAGGGTGCCGGCGCTTCTTTCCGGCGCGCCAGCCGAAAGCGGAGACGGTCCATGTACAAATAGACGACCGGCGTGGTGAACAGCGTCAGCATCTGGCTCACGATCAATCCGCCGACGATGCTGATCCCGAGCGGCCGGCGCAATTCCGAACCCGTCCCCGTGCCAAGCGCCAGAGGCAGGCCTCCGAGCAGCGCCGCCATGGTCGTCATCATGATAGGCCGGAAGCGCAGCAGGCATGCCTGGTAGATCGCTTCCTTGGGCGGCTTCCCTTCCTTGCGCTCCATCTCGAGGGCAAAATCGATCATCATGATCGCGTTCTTCACCACGAGACCAATCAACAGGATGATCCCGATCATCGCCATCACGCTCAGGTCGGTGCCGGAAATGAAAAGCGCGAGAAGCGCACCAACTCCCGCGGACGGAAGAGTCGATAGAATCGTGATCGGATGAATGTAACTTTCATAAAGCATGCCCAGCACGATGTACACCGTGAACAAAGCGGTCAGAATCAAAATCGGCTGGGGGGAGAGCGATGCCTGGAACGCCTGCGCCGTGCCGGAGAATGTGGCCCGGATCGACGCCGGCAAGCCGATTCGATTCTCTTCCGCGTTGATGGTGTTCACGGCGTCTCCCAGTGAAACATTGGGAGCGAGGTTGAAGGAGAGCGTCACGGCCGGGTACTGGCCTTGATGGTTCACCGCCAGAGGCGCGGTTCTCGCCTCGAAATGCGTGAAGGCACTCAGGGGTACTTCCGTGCCGTTCGACGAACGCGCGTAAATGCTTTTGAGCGCATCGGGATTCCGCTGGAACTCCGGGCCAACCTCCATCACCAGGTGGTACTCGTTCAACTGCGTGAACACGGTCGACACCTGCCGCTGGCCGAAAGCGTCGTACAGAGTGTTATCGATGGTCTGAGCGTCCAGGCCCAGGCGGGAGGCCGTGTCGCGATCGATCACCAGTTGCTCCTGAAGTCCTTTGTCCTGCTGGTCGGTCGATACGTCGCGCAAGTCCGGCATCGTTTTCAGCGCGGCCAGCAGTTGCGGCGACCACTTCCGCAAATCCTCCAAATTCTCGCTTTCGAGCGTGTACTGATACTGCGCGTTGCTTTGCCGGCCGCCGACCCTGATGTCCTGATTTGCCTGGAGATACAGGGTTGCGCCCGGCACCACCGAAAGATTCTTGCGCAAACGCTGGATCACTTCGTCCGCTCTGAGTTTGCGCTCCGACAGCGGCTTGAGCATGATGTACATGCGTCCCTGATTCATCGCGTTGCCACCGCCAACGAATGCAATGTTGCTTTGGACCGCCGGATCCGACGTCACGATTCCGGCAAACTGGCGCTGTTTAACGCGCATCGCGTCGAACGAAATGTCTTGCGACGCTTGAATCGCACCGCTTAGCAGGCCGGTGTCCTGCTGCGGGAAAAATCCTTTCGGAACGAAATAATAGAGGCCCGCGCTTAGAAACACCGTCGCGATCGTGATCGTAAGCATCACCGGCTGATGGTTCAGCACCCAGCGGAGGCGTTGGCCATATCCGTCAATCAGTGATTGAAAGCACCGCTCGCTGAAGCGATAGAGACGGTTGTGTCCTTCTTTCTGTATGGGTTTGAGGAACTTGGCGCACATCATCGGCGTCGTGCTGAGCGAAATTGCCAGAGAGACAAGAATCGTCACGCTCAGTGTGACCGCAAATTCGCGGAAGAGCCGGCCCACGATGCCGCCCATCAGCAGGATGGGAATGAAAACCGCGATCAACGACGTGCTCATCGAGAGCACCGTGAACCCGATCTCCTGCGCTCCCTTGAGCGCGGCCTTCATCGGCGAAAGCCCCGCTTCGCGGTAGCGAGTAATGTTTTCGATCACCACGATGGCGTCATCCACCACAAAGCCGGTCGAGATCGTGAGCGCCATCAGCGACAAATTGTCCACCGAATAGCCCAGCAGATACATCACGCTGAACGTCCCGAGGAGCGACACCGGCACGGCCACCGCAGGAATCACAGTCGCCCACACGGTTCGAAGGAAGACGAAAATCACCAAAATCACGAGCACGACGGTGATGAGCAGCGTAATCTGCACGTCCTTCACTGACGCGCGGATCGTGACCGTTCGGTCGATCGCCACCGTCAAATCAACCGAAGCCGGAATCGAAGCTTGCAGCAGCGGCAAGATGGCGCGAATCCGGTCGGCGGTACCCACAATGTTGGCGCCCGGCTGGCGGTTGATGATGACCATCACCGATGACTTGTCGTTCACCCGCCCGGCCGCCCGAATATCCTCGACCGAGTCCACCACCGTTGCGATATCGCCCAGCCGCACGGGAGCGCCGTTGCGGTACGCGATCACCAATGGCCTGTAGTGGTCCGCGTCGAACAATTGGTCGTTGTCTGTGATCGTCCATCGCACCAACCCGTTGGCAAACCCTCCCTTCGGCTCGTTGGAATTCACCTGGCCGAGCGCGGTGCGAATATCCTCCAAGCCCAGGCCGTAGCCCGCCAGAATCGTCGGATTCAACTCGATGCGAACCGCGGGACGGGCGCCGCCGCCGATATTCACCTGGCCGACGCCATCCACTTGCGACAACTTCTGCGCGATGATCGAATCCGCGATGTCGTAGAGGCGGCTGAGCGGCAACACATCCGATCGAACGGCCAGGATCATGACGGGAGAATCGGCCGGATTGACTTTCTTGTAGTTCGGCCGGCTCGGAAGGTTCGCCGGCAATTGTCCGGCGGCGGCGTTGATCGCTGCTTGAACATCGCGCGCGGCCGCGTCGATGTCGCGATTCATGTCGAATTGCAGGGTGATCGATGTATTGCCGGCAAGGCTGCTTGAAGTCATCTCCGTGATCCCGGCAATCCGCCCGAACTGCCGCTCGAGCGGAGTCGCGACGGAGGAAGCCATGATCTCGGGGCTCGCTCCGGGAAGACCGGCCTGCACTTGAATCGTGGGAAACTCCACTTGCGGCAGCGGCGCGACCGGAAGGAATCCATACGCAATGATCCCGGCGAGCAGGATCGCCACGGTCAGCAACGAAGTGGCAATCGGCCTCTTTACAAATGGCTCGGAGATGTTCATGTTCGGCGCCGTCAATCGGCCGTGGCTTCGGACTCCACGGGATTGCCAACACGATGGCGTCTCAATCGCTTCGCGAGCCGGTCAAACGCCAGATAGACGACAGGAGTCGTATAGAGCGTCAGGACCTGGCTGAACAGCAAGCCGCCCACGATGCTGATGCCGAGCGGCCGGCGCAATTCCGAACCGGTTCCCGATCCGAGGGCGAGCGGCAGTCCCCCAAGCATCGCGGCCATCGTCGTCATCATGATGGGACGAAACCTCAGCAAACAGGCCTGATAAATGGCCTCCTGCGGCGGCTTCCCTTCTTTCCGCTCCGCGTCGAGCGCGAAATCGATCATCATGATCGCGTTTTTCTGCACGATGCCGATGAGCAGGATGATGCCGATCAAGGCGATCACGCTGAAATCGCTCCCGCAGATCAGGAGCGCCAGCAGTGCGCCGACTCCTGCCGAGGGCAGCGTGGAAAGAATCGTGACTGGATGGATGTAGCTTTCGTAGAGGACTCCCAGCACGATGTACACCGTCACAATCGCCGCGAGGACCAGCAGCGGCTCGTTCGCAAGCGAAGCCTGAAACGCTTGCGCCGTCCCTTGAAAACTCGCGTG
>JGI12269J14319_10005543_pt1 | contig 11142 bp, 10 predicted proteins | sample PeaSoiSIISIP2007_FD_14319 | JGI IMG/M metagenome (IMG submission 14319) | reverse complement strand
AGGGTGGCGACGTTCCAGTATCGCGTACTCACGGACGCCTCCCGGTCGATCGGCGTGCGCACCCGCGCGGGGTGGGGCGTACCGCCGTAATTCGTGTGCGTGGCGTGCGATCCTGCTAGTGCCCCGCGTCGCACGCGAGGACGGACCACGATCTCTGGCCGGAGCTAGTTCGGCTGTCCGAACACGAGGCACGCGTTGATGCCCCCAAACCCGAATGAGTTGCTGAGTACGTAGCGCGGCGAGAGCTCGCGTCCCGTCCCGGGGACGTAGTCGAGGTCGCACGCCGGGTCCGCCTCCTCGAGATTCAGCGTCGGCGGGATGTACCCGTGCCGCAGCGCGAGCAGGCACACCGCGGCTTCGATCGCGCCGCTGGCTCCCAGGGAGTGGCCGTGCATCGGCTTCGTGCCGCTGACGGGGATCGCGCGGGCGCGTTCACCGAACACGAGCTTGATCGCGAGCGTCTCCGTGACGTCGTTGAGCGGCGTGCTGCTCGCGTGGGCGTTCACGTAGTCGATCTGCTCGGGTCCGATCGAGGCCTCCGCGAGCGCGCCGCGCATCGCGCGCGCCGCCTGGGTGCCCGACGGAAGCGGCGCCGTCATGTGGTGGGCGTCGTTCGAGTTGCCGTACCCGAGCACGGTGCCGTACGGCCGCGCCCCGCGCCGCCGCGCATGCTCGCGCTCCTCCAGGACGAGGATCGCCGCGCCCTCGGCCATCACGAATCCGTCGCGGCCGCGGTCAAACGGCCGGCAGGCGCGCGCCGGCGCGTCGTTGCGCGTGGACATCGCGCGGATGATGTCGAACGCGCCAAACGTGAGCGGGCCGAGCGGCGCTTCCACCCCGCCCGCCAGCATGACGTCGGCGTACCCGTCTCGCACCGCCCGAAACGCGTTGCCGATCGCGATCGTCCCGCTCGAGCAGCTGTCGGAGTTGGCGCTGCTCGGCCCGCGGAGGTCGTGCTCGATCGCGATGTTGCAGGAGGCCGCGCCGCAGAATACCGAGAGCGCGAGGCTCGGCTTGATCCGGCGGACGCCCTGCGCGAGGAACACGCGGTGCTGTTCCTCCGCGAACGTCGCCCCGCCGAGCGCCGAGCCGACGAAGCACCCCGCGGCGTCGCGATTCTCGTCGGCGAGGTCGAGCCGGGCATCGTCCAGCGCCATCCGGGCGCACGCAATGGCGAACTGCGAGTACCGGTCGAGCCGCCGCAGGCGCTTGGCGTCGGCGTACGCGGAGGGGTCGAAGTCGCGCACCTCGCCGGCGACGCGGCTGTTGAACGGCGTCGCGTCGAAGCGCGTGATGAGATCGATCGCCGACCGCTCCCGCCGGAGCCCATCGTACAGGCCGGCGCCGCCGAGTCCGATCGGGGTCACCGCGCCGATGCCGCTGACGACGACCTCACGCCTCATCTCGCACCTCCAGGGATGCGGCGCGGTCTGGCCGGCCGGCGGCCTCCACGAGCCGCTTGAACCGGCCGAGCGTGCGCGCCGCGATCGGCTCCACGAACATCGGACCGATGATCCAGCGCGCCACCGGGGCGCCGACCAACGGCCACGGGAGCGTCAGATCGTGCACGATCGTGACCCGCACCTCGCCGGATGGGTCGGGCTCCAGCCGCCATTCGACTTCCATCCCGCGGGTGACGCCGCGCACGTGCGTGAACTGGATTCGGCGCTCCGCCGGCAGGACCCGCTGGCGTGCCCACCACCAGACCGGCACCCAGCCGCGGCGGGCCTTCATCTCGACCGTCCGCTCGGACCCGTGCGAGTCGAGGATGCGGACGCTTCGGTAGTGCGGGAGCCACTCGGGCCAGCGCTCTACCTGCGCGGCGTAGGTGAAGATCGCGGCGGCGTCCCCGCGGATCCGCACCGTCGTCTCCGTGTGCATCTCAGACGAGGCCCAGCGTCCGGGCGATGAAGCCCGGGCGCAGCACGGTCGCGGGCCGCGTGACGTTGCCGATCGCGGCGATCAGGGCGGTCCCGAGTTCAGGCTGGGCCCGGAGCCGCCGCACGACGCGGCCCGCGATCCCGGGACGGAACGCCAGCAGCTGCAGGATCCGGGAGATCACGAACACGCCCGTGAGCTCCCGCCGGGCGCGCTCGTAGACCGCGAGCGCCCGCCGGACCGGGCCGTCCCCGCCGAGCGCCCGCAGCACCGCGGCGGCGGCCAGCTCCGCACCGCGCAGCGCGAGGTACACTCCCTGGCCGGTGAGCGGGTCGACGTACGCGGCGGCGTCTCCCACGAGCACGATGCCGTCCGCGACGCACGACCGCCGCCAGTACGAGAGCGGTCCGCTTCCGGCGACGGCCCCCACCTGATGCGCGTGTGCGAGCCGGTCCGCGAGCGCCGGGAATGCGCGGAGGGACGCCCAGTACCACGCGTCGATCGGGCCGTGATGCGACCGCAGGGCGCTGCGGTCGACCGCGACGGTCACATTTGCGAGGCCGCCGGGGAGATACGCGACCCCGCAGTACCGGTCGGTTCCCAGGTGGACCTCGCCGACGTCCGGGTCGTGCCCCGCCCAGAGCGGCGCGAGTCCCTCGAGGTATCCTCCGACCGTGTACCGTCCGCGCCGCGGCGCGCCGCCCGATCCGGCGATCCGCGCGACCGCCGACCGAAGGCCGTCCGCACCGACGACCAGAGACGCGCAGTACGTCTCGGGCGCCGCGCCGGGCCGATGGGTGACGGCGACCCGGACGCGGCCCGATTCACGTGCGACGCCGACCACGCACGCGCCCTGAAAGACGCGCGTCCCGCACCGTTCCGCGTGCGCGAGCAGGATGTCGTCGAGCGTCCGGCGCGGCAGGTCCCAGCCGGCCCGCTGTTCGAACGGCAGGGTCACGCCGTCGCCCGTCGGGGCGACGAGATGCATGCCGCGCACCGCTCTGGCCCCCGAGGCGGCGACGGCGTCGCGCACCCCGAGCCGGGCGAGCGCCGCGTCGCACCCGGGATTGAGATAGTCGCCGCACGGCTTGCGCCGGGGAAACGTCGCGCGTTCGAACAGCGCGACGCGCACGCCGCGGCTCGCCAGCGATGCCGCGGTGGCGCTGCCGGCCGGGCCGCCGCCCACCACGATCACGTCGGCCGCCGGCATCAGCCCGTCCGCTCCAGCGCCACGCGGAACAGCGGCAGCGGGGACACGCGCAGGCCGGGCACGCGGGCGGCATCGGCGAGCCGCCGGTACTCGTCGGTCGAGCGCGCGCGCCGCACGGACAGCGGGCCGTCGTGGCGAATCATGCGGCTCCGGCTGAGCCGCGTCAGCAGCCACACGGCCGCGTAGCCGGTGGGGCTGCGCACCAAGTCCACGGCGAGAAACCCGATCCGCGCGACGCGGTCGAGGTCCCGCAGCACCCGCACGCCGTCGTCGGCGCTCAGATGATGAAGCGTCAGCGAGCAGAGCGCGACGTCGAAGCTGCGATCCGCGAACGGCAGCGCGCACGCATCGGCCCGGACCAGCCGAATCTCCGGGTGGCCGGCCAGCGCCTCGCGCGCGAGACGGACCGTCGTCGGATGCCGGTCGACGCCGACGATGCGCGCGCGTATCCCGCGGCGCGCCGCCCAGGCCGCCACGGCGACGGGGATGTCGGCGCCGCCGGTCGCGACGTCGAGGACGCGCAGCGGCGCGAGCGGGTCGGTGAGGCCGGCCCGCCAGACGGGCAGCGTGCGGTCGAGATACGCGGCGACGAACGCGTGGGCTCCGAAGCGGCCGTTGATCCGCCCGAGATCCCGCAGCGCCGCACGAAGCTCGCGCTCGGCGCAGGCCGGATCGTCCATGAGCTCGGGCGCGGTGGTCCGCATCGGGGCCTCATTATAGCAAGCCTTCGGTCACGCCGCGGTCACACCGAAGGGGGCTGCGGCCGCGTCATCCAATAGATACACGCCGAACGGGAGGAGCACGCGACGTGACGCACGCGGTGGTGTTTGATTTTGACGGGCTGATCGTGGATACCGAGATGGCCGAATGCGTGGCCTGGCGGGTGCTGTACGCCCGCCGCGGGCTGGTGTTTCCCTTCGAATCGTGGCTGCAGAACGTCGGCCGCAACGATCGGCCGTTCGATCCGCTCGGGCCGTTTCGCGGTGCCGACGGCTCCGCGGACGACGCGGTCCGCGAGTGGCGGGCGCTCGAGACGTCGATCGAACCGGCGTTCCTCATCCCGCTGCCGGGGGTCGTCCCGCTGCTCGACACTCTGCGGCGCGAGCGGTGGAAGGTGGCGATCGCCTCGTCGTCGCGCCACGCCCGCGTCGACGAGATGGTCGGGCGGCTCGGCCTTGCGGGGCGGTTCGATGCGATCGCCGGCGGAGACGAGGTGCCGCGCGCCAAGCCTTCGCCCGATGTCTACCTCCTGGCCGCGTCCCGGTTGGAGGTACCGCCGCATGCGTGCACCGCGCTGGAGGACAGCGCGGCCGGGCTGCGCGCGGCGAAGGCGGCCGGCATGCGCTGCATCGCGGTGCCGTCGCATGTGACGCGCTCCATGGATTTCTCCCTCGCGGACGCGGTCGTCCCCGACCTGCGGCACGTGACGCTGCACGTCCTGTTGGGCACCGAGGCGCCCGGAGGCGCCGGCTCGGCGCGCGTCGAACCGGCGTAGCGGCGCGCCCCGTGCGAGGGCCGCGGGCGCGGGAAGGGGGCAGTCGATGCGGATCGCCACGCTGCTGCCGAGCGCGACCGAGATCGTCTGCGTCCTCGGGCTCGCGGCGGACGTCGTCGCGGTGACGCACGAGTGCGATTATCCGCCGGAGATGCGCACCCGCCCGGTGGTGGTGCGCCCGCTCGTCGATGGGGCGGCGTCCGGACGGGAGATCGACGCCGCGGTGGAGTCCGCGCTGGCGCGCGGAGAGCCGCTGTACCGTATCGACCTGGACGCGCTCGCCGCCGCCCGGCCGGATCTCTTGATCACCCAGGACCTCTGCGACGTCTGCGCGCTGCCGAGCCTGGACGTCGACGCGGCGGTCGCGCGCCTGCCCGGCGCTCCCGCGGTGCTGCGCCTGCACCCGCACACGCTCGAGGACATGTTGGGCGACGTCATGACCGTCGGCGCCGCGGTCGGTCAGCCCGGCACCGCGCGGCGCGTGGTGGAGGACCTTCGGGCGCGCGCGGCCCGGGTCGAGGCGGCCGTGCGGGGGCGGCCGCGGCCGCGCGTGTTCTGCATGGAGTGGATCGATCCGCCATTCTGCGGCGGGCACTGGATGCCGGAACTGGTCGAGCGCGCCGGCGGGCGCGAGGTGCTCGGCCGGCACGGGCGCCCATCGTTTCGCGTCGAGTGGGAGGCGATCGCCGACGCCGCGCCCGAGGTGATCGTGCTCACGGTCTGCGGCTTCGACGTCTCACGGACGCTCCGAGAACTCGCGGCGGTCACGTCGCGCCCCGAGTGGCTGGCGATCCCGGCCGTCGCGTCCGGGCGCGTCTACGCGACCGACGGCGGCAGTTTCTTCAGCCGGTCCGGGCCGCGCCTCGTCGCGGGGCTCGAGATCCTCGCCGCGCTCCTTCACCCCGACGCGGCGGCGTGGGAGACGCCCCCGGGCTCATGGACGCGCGTGGCCGGGGTGTCGAACCGGGTGGCGGCGTCAGGGAGGGGAGACTCATGAGCGAGGCATTCCCGACGGTGCGGGCGGCCGTGGTGCAGGCGGCGCCGGTCGTGCTGGATCGCGACGCGACCGTGGAGAAAACGTGCCGCCTGGTGGACGCGGCCGCGTCCCGGGGCGCCCGGCTGATCGTGTTTCCGGAGGCCTACATCCCCGCTTACCTGTGGGGACTCGCGCTCGGCACGAAGGTCGGCGGCCGGACGGCGGACGGGCGCCGCGCCTGGGCACGGTATTGGGCGAACGCGGTGGAAATCCCGAGCCCGGCGACCGACGCGCTCTGCCGCGCGGCGCGCAGCGCGGGCGCGCATCTCGCGATCGGTGTGATCGAGCGCGACGCGCACGGCAGCCGCGGCACGCTGTACTGCACGCTCCTCTACATTGGCCCGGACGGCCGGATCCTGGGCAAGCACCGCAAACTCAAGCCCACCGCGGCCGAGCGGGTGATCTGGGGCGAGGGCGACGGCAGCACGCTCCCCGTCTTCGCGACCCCGTACGGCCGCCTCGGCGGGCTCATCTGCTGGGAGAACTATATGCCGCTCGCCCGCATGACGATGTACGCGCAGGGCGTGGAGCTGTACGTGGCCCCGACGGCGGACTCGCGCGACAGCTGGCAGGCCACGATCCGTCACATCGCCTGCGAAGGACGGTGCTTCGTGCTCTCGTGCTGCCAGTACCTGACCAAAGCGATGTACCCCGCCGATCTCGAGGTCCGCAGCGAGCTCGCCGATGCGCCGGACGTGCTGTCGCGCGGCGGCAGCGCGATCGTCGGCCCGCTCGGCGAATACCTCGCCGGACCGCACTTCGGGAGCGAGGAGATCCTGACGGCGGACCTCGACCTCGCGCGCGTGATCGAGGCGCGATTCGATTTCGACGTCGCCGGCCACTACGCGCGGCCGGACGTATTCCGGCTGCTGGTGAACCGCGCCGCCGCCGCGCCGGTGACGCCGGGTGCGCTCGGGTCGGATGCGGCGTGGACTGAGGTGACGCCCCAGGGCCTCGGTCGCGGCGAGCGCCCCGCGGGCGCGGAGGACGCGGCCGCCCCGGCGGCGGGACCCGCCTACGCGGTCCGGAAGGACGAGGAGTAGCCTCGGGCGCTCGCGCTCGGCGCGTCACGCCCGGGCGTTCGCGGTGTGCGGCCGTACGACGGTGACCAGGATGCCGGCGATCACGAGGAGCGATCCGAGCCAGAGGCGCCAGTCCGCGGGTTCGCCCAGGACCGTGATGCCCAGCAGCAGCCCGACGACGGGAAAGACGTACGTGACGAGTGACGCCCGGGTGGCGCCCCAGGTGTTGATCAGGTAGAAGTAGAGCAGGTACGCCACGCACGACCCCAAGAGCCCGAGCCAGGCGAGGCCGATCCACACGATCGGCGGCCCGGCCAGATGCAGCGGGCGCTCGCCCGCGGCGACGCCCGCCCACAGCAGCAGATCTCCGATGAGCACGACCATCGTCGCCTGCACGAGCGGAGACTCACCGCGCAGGTGCTTCCGCGAGTATGTCGCAGCGATCGCGTAGCTGAGGCTGGCTCCGAGCAGCGCCGCCTGTCCCCAGGCGGAGTCCTGCAGTCCGTGCGGGCCGAGATCGCGGCTGCCGAGCACGACGACCCCGGCAAACCCGGCGGCGAGCCCGACGGCCCTTGCTGGGGTGATCTTCTCGTCGTGCAGCCACAGATGGGCGATGATGATGGTGAACAGCGGGGTCGTGCCGTTCAGAATCGCCGCGAGCCCGGAGCCGATCTTCGTCTCGCCCCATGCGATCAGGGCGAACGGAATCGCGGACTGCACCGCGGCGAGCGCCACGTACGTGCGAAGGACCCGGACGTCCCGGGGAAACGGCTGCCGCCGCGCCGCGGCGACCGCGAGCAGACCGATGAGCCCGATGCCCAGGCGCAGCGCGGCCACGGTCAGCGGCGGCACGTGGCCGACGGCGATCTTGATCCAGAGGAACGACGTTCCCCAGATCAGTCCCAACAGCCAGAATGCCGCCCACTCCTTGGCTCTCACCGCGCCGCCTCCTCCCGCCACCATACGGGGCGGCTCGCGGCACCGCTACCCGATTTGCGAACGCAAATCCCATTCCGGAGGTCTCCACGGCGTCGCATCACGCGCAGGGTGACGGGGGTGCGGTCGCGGACGTGCCGTTCGATGGAGGTTACGGGTGCGGAAGCGGTTCGAGTAGGGAGCGCAGGAGACCCTTGAGTCCGCCGCTGATCGCGCCGTTGGTTACGACGAGATCGCATCCCGCCGCGCGCGCCGCCGACTGCCGCTCGGCATCTTGATGTCCGCAGAAGCCGAGGAGGGGCACCGTGCGCGTCACCGGATCGAGCTTCGCCGCGCGGATCGCCTGCGCGGCGTCGAACCGGTGCGCGGCGAGGTTGAGGATCGCGGCGGCGGGGGCGTCGCGGAGGTGCGCCAGCAGCGTCTCCGGCGTGCGGACGACGACCGGCCGATACCCGAGGGACGTGAGGCCGGTGGTGATGCGGGCGGAGAAGAAGAGATCGTCGTCGGCCACGACGACCGTGCGTTCTGTGCGTTCGGTCATCTGGGGGCGCGGCCTCCGTGCGTGTGCGAGGCGGTCAGACCGCCATGCCCATGGCCTGGAGCTGCAGCCGGCCGTCGTCGCTGAGGCGCTCAGGGGACCACGGGGGGTTCCACACCATCTCCACCTGGCAGTCCTCGGCGCCGTCCACGGTGAGCATCTTCGATTGGATCTCGGAAACGATCTGCGGCCCCATCGCGCAGCCCATCGCGGTGAGCGTCATCTTGATGTCGACGACGCCGTCGACGATCGTAATGTCGTAAATCAACCCGAGATCCCAGATGTTCACCGGGATCTCCGGATCGTAGCACGTCTTGAGGACGTCGATGACCTGGTCGCGCGTGATCATGGTCTCACCCTTGGGGGGTATTGTACCACAGCGCGCCAGCCCCGCGCGGCGCGCGTCGATGGAGCGAGTGCTATAGTTTAGGGGCGGCCGCGGGGGCGCGGCGCGACTTCGACGCGGAGGAGACCGGGCGATGAAGATCCGGAACGTGCTGGCCGTCGTGCTGATCGCCCTGTTGCTGCTCCTGCCCACGCTCGCGCGGTGGTACACTGAGTGGCTGTGGTTCGGCGAAGTCGGCTACCGTTCGGTGTTCTGGGTGCCCATCGTCGCCGGGGCCGGGTTGGGGTTCGCGGCGGGCCTGAGCGTGTTCCTCATTCTCTACGTCAACGTGCGCCCGCTGCTGCGGCTTCGCCCGATTCCGCGGGTGATCGAACTGCGCGCCGCCGGCGGGCGCGCAGTTCGTCAGATCGTCACCCGGCTGAGCCCGGGCCGGCTTGCGATCTTCGGCGCCCTCGCGGTGGCCGCGATCGCCGGCATCGCGGCGTCCGGCGGGTGGCTCCAGTTTGAGACCCTGCTCCACCAGGTGCCGTTCGGGACCTCGGACCCGGTGTACGGACGCGACGTGGCATTCTACGTGTTCACGCTGCCGGTGCTGCAGACGATGTACGATTGGCTGTTCGGCTGGTTGTTTGTCGCGCTGCTGATCGTCGCGGTGGGGTACTATCTCGACCTCGCGCCGCTCGCGGTGCGGGGCGTGTGGGCGATGCCCCGGGGCGTTCGCGTGCATCTGTGCGCGCTGGTCGGCACGATGGCGCTGCTCCGGGCCGTGGGGTTCTGGCTCCAGACCTACGGGCTGCTGTACTCTCAGCGCGGGGTCGTGTACGGCGCCGGGTACGCGGATCTCCACGCGACACTGCCGATGCTACGCGTGCTCGTCGCGCTCGCTGCGATCACCGGCGTCCTGCTGCTGGCCTCGACGCGGGCGCGGACGCTGCGTGCCGCGGGGGTCTCAGCCGCGGTGCTCGGCGTCGCGTGGATCGGCGGGATCGGACTCTACCCGCAGTTCGTCCAGAGCTTCACCGTCGCGCCGAACGAGCTCCGGCTGGAGTCGCCGTACATCAAGAGCAGCATCGACTCCACGCTGCGCGCCTACAACTTGGACCAGGTGGAGGAGAAGCAGTTTGCCGCCAACACCGACCTGACCCCCGCCGTCATCGAGGCGAACCGGACGGTGTTGGACAACGTGCGCCTCTGGGACGACCGGCCGCTGCTGCAGACGTACGCGCAGATTCAGAGCCTGCGGTTGTACTACACGTTCACGAGCGTCGGCATCGACCGCTACCGGATCGGCGGACACGAGCAGCAGGTGATGCTGTCCGCGCGCGAGTTGGACGTGACGCGCGTGTCATCGGACGCGCGCACCTGGGTGAACGACCACCTGGTGTTCACCCACGGCTACGGGCTGGTGATGAGCCCGGTCAACCTGATCTCGGGCGAGGGACTGCCGGACCTGTACATCAAGGACATCCCGCCGCAGAGCGTGCCCGGCCTTCCGGTCACGCGTCCCCAGTTGTACTTCGGGTTGATCGATACTCCCTACGCGGTCGTGAACACGCGGACGAAGGAGCTCGACTACCCGCAGGGCGATCAGAACGTGTACGCGAGCTACGCGGGGACCGGCGGGGTGCCGCTCGGCGGGTCGCTCACGCGGCTGGCGTTCATGTACCGGTTCGGCGATCTCCCGCTGGCGCTCAGCACGGACATCACGCCGCAGAGCCGCATCATGTTCTACCGCTCGGTGCCGGACCGCCTCTCGCACATCGCGCCGTTTCTGACGTTCGACCGCGACCCGTATCTCGTGCTTGCCGATGGGCGGTTGTTCTGGATCGTCGATGGGTACACGACGAGCTCGGCGTACCCGTACTCGCAGCCGGCTGCGGGGCTCAACTACATCCGCAACTCGGTGAAGGCCGTGGTCGACGCCTACAGCGGCGCGACGCAGTTGTACGTGATCGACCCCTCGGATCCGATCGTGCGGACGTACGCCCAGGTGTTCCCCGGAGTGTTTCAGCCGATGTCGACGATGCCGCCGGTCCTGGTCGCACACCTGCGCTACCCGGTCGACCTCTTCCTGGTGCAGGCGCAGATCTACGACACGTACCACATGACAGACCCGCGCGTGTTCTACAACCGCGAGGATGTCTGGGCGACGCCCAACGAGCTGTTCGCCGGGGCGCAGCAGCCGCTCGATCCGTACTACGTGAACCTCCACCTCGACCCGGCCGTCGGCGACGAATTCGCCCTGATCCTGCCGTTTACGCCGTCCGGGAAGGACAACATGGTGGCGTGGATGGCCGGGCGGAGCGACGCGCCCAACTACGGCCGGCTGCTCGTCTACCGGTTTCCCAAGGACCGCACCGTGTTCGGCCCGATGCAGATCGAGGCCCGCATCAATCAGGACCCCGGCATCAGTGCGCAGCTCACGCTGTGGAACCAGCAGGGATCCCGGGTCATCCGCGGCAACCTGCTCGTCGTCCCGATTGCCGACGCGCTGCTGTACATCGAACCCCTGTACCTTCAGGCGGAGGGCAGCGCCCTGCCGGAATTGAAGCGCGTGATCGTGGCGTACGGAACGCAGATCTCGATGGAGCCGACGCTCGAGCAGGCGCTCGGACGCGTCTTCGGCGGACTGCAGCAGCCCGCGTCGCCGCCGGCCGCCGCCGCGCCGGGCGCCGCCGGGG
>JGI12269J14319_10005542_pt1 | contig 11144 bp, 8 predicted proteins | sample PeaSoiSIISIP2007_FD_14319 | JGI IMG/M metagenome (IMG submission 14319) | reverse complement strand
CATTCATCAACCAGTTGGCAAAGTCCGCCAATGTGGCGGCGAATTACTTCGCCGTCGGCCATCCCAGCCTGACCAACTATCTGGAAACGGTAGGCGGCTCGAACTTCGGTGTGCGGTCGGACAATTATCCCGACTGGCACTCGGCCACGCCCTGCACCCCCAATCTCGCGTCAGGATTGACCGCAACTGATAACCCGCCAAGCCCGCTCATTTGCCCAATCTCGGGCAGCGGCACGGACGCGGCAACGCCGGCAATCGACTGCACGAACGAAGTGCAGACGACGCCGCCAAACTGCTATTACGACCTTGATGGAACGATCTCCATTGCAGCGGCGCCCAACACGATTGGCAAGACGATCGCGGACCAACTGGTGGAAACAGGAAAAAGATGGAGAAGCTACCAGGAGAACCTGCCTATCGGTGGCGCGGATCTTGTGAATATCAGCGACGGATACTTCACGAACAACACGGATTTCACATCGTATATCAATGCGCCGACGTCGTTCACATCGTGGACAGTACAAGGTACGCCGGTTCCGGCGATCACCACGCAAGGCCAAGCGCAGGGCGACATTGTTTATCTCTATGCGGTGAAACACAACCCGTTCGTGTATTTCCAAAACGTGCAGGAAGGTACCGAGCCGCACAGCAGCCTGAATAACGTGCATGGGTTTGACGGTCCGGAAGGCTTGTATGCCGACCTCGCCTCGGGTGATGTGCCGGATTTCTCATTCATTGCGCCGAATCAGTGCAATGACCAGCATGGACGAGGCAACGCCGGTCCGTTCTGCAACTTCGATGCGGCGGATAACGGCACGCAATCGGGACTGAACGAGGCGCTCATCTACCGCGGCGACGTGACCGTACAGCAGATCGTGTCGGCGATCAAGAAATCCCCAGCGTGGCGCGACGGCAAAGACGCCATCGTCGTGATGTGGGACGAAAACGACTACACTGCAACGCCGAATCAGGTGATGCTGATCGTGGATAAGAACTACGGCGACAGCGGCGTGCAAAGCGCGAAGTTCTATACGCACTTCTCTTTGCTCAGGACGCTCGAGGGAGGCTTCGGGTTGCCGTGCTTGAATCATGCGTGTGACCAGAACGTCAGCGTAATGTCCGACCTCTTTGCCGACGGCGATCACGATCACGGAGACCACCACTAAGGCTGGAAGAACACAAATCGCCGCCCGATTGCGCGACGTTGAGTGACGCTTCGCGCAACGAGCGGCGATTGTTTGTTCGCAAGCCACCAGCGCAAATCGCGTAGCTGCACTTAGTCTCTTACTTCTTGCTGTTTTCCTCGCGGCTCGGGCGATGTCCAATTGCCCGTTCGCTTCCTTCTTCGTATCCTTCGCGCACTGATGCCCCCACGTTCGCCTTCGGTCGCGGCACCAGATTCTGGGGTCTTCTGTACAATGGGCCTGCTATCACCGCGCTGTCGGTGGCTGAATCATTGAGGGATTTCAATGAGCAACTTTCTGGGATCAAGGCGCCGATTTCTGAAGGAAATAGGTCTTGTGGCCGGAGCCGGGTTGGTTTCTCCGCGGGGCATTCTTTCCCAGGCGGAGACTCTGGTGCCGCCGACCGAATTCGGCCCCGACGCGAGCGAGTCTGCCTCCGCGGATTACACTTTGCACATCAAGAACTCTCCCGTTGAAATCGCCCCGAACCGCATCATCTCCGCGACCACGTACAACGGCCAGTTTCCCGGGCCGCTGCTTCGCTTCCGGGAAGGCCGGCAGGTCACGGTCGACGTGTACAACGAAACCGACACACCGGAGCAGTTGCACTGGCACGGACAAAAGATTCCAACCGACGTGGACGGGGCGGCAGAGGAAGGCACTCCCTTCATTCCCGCGCAGGGCAAGCGCCGGATCGTGTTCACGCCCAATCCTGCCGGCTTCCGCTTCTATCACACGCATAATCGCGCCGGCGCAAACCTCGCCGCCGGCCAATACAACGGCGAAGTGGGGCCAGTCTACATCGAACCGAATCACGAGCCGGGCCGCTACGACCGTGAGGTTTTTCTTGTATTGAAGGAGTTCGAACCCACCTTCAGCCGCGGCGGCGACATGGCTATGGATTTCCTGTGCCCGGCGGCTCCGGTCAAGCCGCTCGAAGAGGAAGGCGAGTCCGCGATGAAGGCTTCGCTCGCCAAGGGAATGCCGCACGGATACGAAGTCGGGTATCGGTCGTTCACAATCAACGGACGCATGCTCGGCCACGGCGAGCCGGTTCGCGTAAAGCAGGGCGAACGCGTCCTGTTCCGTATATTGAATGGAAGCGCCACGGAAATTCGCAGCCTCGCTCTTCCGGGTCATTCATTCGAGGTTGTGGCGCTCGACGGCAATCCCGTGCCGAATCCGGTGCACGTGCCGGTGTTGTGGCTGGGCACGGCCGAGCGCGTTTCCGCAATCGTGGAGATGAATCATCCGGGAGTTTGGATCATGGGCGATCTCGCCGCCGACGACCGCAGCCACGGCATGGGGATTGTCGTGGAATACGCGGGCCGCAAGGAAAAGGCCCAGTGGATTGCGCCGCCGCCGTTTCGGTGGAGCTACGCGCGTTTCGCGAAAGCAGGCGCTGCCGCCCCAGCGCCGGACGAAACGATCGAGATGACGTTCCGCAAGGATAACGCCGCCGAGGACGGCTTCAACCGGTGGACGATTAACGGCGTCGCCTTTCCGATGTCGAATGATATGGTCCCGGCTTCATTTCACGTAAAGCAAGGCAAGCGTTACCGCATCCGCATGCGCAACGCGAGCGACGACATTCATCCGATTCACCTTCACCGGCACAGTTTCGAGCTGACGAACGTGGCCGGGAGGCCGGCGGCAGGAGTATGGAAAGACGTCGTGATGCTGGGAGGCTACCAGGAAACCGAAGTCGATTTCGTCGCCGACAATCCCGGCCTGACTTTGTTTCATTGCCACCAGCAGCTTCACATGGACTACGGTTTCATGACGTTGTTCGACTATGTCTAGGCAATCGGAACGTGAGGCGGCCCCGGAATCCGTGCCTGCGCCAGGCCGAAGCTCCCTCCGCGAGCTCGCTGGATTTTTTCTTCGACTGGGCACCACAGCCTTTGGAGGCCCGGCGGGGCACATCGCCATGATGGAGGATGAAGTCGTCCGGCGGCGCAAATGGCTTTCGCGCGAGAAATTCCTCGATCTGCTCGGCGCGAGCAATCTGATTCCCGGTCCGAGCTCGAGCGAGCTCGCCATCCACATCGGATACCTGCGCGGGGGTTGGGCAGGGCTTCTGACCGCGGGCGTGTGCTTCATCCTTCCCGCGGCTTTGATGGTTTGTGCGCTTGCCTGGGCCTACGTGCGTTTCGGGAAACTGCCCGCGACTTCGGCGCTTCTCTACGGCGTCAAGCCCGTGGTGATCGCCGTGATTCTCCAGGCGCTTTTGGGATTGGGTCGAACGGCGCTCAAGACGAGGTTTCTCGCCTTCGTAGGTGTCGTCTCCGTCGCTCTGGCTGCCATCGGTCTGCACCCGCTTCTATTGCTCGTGATTGCGGGAGCATCCGCGGCGCTCGCCGATCAGATTGTTCGCGCCATGAGAGGTGGTCGCGCGGCCTCGCTGGCTCCGTTGGCTGCTCTGCGCTCCCTCGCCCGCTCCTCCGCACCGCTAGCCACGGCTTCGGGAGCGACGGCGATCGCGGCTCCGTTCGGCCTTGGAGGGCTCTTTCTCGTTTTTCTAAAAATTGGCGCGGTCGTCTTTGGGAGCGGCTACGTATTGCTCGCCTTTTTGCGCGCGGACCTGGTCGCCCACCGCGGCTGGTTGACCGATTCGCAGCTTGTGGACGCAGTTGCGATCGGCCAGGTGACGCCGGGGCCCGTTTTCACGACCGCCACGTTTGTCGGTTATCTTCTCGGCGGCACCCGCGGAGCAATCGTCGCCACGATTGGAATATTTCTTCCAGCTTTCTTGTTGGTTGCGGCCAGCGGACCGCTCGTGCCGCGCATCCGGCAATCAAAGGCTGCCGGAGCCTTCCTCGACGGTGTCATCGTGGCATCGCTGGCGCTGATGGCCGTCGTCACCTGGCAGCTCGCGCGAGCGTCCATCACAGATCTAGCGACGATCTTGATTGGCGCGGTGTCTTTGGTCGCGTTGCTGCGATTTCGCGTGAACTCCGCGTGGCTTGTATTGCTCGGGGCGATCGTTGGGGTGCTCACTCACGGCCTCTACCGCCACTAACGCTTCCCGTCGCTGGCTAAGACGGCAGCTGTACTATTCCGGTACTGCCCGTCGGCGCTACGCCTCTGCCATCAGCAAATTGCCAAAACAGAATTCGCGGTTTACATGCGGAGGTCACACATGTAGTATGGCGGTTTCGTAAGTCAACTTGCTCTCATAAGGTGATTTTTCGTTGATCTTGCTCCGTCGGAACCTCTGGCTTCGAGTTGGAATTATTCTCGGCGTAATTGTGTTGGCGGCCCTGCTCGAGCGGGCATTGCCCGCCGAGAGTCCGGACACGGCGCCCCAGTCGTCGGCGGAAGTGTCGTCGGTCTTCACGCCGGCGCACCGCACGGTCCTGGAAGCGGTCCGCGAGTTTTTCAGCAAGCGGCCGGAGCCCGTTCAGCCGATCGCTTACACGCACAAGGTTCACCTGGCCAACGGCCTGCAATGCCCGTTCTGCCACGTCGGCGTGGACCAGGGGCCCGACGCCAGAATCCCAAGCGTCAACTTTTGCATGACCTGCCACCAGGCGATCGCCACGGACAAGCCGGAAATCAAGAAGCTGGCCGCTTACATGGCGCGCGGCGAAGATGTGCCGTGGCAGCGTGTGTATGGCTTCGTTCCGTCGGCCCACGTGAAATTCAATCACGCGCCTCACATTCGCGCGGGAGTGGATTGCGTAAAATGCCACGGCGACATGACGCAGCGGACCGTTGCCATTCGCACGGTGGACCATACGATGGGCTTCTGCGTCGGGTGTCATCGGGAGAAGAATGCGTCGGTCGACTGTGTGACGTGTCACTACTGAAGATTCGTTGCGGAGAGTTCGCGGCGGCTTGAGGCCGCTGCAATAAGGGATTCATGGAACGTCGTGACTTTTTGAAAATCTCGGCCCTGGGTGGGGCCACTGCGGCACTCGAAGGCTGCGGCAATCCCGATCACCAGCTCATCCGGTTCGTGCCGGAGGAGGATCTGGTTCCCGGCCTCGCCACATGGAAGCCGAGCATCTGCACGCTCTGTCCCGCGGGCTGCGGCTTGATTGTGCGCGTGATGCAGGGTGAAGCTGAGGTCGTGCGCCATGGCCAGTTGGGCCTGTTGAAAATGGGCCTCGCGAAGAAGCTCGAAGGCAATCCCGCGCACCCCATCAATCAGGGAAAGCTGTGCCCGCGCGGCCAGGGAGGTTTGCAGGTTACATACCACCCCGACCGCATCAAGAATCCGCTCCAGCGCACCGGTCCCCGCGGCTCAGGGCAATTTCAGGAGATCACGTGGGACGAGGCGCTCAAGCAGCTCGTGTCGCAGCTATCGCCATTGCAAGCGAACAAGAGCGGGCAACTCGCGTTTGTCACAAGTCCGCTCCACGGACTCCGGAAGAACATCGTTGGCAATTTCACTGCGAGCTTCAAGAATGCACAGGTTGTGGAGTTCGCACTCTTTGATGGCGGCGTGATCCGCGCGGCAAATTCGGCGAGTTTTGGCGTCAATGCGCCCCCGACGGTGAATTTGAGTCAATCCAACTACGTCATTTCGTTCGGCGCGGATTTCCTCGGGACTTGGAACTCGCCCGTCGCCCAGTCGATCGGATACGGTCAGATGCGCCAGGGGCGTCCGGGCCAGCGCGGCAAGTTCGTGCAGGTCGAGCCCCGAATCTCCCAGACAGGCGCCACTGCCGACGAATGGATCCCAGCGCAGCCGGGCACGGAAGGGATTTTTGCGCTGAGTCTCGCTCACGTAATCTTGCGCGAGAAGTTGCGCCCTGCGACCGCTGCGGGCCATGCAGGTTCGCTGATCGAGGGCTGGTCGCAAGGCCTCCCGGACTACGCGCCAGAAAAGATTGAAACGCAGATCGGTGTTCCAGCAGCCACTATCGCAAGAATCGCGCGTGAGGTTGCCGGGCACGAGCCCGCCGTTGCCTTGATCGGTGACGCGGCGACAGCGCAAACCAATGGTCTCTTCAACGCCCTAGCCGTGAATGCCCTGAATGCCCTGCTGGGCAGTGTGGGCAAGCCCGGAGGGATTCAATTCGGTCCGGCCTGGACGCCCCAGGTCGCAAAGTCGGCCTCATCAGAGTCGGAGAAGAGCGTCGCGCACTCGGTTCAAAAATTGGCGGAGCAGATTCATTCCGCTCCGGACGCCGTGAAAGTTCTGCTTGTTTACAACGCCAATCCCGTGTTCGCAACTCCCGCGACGTGGCAGGTGCGCGAAGCTTTCGAGAAAGTGCCCTTCATTGCGAGTTTTGGCAGCTTCGTTGACGAAACAAGCGCCCTCGCGGACTTGATTCTGCCAGACAGCTCACCACTCGAGTCCTGGCTCGACGACGCTCCCATCTCCGGAAGCGCAAAAACCGTCGCGAGCCTCGCGCCTCCGGCGATGAACCCGCTGCACAATACGCGGTCCATGCCGGATGTGCTTCTCGACGTGGCACATCAACTCGGAGGCGATCCGGCCAAAGCGCTGCCGTGGAAGACTTACGATGAGGCGCTGAAGGCCGCATTCGCTGCACTCTACAAGGAGCAGGGAACCAGGAGCGCGAAGGACGCCGACGAGTTCTGGACGAAAGCGCAGGACCAAGGCGGCTGGTGGAGCGCGGAAGAGAAGGGAATCGTTCCCTCCGGCGGCAAGGCGGGTGGCGCGCCGGCGAAGAGTGCCGCTCCTGAATTCGACGGAGCGCCCGGCGAGTTCTCATTTCACTTCCTGCCCTTTGCTTCGCAGCTGTTCTACGATGGTTCGCTCGCTCATCTGCCCTGGATGCAGGAAGCGCCCGATCCGCTTTCAACCGTCATGTGGGGCACATGGGTTGAGATCAATACGCAAACGGCGGCGAAGCTCGGGATCCAGCAGGGCGACCTTTTGGAAGTCGCATCGCAGCACGGCAAGCTTCAGGCCCCGGCGCTGGTCACGCCCGGAATTGCGCCAGATGTGGTGGCAATGCCGGTCGGCCAGGGCCACGAAAATTTCACGCGCTACGCAAGCAGTCGCGGCGCGAATCCGATCTCGATTTTGGCTTCCATGACTGTAGGGAACACAAGCTCGCTTGCGTGGGCGGCCACGCGCGTGAAGGTCTCGCCCGTGGGCCGTGGAACCATGGTTCTGTTTGGCGGCAGTATGAGTGAAGCGCCGCCCGAACTCAGACACCGCTAAGGAAGGTTGAAAAGCCAATGGCGCATCAGTGGGGCATGGTGATTGACCTCGATAAGTGCACGGGCTGTGAAGCCTGCGTGGTCGCGTGCCATGCCGAAAACAACATTGCCACGGTTGGCGAGGATCAGGCCGGGCGCGGGCGTGCCAAGCATTGGATTCGAGTCGAGCGGTATTACGAAGGCGAGTTTCCGGACGTGAAGACAAAGTTCATGCCGGTGCTTTGCCAGCAGTGCGACGCCGCTCCGTGCGAACCTGTGTGCCCCACGTTCGCCAGCTATCACACGAGCGAAGGCTTGAACGGGCAGGTGTACAACCGCTGCATCGGCACGCGCTATTGCGCGAACGCCTGTCCCTACAACGTGCGCTTCTTCAATTTCTACAACCCCGTTTGGGAAAAGCCGCTCCACCTTCAGCTCAATCCCGACGTATCCGTTCGCGAAGTGGGTGTAATGGAGAAGTGCACCTTCTGCGTGCAGCGCATCAAGGCGGGCGAGATTCAGGCGGCAGCTGAAAAGCGCGATGTAAAGGACGGCGAAATCCAGCCGGCCTGCGTGCAGTCGTGCCCCACGACAGCGATGGTTTTCGGCGATCTCAGCGATCCCCACAGCCAGGTTTCGCGGCTCGCGCGCTCAAACCGCGCCACGAAACTTCTCGGCGAGCTTGGCACGCTGCCCAAGGTAACTTATCTACAAAAGGACTCATGGCATGGCGCAGAAGACGCCTGAACAGATCAGTGACGACCTGCTGCGACCACTCTCCGGGGTCTCGGCGCGCTATCTGGCTGCCATGGCCTGCCTCTTGGCCATTGTAATTGCAGCCGCTTTTGCTTTCGGCTGGCAGGTGTATAACGGTCTCGGCGTTTCGGGGCTGCGCTCGCCGGTCTATTGGGGTTTCTACATCACGAATTTCGTTTTCTGGATCGGGCTTAGCCACGCCGGCACGCTCATTTCCGCCATCCTACGCCTCGCCAACGCCACATGGCGGCGTCCCGTCACGCGATGCGCGGAAGTCATCACCGTTTTCGCGCTTTTGATCGGCGCGACCTTTCCGATCGTCCACCTGGGCCGCCCGTGGCTCGCCTTCTGGCTCGCTCCCTACCCGAGCGAGCGGGGCATCTGGCCGAACTTCCGCTCGCCGCTACTTTGGGACTTCTTCGCGATCAACACGTACCTGATCGGCAGCGTCACGTTTCTGCTGTTACCCATGATTCCGGATTTTGCACTGATCCGCGACCGCTCCAGCGGATGGAAACAGAAAATTTATGGGGCCGTCGCCCTCGGTTGGTGCGGCACGCCGCGGCAGTGGCACCGTCTCGAGAAGGCCATGCAGATCATGGCGGTCGCCATCATACCCGTGGCGGTTTCGGTCCACAGCATCGTCTCGTGGGATTTTGCCATGGCCATCGTCCCCATGTGGCACTCGACCATTTTCGCTCCTTACTTCGTTGCGGGCGCGATCTTCAGCGGCATCGCCGCGCTGATCCTGGCCATGGCCCTCTTGCGGAAGTTCCTGCACCTCGAAGAATACTTGCTCCCGATCCATTTCGAGAATCTGGGCAAGCTTTTGCTGGTGATGAGCCTCCTCTGGGTCTATTTCGTCTTCGCGGAGCGTCTGACGACGTGGTACGGCAATGAGACTTCCGAGATGGCCGTCTTCTGGCTCACGCAGACCGGTTCCTACTCGCCGCTTTTCTGGACCATGGTGACCTGCAACTTCCTGATTCCTTTTCCCATCCTGGCGATCAAGAAATTGCGGACGATCACGGGAACCGCGATTGCTTCGTTCACTATCGTGATTGGCATGTGGCTCGAGCGCTTTCTGATCATCGTGCCTTCGCTCTCGCACAAGTATCTGCCCTATAGTTGGGGCACCTATCGTCCCACATGGGTCGAGATCACAATCACCGCTGGGACCTTCGCCGCCATGGGGCTTCTATACATGTTGTTTTCGAAGGCGGCCCCGATCATTTCGATATGGGAACTCAAGTGGGGACGTCACGAGGAGCCCGTTCACGATCCTGTGCTGGCACGAAGGGACGAGGAGGCGATGGCCTAGCATGGCTACCGTCAACAGCATCTACGGGCTTTTCCCCGGACCTCATGCGGCGGAGCGCGGAATGAACGCCTTGCGCGCCGCAGGCGTCGCTCCGGACAAAATCGTTGTCATGTCTCCGGAGCCTTTCGAGGAGTACGGTTTTGCGCAGGCCGACCGCCCGAAGTGGATGCCCTGGCTGGCCCCGCTGGGAGGGTTGGTTGGCGGCGTCTGTGGTTTCTCGCTTGCGTGGTACACACAGACAGCCTATTCGCAGATTACCGGAGGAATGCCGATTGTGGCCCCCTGGCCCACGGCAATCATTGTCTACGAGCTTACGATGCTGGGGGCGATTCTGACCACAGTACTCACCTTGCTAATTGGTTCGCGCCTGCCGAACTGGAAGCCCAAATTGTACGACCCTGAAGTCTCGCACGGAAAAATCCTGATCGGAGTCTTGGATCCCTCGGCTGCTGCGCGCGCCGATCTCGAAAACAGACTGCGTGGCGCCGGCGCCGGCGAAGTCAAGGTTACCAGCAGCTCCGCCGCGGACTAATTCCAGCCGTCCTGTATCAAAATGTCTTTACGTGCCCGCAACTTAGCAGGATGGAGGTCGCCGTGGCGACGCTTCGAAGCAGAGGTGATTCAGACTCCCGCGCCGCCTGCGGATTTTCTGCCATCCCGGCGAAATCACTTCGCGCTATCATAGTTGCAACGCGCCCGTAGCTCAGCTGGATAGAGCATCTGGCTTCGAACCAGAGGGTCGGGAGTTCGAATCTCTCCGGGCGCGCCATCTCCTTCTTCGCTTTGCGTCCGGCAGTGCGGGGCAGTCGTCGTATCTATGCTTTCAATCCTTTGTGCCGTTCTTGGAGGATCTGCGGGGGTACTGAAGAAGAGCGCCGCTCTTCCCGAGGCCCACTTCATGCCTCGATGAAGGAAGAGCGGCAAATTCTCGGTGCTTAGTTGCCTGCTGCTTTCGACTCGTTGCGGGGTGAATGCTTCTCCAGCACTGAAACCAAGAGACGTCCTGATTGAGGAACTCGCGCTTCCCCACCGAAAATTACCTGCCTTGCCGTGAACTTGTGGCCATAAATGTCCGCTGTGGCGTCGTCATCCGGCCGAAGACTGGAGCCTTCGAGTGAAATCCCGGCAAAGAGACCGCGCGCACGTGAATAGCTGAGAACCTCGGCGCGCATGTACGCATCCGTGTTCGCCGCTGCGTCACGTCCCACTGGACCTGCCGCTATCGAAGCATCGGCGCCCAGCTTGACCTTGCTGTTGAGAATCGAACTCGCGCCTCTGTCGTTCATGACCAAAAGGACGAGATCGGTAGCCTGGCCGCCGATTTGAAAACCGATGCTGCCACCCTCCAGCGCGTACATTGCCGGCGAGCCCCACGGTCCCTTGAAATCCTGTCCGGTACGGCAAACCATCGCGCCGCGGCCGTAATCCACGCCGACGACGAACGCCGCCTTGAGAACGGACGGGAAAACTATGACGCATTCGGCCTTCTCAAGTACTTCCTGAGGGATGTTCTCAGGTGTGTTCATGATTTCCTGCATTACGACGCCCGCATTATGCAGACGCTTTTGTTCCTTGTTTGCCGCAAAAAGCGGCGCTGTTGCAACCAGTCCCAAGCACAGAACGAGAATTGATTTACGTATCATCTTTGACCTCCAGGGTCAGAATTGCGGCTGCGGAAGTTGGCTCTCTCCGAAACCTTTGTGACGGCGCTTTAGACCGCGCCTTTAGTAAGGGAAAGCTCGTGTAGGGCTGTCACTTCT
>JGI12269J14319_10005541_pt1 | contig 11146 bp, 11 predicted proteins | sample PeaSoiSIISIP2007_FD_14319 | JGI IMG/M metagenome (IMG submission 14319) | reverse complement strand
AGACGCCGAAGAAGTACGGGGTACGCGGAATTCCCACCCTGATGCTGTTCAAGGGCGGCCAGGTGGCGGCGACGAAGATCGGCGCCTTGCCCAAGAACAAGCTCCTGGAGTGGGTCGAATCGGTTCTCTGAAGCCCGAAGACGCTTGTCTCTCTCGGAAAAGCCCCGCGCGAGCGGGGTTTTTCTTTTGGGTGGTCTCAATCCTGGTTGTGGCCGCGCCGTAAGCCAGACCCAATCCCGGCGCGATCAATCGGGCGGCGGAATTGCCGACGTGTCCAATCGCTGAAGACTCATCCGATCGAAGACATAGGCGGAACGCCCGTAGAAGTATTTTCGGTAGGCGGTTCGCCAATCGGGAGTGTCGAGGCGCCACTGCGGCAGCGGGCCGGTGCGGAAATAGACGACATTGGCGCGATCAAGCGGGACGAAAGGATATTCGCCCACGGGCGCATCGCGCGATTTCGGTACGAATACCACGGCGTTGCCGAGCTTCGCGGCATCGACCAGTCGAGGAAGCAACTGGTACTGGGGATCCCAATTCTTGAAGACCCCGACAATGACCTCGTCAGTATGCACCGCGTTCGCAAACAAAGCCGCGTAGGCAGCGACGACGGCGCTGGCAATGAGCTCCCGTTTCGCGCGTCTCGCACTGTCGTAGACGATCAGCATCCCCCGGGCGAGAAGAGGTATCAGACCGAACAGAGTCGCCTCGCTGTAGTAGCTGGTATGGAGCGGCGTCGAACCCCAGGTCGAGTGGTCCGAGTACTGGAAGAAAAGAGCGATCAAAGTGAAAAGGAAAACCGACCCGCAAAAGAGGTTGGCCACACGCCCCGTTGTCTGCAGCAAGGCTACGCCGATCAACACTGCGGGAACGAGCAGGAGCCATGCGGCTGCTGGAAAGACGCGCGTCGGGTCCGAGAATAGCAGCATGTTGGGGATGTAGTTTCCCCATCCGGCGGCGGTGAACAGGACGGCCGGCAGCGTGTGCTGCCAGATCCGGTTCAACGCGAAGGCCGGCGTGAAATCGATGCGGAAATCGACGACCAGCGGGGCATAGCCTTCGCCGCGAATTCCGAACCCCATCCGATCGGCGGCTTGCAGGGCATTGTAGGGCAGCAGCCAGGGGTCGCCCGTGAGCTGCGCGTTCCATGCAAAGAAAAGCCCGACCATCGCCAGCACCGTGACCGCCATGGCAGCGGTCGGCGGCAGGAGGCGTAAAGGCCTGTCAGCCCGAAGTGCCGCTTGTCCGATCAGGATGAGGCTTGCGAACCCGCAAACCACCGCCACTAGCGGCCGCGTATTGAAATCATAGCCGAGGGCGAGCCCGGCGAGCGCCCCGTAAAGCATGGCGCGTTCGCTGCGTGCGCAGGTCACCGCCCGCAAGATCGACCAGAAAAACAATGCAACGAACAGCCGACTGGTCGGCTGGCCCAGCAGCGTGGCCCCCATCACCACCGTGGCCGGCGAGAACGCGGCAAGCAGGAGCGCGAGTGCAGCGACACGTCGGTCAAAAAGCTCCCGGACGATCGCAAAGAACAACAGGAGTGTGAGACAGGTAGCAATGGCCGGCATGATCGAGGGCATGCCGGCAAGGACCCCGGGGGCCAGAAAGAGTGAATTGCCGAATGGATACTTGGCGAACCACAGGCCGTTGTAGATGTCGATATGCGGCGACGACGAGAACCCGAACTCAGGCGGCGCTTGCGCCGCCAGCACGCCTTGCGCGAACAGCTTGGCCTGAAACAAATTGGCCGCCGAGTCGGGGTCGAATGCGAAATAGGGAAAGCATATTCGAGCGATCTGCAGGCACAGCGCGCCGGTGCCGACCGATATCACGGTCGGATACCAGCTGAACGCCCGCTCCAGGCGGCAGGAGTGATCCTTCACGCGATCAGCTTGGTGAACACGGGCGCATTATGGCGCGTTCGCGAAGTCCCGGGCGCAAGGGCAACCATGCAATTGAGTGAGCAATATGACTGAGCTACGCCCGCCTTGTGCCGATTCTGCCGGCGAGTGAAGCGTGCACCTATTCCGAATTTCATTTCCCCTTTTGCATCAACCATTCATCTCCAAAACCACGCCCGCCAGATAGAGCGAGCCGCAGATGAGGATGCGCGAGGGCCATGACTCGCGGGCGAGGACGCGGGCCACGGCAGCGTCCACGCCATCGGCGATCTCGGCTGCAATCCCTGCCTTGGCCGCAGCCCCGGCCGCATCCTCGGCCGAGAGCGAGGCATGATCGCCCGCGATCCTGACCGCGATCAGGTCGCTGGCCTGCGCTGCCAAGGGCTCCAGGAAAGCGACCGGCTCCTTGCTGCTCAGCATGCCGAAGACGAGATGCAGCGGCCGGTCCGCCCAGCCCTTGACGAATTCCCCCAGCGCCTCGCCGGCCGCCTGGTTATGGCCGCCGTCGAGCCAGAGCTCCCAGCCTGGCGGCAGGCTTGCCGCCAGCGGCCCCCGGGTCAGGCGCTGGAGGCGCGCCGGCCATTCGACCTCGCTAAGACCTCTCGCGGCAGCGTGATCGTCGACCTTGAATCCCCTGAGCAAGGGCAGGCAGGCAAGCGCCGCTCCGGCATTGGGAATCTGATGCGCCCCGGGGAGGGCCGGCTTGGGAAATCTTCGCTCGCCGGCGGAGTCGCGGAACGACATGCCCTCGCCCACTTCGGTTGCCAGCCACTCTCGGCCATAACGATGCAGGGGCGCTTCGAGCTCGGCCGCCTTGGCCTCGAACACCGCCATGGCTTCGGGCGGCTGAGGCCCGACCACCGCCGGCACGCGGGCCTTGATGATGCCGGCCTTCTCGAAGGCGATCTTGGCCAGCGTGTCGCCCAGGTACTGCATGTGGTCGAAGGAGATGGGCATCAGCACGCTGACGAGGGGCCGCTCGATCACATTGGTCGAATCGAGCCGGCCGCCGAGGCCGGTCTCCAGCAGCAGGATCTCCGCCGGCTGCCGGGCAAAGGCGAGGAAGGCCGCGCAGGTCGTGATCTCGAAGAAGGTGATGGGCTCGCCGCCATTCGCCCGCTCGCATTCCTCCAGCAAGGCCAGCAGCGCCTCCTCGCCGATCAGCGAGCCGGCAAGCCGGATGCGCTCGTGGAAGCGCACCAGATGGGGCGAGATGTAGGCATGCACGCGATAGCCGGCTGCCTCCAGCATCGCCCGGAGATACGCGATGACCGAGCCCTTGCCGTTGGTGCCGGCGACATGGACGACAGGCGGGACCTTCCGCTCCGGATGGCCGAGGCGCGCAAGCAAGCGCCAGGTCCGGTCGAGAGAAAGGTCGATGATCTTGGGATGCAGCTTGGACAGCCGCTCCAGGACGCGATCGGTCCTGGGCCTCTGCTCTATCGCGTGTTCGGCCGAGGTCTTAGTCGAGTCGGGGCTGGGCATAGCTCTCGCCGGCGGGGACCACGGGCAGGCTCACCACCTCCGCCGGCGGAGTGGGATGGCGCAGCAGGTCGATGATGCGGATGAAGGTATCGCGCAGCTGGCTGCGGGGAACCACGAGATCGACCATGCCATGTTCGAGCAGATATTCGGCCCGTTGGAATCCCTCGGGCAGCTTTTCCCGGATCGTCTCCTCGATTACGCGAGCCCCGGCGAAGCCGATCACAGCACCAGGCTCGGCGATCGCGATGTCGCCCAGCATGGCGAAGGAGGCGCTGACGCCGCCGGTGGTCGGGTCGGTCAGCAGGACGATATAGGGCAGCCCCGCCTCCTTGACCTCGTCCACGGCGATGATGCTGCGCGGCATCTGCATCAGGGAGATGATGCCCTCCTGCATGCGCGCCCCGCCCGAGGCCGGGATGACGATGAGGGGCGCTTCCTGCAGCACGGCGAGCCTGGCCGCGGCGATCAGCCCGTCACCCACGGCCGCACCCATGGAGCCGCCCATGAACTCGAAATTGAAGGCGGCGATCACCGCCGGGATGCCGCCGATGGTGCCGTGCGCGACGACGACGGCATCCTGTTCGCCGGTCTTGGCCTGGGCTTCTCTCAGCCGGTCGGTGTAGCGCTTGCTGTCGCGGAATTTGAGCGGATCGGGCTCGCCCTTGGGTAGTTCGATGCGATTGTACTTGCCGTCGTCGAACAGAAGCTCGAGGCGCCGGACCGCCGGCAGGCGCATGTGATAGCCGCAATGGGGGCAGACCCGGAGTGCGGCTTCCAGCTCCCGGTGGAAGATCATCTGGCCGCATTTGTCGCATTTGTCCCAGAGGTTGTCCGGCGGCTCGGCGCGGCGCACCAGGCCCTGGAGCTTCGGCCGCACGAAATTGGATAGCCAGCTCATCGCCCTCTCCTCGCTCCCCTGACCGCCACAGCAAGCTCGCCGACGAGGCCGAGCACGTCATCCTTCAGCCCCGGCTTGGCCCGGCCAGCGGCGTCGAGGTTGCCGGCGATCCGGTCCACCAGGGCCGAGCCCACCACCGCCGCGTCGGCCACCGCGGCCACCGCCGCCGCCTGCGCCGGCTTGCGGATGCCGAAGCCCACCGCCACCGGCAGCGCCGTCTGACGCTTCAGCCGGGTGACCGCCTTGGTCACATCGGCGTCGGCGGCCGAGCGGGTGCCGGTGATTCCGGCGATGGCGATATAATAGACGAAGCCCGCGGTGTTGCGCAGCACCGCCGGCAGGCGCTTGTCGTCGGTCGTGGGCGTGGCGAGACGAATGAAATCGAGGCCCGCCGCCTTGGCCGGCAGGCAAAGCTCGTCGTCTTCCTCGGGCGGCAGGTCGACGACGATGAGGCCGTCCACGCCCGCCGCCCTGGCGTCGGCCAGGAAGCGCTCGTTGCCGTAGCGGTAGATCGGGTTGTAGTAGCCCATGAGCACGATGGGCGTCGCCTGATCGGCTTCCCGGAAGGCGCGGACCATGGCCAAGGTGCGCGTCATGCGCTGCCCGGCCTTGAGCGCGCGCAAGGACGAGGCCTGGATCGCCGGCCCGTCGGCCATGGGATCGCTGAACGGCATGCCGAGCTCGATGAGGTCGGCGCCGGCCGCCGGCAGGGCCTTCACGACCGCGAGCGAGGTTTCCGGGTCCGGATCGCCCGCGGTCAGGAAAGTGACCAGCCCCGCGCGGCCCTCGCCCTTGGCGCCTCGAAGCGCCGCTCGATGCGCCCGGCCGGCCTTGCCGCGCTCACAGCTTGGTCCCGAGAAGCTTGGCGGCGGCGAAGATGTCCTTGTCCCCGCGCCCGCAGAGGTTGACCACGATCAGGTGATCCTTGGGGCGCTTGGGCGCGATCTTCATCACCTCGGCCAGGGCATGGGCGGGCTCGAAGGCCGGGATGATCCCTTCCAGCCGGCTCAGCAGCTGGAAGGCTTCCAGGCACTCCTTGTCCGTGGCCGAGACGTATGTGACCCGGCCGGTATCGTGCAGCCAGGCATGCTCCGGCCCGATTCCGGGATAGTCGAGGCCGGCCGAGATGGAATGGGCTTCCAGGATCTGGCCGTCGTCGTCCTGGAGAAGATAGGTGCGGTTGCCGTGGAGCACGCCGGGCAGGCCGCCGGCGAGCGACGCCGCGTGGTGCCCGGTCTCGATGCCCTCGCCCGCCGCCTCGACGCCGCGCATTTCGACCGTTGGATCGTCGAGGAAAGGATGGAACAGGCCCATGGCGTTGGACCCGCCGCCGATGGCCGCGACCAGCGTGTCGGGCAGGCGCCCGCCCTCGGCCTTGGCGAGTTGCGCGCGGGTCTCGCGCCCGATCACACATTGGAAATCGCGGACCATGGCGGGATAGGGATGGGGGCCGGCGACCGAGCCGATGATGTAGAAGGTGTTCTCGACGCTGGCGACCCAGTCGCGCAGGGCCTCGTTCATCGCGTCCTTCAAGGTGCGCGAGCCGCTCTTGACCGGCACGACCTCGGTCCCCAGCAGGCGCATGCGGAAGACGTTGGGCTGCTGGCGCTCCATGTCAATCTCGCCCATGTAGACCGTGCAGGGCAGGCCGAAGAGGGCGGCGACGGTGGCCGTCGCCACGCCATGCTGGCCGGCGCCGGTCTCGGCGATGATCCGGGTCTTGCCCATGCGCCGGGCGACCAGGATCTGGCCCATGCAATTGTTGATCTTGTGGGCGCCGGTGTGGTTCAGCTCGTCGCGCTTCAGGTAGATCTTCGCCCCGCCCAGATGTTCGGTCAGGCGCTGGGCGAAAAACAGCGGGCTCGGCCGCCCGACGTAGTGCTCGAGGTAATAGTCGAGCTCGGCGGCGAAGGCGGGATCGGCCTTGGCCCGGCCATAGGCCTGTTCCAGCTCCAGCACCAGCGGCATCAAGGTCTCGGCGACGAAGCGCCCGCCATAGATGCCGAAGCGCCCGCGCTCGTCCGGTCCGCCGCGATAACTGTTGGGTTTGTTCACGACCCGTCCCTTCAAGGGGGCGGAATCAACCATATGCGCTCCGGAAGGTCAAAGGCAGGCTGGAGCCTGTCGCCGCGGGATGGATGCTCGTGCAGTATGGCGCTTCTCCGTCCGCTTCCCGATCCAGCAGGCAACTCCATGCGCGTCTTTATCGTCCACGCTCATCACGAACCCCAGAGCTTCAACGGCGCCATGACCCGCGAGGCGGAAGCAGCACTCAGCGCCGCCGAGCATGAGGTCGTCATCTCCGACCTCTACGCCATGAAGTTCGATCCGGTGTCGGACCGGCGCAACTTCACGACCGTCAAGGATCCCACCCGGCTGCGCCAGCAGGCCGAGGAAGCCCATGCGGCCGAACATAATGGTTTCGCGCCGGACATCCAGGCGGAAATGGACAAGCTCTTCTGGTGCGACGCGCTGATCCTCCAGTTCCCGCTCTGGTGGTTCGGCCTGCCGGGCATCCTGAAGGGCTGGGTCGATCGGGTCTTCGCCTCGGGCGGACGGATCTATGGCGGCGGCAAGTGGTACGACCGGGGCGTCTTCGCCGGCAAGCGCGCCATGTGCTCGCTGACCACGGGCGGATTGCCGCCTGCGTATTCTCAAACAGGCTTGAGCGGGCCGATCGATTGGATCCTGTTCCCGATCAACCACGGCATCCTCTATTTCACCGGCTTCACCGTGATCGAGCCCTTCCTCGTCCATGGGCCCGTGCGAATCAGCCAGGAGGACCGCCTGGCCTATCTGGCGCGCTATCGCGAGCGGGTGCTGGGTTTGGCGATGGCGCCGACGATCAGTTATCCGAAGCTCGCCGACTATGACGAGCGCTATGTCCTGAAAGCGCCGCCGAAAGCGTAGAACCGCAAGCCGAGGCGCAGAGAAGGCCCCGCCGATCTGGCGCCGGAATTAGCGCTGACTTCTCGAATTTCAAGGGCAGGCCGCTGGAACATTTTCCGGACGTTATTTTTGCTCACGACAAATGTGAATAATCCGCCGGTTGAACTCCATATCGCACCGCACCAAATCCCTCGCACTGGCGCTANACCCGCCGTTTTGCAAGCAATGGAGTACCTCTNTTGAATCCCTATCTCACCAGTCCGTCGCTTTCTGCTTCTCACGATTCGCCAGCCGCCGGCCGCATCCTCCGCGCCCTGCGCGGACTTGATTCCGTCCTGGGGGCGGTCATGAACACGTTTTCCATCTGGGACCGCCGGCACAGGGACCGGCTGCATCTGGCAAGTCTCGACCACCGCATGCTGCGCGATATCGGGATCAGCAGCGCCGATGTTCACCACGAGGCGTCCAAGCCGTTTTGGCGCGCCTGAACGCCCCCGCCTGAACGCCGCCCTGCCTGAACGACCGTAGCGGAAGTCACGCCCGCATCACCTCGTCCAGCGCCCGTCGCGGGCTTGGGCCCGCGGCCCGTTCGGGGATCCCCAATCGGAAGACGAAGGTCGGCTCCCAGCCCGGCAATCCGGCGAGCCTGGTAAGCGCCGGCCCGAATGTGTCGGGTTTGCCCAGCATCGCGTCGCGATCGATCCGCTCGACAGGCTGATTGAGTGGCTGCGCGGCAAGCCCTTCGGCCGTCGCGGCCAGATGCAGCCTTTGCCAGGCCCGGCCGGCTTCGATGGTGGAGCGCAAGTCGAGCCGGTCGCGCACCAGAAGCATGCCCAGAAGCGGCGCGCTCGCGACCTGGCTGTCCCGGGTGAGGGCGAGCCAATACTGGTCGGCGGATTGAGCGTCCATATCGGGCAGGATCTTGGAGAGCGAAGTCACCAGGGGCGAGAGCCCGGCCGTATCCACCGTCACGCCGTCGCGATGGGCGGCGATCTCCCGTCGGCCGGTGCGGAACCATCGGGCGCTGTCGGCGGACATCTCAGGGTCGGCGATGATGCTCTCGGTCGCCGCCACGATCAGCCCGCCCAGGTCCTCGCGCGCGGCCTTGCCTGCGGCGAAATAGATGGCCACGGCGTCGCGGGCAGCCTGACGAGTGAAGCGGTCGAGGCTGTCCATGCCGATCAGCCGGTCGGCGAAATAGGGCCCGCGATTGGTGTGCCGGTGCGGGATGGCATCGAACAGGGCATCGCGGGCGGGCGGCGCATGGGTGAAGGCGAGACGGGCGGCGAGCAGCGGCGTGTCGCCTGGCGAAAGGGAAAGCCGGCCCTCTGCGGGTTGCGCGTCCGCCTTCCAGCCAAAGGCCCGCGCGGCCAGCACGAGGTTCTCGATCGCGGCGCCGAGGCCGAGATGCATCTCGCGGCGGAAGGGGTCGAAGCTGCCGAGATTGCGCGCGCGGTCGGCGAAGACGGAAATCGCGTTGTCTTCGAGCCGGAACAGCCAAGGCTGGGTGTCATGGGGATTGGCGGCCAGGATCGCCGCATGCAGCGGCTGCTTCACGCCTTCGGCCCCATCGCCCTGCCACTCGCCCCAAGGCGCATAGGCCGGGCCTTCTCCCGCCGACCACAGGCCGCGGTCCCAGGCGCGGTAGCCGAGACCGGCGAGCGAAAGGCCGGCAGCACCGGCCGCGCCGATCAACAATGCCCGCCGCCTCAGCATGGCCGCCTCCGTCCTGATCGATCCGCCAACGCCCGACATTGGCAGGTTGCAGGCATTCGCGCCGAAACACTACCCTGACGCGGCTCCAAAGCTCATTCGGGTGGAGAACTTCGTTGGACCCCGTTCGCCTGCGCAAGGCGCAAACCGACGACAAAGCGACCATGCGGGCGATGCTGGCCGATCACCTGCGGGAGATCCGCGCCTTCGGGCCGGTCGAAGAGCCTTATCCTTATTTCGATGTCTACTGGACCGAGGCGACGCGCTGGCCCTACCTGATCGAGGTCGACGGCGAGCCGATCGGCTTCGTCATGGTCAACCAGTGGTCGCCGTCCGGACGCGGCACCGATCACGCCATCGCGGAGTTCTACATCGGCCCCGCCCATCGGCGCCTCGGCCTCGGCGTGGAGGCGGCCCGGCAAGCTTTTCTGGCTCACCCCGGCCAATGGGAGCTCGCCATCTTCGAGGCCAATCGGCCGGCCCAGGCGTTCTGGCCCCGGGCGATCGCCAGCGTCGGCGGCCGGTCTCTCGAGCGCTTCGTGTACCAAGGCAGCGCCGTGCTGAGATTCGTGGTTGGCGCCGAGGTTTGAGCCGAGGCTCTCTCTACAGCGTCGCCGCCAGCTTCAGGAAGGCCGCGATCTTGCTCGGGCTCTTGCGCCCCGGGGCATCCTCGACGCCCGAGGAAACGTCGACATGGGTCGCCCGGGTCGCCGCCACGGCGGTCGCGAGGTTCCCCACGTTGAGGCCGCCCGAGAGCATCCAGGGCCTGGTCCAGCGCCGGCCGGCCAGGAGCGCCCAGTCGAAGCTGAGCGCATTGCCGCCCGGCAGCGCCCCTTTCATCGCGGCCGGCGGCTTGGCATCGAACAGCAGCCAGTCGGCCGCCGGCAGGTATTCGTCCGCCGCCGCGATGTCCACCGCAGAGGCGATGCGCAGCGCCTTCATGATGGGGAGACCGAAGCGCCGGCGCAGCTCCTTCACCCGGCGCGGCGCTTCGTCGCCGTGGAGCTGCAACATGTCGAGAGAGGCTTCCTTGAGCACGGCCTCGATCGTCTCGTCGGAAGCGTCGACGAACAGCCCGACCTTGACGATCCCCTGCGGCACCGCGCGAACGAGGGCCGCGGCGCCGGCGGGCTGCAGCGCCCGCGGGCTCGCCGGATAGAAGACAAAGCCCAGGTGGCTCGCCCCACCGGCCACGGCCGCGGCAACGGCGGCCGCGCTGTTGAGGCCGCAGATCTTCACCTTGACGGCCATCAGGTGGGACCGGGCTGGCCGACCAGCCGTCGGAAGACCAGCGCGTTGATGGTCACCAGCACGGCAAGGAGCGCGGTCGAGACGAAGGCGCTGATGAAGAGCAGCGCGTAGGGCGCCAGTTCGCCAAGGCCGATCAGGCCGGCCAATGCGCCGAGCAGGGCGGGGACGGCGAACCAGCCGAAGCCCGCCAAGAGATAAAGAGCCAGGAGCCGCCGGCCGTTGCCCATCGTCGCCTTCCAGGACCGGCTCATCTCCGCGGGAAGATCGACGGCGATGGCGGCGAAGCTTGGCCCGAGCCGGCCAAGCGCGTAGGCCGTGATGGGAATGAACCCCAAATAGGCGATGGGCAAGGTGCTGTAAGGGCTGACGCCGGCCCTGAGCGCGATCGCCACATCGATGTAGGAGAGGAATCCGGCGATCATGATCATGCCGAGGAAGCAGACCCAGAGCCGGAAGAAATAGCGCAGCTCCCGGAGGCCAAGCTGCACCCCGAGCCCGCCGCCGGCTTTTTCGGGCCCGAGCAGGATGAGGCGATGCCAGCCGACCCCGAACACGGCAAGCAGCACGAAGTTGGTCACCAGCACCAGCAGGAGGCCGGGCATCAGCCGGGGATCGACCACGGTCTCGCCGGCCGCATTCACCTGGGCCCCAGCCAGCATGGGGAGCAGGTAGTTGAAGAAAAGGACGTTCAGCGCGAAGCTGCCGAGAAGGAACACCAGCCCCACCCGCAGCAGGTCGTTCCTGCGCTCGAGGACGAGACGGCAGGCCTCCGCGATGGTCGCCAGCACCGGGATCGGCGCGCTCATCGCCCGGCCGCTTCCCCGCGGCCGATCTCGCCGCGGATCGAACGGGCGGCGGCCTTGGGATCGGCTGCACCGGTGATGGGCCGGCCGATGACCAGGAAATCGGCGCCGAGCCTGGCCGCCTCGCCCGGCGTCATCACCCGCTTCTGGTCCTGGACCGCGGCCGAGGCCGGGCGAAGGCCCGGCACCACCAGTTTGAAGTC
>JGI12269J14319_10005538_pt1 | contig 11148 bp, 14 predicted proteins | sample PeaSoiSIISIP2007_FD_14319 | JGI IMG/M metagenome (IMG submission 14319) | reverse complement strand
GCCGGGCAAGCCGCTCGAGACATGGACCTCAACAGAGACTCGGCGACCGTCGACCCCGTGCAGTGTGGCGGATGGTATTGATGCGAGCACGACAGCTCCCGATGGGATCGGCACGGGCGATGACGTCCGTGCTGTTTCGGTGAGGGGGGCCACTTTGCTCAGACGCCGGCCGCACGAGGCGCAGGAAGACACGGTACGGCATAGGTGTATCACCGTCCGAACGGTGACTCCTCCGCAGACTCGGGACATTTCCCCCGAGGTCAAGAACCCTTCACAGAGAGCAGTCCCAAAGGCCACATGACGCGAGGCAATTGGGCGGCGCCGATTGGAGCTTCAAATGCTTCGCACGGGGACGGGAGTGACCACATTGCTCGAGATCTTTCGCAGATCATCAAGGTCTGAGGTGAGCACCGTGGAAGTCGTCACGGCGGCACACACGACGAGGTGCGCGTCGACAACATCAGAGGTACCTGCTTTGCCCAGAAGAGCTCCTACCTCATGCGCCTGGTCTGGCGAGAACGCCACGATCTCGCAGCCCCGCAAGAAGCGTCGCAGCTGCGCCTGTCGAGGTGATCGGCTCACTTGAGCAACCACAGGCGCTGTCGTCGTCGGCACCGCGCCGAGTTCAAGACGGATTCGGTGTTCGGCCCAAATAGCGCGGTCGTCCCGGTCGGCGGCGACGAGAACGCCCGCGTCGTAAACGACCCTCATGCCGGTCGTGGGTGCGAGGTCGCGACCTCCTCATCAGCGACGCGACGACGTGCCGCTTCGAGCTCGGCCTCACTAAAGGCACCATGTTCCCTCTCCCACTCGCCAACAGCTCGCAACCCATCTCGGACCAGAAGCGCTCGACGAGCGGCGGAGGTCATCCAAGCCGACACGCTGACTCCCTCCGCAGTCGCTGCGGCTTTCACCTGCCCGTGGACGTCGGCATCGACGGTGATGGCGAGTTTGGGCGAGGGTCTTCCACGGGGCATGACTTAACTCTACTACCGTAGTAGGAGGCTTTCAATCTCCCTCACCTCGGTCCCGACGCCGGCCACCAGTCGGCCCTCGGCCGACTTACCAATCTGAGATCTCGACGGTGCCAGGTTGACCGTGACCCGGCGCGACGGCCATGAGAGGTGGCTCGACAGCAATGCGGCTCTGACCCGGTCCCGTGACTCACGCACCGCCGCGTCGGGCAATCCGACAATGGTGAAGCCGGGCAGCCCGGCCGAGACGTGGACCTCGACCGAGACGGGACGACCGTCCACCCCGTACAGGGTGGCGGAAGGAATGCAAGCGAGCATGGCGAGGCTCCGGAGTACAGCGACACGGTGTCCGTGCCGTTCCACAGGAGCGGGCCCGAGGGCACCGGCCACGCGAGGTGCTCCTGGGAACGTAGGGGTCGGGTGTATCGGAAGGCACCAGAGGCCGTCGGCCCCGGACTCCCGCGTGGCGCTACGCCGACGGCGCTGCGACCGGGACGGCGGGGCTCCGGGTCAGCTCGCAGTCGAGCTCGGCACCGAGCATGACCACCAACGCCGTCAGGTACAGCCACAGGAGCAGAGCGGCCACGCCCGCCAAGGCACCGTAGGTGCGCGACTCGTGGCCGAAGTGATCCAGATAGAACGAGAACACCGCCGACGTCCCGAGCCACCCCAGGGCCGCCACCACCGCTCCGGGGCTCACCCAGCGCAGCCGGCTCCTCGTCCGGTTGGGCCCGAAGGAGTAGTACACCGAGAGGAGGAGCACAACGAGCGCCATGGCACCGGCCCAGCGGACGACCGTCCACGCCGCGTCGAAGGTCGATCGGGCCAGCGCGAACGACGACGGGAGCAAGGCGCGGATCGGGTCGCCCAGGACCAGGAGCCCCGAGGCCGCACCCCCAAGGACGATGGTGAGGACGACGAGCGGCACCGCCACCAACCGCCGACGGACGAAGCCGCGGTCCGAGCGCACTTCGAAAGCCACGTCCAGTCCGACTTGGAGCGCGGCCATCGCCTCGACCGCACTCCACAGCGCCACGGTGAGACCGAGGCCGATCTCGAGCCCGGAGCCGGCACCCTTGACGGGGTTACGCAGGGCGTCGTCGATCGTCTGTGACATCTGCACCGGGAGCACCACGTCCACGCCGTGGACGAGGCTGCGCAACTGCGACGCCGACAAGCCGACGAGCCCCACCACACCGACTGCCGCGATGATGGCCGGGAAGATGGCCAGGAACCCATGGAAGGCCAAGCTGGCCGCGCTGGTGGTGACGCGGTCCGCGACGGCCTCGGTGAAGACCTTTCGGACGATGCCGGGCCAGGCGCGCGGGACGAGGAGCCTCGAAGGCAGGCTGCGACCGGTGGCGCTGTTCCCGCCGGCGTCGGCGCGCCCCACGACGGCGCTCAGGGGACGGGTTGACCGGCGGCGTCGATGGCGTACCACAGGCCCCCCGAATTCGTGATGCCCTGGCCGGTCGCCTCCCCGGCGGAGGTGTCGCCGATCCACCGGTACAGCGGCCAGCCGTTGTAGGTGACCTGCAGCGTGTCACCCCGACGGGTGGAGCCGATGAGGGCCCGGTCCACTCGACCGCCGATGACCGGGACGGTCACGCCGGCCGGCAGGGTGGCGGGCGGCCACTGGGTAGCGCAGTAGCCGGCACAGGTCGAGTGGCCCGAGCCGTGGTCGGGGACAAAGAGATACAGCGTGAGCCCGTACCCGTCGACGAGCACAGTGCCGAGGCCTTTGACCTCGGCCGTCTGCACCATGTACCCCGGCCCGCCCGGCCCCGTGGTCGGAGCGCCGTTGGTCGGTACGCCGATCACGTGTCCGCCGGATTGCCCGCACGCGCTCATGAGGGCACCCAGGACGACGACGACCAGGACCAGTCGCGCCTTCAACGACCCTTGAACCTCGGCTCCCGTTTCTCGGCGAACGCCCGCATGGCCTCGGCGGTGTCCTCGCTGTAGAAGTTGATCGTCTGACAACGGGCCTCGGCCTCGAGGGCCTGGGCCATGGTCAACGACATGGAGTTGTCGAGCAGGTCCTTCGTCATGGCCAGCGCCAGCGGCGGACCTTGGGCAAGTCGTCGGGCCCACTCGTCGACGAAACCATCGAGCGCGTCGTCGGGAACCACTCGGTTGAGCAGCCCGTAGGAGGCCGCCTCCTCGGCGGAGAGGATGTCGGCGAAGTAGGCCAGCTCCTTCGCCTTGTGCAGACCCACGAGCCGCGGCAACAGGAAGGACGAGCCGCCGTCCACCGACAGACCCCGCCGGGCGAAGATCTCCGAGAACCGGGCGTTGTCCGAGGCGACAGTGAGATCGCACCCCAGCGCCAGGCTCATGCCCGCCCCCGCCGCGATGCCCCTGATCTTGGCGATCGTGGGCTTGGGCAACTCGTGCAGGGCCAGCATCACCTGACCGAAGAACTGCATGCGGACGATGTGGGGATCCTCGGGATCACCGCTCACGCCGCGCGGGTCGGCGATGTCGGCGCCGGAACAGAACGCGCCCCCGGCACCGGTGACCACCACGACGCGGTCGTCGCGCCGTCGTGCCACCTCGGTGAACGTGTCGTTCAGCTCCTGCCACATGAGGCCGTTCCCGGCGTTCTTGCGTTCAGGTCGGTTCAGCGTCACGGTGACGACCCCGTCGTCACGCTCCACGATGATCGTCTCGGTGCTCACGGCGACACCATACCCACCGACACCCGTGCGCCCCAGGCCGCGGGGCTANGCCCGCCCGACATGTCGGNCGCCTCTGTCAGAAGGCGTCCTGGAGCACCTCGACCTCGAGGGTCCCACCGGGCCCCTTCGTCACGGCGGCCACGTCGAACCGGATCCGCTCGTATTGACCCGACCCGCCGCGCTCGCTGCGCAGCCACATGCTCGCCAACCTGCGCACGCGGTGTTGCTTGGTCGGCCCGACGGCCTCGAAGGGGGAGCCGAACATCGCCGAGCTCCGGGTCTTCACCTCGCAGAACACGAGCACGCCACCGTCAGCACGCTGCGCCACCACGTCGAGCTCGCCGTCGCGGCAGTGCCAGTTGCGATCGAGGACGATGTACGAGGCACTCTGGTACCACGCCACGGTCGCATCCTCGCCGCGCCCGCCCAGAGCGGCGCGCCGAGAACCGGCCATCAGGTGTCGCGGTCGGGCAGCCGCTCGACGTTCACGTCCCGGAACGTGAGGACGCGCACGTGCGGCACGAAGCGGGCGGGTCGGTACATGTCCCACACCCAGGCGTCATCCAACTCGATCTCGACACAAGTGGGCGACGACGCGTCGCGCACCGTCACCTTCACCTCGTTGGCCAAGTAGAAGCGGCGCTCACTCTCGACCACGTAATTGAACAGGGGCAGCACCGTCCGGTACTCCTGGACGAGCGCCAACTCGATCTCGGCCTCGTATCGTTCGAGGTCTTCTTCGCTCATCGTCCCTGGGCTACTTCGGCGTCGACCCGCGTGCCACGAACGGCGCGCTAGGTGCGCGCCGCCCGCTTCTCTTTGATCTTGGCCGCTTTCCCCACGCGGCCACGCAGGTAATAGAGCTTGGCCCGCCGAACGTCGCCACGCGTCACGACCTCGATCTTGGCCAGGACGGGCGAATGCACGGGGAAGGTGCGCTCGACCCCGACCCCGAAGCTGAGCTTGCGAACGGTGAAGGTCTCTCGGGCCCCGGTGCCCTGGCGGCGGATCACGGCCCCCTGGAACACCTGGGTGCGCTCGCGGGTGCCCTCGACCACCCGGACGTGCACCTTCAAGGTGTCACCCGGTCGGAAATCGGGGACGTCGTCTCTCAGGTTCTCGCGATCGACGATGTCGGTGGGGTTCATGACGCGCGTCCCTTCACAGGTCCAGCTCCGAGCGGCTGGGCAGCGCCTACGGGGCCACCGCGGCAACTGGCGGCCGAGCCGGGCAGAGCCTGCCGAGCACGCCACGATAGCCGCCCCCCGGACACCCCCGCCTACCGGGAGCTCGCACCCGGGTTCGGAGTCGGCTCGTCGGACAGCTCGTCGAGGAGGCGGGCGTCGGCCTCGGCCAGCCCGCCCACGCCTTCGACGAGGTCGGGACGCAGGCTCAGGGTGCGGCGCAGGGCCGTGGCCCGGCGCCACCGGGCAATGCGCCCGTGGTCACCGCTGAGCAGCACCTCGGGCACCTCCCAACCGCGGAACACCGCCGGACGGGTGTACTGCGGGTACTCGAGCAGACCTGCACTGAAGCTCTCGTCGAACGCCGAGGCCTCGTTCCCCATCACGCCCGGGACGAGGCGGGCGACCGCTTCGACGACCACGAGCGCCGGCACCTCTCCCCCGCCGAGCACGTAGTCCCCGATCGACAGCTCCCCGTCGACGAGGTGGTCGGCGACCCGTTGGTCGACCCCCTCGTACCGCCCGCACAACAACGAGAACCCACCTGTCGGCGAGGCACCAGTGGCGGCCAGCTCTTCCACCACGCGCTGGTCGAGCCGGCGCCCGCCGGGGGCGAGCAGGTAGAGGGGTCGGGGCGGCGCCACCGCCTCGATGGCGGCGAAGATCGGGCCCGGGGCGAGGACCATGCCGGCCCCGCCGCCGAAGGGGGCGTCGTCGACCGATCGTCTCGGGTCGTCCGCGCCGGCGCGCAGGTCGTGGACGCGCACGTCGAGCAGCCCCTGGTGGCGCGCCTTGCCGAGGAGCGACCCCTCGCAGTAGTGCTCGACGAGGTCGGGGAAGATCGTGAAGACGTCGATGCGCACCGGGGACCGCCTCAGTGCTTGGGGAGGTCGAGAAGGCCCGCCGGTACGTCGACCACGACCCGCCCCGCCGATCGCTCCACCACGAAGCGCAAGGGCACGAGTGCTCCCCCGTCGAGCTCGAGGAGGTCGCTGGCCGGGTTGGCGAGGACACCGGCGACCGTCCCGAGGCGCGCCCCCTCGGTGTCGTACACCTCCGAGCCGATGAGCTCGTGGACCCACCAGGCGTCGTCGTCGTGGAGAGGGTGCCCCCGCAGTATCGTCCCCCGCAACGATTCGGCCCGCTCCCGGCTGTCGACCCCGGCGAACATTATGAGCCATTTGTCGGCGAACGGACGCGATGCCTCGATGCACAACGCGCCGTCGTCGGTGAGGAACGTCGAACCGACCGCGACGCGCTCGGGGCGGTTGCTGATCAAGGAGACGACCACCTCACCGCTCAGCCCGTGCGGCTTGCCGACACGACCGACCTCGAGCAACCCCTCGGCGCCGGCAGGGCGACGAGCGTCGCGTCCAGGACCGTCAGTCGTCGACGAAGTCGACGTTGGTGTCAACCCCTTCGCGTGATCCCGCCACCCGCACGACGGTCCGGATCGCCTGCGCCACGCGGCCGCGGCGCCCGATCATGCGGCCCATGTCGCCGGGGGCCACGTGGATGCGGAAGCGCACCCCACGACTCGACTCCTCGGTCTCGACCACGACGGCATCGGGCTCGCCGGCGAGGGACCGGGCGATGTAGTCGAGCACGGCCCGGGCGCTGCCACCCTCGACCCGGTTGCCGGCCATGTCGTCGACCCTGTTCCCCGCCATGTCATCGACGTCGTCGTCATCGGCATGCACGTTGCCCATGTCGTCGAGCCCGGTCTCGCTCACTTCGATCCTGGCTTGAACTCGTCCCAGGCACCTGAGGTGCGCAGGAGCTTCTCGACCCGCTCGGTGGCCTGCGCTCCTTGGCGCAACCACTTGAGGGCCTTGTCGTTGTCGATGTTCACTATGGCGTCGGGCTCAGCCGTGGAACGACCACGGGGCGCGTAAGTCCCCACGATCTCGATGAACCGTCCGTCACGGGGCGACCGACTGTCGGCCGCCACGACGCGATAGGTCGGCTGCTTCTTCTTGCCCATCCGCATGAGGCGGAGCTTCACTGCCACCGTCTGCTTCCCTGCCTTCCTGGTCGTGCCGGCCTCGGAATCGCGGGGCGCGGACCTCCTATTGTGACCCGCCACCGGCATGGGGTCGAAACCCGGCCTGCGGTGACGCCCCGGCGAGGTCCCCCGGGCACGGGCCAGACCTCTTCAGCGCCCGCCCCCGCCCTTCGGGGTCACCCGGCCGCCCTTCTTCTTCTTCGAGCCCGGGCGCCCCTTGGCCCCACCACCCGGAGACCCAAGGCCCACCCCCGGCCGCCCGGCGCCTAGGGATCGGGCGCCCAGAGAGTCCAGTCCCGGGGCTCCGAAGTCGCCGTCGTCACCCATACGGTCGGCCAGAGCCTGGGCGAGCTTGCCCTTGGCACCTCCGCCGAGCATCCCTCCGAGCATGCCCGGGGACCGCATGAGCTGCTGTGCCTCTTTGAACTGGCGTAGCAACTGGTTCACGTCCTGGGTGGTGGTCCCGCTGCCCCGGGCGATGCGGGAGCGCCGCGAACCGTCGATGACGCCGGGCTCACCGCGCTCGCGCGGTGTCATGGACCGGATGATCGCCTCGACCTGGGCTACCTGTCCGTCATCGATGTTGGCGTTCTGCTTGACCTCTTTGGGCACGCCGGGCATGAGCGCGAGGAGGCCACCGAGCGATCCGAGCTTCTTCACCTGTTGGAGCTGGGATAAGAAGTCCTCGAGGGTGAACCTGCCCTCGAGCATCCTGGTGGCGCCTTCGGTGGCCACGTCGTGGTCGAACTCGCGCTCGGCCTGTTCGATGAGGGTGAGCACGTCACCCATGCCCAGGATGCGGCTCGCCATGCGGTCGGGATGAAAGAGGTCGAAGTCGGCGAGCCGCTCACCGGTGGAGGCGAACGCGATGGGGCGACCCACTACGTCCTTGACGCTCAGCGCGGCGCCGCCGCGCGCGTCACCGTCGAGCTTGGTGAGGATGACGCCGTCGAGCTCGAGCGAATCGTGGAAGGCGCGCGCCGTGGCCACGGCGTCCTGCCCGGTCATGGCGTCGATCACGAGGAACGTGTAGTGCGGCGACACCGCTCCCGAGACCCGCCGAACCTCGTCCATGAGCGCTTCGTCGATCGCCAGGCGACCGGCGGTGTCCACGATGAGCACGTCGCGTCCGAGGCGCTGGGCTTCGCGCAGGCCGGCCGCGGCGACAGCCACGGGATCGGTGGGCTCGCTGAAGACGGGGACGCCGGCCTGCTCCCCGAGGATCCGCAGCTGGTCGACCGCCGCTGGCCGCTGGAGGTCGGCACCGATGAGCAGCGGGTTGCGCCCCTGCTGGCGGAACCACCGCGCCAGCTTGGCCGCGGTGGTCGTCTTGCCCGATCCCTGCAGGCCGGCGAGGAGGACGACCGTCGGTGGTGCCGAGGCGTAGGCAAGACGCAGGGTCTCGCCCCCGAGCACCTCGACGAGCTGATCGTGGACCGCCTTCACCACCTGCTGGCCCGGGCTCAGGCTCTTGGACAGCTCCTCGCCCACGACCCGGGCGCGGATCCCCGCCACCAGGGACCGGGCCACGGCGACATCGACGTCGGCCTCGAGGAGCGCGGTACGGATCTCGCGCAGAGCCTCGTCGACGTCGGCGTCACTCAGGCGTCCCCGGCTGCGGAGGCGGCCGAGGATCCCCTCGAGACGGTCGGAGAGTGCGTCGAACATGCGGAGGTTCAGGCTACCGGGCGCCGGGGCGGGCCCGGTGCTCGAGGAGTCAGTCGAATAGGGCGGCGACGAACTCGTCTGCGTCGAACGGGACCAGGTCGTCGGGGCCCTCGCCCAGGCCAACGAGCTTCACCGGCAGACCGAGCTCGCGTTGGATGGCGATGACGATTCCGCCCTTGGCCGATCCGTCCAGCTTGGTGAGCACGACTCCGGTGACCCCGACGGCGTCGAGGAACTGTCTCGCCTGGGTGAGCCCGTTCTGGCCCGTGGTGGCATCGAGCACGAGGAGGACCTCGGTCACGTGTCCGGGGGGCCGGTCCGCCACGCGCCGGATCTTCTTCAACTCCTCGACCAGGTTGACCTTCGTGTGGAGTCGCCCGGCGGTATCGGCCAGGACGAGATCGTTGCCGCGCGCCTGGGCCCGCTGCACGGCGTCGAAGACCACGGCACTGGGGTCGCCGCCCTCGGCACCACGCACGATCTCGACCCCGGTGCGCTGCGCCCACTGGTCGAGCTGCTCGGCGGCGGCGGCTCGGAAGGTGTCCCCCGCGGCGAGGAGCACCGAACGGCCTGCCGCCTTCTCGCGGCGCGCCACCTTGCCAATGGTGGTGGTCTTGCCGACCCCGTTCACCCCGACGAAGAGCCACACGCAGGTGCCCTCGGTGTCGAAGGACAGTCCGGTCCCGGTGGCGGTGTCGAGCGACCGGCGCAGATCCTCCCGGAGCGCGGCCACGACGGCGTCGGCGCCGCGGAGCTCACCGGCACGCACACGGGCCCGGAGGTCCTCGAGCAGGGCGGTCGTGGTGACCACTCCGACATCGGCGCGCAGCAATGCCTCCTCGAGGTCGTCCCACGCCTCGTCATCGACCGACGAACGGCTCCGCAGTGCCCGGACGTATCCCGAGAACAGGCCGCGTGTCTTGCCCATCCGCTCCCGGAGCTCGGGGGCGGCGGCGACTTCGGCTTCGGCTTCAGCTTTGGCTTCGGCTTCAGCTTTGGCTTCGGCTTCGGCTTCAGCTTCAGCTTTGGCTTCGGCTTCGGGCGGTGCGGTGCCAGGTGGTGCCGAAGGCGCCGCCACCGGGGGCGGCGACGGTGCGGCCGGAGGCTTCGTGATGGTCGCTGTCGACGCGCCCGCGGACCCCGAGCCACCACTCCTCCGGCGCCGAGCCGGGACGACCACGACCAGGCCGACGACGAGCGTCACCACGACCACGGCCAGGACGATCCAGAGGGCGAGCATGGCGTCGCAGCCTAGGGCGAAATCACGTGGTCACCGAGCAGCTGGGAGGGGTTTCGGGGTCGTTCATGCCGCCGGCAATGTGACCGTGGTCGTGCCGTCAGCGTTGGGTTGAACGATGCAACCGAGGGTGCTCAGTTCGGCCATCTTGCGACGGGCGCGGCGGAGGGGGTCGTTGCGGCGGTCGAACCAGTCAGGTCCGAGGTCCTGGTAGGTGACGCCAACGGCGGAGAGGATGTGCCAGGCCGCCACCAGGATCGAATGCCCGACGGCTTTGCGGGCGCGGCGCTTGCCCCGGCGCATCGCAAGCCGGTGATATTGCGACGAGAGATACGTTCCCTGGGTTGGTCGGGCGGCGAGGGTGAGGTGACGTTGGAGCCAGTTGTCGGCCCGACGAGCCGTCCCTTTGCGTGACTTGCCCGCCAACTCATGGTGGCCCGGGCACATCCCCGCCCACGACGCCAGGTGCGACGTGGTCGGGAACCGGGTCATGTCGACGCCGATCTCTCCGATGATGGCCTCGGCGAGTCGCGTGTTGACGCCCGGTATCGTCGCCAACCGGTCCCGGGCATCAGCGAAAGGGGCGATGGCCTCGTCAATGGCGCCTGACAACCGCTCGATGGTCTCGTCGAGGTAGTCGAGATGGGCGAGGATCTCACTCACCACCACGGTGTGACGAACCCCGAAACGCCCAGTGAGCGCCTCTTGGAGCGGGGGGAGCTTCTTGCGCAGCTGACCTTTGGCCAGCTCGGCCAGCACCTCGGGATCCCTGGTCCCTGCCACGAGGGCGTTGAGCATGGCCCGGCCCGAGGCCCCCAACACGCCGGAGGCGACCGAGGACAGCTTGACCCCTGGGAAGACTAGGGCTCGCCCTCGAAGGAGCAATCATCGGTGCTCGGAGCCTCCACGCCACGCTAACGGACGGGTTCGCGGCACCAAGGCTTCCCGGCGTCGACGGCGAGCGCCCTCACAGATTTCCCCATCCATCCGGTGGGCGCCAGCCCCCTGTCGCTAACGGGGAGCACCGCCTACCCGAAGGTGCCCAAGAGCAGCGTCCGACAGCCCACAGCCGACAGCCCCGGGGCCAAGGGGGCCTGGGCCAGCGGTAACGGGGAGCACCGCCTACCCGAAGGTGCCCAAGAGCAGGGTCCGACAGCCCACAGCCGACAGCCCCGGGGCCAAGGGGGCCTGGACCAGCGGTTCGTGGGGTGTCGATCGTCCCTGAGATGGCATACCCAAAAGCGCAGTGAGGGGACCGACGTGATGACGATCGGATGAGTGGGGACAACCCCGACGGGGCTCGGCAAGAGACGGTGCTGCCGAGGAACACGAGACGCGGAGGCGAAGCGACGGTGGGGGGAGGGGCGAAGCGACGGTGGGGGGAGGGGCGAAGCGACGG
>JGI12269J14319_10005537_pt1 | contig 11149 bp, 9 predicted proteins | sample PeaSoiSIISIP2007_FD_14319 | JGI IMG/M metagenome (IMG submission 14319) | reverse complement strand
GGGATGTCGCGATTAACGGCGGCTGCATTCCCAGTTGGCGAGCCGCTTCGCCGAGGGACGTTGCTGGATCCGGACTCGGCAGAACTACCCGCATCAGGCGGATGTCCTCTGCTCCTGATAACGATACTTGTACCGTGATTCCAACTTCGCGCGCGTTGAGCGCGATGCGCTCGGCGATCAGTTGGGATTGCGGATCTCTCGGGTCGTAGCTCAGATTGAGCGTGGGCTGCCGCGAGTCGGCGAGTACGGTCCGTGCGCGTTGCGGATTCGCCCGCGTTGAAAACACCGCGCTGTAGCCCGTCATCCAGTTGGGAAGAATGCTTGCGGCGGGTTCTCCCGCGCCTTTCAACAGCACCGACTGAATGGGCTTGCGATCAATGGCGAGGGCCAGAGCTTCCCGAAGACGAGCATCCTGCGCCTTTGAGTTCGCGGAGAAAACCAACGCCATCAACTCCACCGGCAATGACAATGATAGTGATGACGATGACGACGCGCCGTACCGTTGCGAACCGCCGGCTGCCTGCGGTGCCACCTCGATTACGTCGACTTTGTCGAGCTCAAGCGCGATGGCCTGGTCGCGCAGCGATTTGCCGAACTCGATTTCGACCCCGTCCACAAAAGGACGCCCGGCCCAACTATCGTCATACGCGGCGAGCTTGAGCAGCTTTCCCGGCTGCCAATCGGCGACCAGGAACGGGCCGGTACCCATGAGTGCGCCGTTCGCATTGTGCTTGAGCAGAAGATTGCGCGGCACCGCGAGTTCCGCCAGCAACGAAGCCATGGGCGCCTCGCTGTCAAGATTAATCGACACCGCATCCGCCGATGCGCGCACATTCCAGCCGGGATGGAGCGCGCCCAGAATCTGCGCGATGGCTGCCGGCGACGCCGCACTGCCGTCGTGGAACTTCACTCCGCGGCGCAGCGTGAGTTGCCAGTGCCGGGCGGTCGAGTCACTCTGCCACGCCACTGCCAGCGCGGGTTGCGGGCGTCCCTGCGCGTCCAGTTTTACGAGGGTGTCGCCGACCAGCGAGAGCGTGCGCGCCATGTCCCAGTAGCTGGCGGGCGCGGCGTTGGCGGGAAGGTCGAGCGTTTCAGGAGCCGACTGCAGCATAACGCGCAAGGCCCCGCCGTAATGCGGACGGGTCGCCGCTGTTGCCGAGCCGGAAGCCGCGACTAGCAAACTAATTGCCGCAAGAAATCGATACGCGATATGCCTCATACCATCCCGTGTCTTTTCGTTTCACGATTGCCGCTGCGCTATTGCCGCTGCTGTCCGGCCACAGTGCGGTGATCCGCCCATCGAACTCTGCCGCGGAACTGACAGCGACCGGATCGCGATCTGGAATCTCGAATGCGCGCAGGCCTTCACGCTCCGTATCCCCGCCCTCCGAGACAAGCAACTGTGTGCCCGTGCCGCAACTGGAGTGAACCGCGGCCAAATCGCTGCCCCATTTTGCGCCGCGGATTACCTGGTCCGTCATTCCATCCACCAGATGCAGCGATCCATCCACCGCGGCCAGCGCCCATAACGTATAACTCGATCGCGGAAGCGCGGCCGCCGAATAGAACGAAGGAACGTTGGAGACTTTCCCGATGCCAGGAGAGAGTCCTCCAGTGAAAAAATTGCGCGAGGCCGCAAAGAAAGCTCGCACGCCGTTGTCTTCCGCCGTCAGGGGCCATGGGTCCTCAGTGTCATTGCAGGTGAGCGCAAGCGGCGCTGTGCTCGATCGGCAGAACGTTCCCGGCAGATAGACATCGAACAGGTGATCGCGGCGCAGCAGCAGGCGTCCGCGCAAATCGCGGGGCAAAGTGTGCGAGTGCGCGATGGACAACGAAGCTTCGAGTTCCCACGCTCTGGCCGGATTCGCTCCAGCCGACTCCGCGCCCTGATGACGATAGATCGCAACCATGCCGTCATCAAGCACGAGCAGGCGAGATCCTCCCGGCATTTCGACTAGGGCGAGGTCGAGCATCGGTCGTTCTTGCGCGAACAGAAGCGTCGTTTTCAGAACGATGGGCATCGCGGCGGTGAACGACGCTCCCGTTGGCGATCGCGGCAGCGCGACGATGGCGACCTTCTTCTCGTCGGATCCGATCAATATCTCGGCCGTCCAAACATACTCCCGCAGGCTCTCGGAGAGAACAACCTCGACCGTTCCCATCGCCTGCTCGGCTTTAGCGGTGAGCACGCCCTTGACCAGCAACTCGGCCTCGAGGGCATTGCGCACTTCGCGGACGGATTTATCGTCGAGCGACGAGCGGTTGGTGACCTCCAGTGCGAAGGCACCCGGCCCGGCCTCGGCAGCGATCTTGTGCGCCAGTTGGCGGGCGGTGTCTCCCAGACTCGAAGCGAATACCGACGATGGAAGGAGAATGGTTGCGAGCAAGAACGAAGTCAGCCAACCAAGCCGCAGACCGCTGGACATTCGCGCTCGCATGTGTGGAATGGGCTGATTATAGCGCGGGATGGATAAGGGCTTGTTCATCTCGTCAACCGACGGGCAGGCTGCAGCCCTGTGCCTCCTGTGACCTCTGTGGTAAGGATCTCTTTAACCACAGGGAGCACAGAGGGGCAGAGGGAAAATCCATGGCCTGTGGCTATTGCTGAGACTTACCCTCGGAGGTTTCCACGTCTTCGGCCTGGCTCACATGGCTCGGAGAACTCATTCCGTGCATGATGTCGTTGAAGAAAAACTTGCCGTCCGCCGGGACCATCATGATCTGCAATTTGTCAGAGAGGCGCTCGGCGACAATTTTGTTGATGAGCAGGGGATTCTGCTTCAGGATCGCGGCTTCGCTAGTCATGCGCTCGGCGTCGGCGGAGGCGGTCAGCCGGATGCGCTCGGCCTCGGCTTGGGCCAGAAGTTTGCGGCGTTCCCCCTCGGCTTTGCTATCGATGAGCTTGGCTTCGCCGGCGGCCTCGGCGTTCTTTACGGTCGCTTCCTTGCGCGCTTCGGCTTCGAGCTTCGATTGCTCAATCTGTTTCTGCTTCAGCGGGAGCGTGTACTGCATGGCGTCGGACTCACCTTTGGCTTGCAGTACGCGGACAGCGGCTTGTCCCTCAGCCTGCTTCACTTCCTGGACCTTGGCCGCGTCGGCGTCGGCTTCGGCGATTTTCACTTGCTTCTGGTGGATCTCGGTCTCCACGCCCATGCGGTCGTTCTCTTGTTCCTTCAGCAGCAGAGACTCGAGGCCCTTGGCATACTCCTGCGGAAGTTCGATATCACGCAGCATGACTTCTTTCACCACGATGCCGTCAGCGGCCAGCCGTTTACGAATGATTTCGGCGGAGCGCTGGCGAACTTCTTCGCGTTTGGCGGAGAAAACTTCGCGGACCGTATAACTCGGCACCAGTTCACGCCACGCGGTGGCTACCACGGGCGGCACAATTTCCTTCTCCAGAGGCTGCGGCAGATTGGCTTCAATGTAGTCGAGGCGCTTGGGATCGATCTGGTAGCGGACGGTGATGGCAAGTCCCAGAGTGAGTCCCTCTTTGGCCTGGACATGGAGCGGTTCGCCTTTCGCTACGCCCTTGGCCAGCGAATCTTCGCTGATGCCGGTGGTGAATAGCTGGTCGCGCGTGTTGAAAAGTTCGACCCGCTCGACCAGCGGCATCACGAAGTGCACGCCCGGATAAAGCGTTCCGGCCAGCGTGCCTTTGGTCTGGCTCACGCGCACGCCGGCCATTCCGCTGGGGACGATCACAATGCCCGCCGAGATCAGCAGCGGAGCCCAGGCCAGCATCACCAGCGCAACCGACGTGCGCCAGCGGACACTTGGAGCAAGTCCGGGCGCAGGCGTGCCTGCCTCAGGACGGAAGTGCAAACGTCTGCGCTGCCACGCAATCAGCAGGTAAGCGTCGTAGGAGAGAATTCCAGCGGCGATCACGAACATCGCAATCCCCGCGCTCAACAGCAAATACTTCAGTAATAGCATGGTGGTGCTCCTTTCAAGACTTCGGATCAATACTTCGGCGCGTTTTCAGAAGAGTGTTTAGGAATTTCCGCGCGGCGCGCGAACGCAACGCGGACGATTTGTCCGAAGATAAGTTCTTCGATCAGCAGAGACGCGGCCAGCGAGAATGTAAGACCGCCGATAATTACCAGACCTTGCAGAATCGTTTCCATGATTGGCTCCATGCCTTCGCAAAAAGAAAAAGCAAGCGGAGAGCCAGAGCCAGGCAATTGAAAATAAGGAAGTTAATGTCGCGCCTGGAACGGAAGCGTGTCTTCAGCAACGCGGCCGTGTCCAGGGGAACACGGGGTTGCGCCGGCTTTGGCTTGGTCTCAGAGGTGCGCCTGGCGGAGGCCGCACAGGCATCGGTGCCACACATCACCGCGCGATGAGTGCGCAACCGGTAAACTGCCGTTGCCAGGTTGGCCAACTGACCGCCAGCCTCCTTCCCCCCGCGTTTGCGCCAGTCGAGAGGCATTACCATGAAGCCTTTTTCGGTTGGATGTTCCCCCCAAATCCTATTCTTGATGTGGATCAGCCTCGGCGCTGTTCCGCTGAGCTTGCCCCAGCCTTCCGCCTCTTCGCCCACACCTGAGACGGCCGCTCCCGCGACCGTTCGTGAACGACAACCGCGAGCGCTCCCCGGGGCCGAATTGTGCTGCGGGAACGAGATCGAATATCTCGGGAGTTATTTCTCGGACGGAAAATTTAGAACGACGACCCGAATCGACTATGACAACGTCCGCAATCGAGACTCGCGTTCGGGGGTCTGGTCGCGTCCCAGCGAGGTTCCCGATTTCATCGACCTTCATCCCAGGGAGCGTGTCGAAGAGAACTATGAACCGCCCGCCCGAGCTGCCAAACCCGTAAAAGGAAAGTCGATGCTGGCGGTGCTCCGGGACAACATTGTCACCTTTGTTTACGGACACGAACGAATTCTTCTGGCGCCCCATCACGTTGCGATTGACTCCCGCGGACGGGTCCTCGTTGTTGACCGCGACATCCGCGCCGTTCACGTTTTCGGCACCCCCGATTCCTTCCGCATCGCCGGGGGCCCGCATCGCCGGCTCCTGCTGCCCGACGGGATTGCGGTGGACGCGGACGACAACATTTACATCGCCGACTCCGAACGCGGACTCGTCGTCGTGTACGCTCCCGATGGGAAGTTTCTTCGTTACATCGGCAAACGCGGAAACGAAGGTTTGTTTCACTCTCCAACGGCGATTGCCATTGACCGCAACACTGGCCGGCTGTTTGTGCTCGATACGCCGCGGCACCTTTTGTTTGTGCTCAATCTGGAAGGCAACATCCTCAAACGCATCGGCCGGCCTCGCCCCTATGCGATCGGAAGAGCGGTTAACGAGACCATTCCGATGGACCTTGACTATCCCACGGAGATCGCGGTCGGGCACAACGAACTGGTGGTGGTGGACTCAGGCAATTCACGGATCCATGTCATGGATCTGCAGGGCAACCTTGTGGCGCAATTCATGATTCGTGCCATCCCAGGCCCAACCATTACGGACGAGGTGGGACTTGGCGTGGACCAGGCCGGCAATATCTATGTGAGCAACACCACCGACTCGCATGTCAGAATTTACGGTCGCGATGGCGCCCTGCTAGGTTCGTTTGGCCGAAATGGCATGGAAGTTGGAGAGTTTAATTCTCCCGCCGGTCTGTGTGTGGATGGGAGAAACCGCCTCTATGTAGGTGACACGAACAATAGCCGGGTCCAAGTGTTCCAACTCAGTGAGAACCTCGGGGCCGAGAGAAATGCGGGCCTCAGGCCCCGACAATAGAAGTCTAGCGAACTCCCAGCCAGGCTGGTTCCACACATGAGATGCGGAGCAGAAGGGAGTTACCGGGTTTCCAGCAACCAGAACTCGCGGGAATGGAAAAAAAGCCGCCATCAGATTTGCGCTGATAGCGGCACCAAAGGAGGACGAGGAACTTGACTTGCGAAAACTTGGGCAAAGCCCGAAATTAGCCGCGCCGCTTGCGCCGCACCAGGCCTGCAATCCCGATGAGACCGGTCGAGAGCAGCAACAGACTGGCCGGTTCCGGAGTAGACAGCGACCCTTTTCGATAGCCGATGAATTCCTGCGGACCGTTGCCCGGGCTTCCACCGACAGGCGTGTAAAGCGCCAGCCCTCTAAACTCGCTCGCCGGAGCGTGCCGGGCCAACAGCAGGGCATTGCTATCGAGGGCCAGCACTGCGCTGTTTGTGGTTATGCCCTTGCTGAACAGGTTCCATACCGCCCAGTTGCCGGTTTGGGCGCTGTACGTCCCATTCATCACGCCCATAAAGATGATGCCCGCCGCCTTGTAATCCATGATGTCCTTGCCAAACAGGCCTTTGCCGGAAAGCAGCCCGCTGACGTTGGCGTTCCAGCTCTCACCGGCGGAAATGTGGTTGTTGAACGAGTCACACATCATGGCTCTGGCCTTCCCACCGTTGATCGAGAAATAGTAAGGATAGGTGTAGTAACCGCCGGAGACGTTCGTACCCGGATAAAGGAACGTCATCTTCACCGTGGCGGAATCAGCCGAGGCCAGCGTGGAGAGGAGCAGGGCTACAACCAGCGACAACAGAAAGCGGCGACGTAACACGATGGATCCTCCAACAAAGTCGAATTCGATTACTCTCGTTCTCGTCAAACTTTCCTGGCGGGGAGGATGCAACTTATAAGTGCACCCGCGATGCCAGTAGGCGCACAAGTTTGTGCCCGCCGCTGCAAGCACTTGCCAGTTGCGGAAACAGGAAAGTGAAAAAGTTTGCGGAGATCCTCGTCGCTGTGTGGAAGTGAATCAGCGCGGGGTAATCGGAAGGAAGTAACCATGACCGCCAGAACCGCCCATCCAGCGCGTGTTCTATGGAGTTAGGCTTCCAGCAGCATGAAACTCTACCTGCACTGTGTCGCCAACTTTAAGGAAAAGCACGCTGGGGTTTTTCATCCCCCACCGCACGTATGGAACCTGAAACGAGGCCTTCGCGGTCCATGCGCTTCCGGCGAGAGTTACTTCGACGGGGAAAGTAACTTCGTGGCCAGCGCCATGCATCGTAAACACGCCGTGAACCTGGAGCATAGAGGCACCCTCCGTGGCGAGTGTGCCTTCGGCGCGAACCGGGTGGAAGACGATCTCCGGATAGCGCCAGCTCTCAATTACATCCTTGTGCATTTTGTTGTCGCGGGAACCGTTGCCGGTCTTGCCGCTGGTGGCGTCAAAAGCGATTTCTCCGCTGGCCATGCCGGTTCCGGGATCGAACTGAATAGCGCCGCGTTTCAGCAGGAACGTGCCCTTCACCGTGTGCAGGTTGCCGGCCAGAGTAATGTCGGCCCCGCTTCGAGCAACATCGAGTTGCAGCAGGACTTCATGGCTAACCGGCGCCGAGGCCGGCTGGGCGGCTAGCGCCACCGCCACGACTAGCAGGCCGATCTGACCAAGAACTATCGAACGAAGGGTTCTTGTCATCGCTTCAGGCCTTCAGCAGTTCCCACCCCAAGGCAATTCCGTTTGAGATGTAATCCTGCGTGGAGCCTTCGCCCACGTGCATGGCCAACATTCCCGCAAACGAGCGGGGGCTCGACTGGAATACCTGCATAGTGCGTTGTCGCAAATGGCTGTGTTTGGCCATGAACAGCATCAAGCGGGCCATGAACGCGGGACGGCGGAGCAGTCTGCGATGGCCCTGTTGATAGCGGGCCAGGTCTCCGCTCGCCAGGCAATCGCCCAGCAGCGCGGCTTCCCGAAAGCCGAGGCAAATACCTTCTCCGGTGATGGCGTCCACTCCGCCCGAAGCGTCGCCTACCAATACCGTTCGCCCGCGATACACGCACGGCAACCTCCGAGTGACGGTGATCGCGCCCCGCTCGCCGGAAGCGTGCTCCGCATTGTCGAGGCGCGCCGAAAGTTCCGGAAACTCCCCAAGCGCGTCTTCAAGTCGCAGCTTAGGGTTGGACGAGATCAGCGCAACGCCAACTTCTTCACGGCTCACGGGCGTGACGTAAACCTGGCAGCGTCGGCCCCAGTGCAGTTCCATGAAGTCGGTCCAGGGGGCGACGCGGTAGTGGCGCCGGAATCCGAAGCGCCGGTTCCTTTTTAGAGGCGCACCCATTCCGTGTGGATCGAGCTTTGCCCAACTGCGGACACGGGAACTGGCTCCGTCGGCCCCCACCACAAAGCGCGCGCGCACCAATTCTCCACCAACCAGCGCGCCTTCGGGATGAAGGCCGGTGACCGCCGTCTTCCACAACAGGTGAACGCCCGAAGCCGCCGCGTGATCAACCAGGACACTATGCAGACGCGTGCGTCGGATTCCGAGCGCCGCTCCGCGAGGAAACGTAGCCTCCGCTCTTCTGCCGTCGCTCACGAAACGAACGCCGCGGAACGGATACGCTTCATCCTCGGGAATCGTGATTCCGAGCTGATGCAGAACCTCGACTCCCTCCGGCATCAGTCCCTCGCCGCACGACTTGTCGATCGGCGGAACCGCGCCATCCGCCACCACCACGCTCAATCCGCGGCGGCGCGCCGCGATGGCCGTCGCCAGACCGGCAGGTCCGCCGCCGATCACGAACACATCCCACGAATTCAGAGAGAGGTTCACAAATTTCCCTGAAGATTTGAAACCTTGAAACTTTGAAACTCTGAAACCTGGTTCTTCCTACCATTCCAGCAAAACGAATTCCGAGCAGAACCCCGGACCCATCGCCGCCAGCAAGCCGAGCGTGCCGCGGGCGGGCCGGCGATTCTTCATGACTTCTTCGAGCACCACCAACACCGACGCCGACGACAAATTGCCCGTCCGGCGCAGGCATTGCCAGGAGACGTCGAGCTCGCCATGGTTCAAGCCAAGCGCCTCGGCCGTCGCTTCCAGAATCTTCGGTCCGCCGGTATGCAGCGCCCAACTGCCGATGTCGGCCCGAGTCAGCCCGCGTTCGGCCAGAAAGTCGTCGAGATCGTGCGCCAGATTTTTCCGCACCAGGTTCGGAATTTCGCGGGAGAGAACTATGCGAAAGCCCTTTTCCGTTACGTCCCAGCCCATCATCTCTTCCGTGTCGGGATAGAACACGGAGCGGGTCGCGAGGATGCTGGGGCCGGAAAGTCCGCATTCCCCTCCGGCCACGATCACCGCGGCCGCGCCATCACCGAACAGCGAGGACGAAATCAGGTTGGCCATCGAGACGTCCCCACGTTGAATGGTGAGCGAGCAGAGTTCGACCGACAGCACCACCGCGGCCTGATCCGGATAAGCGCGCACATAATCGGCGGCGCGCGAAATGGCCGCCGCGCCCGCCACACAGCCCAGTCCGAAAATCGGAACGCGGCGGATGTTTCTGCACAATCCCATCTTGTTGATCAGCAGCGCGTCAATCGATGGACTGCTGATTCCCGTCACCGAAACAAAAAAGAACGCGCCCAGATTGCGGCCATGCAGACCCGCATCCGCCAGCGCGCCGGCTACCGCCTTCTCACCCAGTTCCTTGGCGGTGCGAATCCAATGATGGTTGGCTTCTCCCCAAGTCTTCATCTTCAGATATTCTTCTTTGGGAAGAGACAGGAAGCGTCCGTCGACGCTGACGTGACGATGCAAACGCCGCAGCACGTGCGGGTTTTCGAGCTGGTCGCCCCAGTATTCCTGCAGCGCCCCGAGCAACATCTCCTGGGAGTAGTAATGCTCGGGAAACGCGCTCGCCGCGCCGACAATTCGCATGGTTTTTCCGATCTCGGGAGGGCTTGCGCCCATCTCGCCGCAGCGGCACCAGAAATTGTATGCCGATTAAAGGAGTTTAGATGCGGGGGATAGTGTTAAATTTGTAAAAACTTGGTAACGGAAGGACCAACCAGTGAAGAGATTCATCATCGGAGTACTACTCGGCTTCCTCGTCGTGCCCTTCGGGATTTACCTCTATTTCGCAAGTGGCAGCGCTCCCGTTGCCACCACCGATTCGGACCTCCCCTTCGAAACTCTGCTTGCGCACAAGGCTTTGAATGCGCGCCTCGCCAAAGACGTGCCGAAGAATGTCCCGGTGCAAGCGACCGAAGGCAACTACCTGGACGGCGCCGACCTTTACAAGCGACATTGCGCCGTTTGCCACGGCTTGCCGCTGACGCCGAAGTCGTCGATTGCGGCGGGAATGTATCCGCGGCCGCCGCAGCTGTTCGAGGGCAAAGGCGTGACCGACGACCCGCCGGCCGAAACCTACTGGAAGATCTTCAACGGCATTCGCATGACCGGCATGCCCGGTTTCAGCAAATCGCTGTCCGAAAATCAGATGTGGCAAATAGCCATCCTGCTGGCCAATGCCGACAAGCTCCCATCCTCGGCAAAAGCCGTGCTGGTCGCGCCCATCGCATCGAGCGTGCCTGCGACCATGCCGCTGGTGTCGCCGGTACCGCCAGCGCCGGCGTTTCCGAGTTCCGCGCCGCCAAAATAGGCCGGCTGAAGAGCTTAGGAATTCGTCGTCCGTCAAGCGAGGGCCGGGTGCCCCATCCTTGCGCGTTCTTTGCGCAAGGGTGGGATTCCACCAAAGCCGCGTGGGATTTATTGCTCTCGATTTTGGGTGGTGCAGCGGTTCACCGCTGCGGTCAGGCTGTCTGAGCAGAAGATACTGTTTCAGCTTCTTAGCGTCTGGATTATGTCCAGCGGCCAGCAAGCGCTAACCTCTAAGCCTCGTCTCGCGCTATCGTGTACCCATGGCGTTTGGACGTCCCAGGAAACTCTTCACCGAAGCGGAACTGTACGAATACGCCGTAGGCGCGCTGGCGCGCCGCATGCGTTCGGTTGCGGAACTGAAGCGCCTGCTCAGAAACCGGGTGGAAGCCGATACCGAAATCGGCAAGACGCTGGTGGAACTGATTGTCGTTCGCCTGAAAGACCAGGGCTATCTGAACGACGCCAAATACGCGGCGGCCTTTTCGTCGTATCGCCGTGACAACGAGAAATTCGGGCGCATGCGCGTCGTCAACGACTTGAAGGCCAAGGGAGTGCACGGCGACGTCATCGAAAAAGCGGTTTCTTCCGTTTATGACGACGTGAAGGAAGAAAATCTAGCGCGCGCCTATCTCCGCCGCAAACGCCTGCAGAAGCCTAAGGATAAAGACCAGAAACAGGCAGCCCGCATCTTCCGCCAGCTGATGCGCGCCGGGTTCGCAGCGAAAACCATCTTCACCATCCTGAAAAAATGGGACG
>JGI12269J14319_10005535_pt1 | contig 11149 bp, 11 predicted proteins | sample PeaSoiSIISIP2007_FD_14319 | JGI IMG/M metagenome (IMG submission 14319) | reverse complement strand
GTGGCGCCGGCCGCGTGATAGGCGGCGTCCGCCACCTTGACGGCCTCCTGAATAGTGTGAGTGGCGGCGAGCCGAATCGCCATGCGCTGGTCGAGTGTCACGGCATTCGCGCGCTCGACGGCACTCCATACCTCGGCAAGCGTGCCGAGGAGATACATGCGCGCGCCGCGCAGGCGCGCCTCGGCGGCGCCGAGCTCCGACTGCACGGCCGCACTCTCCCGCAGTTTGCGCTTGTAGCCGCGCGGCGTCTTCTCCTGGGCAAGGGCCAAGAAGGAGTCGAGGAGACTGCGCGCCAAGCCGAGGGCGACGCACGCGAAGCCGCAGGCGAAGATGCTGTTGCTCGGGAGCGCGTACAAGGCGCCCCGGTATTTGCGCTCGGACTGGTCGTCGCGGGCGACCGCGTGTGCCTCGGGAACGAAGAGATCGCTCACGCTATAGGAATCGCTCGCGGTGCCGCGCAGGCCGATGACGCGCCAGATGTCGCTCATCGGCGCCTTCTCGGCGGGGAACAGCATGGTGCGCACCACGGGCGTGCCGTCCGCCGCGAGGCGTTGGCCGCCCTCTCTCTCGTAGATCGGACACTGGGCGCCGAGCCAGGTGGCGTGCCGGCCTCCGCTCGCGAAGGCGAAGCTGCCCGAGACGCGGTAGCCGCCCTCCGTCGCGACCGCCCGCGCGTTCGGGCCCGGTCCCCAGGCGAGCACGGCCTTGGGGTCGCGTGCGAAAATCTCGCGTGCGGCATCCGGAGAAAGAAACGCGGCCACCATGGAGCAGCCGTCGTTCTGGCACAGGCACCAGGCGGTGCTGGCGTCGATCTTGGCGATCTCCTCGATCACCCGCACGAAGGTCGGCGGATCGATCTCGGCACCGCCCAGCGGACGCGGCAAAAGCAGGCGGAACATTGCCGCCTCGTGCAAGGCCGCAAGCAGCGGCTCGGGCAGCCGGCGCTCGCGCTCGATCTCGTCGGCAGAGGCGGCGAGGAGGGGTGCCAGGGCCGCCACGCGCACGAGAGGGTCGCGCAAGGCCCTCCCGGCGTCGGCAGCTTTGCTCTTGAGCGGCTCAACCGCCATCAGGCACCTCTCTCTCGCGTCGCATCCGTCGCCGTTGGGCAGCTCAGTCGTCGAGCGCCATCGACCACGACCAGGCGTCGTGGCCGGGCGCATAGTTCATGTTGGTCTGCGCCGGGTTGCGGTTGACGAGAGGGCGGTTGTAAAGCGGATGGCGCATGCTGCGCACCTCGTGCTCGACGGTGAACAGCACCTTGCCGCTCTCCGGATCGACGATGTCCTGGAAGCGGTACTGGTGCTGATCGCTCTCCTCGCTGATGAGCCCCTTGGCGAGAAGGCGGCGGTAAGGACCGGAGAAATCCGCGATGTAGATTTGGATGTGATGCCCGTCGTAGGGTGCCGCCCGTCCGGAGGCCTCGCGAAAGACCAGCTCCTGGTGGTCGCCGACCGGGACAGAGACGTGGCGTCCGTGCTCGTCCTCTGCAACGCTCGTCGCCGCCGCCAACACATCGCGGTAAAAGCGCGCGATGCCGTCGGCCGTCCCCGGGGCGACGTGGAACTCGACATAGGGCATGCCAAGCGTGATCCGGCCGAAGCGCTCCTCCGGCGCGTGGCAGCGGATGCGGTTGCCCCAGGGCGAGGTCACCTCGACGAACGAATTGTGCTCCTTGACGTTGAAGTGCGTACCCTTGAGCTGCTTGCGCACGGCCGCGAGGCGGCGCAAGAGCGCTTCCCGGTCCGGCACCACGATGCCCGCTCGGCCGCGCAGCACCTGGGGCTTGCCCGTCGGCAGGTGGAACTGGCTGCGCCCGATGTTGATCCACATGTTGTTCGTGCTGGTCATCAGATAGGGATCGCGCGTCAGCCCCAGGCCGCTCACATAGAAAAGCGTCGCGACCTGCTGGTCCGGGATGCGGACGTTGACGTGCTCGAGGCCGACGACATTGCCGAAGTCCTCGGCCTTGCGCTCGTAGCGATGCTCCATTTCGATCTCCATGCTCGGGCGGCTGCTCGCAAATAAATACTATGATTTCGCTTGCGCTGCATCCATCCTTTATCTCTGGACGCCTCATGCGGGGCGGGCCTGCCCGCGCGCCGCGCAGCGGGAGACCCCGCTCTCAGAGACGGCGCGGGATGTGGCGCGCCTGCGTGGCGAGCGCCAGCATCATCAGGCCGCCCGCAACGAACACCGAGGGCAGGCTGAAGAGCGAGAGCAGCACGGAGAACGCGGCCGGCGGGGCGAGCTGGGCCAAGTCGCGGTAGCTCACGAACACGGTGGTCATCTCGGCGCGCTCGTAGGGGTGCACGGCGCGCAGAAAGAGCAGATTGCCGGCACCGTCGAGGGTCTCCGCGCCGAGGGCCGCGAGCACCAGCATGACGGCGCCGAGCGGCGGGAGGGCGGTCGAGAGTGCCGCGGCGAGGGTAAGGACGCCTGCCGCGGCGTAGCCCGCGAGGAGCAGGCGGCGCAAGCCATAGCGCCGTCCGAGCCAGCCCCAGAGCGGCACGCTCCACATCCAGGCCGAGCCGAGCGAGACGATGGCCCCGCCGGCCTCGGCGCCAAGCTTAGCTGTCACCGCGAAGATCGGCGCATAGACGAAGAACATGTTCCACCAGGAGGCCCGTCCGGCGGCAAGCAGCCAGGCGAGGCGCAAGCGCGGCTGCGCGAAATACCGGCGCAGATAGCGCACCGGGTTGGGCGGCGGCCGGCGCATCGCCTGGAGCACCGTATTCTCGCCCAAGCGGAGCGCCCAGAAGAGGGCGAGGAGCAGGAGCGCTGCAGTCCCCGCGATCGCGAACGGCAGCACGGAGGCGACAGATTGCTCGAGGTAGACGCCGAGCCAAGGTGCCAAGGTCCACGGTGCCGCGGCGGCGAAGATGCGGGTCGGCTCGAAACGCCCGAGCTCATGGCGGGGGATATGGTCGAGGACATAGAGATTGAGCGTCACCTCGACGCAGGCAAGCGCGAAAATGTTGAGCGTCAGCCCGAGGAGCAAGCCGGAGAACGTGCCGGTGGCAAGGAGTGCCGCCGCGACGGCGAGGAGAATGGCGCCCAAGGTGAACACCGAGCGTCGGCGCACGAGGCGCGCGAGCCATGGGATGCCGAGCCGGCCAAACAGCCCTGCGATGCTCACGCCGAAATAAAGCAGGCTCACCGCGCGCGCACCCCCGAGGGTCCGCAGCGCCTCGAGCGGGATGACGGTGAGCAGGATGGTCTGTGCGATGGCCGAAAGGAAGAACAGGCTGGCGAAGACCGTGGCCTTGCGGCGGGCAAGGGCCGCGATCCAGGGAGCTGCATGGAGGCTGCGGAAGCTCATGCGGGTGCTGCCTTATGTGCCGCGGCGGGCCGCAGGCTGCTGCGCGCCGTGCCGCTCGTGCGGGCGCGCACGCCGGGAAAATAAGGCGGCCTCTTTCGGACCTTCCCCGGCTTTCCTTTGTCGCGAGCCAAGGGGAGGAAGATGTGTCGGCATCGTGAATTCACGGGATGCAGGTACCGGTGATTTATGCTAGACGATCGGTTATGATTGTTGCCCTCCATTAGGCCCGCATTGCTCGCAAGGGAGTATCTCGACATGGCGACCAGCAAGACACAGCCGACCGTGACGCTCAAGCATATCTCTGCAGCCCTCGCCGAATCCCATGGCATTGCCAAGAAGCAGGCGGAAGGCTTGCTCACGGACATGGTGGGGCTTTTGGTCAAGCACTTGAAGAGGGGAGACCGCATCCGCATCGCCGGCTTCGGCATCCTCCAGGTAAGAAAGCGCGCCGCACGCATGGGGCGCAATCCCGCGACGGGCGAGGCGATCAAGATCAAGGCGAGCAAGAAGGTCGCCTTCCGCGCTGCCAAGGACCTCAAGGAAGCCGTCTGACCTCGCTCATAAGACGTGTCGCCGCCGCTTCCGGCGGCGACACGCGGCTCCCGCCTTGCCTTCAAAAGCGCCTGGAGCGCTGCTCGCGCCATTCGGATGCCAAGGCGGGAAGCCTCTGCGGCTTTCCATGCGCGCTCACAGCCGCCCCCGGCGCCCGCTAAATCGTCGCTTCGATCATGCGGCGCAGCTCCGGCGTCACTTCCGGCATGACGCCAAACCAGGCCTTGAAAGCCGGCCGCGCCTGGTGGAGCAGCATGCCGAGCCCGTTGACCGTCGGATTGCCGCGCATGCGCGCCGCGGCCAGGAGCGGCGTCTCGAGCGGTATGTAGATGATGTCGGAGACGAGGGCGGTGCGCGGCAGCCGCTCGAGGGAGACATCGAGTGCGGGCTGGCCCGCCAGGCCTTGGCTCGTCGCGTTGACGAGCAAGGCGGCACCCTCGAGCGCGCGGTTGCGCTCCTCCCAATTGAGCGCCTTCACGGGCGGGCCGTATTCGCGTGCGAGCGCTTCCGCGCGCGCCCGCGTGCGGTTCAGGAGACGGATCTCTCCGGCCCCGCGATCGGCGAGGCTCGCGACGACGGCGCGCGCGCCGCCGCCCGCGCCCAGGACGACGGCCGGCCCTGCGTCCGCGCGCCAGCCCGGCATCGCCTCGCGCAGGCTCTCGATGTAGCCGTAGGCGTCGTTGTTGAAGGCGCCGAGCGTGCCGTCCTCGGCGACGACGATGGTGTTGATGGCGCCGATGCGGCGCGCGATCGGGTCGACCCGATCGACGAGCCGCATGGCGCTCTCCTTGTGGGGGATCGTCACGTTGCATCCCGAGAAGCCGAGGGCCACGAGGCCCTTGAGTGCGGCCTTGAGGTTCTCGGGCCGCACCGCGAGCGGCAGGTAGGCGCCCGCGATGCCGTGCTGAGTGAGCCAGTAGCCGTGCAGCTTGGGCGAGCGCGAGTGCATGATCGGCCAACCCATCACGCCGGCCAGAGGGAAACGCTCAGGGTGCGCCATCGTGAGACCCCGTCAGGAACGCTCGAGAATATGCTTCTGGCCGGGACGGGCCCTCTGCATTTCCGAGACAGCATTCGTAGCGGCCGTCATGCCGCATTTCCCGTCATGGCGCCGCCCAGAAAGAGCTGGCCGACGCGAGGATCGGCGAGCATGGCGGCCGCGGGTTCCGCGAGGCGCGCGCGGCCGAGCTCGAGCACCAGCCCTTCGTCGGAGATCTCGAGCGCGCTCTTGGCATTCTGCTCCACCATCAGGATCGAGGCGCCATGGGCCTTGAGTTCCTTCAGGATGTCGAACGTCTGCCGGGCCATGATGGGCGAAAGCCCGATCGAAGGCTCGTCGATCAGCATGAGCTTGGGGTCGAGCAACAGGCCGCGCGCGATCTCGAGCAGCTTTTGCTCGCCTCCGCTCAAGGTCGAGGCCTGATGGTCGGCCTTGCGCTCGAGCACCGGGAAGCGTGCCATGGCCGCCGCGATCCTTGCCTTGACGTCGATATCCGACGGCGCAGCTATGCCGCCGAGCTCGAGGTTGTGGCGCACGCTGAGCTCGGGGAAGATGTTGCGCCCCTGCGGAATATAGCACATGCCGAGCTTGAGGAGGCGGCGCGGTACCGCGTTCGTCGTCTCCACGCCGTCGAACAGGATGCGCCCGGCGCGCGCCGCGAGAAGCCCGAATACGGTCTTGAAGACGGTCGACTTGCCGGCGCCGTTGGGGCCGATGATGGTCGTGATGGTACCCCGCCTCACCTTGAACGAAATCTCATGGAGGATGGTCATCGCCCCATAGCCGGCGACGACACCCTCGAGCTGCAGGATCGGCGGATCCTCTCGGTCAGCGTCCAAGGTAAGCCTCCATCACCGCCGTATTGTTGCGAATCTCCTGCGGAGCACCCTCCGCGATGACCCTGCCCTCGGCGAGAACCAGGATGCGGCTGCACAACGACATCACGAACTCCATGTTGTGCTCGATCACGACGAAGGTGGCCTTCTGCTCCTCGTTGATGGCCTTGAGACGATCGCGCAGTTGGCCGAGCATGGTCAGATTGACCCCGCCTGCGGGCTCGTCGAGGAGCACGAGACGGGGCCCCGCCATGAAAGCCATGGCTGCATCGAGAAGCTTCTGCTGGCCGTAGCTGAGCTCGCCCGCCTTGTGGAGCGCCACGCTCGAAAGCTGGAAAAACTCGATCATCCGGCCGGCCGCGGCGCCGAGGCCCGCGTCGCCGCTGCCGGCGAGACGGGAGAGCATCGAGCCGCGATGCTCCTGACCTGCAAGGATAAGGTTGTCGTGCACCGAGAGCTGCGGGAAGACCTGCAGCAGCTGAAAAGTCCGGCTGATGCCGAGACGATTGAGATCGCAGGGCCGCATGCCCGTGATGCGCCGTCCGTCGACATAGACCTCGCCCGAGTTCGGCCGCATCTGCCCCAGCACGCAATTGAAGAGTGTCGACTTGCCGGAACCGTTCGGGCCGATGATTCCGAGAATCTCCCCCTCGCGCACCTCGAAGGAGACGCCGTCCACCGCGACGATGCCGCCGAAGGACCTGCGCAAATCGGATACCTGCAGAATCGGGGTCATCGCCCGCCGCCTGCCTCGGGAAGGGCCGCCGCCGGGCCCAGTGCCGCCTTGCGGGCCGCCGCCTCGGCCGCGCGGCGGAACAACCCGAGGATGCCCGATGGGCAAAAGGCCATGAGGACCATGACGAGAACCGCGTAGACGATGAGGTAATAGCCCTCCGTGAAGCGCAGCCACTCGGGAAGGAGAATGGCGATCGAGGCGCCGACGAAGGGGCCGAAGAAGATGCCTGCGCCGCCGACAATGACCATGAGCAGGAGATTGAAGGAAAGGCCGAGGGCGAACGAGTTCGGCTCGATGAATTGCACCAAGGGCGCATAAAGTGCCCCGGAAAGGCCGCCGAAGGTGGAGCCGATGGCGAAGGCCATGAGCGTGTAGCGCCGCGTGTCGACGCCGAGGGAGAGCGCGCGCACCGGGTTCTCCCGCAAGGCGACGAAGGCGCGGCCCCAGGGCGAGCGAATGAGCCACCACAGGACGAGCGACAGAAGCACCAAGTGAGCGAGGCTGAAGAAGTAGAAGGCGGTCGCCGTCGCCGCGGACCAGCCGAGGAACGAGGGGCGCGGGATGCCGTTGATCCCGTAAATGCCGTTCGTCAGCCATTCCTCGTTGCGGAAGAAGAGAAAGACGAGCGTGGAGAAGGCGAGGGTCACGAAGGCGAGATAATGGTGCTGCACGCGGAGCGCGGGGTAGCCGAGGCCCCAGCCGATGGCGAAGCATAGGCAGCCGGAGGCCGCGAAAGCCAAAGGGAAAGGCAGCCCGCCCGCGGTCATGAGCGCCGTCACATAGGCGCCGATGCCGACGAAGGCGCCCTGCGCGAGCGAGACCTGGCCGGCGTAGCCGAGGGTGAGATTGAGTCCGAGTGCCGCGATCGTCGTTACCGCCCACAGGCTGAGAAGATAGACGCCATAGGGCTTGAGGAAGAACGGGAGGGCTATCGCGAGAGCGAGCCCGATTGTTGCGGCCGCGTATCCGAGGCGCCTCATACCAAGCGCTCTTCCGCGCGTCCGAGCAGACCCTGCGGCCGTAAAAGGATGACCGCGATCAGCAGCAGGAGGGGAAAGGCACCCCGGTATTGCGCCGAGACATAGGCGGCCGACAGATTGTCGAGCACGCCCAGGATGACCCCGCCCAGAATGGCGCCGCGCACCTGGTTGAAGCCGCCGACGATCGCCGCGATGAAGGCGGCCAGCCCCAGGCCCTCGCCGTTGGTGAACTTGGCAAGATAGATCGGGCTGATGAGGATGGAGGCAATCGCGACGAGCACCGCATTGACGAGAAACGTATAGAGGATCATGCGCTCGACGGGAATGCCGAGGATGCGCGCGACCGTGGGGTTCTGCGCGGTCGCCTGCATCGAGCGGCCGAGCCGCGTCTGGTGCAGCAAGAGGTGCAGGGCGACGACGGTGACGAGGGCGATCGCGAGCACCGCGAGACTCTGGGTCGATACGACGGCACCGAAGACGTGGAGGTCGCGCGCCTCGACGAGCGAGGGAAAACGCTGCGCCTGGGCGCTATAGAACTCCTTCGCGGATTCCTTGAGGAAAAGCGACAGCGCTATGGTGGAGATGACGAGCGGCAGCACGCCGTGCTTCAGCATCGGATCGACGATGATGCGCTTGAAGAGGACGCCCAGGACCGCCGCTGAGACCACGATCCCGACGAGCACCGCCGCCCAGAAGGGTATGCCCGCAACCTTCATCGCTGCGAGGACGAAGAAAGCGGGGAGCATGACGAATTCGCCCTGGGCGAAATTGATCGTCTGCGAGGTCTGCCACAGCAGGGTGAAACCGACGGCGACCAGCGCGTAGATCGCGCCGGTGGCGAGACCGGATACGAGGAGCTGAATGAAGGAGGCCATCGCCTTTGTCCGCGGGCCCGGTGCCGCGGGCGCCGGGCCGGCGGGGTCTCCAACGCCTACTTGTTGAGCTTGGGCAGGATTTCGACGATCTTCTGCTTGCCGTCGACGACCTGGCCGAGGAAGCTCTCGCGGTCGATGTCGCCGTTCTTGTCCCAGGTCGCCTCCATGAGGATTCCCGGCTCCTCGGCGGGTGTGATGGTCAAGCCGTGCAGCGTCTGGGCGAAGGCCTTGCTGTCGAATTTGCCCACTTTCTCGGTCACGTACTTGATGAGATAGACGGCCGTGTATCCCTTGATGCCGTTATGGTCGTTGGCGTAGCCGAAGCGCTTCTTGAACTTGGCGCCGAACTCCTGGAGGGCCGGCACCGGCGCATCGACCGAGAGCCCCACGTGCCCGCGCACTCCGTTCGCGGCATCGCCGGCCAGCTCGATGACCCGCTGGCCCAAGAGCGTCGTCTCGCCGATCAGCGGCGTCGTGACGCCCTGCTTTTTCGCCTCCTTCAGGAAGCGCGCGCTCTCCTCCTCGTTGGTATAGACGAAGATCGCGTCGGCGTTGGCGGCCTTGACCTTGACCACGTCGGACGAAAAATCGGCTTGCCCCGATTCCGTGGAGATGTCGGCGACAACCGCGATGTTGCGGGCCTTCATCTCCTTGACGAAAGCATCGCGGCCGCCCTTGCCGAAATCGTTGTTCACCCAAAGAACGGCGACGGTCTTGATCTTCAGCTCGTCGCGCAGGTAATTGGCGATTTTCGGCATGCTGAATTGCTGGCCGAAGGAGGTGCGGAAGACGTAAGGGTCGCCTTGTTGCGTGATGGAGGCTGCCTCGCCGCCGACGATTTCCGGAATCTCGGCCTCTTGGGTGAGCTTCATGTCGACCACCACCGAGCCCGAGAAGACCGGACCGAGGATAACGTAGGGCTTGTTGTCGAGCACCTTCTGGATCAGCGCCCGCGAGATGCCGGCGTCGCTCTGGGTATCGAGAAAGGGCGTATCGATCTTGCGGCCCAGGATGCCGCCTTTGGCGTTTATCTCCTCTTCGGCGAGGACGATGCCGTCGCGGAAGTTGGTGCCGGAGACCGCACCCGCCCCGGACAGCTCGATGACGCCGGGGATATAGACGGTCGCTTGCGCCTCAGCCGCCAGCGGGGCGAGTGCTGTTCCCGCCGCCAACAGGGTCGCCAGAATTGCCGTCCTCATCGTCTCATCCTCCAGAGCGGTTAGTATGCGTGCGCTCGCCCGCGGGCGGCCCCAACAGCCGGCTCGCGCGAGGCCCCTTTTAGCGGCCCTGCGCTCCCGGGGAAAGCCTCATGGCATATGGCCCGCGCGCCCGATCTCGTCAGAGGCAGGCTAGGCAAGCCGGCCCGCAAGGTCAACTCGCTCGCATGTGGAGCGGGGCGCCTGCTCGCTCCCCGCGGCCGGCCGGCGCAATCTTGCCGTCACCCGCGCCGATGGACTTGAGGGGTCGCGCCCGCTATTTTCATCGCTCTCGGGGAGGCTCCGCATGGCGACCGATCCGCAACGGCTGAAGCAGTTCAAGCGACCGGGAGGTCTGCCCTTCCGCATCGGCAAGATCGGGCACGTCGTCCTCAACGTCACCGATATGGAGCGCTCGGTGCGCTTCTACACGGAGGTGCTCGGCTTCAGCGTCTCGGACATCTATCCCGACGACATGGTGCCCGGCGGGATGGTCTTCATGCGCTGCAACGCGGACCATCACGGCATCGCCCTCGTCGGCTCCATGAAGGCCGCGGCGGAGAACCTCGAGCTCAACCACGTCGCCTTCGAGGTGGCGACGCTCGACGAGGTGTTGCGCGCGCGCAATCACTTGCACAAGCACAACGTCAAGATCGATTTCGAGGGCCGCCGCCGCGCCGGCGTCCAGATCGCGGTCGAGTTCCGCGATCCGGACAACCACCGGCTCGAGATCTACTGGGGCATCGATCAGGTCGGCAGCGACGGCCGCGTGCGGCCGGCCGGCGAATGGAAGTGGGCGCACAGCCTCAAGGAGGCGATCGCCGACCCGGTCGAGGGCCAGGACACCGCGCTTCACGATCCCTCGCTGCTCGAGAAGTAGACCGGGCCGCTCTGGACATTCCTCGCTCGAGACGGCAAGCTTGCCTGCAACCAACTAGACCGGAGAACGCTCCCATGTTGAAGCTCTATTTCTCGCCGGGTGCCTGTTCCATGGCGTCGCGCCTCACGCTCGAGGAGAGCGGTGCAAAATACGAGGAGCAGCTCACGTCGATTGCGAAGGGCGAGCAGAAGACGGAGGCCTATCTCAAGATCAATCCGCGCGGCAAGGTGCCAGCCCTCGCCGTCGACGGCAAGGTGCTCACCGAGAACGTGGCCATCCTGACCTACGTCGCGCGACGCTTCCCCGAGGCCAAGCTGCTGCCCGCCGATCCCTTCGAGGAGGCGCGCTGCATCTCGACGATGGCCTGGTTCTCGAACACGGTGCACCCGTCCTTCACCCACATCTTCCGCCCCGAGCGCTTTGCGGAAGATCAGGCCGCGCACGAGACGATCAAGGAGACCGGCCGCAAGGCGTTCTGGGCCAACCTCCAGGAAATCGACGGCCTGCTCAAAGGCAAGGAGTGGCTCATGGGCGCGCAGTACACGACCTGCGACCCCTACGCGCTCGTCTTCTACGGCTGGGCCACGCGCATCCAAATGCCGGTCACGGAGCTCGCCAATTACACCGCGTGGAAGGGGCGCATGCTGAAGCGGCCGGCGGTCATGCGCATCCTCGAGCGCGAGCAGAGCCCGCTGCTGCAGGCGGCCTGAGCGCCGCTCTCCCTCACCCTCCCNTCCCTTCGGGACGGGCCCCTCCCTCTCCCGCTTGCGGGAGA
>JGI12269J14319_10005531_pt1 | contig 11155 bp, 7 predicted proteins | sample PeaSoiSIISIP2007_FD_14319 | JGI IMG/M metagenome (IMG submission 14319) | reverse complement strand
CCCGAGCCGATCGGCTCCATGGCGCTGCGCCAGCAGGGCGGGGGTGCGGTATTGTCCCTGAAGTCCGGTTTCCACTTCCTCGATTTCAAGACCGGCCGCCTCGAGCGCATCGTCGAGCCGGACCCCGGCAAGCCGCGCATCCGCATGAACGACGGCAAGGTCGACCGGCGCGGCAGGTTCGTCGCCGGCTACATGGATACCGAGGAGCGCGCGCCGCTGTGCGGCGTCTACAGCCTCGGTCCGGACCTCAAGCTCCAGAAGCTCGACGACGGGATCACCTGCTCCAACGGGCCGTGCTGGAGCCTGGACGACAAGACCTTCTACTTCGCCGACACGTCGATCAAGGCGCTCTATGCCTATGACTATGACATCGCGACCGGCAAGGTTGCCAACCGGCGCCTGTTCGCGTCCTTCGAAAGCTTGCGCGGCTATCCCGACGGCGCGACGGTGGACAGCGAGGGATTCCTCTGGTCGGCGGAGGTCTATTCCGGCCGTCTCATCCGTTTCGCGCCCGACGGGACGGTCGACCGCATGGTCGGCCTGCCGGTCGGCTCGACCACGAGCCTCAGCTTCGGCGGCCCGAACCTGGACATTGCCTTCGTCACCTCCATGGCCCGGCCCATCGCCGGCGTGGCGCCCAAGGAGAAGGAGGCGGGCGGCCTGTTCGCGGTCTATGGTTTGGGCGTCAAGGGCGTGCCGGAACCGCGCTTCGCCGGTTGAAGGCGCCGCCGGTCGGACATAGGGGAGGAAGCGATGCGCATCGACGTGCTGGTGGACGTGAAGACGATCCTGGGCGAGGGTCCGCTGTGGGATGTGGAGGAGCAGCGCCTCTACTGGATCGACAGCTTCGGCATGAACGTGTTCCGCTGCACGCCGGACGGCCGTGAAGTCCGGGCCTGGGACCTGCCCCAGAAGATCGGCTCCATGGCGCTGAGGAAAAAGGGCGGCGCGCTGCTGTCGCTCGCCCGCGGCTTCCATTTCCTCGACTTCAAGACCGGCGAGGTGGACCTCATCGTCGATCCCGAGCCGGGGCGCAACAACAACAGGCTCAACGACGGCAAGGTGGACAAGCGCGGGCGCTTCGTCGCCGGCAGCATGGACACCATGGAAGACGGGCCGAACGGCGCCCTTTACCGCCTCGACCCCGATCTCTCGCTCCACAAGATCGATGACGGGATCATCGTCTCCAACGGACCCTGCTGGAGCCCGGATGGAAGCATTTTCTACTTCGCCGATTCCTGGTCGGGGGAGATCTGGGCCTATGACTACGATCTCGCCACCGGCAATGTCGCCAACCGCCGCGTCTTCGCCAAGCTCGACACCTCGACCGGCGGCGCCGCGGACGGTTCGACCGTCGATGCCGAGGGCTGCCTGTGGAATGCCCAGGTCTATGACGGCAAGCTGATCCGCTACAGGCCCGACGGCAAGATCGAGCGGGTGATTGAGATGCCGGTCAAGAAGGTGACCAGCGTCATGTTCGGCGGCCCGAAGCTCGACGTGCTCTACGTCACCTCCATGGCCAAGCCGCCGCTGCCGCGCTTTCCCGGCGATGGCGTATTGCGCGGCAGCCTCTTCGCCATCTACGACCTCGGCATCAAAGGCGTGCCGGAGCCGCGGTTTGCGGGCTAAACCTTAAGGCGCCAGCGCGTCGGTTCGGGCGTGGACCACGGCCCATTTGTCGGCGTAGACGCGCTTCCAGCCGGGCAGATGGTCGAGGGCGGCCACGGCTCCGTCGCCGGGAAGCAGCAGCGTCCAGGCGATATGATAGCGTGCCAGCATGTCGGTCAGGGCCGGCTCGCTGCCGCTGCTCTCGGCCATGTACTTCTTCAGGAAGTCGTCGCCGTACATCTCCATGCGTCCGTCGATGAAGCTCGGCACGCCGCGGAAGATGAGGTAGTCTCCGAGGGCCTCGCTGTTGAAGACGGGCCCTTTGAGGCCGAGCTTCTCCGCCGCATCGAGAGCGGACACTGGCGTGACATCGTCGTCGCCGCGCAGGATCGGCCGCGGCATGGCGGCCACGGCGATGAGCAGGCAGGCGAGGACCACCGCGGCCAAGGCCGGCCAGGGCGCCGGCGGCGTCAGGCGCGCCAGCAGATCCGCCAGGCCCGAACGGGTCTTGCCGCCCATGCGCTCGAGGATCTGGGGGCCGAGCGATCCCGCTACCGCGAGCGGCCCGACGAAGCCCAGGAGGTCGGCGTGACGGGCATGGGCGAGGGCCAGGTGGATGAGGATCAGCACCAGGGCGAGGCGTGAGATGGGCAGGCGCACGCCGGTGGTGAAACCGAGCAGGATCGGACCGAGGATCCACAGCTCCAGGGGCTGGAACCGACTGAAATCGGTGGCCTGCCACTCGTTGAAGGTCGCCTGGAGCTCCGGCATGTCGGTTATGCGGAACGGCAGGAGGAATCCGGCGATGCCGTTGGGCGTGACGAAGCACAAAGCGGCGGCCAGCAGGACGAAAGCCGCCCAGCGCCACAGCTCGTCGATCCTGCCGCGGCCGGCCGCGGGAAAGACCACGGCCTCCATCCCAAGATAGACGGCAAGCGCGACACCGACCATGAATCCGCCATGGAGATTGGCCCAGAGCAGAATCAGGGGCAGTGCCGCATAAGGCGGTCCCTTGCCCTCGTCCCTGGCGGCGAACAGCGCGGCGCACCAGGCGACCGAGACCGGCAGCGCCAGGAGATGGGCGCGGGCGAGCAGATGGGGCAGGAATAGCGCGACGCTGCCCATGGCGAGGATGAGGGCGGTCAGGGGCTCGGCCCGCCGCAGCACGCCGCGGGTCAGAAGTGCGGCGGCAAGGGCGAAACAGGCGGCGGTCAGCAGGACCAGTCCCCGCCAGCCGCCGGCATCGTAAGCGGCAGCCATGAACAGTTCCGAAAGCCATTCATGGGCGACCCAATGGGCGCNGGCGAGCGAATGGGAGAATGGATCCGCCGACGGCAGCGCTCGGTGGTCGATCATCCAGCGCCCGGCGGCGAGGTGGAGATAGGTGTCTGGATCGCCGAGGAGCGCCTTGGGATTGGCAACCGCCCTGGCGAAAGCCACCAGTCCCACGACCAGGGGCCAGGACGGCAGCAACCTCCGCCAGGCAACGGTCATGGTCGGGCGGGCCGGCGCTCTGGCTCGGAGAAATCGCCGCCCTTGCCCGCCAGCAGGCTGGCGCCGGTTTCCCGCTGGTAGATCAGCAGATCGAGCGAGGGCGCTTCGCCGGCCAGCCCGGTCAGCAGGCAATGGGCCTGGCCGCGATGATGGGTCTGGTGGTTGAAGAAATGCAGCAGGAGCGGCGCCAGTCTCTGTTCGATCTCCGCCGGGCTCCGGGTGCTGCGATAGCGTATCGTTCCGGCAAGCTGTGCTTCGTCGAGTGAATCGACATAGGCGACGATGCGGGCGTCCTCGATCTCTCGCGCCCGGCTGAGCGCCGTGAAATCCTCGAACAGGATCGCGTTCAACTGCGCCGGCTCGTCGCCTTCGCCCGTGAAACGATGCAGCCAGATTCGGTCGCCCAGCAGGAGATGATTGAGCGTTCCGTGGAGCGAGCCAAAGAAAGCGCCTCGATCGGCCCGATAGTCCGCGTCCGGAATCCGCGCCGCGGCATCGTACAGGCGCCGGTTGGCCCAGGCGTTGTAGGCCGCGAGCATCTCGAACAGCGGCTTCATCGGCGATCTCCCGATCCCAGCTTGGCTTCAGCCGAGAGCCGTCCCTTCTAACATCCGTGGCCGAGACTTGTCAGCCGGAAGAGGCCGGGCCGGGTGTTCGCCCCCGACTCTGCGAATCCGGCTACGGCTTNCGCTCGCGTCCCAGCCAGCGCGCGGCGACGAGGGTGCTGGTGAAGGCGAAAGCCGCCGCCGTGGCCATGACCCAGCGATAGCCGTCGAGGAAGGCGAGCCGGATCGCCCCCTGAAGTGCGGTTTGCTGGCCGCTTGCAAGCCCCTGGGGCAGGACGGCGGCGGCGAGCTTTCCGCGCTCTGGCGCCAGGGCCGCGACCGCCCAATCGGGCAGCGCCAGGGCGGCGAGAGACCGGTCGAGGGCGAGGTCGAAGCGATCGGCCAGCAGGATCCCGAAGATCGCGATGGCGATGAGGCCGCCGACCCTGGCCGCCATGTTGTTGACGGCCGAGGCGAGCCCGACATGCTCGGTGCCGGCGGCGTTGAGGGCCGTCACCGTGACCGGCGCGACGCAGAGACCCATGCCCAGGCCCACCACCAGCAGCGCCGGCAGGATGCCGAGCCAGTAGGGCGTCTCCAGTCCCGGCAACGCGAGACAAAGAAAGCCCAGGCTGGCGAGGGCCGATCCGGTCATGAGCAGCCCGCGCGCGCCTAGGCGGTCCACCAGACGCCCGGCCCAGTGCGAGAGCAGGGAAACGACGGCGACGAAGGGCAGCAGGGAGGCACCCGCCTCGATGGGCGGAAAGCCCTGGATCTGCATCAGGCGGAAGGGGACGAAGAAGAGGGCGCCGGAAAGCGCGGCCCAGAGCAGGAAGGTGAATCCCTGGATGGCGGCGAAGACGCGCACGCGGAACAGCCCCAGGGGAATCATGGGATGGGCCGAACCGTCCTCCACCGCAATGAATCCGCCGAGGCCCAGCACGCCGATGGCAATCCCGCCCAGGGACAAGGGATCGCCGAAGCCCGACCGCCCGGCCTGGATCAGGCCCAGGGTCAGACCGCCGAGGCCGAGGATGGCCAGCAGCGCGCCCGGAATGTCCAGCCGCCCGGCGCGAGGCGACCGGCTCTCGGGCACCTTGGTCATGACGATGGCGAGCGCCGCCGCGGCGAGCGGCAGGTTCATGAGAAAGACGGCGCGCCAGGTGAAGGCATCGATCAGCCAGCCGCCCAGCGCCGGCGCGATCGACACCGCGATGCCCGAGGCGGCCGACCAGACGCCGATGACATAGCCCTGGCGCTCGCGAGGGAAACTGGCCGAAAGGATGGCGAGGCTTCCCGGCATCAGCAGCGCGCCGCCGACGCCCTGGATCGCGCGGGCCACGATCAAGGTCACGGGGTCGGGCGCCAGGCCGCAGGCGGCCGAGGCCAGCGCGAAGAGCAGGATGCCGATGACGAAGACCCTGCGCCGGCCATAGAGGTCGCCCAGCGCCCCGCCGGGCAGCACGAGGGCCGACAGGAACAGCGTGTAGGCCTCGACCACCCATTGGGCCTCGACGAAGCTGGCGCCGAGCCGGCGCTGGAGCACCGGCAGCGCGATATTGACCACCGTCATATCGATGAAGGCCATGCTGGACGCGATGATGGTCGCAGCCAGGATCCAGGCCGCGCCGCGGGGCCAGGGGGCGGAAGCCTTGGCGTTCATGAGGACGGAAGCTGACAACCGGCGCGCCCGCTTGGGTTCGAAGGGCCGCCAGATTGTTTGGGCCCTGGGCTTCTGTCCAGTGCGGTTTCGCGTCTACCGATCGACGACCGCCCAGCGCCGCTCCGCCGCCGAGGCGAGCACGGCGTCCAGCACCCGGCCGATATGGGCCGCGCCCTGGAAGTCGGGGACGGCCGGCTCGCCGGCTCCTACGAGCTGCATCAGGTTCTGGACTTCGATGACCTTGAGATCGTTGAAGCTGATGCCGTGGGCGGCACCGGGCAGGAAATTGCCGTAGGGCGGATGGGCCGGGCCGGCGGCAATGGTGCGGAAGCCCTGGTGGTCCGCCGGGTCGCGGCGCGCATAGAGGCGCAGCTCGCCCAGGCGCTCGCCGTCGAATTGGATCGCGCCTTCGCTGCCGGTGATTTCGAAGGTGACGTCCATCTTGCTGCCGCTGGCGACCCGGCTGGCCTCGATGTGGCCGGTGGCGCCTTCGGCGAACTCGGCCAGGAACTGGACCTGGTCATCGTTGCCCACGGCACGCTTTTCGCTGGCGCCCGGGCGAACCGGCCGTTCCTTGACCACGATGCGGGTCATGGCCGAGACGGCGCGAATCTCGCCGCAAAGCGCCTCGGCGATGCTGATGATATGACAGCCGAGATCGCCCAGCGCGCCGGCCCGTCCGGCGATGGCGGGGTCGCAGCGCCAGATGAAGGGATGGGCGGGGTCTGAGAGATAGTCCTCGTTATGGGCGCCGCGGAAGTGGAGCAGGCGGCCGATGGCGCCGTCATCGATGAGGCGCCGGGCGAAGCCGATCATCGGATTGCGCAGATAGGTGAAGCCGACCAGGCTCGCCACGCCCGCGCGGGTGGCGGCCTCGGCGATGTCCGAGGCTTCCATCCCATTGAGCCCGACCGGTTTCTCGCAATAGACGGCCTTGCCGGCGGCGATCGCGGCGAGTGCCATCTCCCGGTGCAGGTTGCTCGGAACGCAGATGTCGACGATGTCGATGGCAGGGTCGGCGATCAGCGCCCGCCAGTCGGCGGTGTGGCGCCGGAAGCCCAGGCGCGCCGCTCCGGCGGATGCCAGTTCCGGCGTGGCTTCGGCCAGGAGCTCCAGCGTGGGAAAGGCCGCCGCCTCGGGGAAGATCACCGGCTGGGCGGTATAGCCGAAGACATGGGCCCGGCCGATGAAGCCGGCGCCGATGAGACCGATGTTGAGCCGACGTGCCATGGCTGCTTCAGGCGAGTTTCAGCTTCGCCGCGCCGCAAAGCTTCTTCAGATGGGCGCAGCCGAGGCGGGCATAGGTGAGCGGGTGGGCGGCGCGCGGGTCCTGCTCGGCCTCCTGCACCAGCCAGCCGTCGTAGCTGGCCGCGGCAAGGATCTTGAACAGGGCCGGATAGTCCACGATGCCGTCGCCCGGTGCGGTGAAAAGCCCTTGCAGCACGGCCTGGGAGAAACTCACGTCGCGCTCCCGGCAGGCGGCAAGCGCGTAGCGTCGGATGTCCTTGCAATGGACGTGGACGATGCGGCCGGCATGACGCTTGGCCACGGCCACGGGATCGCCGCCGGCAAAGGTCATGTGGCCGGTGTCGAGCAGCAGGCCGACGGACGGCCCGCAATTGTCCAGGAGCCGGTCCACCTCTTCGGCCGTCTCGATCACCGTGCCCATGTGATGATGGACGGCCATGCGCACGCCCTTGTCCAGCATATGGTCGGCGACGGCGGTGAAGCGCTGGCCGAGGCGCTTCCACTCTCCGAGGTTGCCGAGTTTGGGGCGGGACGAGGCAGGCGCACCCACGTTGTTGATGATCTCGCCCGTCGTCTCGGCGAAGACCATCACGGGCGAACCGAGCCGGGCCAGCAGGGTCAGGTGACCGGCCATGGCGGCGATCTCTTCCTTGACATTGCGACGCAACAGCTCGGCGCTGTACCAGCCGGAAACCAGGGATATCCCATGGGCCTCGAGCAGCGGGCCGAGCTTGGCGGCGTCGCGCGGGAACTTGCGGCCGAGCTCGACGCCGGAGAATCCTGCCTGTTTCACCTCGGCCAGGCATTGTTCGAGCGGGATGAAGTCCCCCAGCCAATGCATGCAGTCGTTGGTCCAGCCGATGGGGTTGATGCCGAGCTTGACGGTCATGGTGGTTCCTTTGGAATGCTTGTCGGGATGTGCTTGTCGGCCGCTACTCGCGATCGCGGCGCGAGACGGCCTCAGTGTAGGCTATGCGAGCCTGGCGCGTTTCGGCGCGGGCCGCTACCTCGGCAACCGGTACGTCCCACCAGGCGCCGCCCTCTCGGGTCGAGATCGCCGGATCCGTATCGATGACGATGACGTGGCTCCGCGGAGATTTGGCCGCCCGGTCGAGGGCCATTTCCAGCTCGCCGATGCTGCCGACCTTCTCCGCTTCGGCGCCGAGGCTGCGGGCATGGCCGGCGAAATCGATGTCGGCCTGGCGGACGGCGCCGGGCACGTCGGCCAGAAGATTGTTGAACGGCTTGTCGCCCACCGACTGCTGCAGCCGGTTGATGCAGCCGAAGCCGTGGTTGTCGAGGACGACGATGTCCAGCTTCAGGCCCATCATCACCGCGGTGGCGATCTCCGAGTTCATCATCAGATAGCTGCCGTCCCCCACCAGCACGATGACCCGCCGGTCGGGGAAGGCGAGCTTGACCCCCATGCCGCCGGCGATTTCGTAGCCCATGCAGGAATAGCCGTATTCCAGGTGATAGCCCTTGGGATCGGCGGCGCGCCAGAGCTTGTGCAGTTCTCCCGGCAATCCGCCGGCCGCGCACACCATGATGTCCTGCGGCTCGGCCTTGCGGTTGACGGCGCCCAGCACCTGGGCGTCGGAGGGGAGCGCATTGCCGGCGGGCGGCGCCGTCACCCGGTCCACGATCTTCTGCCAATCGCTACGCAGGCTCTCGGCCCTTCTGGTCCAGCTCTCGGGGGCATGCCAACCCTGAAGCGCGGCAGACAGCGCTGCCAGCCCGGCACGGGCATCGGCGACCAGGGGCAAGGCCTGCTGCTTGTGCGCGTCGAAGGCGGCGACATTGAGCTGGATCAGGCCGGCACCGCGCGACCAGAGGGCGTGGGAGCCGGTGGTGAAATCCTGCAGCCGGCTTCCGACCGCCAGTACCAGGTCGGCATTGCGGGCGAGTTCGTTTGCCGCCGCCGTGCCGGTGACGCCGATGGCGCCCATGTTGAGGCGATGAGTCCAGGGGAGCGCGCCCTTGCCGGCCTGGGTCTCGGCCACGGGCAGGCCATGACGCTCGGCGAAGGCGGCAAGCTCGCCCGCTGCCTCGCTGTAGTGGACGCCGCCGCCGCAGACGATGATCGGGGCCTTGGCGGCCTTGAGGCGCCGGACAGCGTCGGCGAGCTCGTCGGCGTCGGGCGCCGGCCGGCGCGGTCGGATCAGCCGTGGCGCGAAGAAGCTTTCGGGGAACTCGGCCGCCTCGGCTTGCACGTCCTGGGGCAGCGCCAATACCGCGGGCCCGCATTCGGCCGGATCGGTCAGGACGCGGATGGCCTGGGGCAGGCTCGCCAAAAGCTGTTCCGGTCTCGTGATGCGATCCCAATAGCGGGCGACGGGGCGGAAGCAGTCGTTCGCCGAGACGGTCGGGTCGGCAAAGCTCTCCACCTGCTGCAACACGGGATCGGGTCGCCGGCCGGCGAAGACATCGCCCGGCAACAGGAGCACCGGCAGGCGGTTGACATGGGCGAGTGCGGCTGCCGTCACCATGTTGGTGGCGCCCGGGCCGACGGAGGTGGTGCAGGCCATCATCCGGCGCCGGTTGCTGGCCTTGGCAAAGGCGATGGCCGCATGGGCCATGGCTTGCTCGTTGTGGGCCCGGAAGGTGGGCAGGCGGTTTCCCATCTCGGCCAGCGCCTGGCCGAGGCCGGCGACGTTGCCATGGCCGAAGATGGCGAAGACGCCGGCGAAAAGCGGCTGCTCCCGCCCGTCGATCTCCACCATCTGAGCTGCAAGGTGGCGCAGAAGCGCTTGCGCCATGGTCATGCGTGCCATGGTTTCACCCCATCCGTTTGCGCAGCGCGGCGCCGTTCGCGTCCGCGCCGCGCGCTGTCCGCCAGGCCTCGACGAGACGCCGATAAGCGCCGGCCATGCGGCGCACCGCCGCGGCATCGTCGATGCGGCCGGAAAGCCAGTCTTCCGCCGGCTTGGCGAAGATGCTGCGGCCGACGGCGAAGCCCTTGCAGATCGGCTGGGCCGCGGCGGTGGCGAAGGCGGCGGCGAGCTTGGCGATGGGCGCATCGAAGCCCAGCAACAGGACGCCGCGGCAATAGGGATCGGCCGAGCGGATTGTCCGCTCGATGGGTTTCCAGTCGGACTCCGCTTCAGGTGCGGCCAGCTTCCACCAATCGGGCCTGATGCCGAGCGCATAGACCCGCCGCATCATCTCCAGCGTCGCGGGCCCATCGCCCGGCCGCTTCCGGTTGGCGATCAGCTCCAGCAGCAGTTCATGGCCCGTGTCGCGACAGGCCTGGGCCAGGATCTTGAGCTGCTGAATCTGCGCGCCGGCGATGGCCGGGGGATCGTCCGGTTGCCAGTGGATCAGGCATTTGACCGTCTGGGTGATGGGCCATTCGCGCAGCGTCAGTCCCACGTCGGGCCCGCCCAAGAAGGCAAGCGGCGTGACCGCCGCCTGCTCGATGGGCCGGGCGACCCAGTGATTGCCGTCGCCGGCCTGGTCGAGCACGCCCTGGCCATAGCGGTCGTCGACCAGGATGCCGAAGGCGGGATCGCCGCCCGCCACCTGGCGCGCCGCGCGGTAGACCAGGGCCTTGAAGGCGGCGATCCTCTCCGGCGGCTGGCCGTGGCGTTCGGCGAGCGCGTCGAACTGCGGACGGTGATCGAAGGCGAGGGCGCAGATCTCCGGCCAGTCGCCGCGGCGCGTCGTCGCCCAGTGGATATGCTCCAGATCGGGGTCATGCCTGAGGGCGCGATGCGGGCTGCCCCGGTCGAGGAACCGGCGCAGCTCCGGCCAGGTCGGCGAGGCCGGGGAGCAGCCGTGGCGAGAGACGACCAGCGCACCGCATGCGTTGGCGTAGCGGCAGGATTCGGCCAGGGACTCGCCCCGCAAATAGCCGCGCAGGAACCCGCTCATGAAGCCGTCGCCGGCACCCAGCACGTTGTAGACCTCGACCGGGAAGCCGGACACGACGAGGCCGTCCTCGATCCGCTTGGGAATCGGGCCGTCGAAGACGACGCAGCCCTCCGGCCCTCGCTTCATGAGGATGATGGCCTTGGTCGCTTCGCGCAGATGGACCAGTGCCGCTCGGGTATCGGTGCTGCCGCCGGCGATATGGATCTCATCCTCGGTTCCGACCACGACATCGCAATCCGGCACGATGCCCTGCAGCCGGGCGGTCACCTTGGCGCTGTCGATGAAGCGGTTCTCGCCTTCGCTATGGCCGGCAAGGCCCCAAAGCACCGGGCGGTAGTCGATGTCGAGAACGACCTGGCGCCCATGCCGCTTGGCGATCGTCATGGCCCGGCGGCTGGCGGCGGCCACCGCCGGCGTGGTGAAATGGGTGCCGGTGACGATGACGGCCCGGGCCGAGGCGATGAAAGCCTCGTCGATGTCGGCCTCCACCAGCCCCATGTCGGCGCAGTTTTCCCGATAGAACAGCAGCGGGAAGCTCGAGGCATCGCGGATGCCGAGAATGGCAAGGGCGGTGAGGCGCCGCGGGTCGGTCGTCAGCCTGCTGACGTCCACGCCTTCGCGCGTCAGCAGCTCGCGCACATAGCGGCCCATCTGCTCGTCGCCGACGCGGCTCAGAAGTGCTGTCTTCAGGCCGAGGCGCGCCCCGCCGATGGCGATATTGGCG
>JGI12269J14319_10005529_pt1 | contig 11157 bp, 9 predicted proteins | sample PeaSoiSIISIP2007_FD_14319 | JGI IMG/M metagenome (IMG submission 14319) | reverse complement strand
GCCGAACTGAGCACCCTCGGTTGCATCGTTCAACCCAACGCTGACGGCACGACCACGGTCACATTGCCGGCGGCATGAACGACCCCGAAACCCCTCCTATCTGCTCGGTGACCACGTGATTTCGCCCTAGGCTGGAACACGGACCGGTGCCCGAACGTTGCACGACACGGAGGTGATCACGACGGCTGAAACCACTGCATTCGATGTCGTTGTGATCGGTGGTGGGCCCGGTGGCTATGCCACTGCTCTCTACGGGGCGGCAGCGGGCCTCAGCGTTGCCGTCGTCGAGCGCGACAAGGTGGGGGGGACGTGCCTGCACCGGGGTTGTGTCCCCGCCAAGGAGTTCCTCGAGACCGCCAGCGTGGTGCGGACGGTGGCGGGGGCCAAGGAGTTCGGGGTCCAGGTCGGACAACCGGTCGTGGAATTCGCGGTGAGCCAGGGCCGCAAACAGAAGGTGGTCGACCAGCTCTTCAAGGGGCTCGCTGGGCTCATGAAAGGCCGGGGGATCGTCACCTTCGACGGTATCGGGACGCTCCTTCCCGGCCGCCGGGTCCGCATCGAGCCCGTAGCGGGTCCCGGAGCCGGTGGCCAGTCACTCGAGATCACGGGCCGCAACGTCGTGCTGGCCACCGGATCGGTGCCGCGCACCATTCCGGGCTTTGACGTCGACGGCCGCTTTGTCATGACTTCGGACGAGGTGCTGGCACTCGATGCCCTGCCGGCGTCGATCGCCGTGATCGGGGGCGGTGCCATCGGCTGCGAGTTCGCCTCGATGTTCTCGGACCTCGGAAGCCAGGTCACGGTGCTCGAAGTCCTGCCGTCGTTGCTGACCGGATGCGACAGCGACGTCGTGAGCGTCGTGGCACGTTCGTTTCGCAAGCGGGGGATCAACGTCCACACCGGCGTGACGGTGAACGGGCATTTGCCCAACGGGGCGGGGACAACCGTCAGCTTCGGCGAAGCGGAGTCGGTCACCGTCGACGCCGTCGTGCTGTCGGTCGGCCGTCGACCGCTGACCGAAGGGCTCCTCGCCGAGGGGACCGGGGTCACCCTCGATGACCGGGGCTACGTCGTCGTCGACGAGTACCAGCGCACGGCGGCGGAAGGGGTGTGGGCCGTCGGCGACGTGGTGAACACCCCTCAGCTCGCGCACGTGGGCTTCGCTGAGGGGATCCTCGCCATCAAGGTCATGCTGGGCGAAGCGGCGTTGCCTGTTGACTATGCGCGGGTTCCGTGGGCCATCTATTGCCACCCCGAGGTGGCCTTCGCAGGTCTCACCGAGGTCCAGGCCAAGGAAGCGGGCATCGACGTGGTGGCGAAGAAGGACCCGTACGGGGGCAACAGCCGGGCCCGGATCCTGGGTGAGACCGACGGTCTCGTCAAGGTCATCGCCGAACGGCTGCCCGACGGACGGGCGGGGCGGATCCTCGGTGTCCACATGGTCGGCCCCTGGGTCACCGAACAGTTGGGCCAGGGGTACATGGCGGTGAACTGGGAGGCCACTCCCGAAGAGATCGGGCAGTTCATCCAGCCGCATCCCACGCTGTCGGAGGCGTTCGGTGAGACAGTGTTGGCGCTCACCGGAAGGGGACTCCACGTTGGCTGACGTCACCATGCCCCAGCTGGGCGAGACGGTTACCGAGGGCACCATCACGAAATGGCTCAAGTCGGTGGGGGAGGCCGTGGCGCGCGACGAGCCCCTCTTCGAGGTTTCGACCGACAAGGTCGACTCGGAGGTGCCGTCACCGGCAGCTGGCACGCTGGCCGAGATCCGAGTCCAAGAGGGCGAGACCGTCGATGTCGGCACCGTTCTGGCGGTCGTGAGCGCCGACGGTGCAGGTGCCGCTGCTCCCGCCGCGACCGAAGCGGCGCCGGCTGCGCCCGCCGCCCCTGAAGCATCTGCTCCGCCCGAGCCCGCCCCAGCCCCGGCGCCGACTCCACCACCGGCCGCGGCGCCGGCCCCGGCCCCACCACCACCGGCCGCGGTCCCGCCGCCGGCAGCAACCCCATCGGCACCCGCACCGACCCCCGCCGCTCCCGCTCCTGTCGCGGCTGCGCCCGAGCCCCCGGAGTCCGACGGCCCCGGGAAGTGGGGCGACCGGATCCTGTCGCCGGTGGTGCGCCGCCTGCTCGACGAGAACGCCATCGATCCCTCCGAAGTGACCGGAACAGGCCTCGGCGGCCGGATCACACGGTCGGACGTGCTCGGTTATATCGACATCCGTCGCGCCGGAGGCGCGCCGTCAACAGGCGCCGGAGGCGCGCCGTCAACAGGCGCCGCCGCCACGCAACCCGCGACCGCAACCCCGGCCGCGCCCGCCCGGCCAACCACTCCCTCGACGCCATCAACGTCGGCCGCGGGGGCGGCTTCGGCGTCGCCGCCCACGGCCGGGACCGACGAGATCATCCCCTTCACCAATATCCGCCGCCGCACCGCAGAGCACATGGTCAGGTCGAAGGCGACGAGTCCTCACACCCTGGTGGTGCTCGAAGCGGATTACGAGCAGGTCGAGCGCGTCCGACGCAGTCATGGCGCCCAGTTCAAGGCCGAGGAGGGTTTCGCGCTGACGTACCTGCCCTTTGTGGCCCGGGCCACGGTCGAGGCGCTGCACGAGTGGCCACATCTGAACGCCTCGGTGGGAGACGACTCGCTCATCGTGCATCATCAGATCAACATGGGCTTCGCCGTTGATCTCGATCACAACGGGCTCATCGTGCCGGTCGTGAAACATGCCGAGGAGCTGACGCTGCGGGGCATGGCCCGGCGGATCCGCGAGCTGGCCGATCGGGCACGGACGAAGAAGCTCAGCGCGGACGACATCTCGGGCGGGACGTTCTCGGTCACCAACGCCGGGCCCTTCGGTACTTTCCTCACCGCTCCGATCATCAACCAGCCCCAGGTCGCCATCCTCTCCACCGACGGCGTGAAGCGACGACCGACCGTGGTCGTGCAGCCAGACGGTACCGAGGCCATCGCCATCCACTCGCTGGGGTTGCTGTGTCTGGCATGGGACCACCGTGCAGTGGACGGGGCCTACGCCGCTGCGTTCGTGGCGCGCGTGACCGAGTTGCTCGCCACCCACGACTGGGCCGCCGAGCTCTGAGCCGGCAGAGGACCGACATGTTCCGGGTTCGCTGGCTGGGTCGGGTCCCGTACCCGGAGGCGCACGCACTGCAACGCGCCCTGCACGACCGGGGCCGTGACGACCATCTCCTGCTCCTCGAGCACCCGCATGTGTTCACGCTCGGGGTGCACGCCGACCGTGCCCATGTCCTCGTCGACCCGGCTCTTGTCGGGGCCGACCTCGTGGCGAGCGACCGGGGTGGGGACGTGACCTACCACGGGCCGGGCCAGCTCGTCGCGTATCCAGTGGTGAACGTCCCTACCGCGCCACGCTCGGTGCCGGCGCACGTCCACGCCATCGAGCAAGTCGTAATCGACGCCTTGGACGAGTTCGACCTGGCCGCGGGTCGGCTGGCCGGTTATCCCGGAGTGTGGGTAGACGCTCAGGGCGCGTGGCCCCGCAAGATCTGTGCCATCGGTGTCCGGGTGACCCGGGGACGATCGATGCACGGGCTGGCGCTGAACGTGAACCCTGACATGGTGTGGTTCGACCGAATCGTGCCTTGCGGCATCGGGGACGAGGACAAAGCCGTGACGTCGCTCGCCGCCGAGGGAATCGACGTGTCCATGCACGAGGTGGTCGACATCGTCGTGCGCCATGCCGTGCGACGCTGGGCTCCGGACGGGCTCTTCGAGCGCCAGGACGTGGCGTGGCCCGCATCGGGCCCGCCCGCCTCGATATCGGGCCCGCCGGCCTCGACATCGATGCCCCCTTCCTCGACATCGGGCCCGTCGAACCGCACCTCGGACTTCCTTCCCACACCGGAGGGGTTGGCAGCCCGCATCCCGGGCGAACGGCTCCGCATCCGGCTCCGTCAGGCGGGCGTGGATCCCGGAGCGGGCCTGGCGCGCAACGCTCGCAAACCGCCCTGGCTGCGCGTCCCGGTCCGGATGGGCGACGAGTTTCTCGGCCTGCGCCGCACCGTGCGCGACCACGGTCTCGTGACGGTGTGCGAGGAGGCCGGATGTCCCAACATCTTCGAGTGTTGGGTCGACGGCACGGCCACCTTCATGATCAACGGCGAGCGTTGCACGCGCTCGTGTGGATTCTGCCTGGTCGACACCCGGCATCCGGAGCCTCCCGACGTCGAGGAGCCCGACCGGGTCGCCGCCGCCGTCGAGGAGCTCGGCCTGGCGTACGCGGTGGTGACCGCGGTGGCGCGCGACGACCTCTCCGACGGTGGTGCGGGCGGCTACGCGGCGACGATCCATGCCATCCGGGCGCGGCGCCCGACGACGGCGGTCGAGGTGCTCATCCCGGACTGCAAGGGCGACGGCGCATCGCTGGAGACGATCTTCGCGGCGCGACCCGACGTGCTCAACCACAACCTCGAGACCGTGGCTCGCCTCCAGCGCGCCGTCCGTCCCTCGGCCGGCTACGCGCGCAGTCTCTCGGTCCTGGCCCGGGCCAAGAATGCGGGGCTCGTCACCAAGTCGGGCATGATCCTCGGCATGGGGGAGGGCCCCGAAGAAGTGGTCGGCGCCTTGTCCGATCTGCGGGCCGTCGGTGTCGACATCGTCACCCTTGGCCAGTACCTCAGACCCACCGCCGCGCACCTGCCCGTGGCGCGGTGGTGGACACCGGAGGAATTCGAGTCCCTGCGCGCCGTGGGCGAGGAGATGGGCTTCGCGCACGTCGAGTCGTCGCCCTTGACCCGTTCGAGCTACCACGCCCGGGGCGCTGCTGCCGCTGCCGCGGGGGCCGGCGCTGTGTCTGGAGTTGCTGCCGGCGCGCCGGCCGTCGAGCGCGAGATATGACCGACCAAACCACGGCACGCCGTGACCGGCTCTCCCGGGTACGGACACGCATGGACGAGCTCGAGGTGGACGCGCTGCTCCTGTCGCACGGCGCCGACATGCCTTGGCTCACCGGGTATCGCGCCATGCCCCTGGAGCGCCTCACCCTCCTGGTGCTGCCCCGCGACGGCGAGGCCGTGCTCATCGTGCCCGCCCTCGAGGCTCCCCGGGTGCCCGACACGAGCGGGATGATCACGCTGCGCCCGTGGGCGGAGACCGAGGATCCCGTAGCCCTCGCCGCCGCCCTCCTGGCGCCGGCCCGCACCGCCACCTACGGCATCTCCGACCGGGCGTGGGCGCAGTCACTCCTGGCTCTGCAGGCGAGCCTCCCCGGTGCCCGATGGCAGCCGGCCTCGAGGGTCACGTCCCCGCTGCGGGCCGTAAAAGATGCCGGTGAGATCGCGGCGCTGCGAGCCGCCGCGCACGCGGCGGACACGGTCGCCGCGGTCCTCCAAGAGGGTGAGATCCCTCTGGCGGGGCGGAGCGAGATCCAGGTGTCCGAGGCTCTGGGCGCCGGTCTGCTGGCGGCGGGGCACCGGCGTGTGAATTTCGCCATCGTGGGCAGCGGACCGAACGGGGCGAGCCCGCATCACGACGCCGGCGAGCGGGTCATCGGTCGGGGCGACACGGTGGTGTGCGACTTCGGGGGCGAGTACGCGCTGCACGACGAGGTCGCGTACTGCTCCGACATCACGCGCACCGTGGCGGTGGGCGACCCGGGGGGAGAGGTACGCGACACCTATGCTGTGCTGCTCGCCGCCCAGCAGGCCGCCGTGGCCGCGGTGCGGCCGGGGATCACCGCCGAGCACGTCGACGCGGTGGCACGGGCCGTGATCGCCGAGGCCGGCCTGGGCCAGTACTTCATCCACCGCACCGGGCACGGGATCGGGATCGAGGAGCACGAAGATCCCTACCTGGTGGCCGGCAACGACACGCCCCTGGTGGTGGGACACGCCTTCTCGATCGAGCCCGGCATCTACTTCCCGGGCCGCTTCGGCATGCGCCTCGAGGACATTGTCGTCGTCGGTGAAGACGGCGCCATCCCACTCAACACCGTCGACCACGAACTCGTGGTCCTCGGATGAGGTGAGCTGACCATGGATCTCGGCATCGGGGGGAAGGTCGCCCTCGTCACCGCCGCCTCACGCGGCCTAGGCCGGGCCAGCGCCGACGCCTTGGCTGACGACGGGGTCAACCTGGTGGTGTGCGCGCGCAACGAGGACTCGTTGCGCGACGCCGAGCAGGCTCTCGCCGCCCGGGGTGCTGACGTTCTGGCCGTCGTGGCGGACATGACCGACCCGGCCACCCCCGAGCGGCTGGTCACGGCCGCCGTCGAGCGGTTCGGTCGCCTCGACATCGTCGTGGCGAACTCGGGAGGCCCACCACCGGGGAACGCGCTCGACCTCGATGACGACGCCATCCGTGGTGCCGTCGAGGGCACCCTGCTCTCTGCCGTGCGGCTGGTTCGCCACGCGGTGCCGCACATGCGGGCCGGCGGGTGGGGACGGCTGTGCTGCATCTCGTCGTATTCGGTCGTCGAGCCCATTCCCGGGCTGGCGCTGTCCAACACGGCGCGCAGTGGCCTGCGGGCGTGGGCGAAGACGGCCGCCTCCGACCTCGCCGCCGAGCGCAGCGGCATCACGCTCAATCACGTGTGCCCCGGCCCGCACGCCACCGAGCGCATGCGGCAGCTGGGGGGCGGCGGTGGGGGGCCTCTGGGAGACCCGGCGGACTTCGGCCGTGTCGTGGCCTTCGTGTGTTCGGCGCATGCCGGCTTCGTGAACGGGGCCACGATCGTCGTCGACGGAGGAACCACGCTCGCCCTCTGACCCCGGGAGAGGGGCGAGGCTCGATCTTCAACACCCCGGCAGCCGCCGCGATCACGTCGTGGGGATCCAGAGAGATCCAGAACGGGACGACGACTACACGGGGGATGCTTGCGCCCGGGCGAGCGCCTCGAGGCGGTCATCGAAGCCGACGATGTCGACGATCCGGCCCCCGCTCACGGTCAGAACCTGCCACCGCAGCGCGGCACCCCCGTGCGTGTCAGCGGCGGCGGAACCACGCACCGTCAGGCTCACGAGGAGCCGGTCACCGTGCACGACGACGTCGTTCACGCTGGCCGGACGCCCGACTCCCTCCCGCGCCGGTACCAGGTGAGGACCTGGTCCCGGTTCCTGCACGTCGGCTGCTCGGCGTCGGGTGCGCCCCATCGCACGTTGGGGTCGAGAAGGTCACTGAAGGAGGAGATGTCGCCCCCGTCCAAGGCGATGCGGACCTGACGGGCGATGTCCTGCATCGCGTCCTGCTGCTCGGACATGGCACGCCTTCCTTCCCCGCGAGTTCTCGAGGCTGCAACATCCACAGTTCTGAACACTGTAACGAGTGCCGCATCGGGCAAACATTTGCCCGTCTTGCCCAGAGGACACCGCGGGTGTCCTCGCCTGTAGCCGATCTGATTCGTGGCATCACTTCCATCACGCTCGCCGTCGCTACCGGTACGGGTATTGCCAATCGCCACCGTCGTTCTGGTTTTCAAAATCCTGGCTCATGTGATCCACCCAGCCGTCGTGAGGCGAATGACAGGTGACCCGAAGGGAGCCCACGATGGCCGTGATCTTGGAAGTGGTGTTTCAGGGATTGTCCCCCCAGCAATATGACCAGCTCAAAGAAAAGGTCGGCTGGGTTGAATCACCGCCAGCCGGAGGAATCTCTCACTTTGCCTGGTGGGAGGGAAATGACTGCCACGGGATCGACGTCTGGGAATCAGAGGAAGCGTGGGCCGCGTTCGGACAGGATCGCATGGGGCCCGCCGCCGCTGAGCTCGGGATCTCAATGGAGGCGGCACCGCTTTTCCACGAGGCGCACGAAATATTGATCGTCAAGACGATGCGCCAGCCGTAGGGGTCCGAGTCTTCCCCCTGGGGCGCGCCGATCTGACTGAGATAGTGGCGTCGCGCTCGTTTCTCCAGGGCACGAGATCGTTTCGGCCGAGCGCCTAGTCGGGACCGGGGGAGACCGCCGACAGCCCGTCGTCGCTCCCGAGATCCGACAGTGCCTCCTTCTGCCACGGTCGGGCGCTCGAGAGCCATATCACCGCCACGACCAAGAGGACCGAACACAGCACCCAGCCGAGGGCGGTGGTCCCCACCCCGACGTACTTGAGCCCCGATGCGAAGATCACGAACGTGATGGCGGGCCGGACGTAGCGGTCCGGTGCTCGTGACGACAGCAGGGAGCCGACGAGAACGGCGGGGACGCTCCCGACGATCAACGAGGTCGTGACCGAGAGCTCGACGTGCCCGAAGGCGAGCGCACCGAGCGCGGCGGCGGCGGTGAGGGGGACGGCTTGTGCCAGGTCGGTGCCGACGAGTTGGTTGGCCCCGATCATGGGATAGAGGAAGAGCAGGAACACGATCATGAGCGATCCCGAGCCGACCGACGTGATTCCCACGATGAGGCCGCCGATCATCCCGATGATGACCGTGGGCAGGGGCCGGATCGCGATGTCGTGGACGACACCCCGGCGCGTGTGCCCGGCGCGGCGATCGAGCACGAAGCGCAGGACCATCGCCGCGGCGCCGACGAGGAGGGCGGCACCGAGCGCGATCTGTACGTGGTCCTCGGCCGCCGACGCGCTGCCGATCAGGTGGAGGAGGTAGGCGCCCAGGAACGCCATGGGGACCGATCCGACCGTCATCCACCCCACGAGCCGCAGGTTCACCGTGCCCTGGCGGAGGTGGACGGCCGCCCCGATGGGACGCATGACGACAGCCGCCACCAGGTCGCTCGAGATGGCGGTCGAGGGCTTGACGCCGAAGAGGAGGATCAGCATCGGGGTCATGAGGGCACCCCCGCCCGCTCCGGTCACCCCCACCAGGAACCCGATGACGGCGCTTCCCAAGACGATGTAGGGATCCATCCGAGACGCACCTCCCATCGGCCGGTCCGTGGGTCACCCGGACCAGGCTTGCGACGCCCCCCGAAAGCGCCTTGCCAGACCCTACCTGGGGGGAATGACCCTCGACTGGGTACGGGAACTGGGTACGGGAACTGCGTACAGGCGCGGTGCGGCGACGCGGTTGACCGACTACTGGGTGCGCAGGAGTTGTCCGGCCGTCTTCGACCGTGCCGCCACCAGCGCGGGCGCGACGGCCAACAGGTTGGAGACGACGAGGACGCCCGCCGCCAGCACCACGATCAGCCACGCCGAGCGGGACACCGACGACGATCCCCACCATCGCCACCGTGCTCGCCTGCCAGCACACGGTCGCGCCCACCTGGTTGTTGACGAGCCCGAGGTTCTTGAGCAGTCCGATCTCGCGCCGACGCCGCGAGACGCTCACGACCAACAGGTGCAGGAGCGTGGCCGCGCCGAACAGCGCCAACATGAACCCCAGGATCAGCGGGAAGTTGACCGCCTCGCCGAAGTTGACCAACGACGTCGGCACCGTGGGTCGCTTGGCGTCGGCGCCCTGGTACAGGCGGACGAAGTTGGCGACGGCGGCTTGGCCCGTGGCGCCAGGTCGCACACTGGCCAATACGGCGACGGACTGGCTCGCCCGGCAGGCGCTCTGGCACCTGCTGTTGTCGGGGCCGGCGGGGCACGCCGCGTGCAGGTAGCCGGCCAGGGTGAATGCCGCGCCCCCGCCCCCCAGGCCGAACTGGCCGGGCGACGAGATCGTCCCCACCACTTGCATCGCCGCCGTGCGCGCGCCGCCTGTCGGCGCCTGCACCGTCACACGGACGACGGACCCCACGTGCGCGTGCACCTGGTGCAGTGTCGTCGACCCCAGGGCGATCTCGTCGTCGCCGGCGGGCAGGCGGCCCGACACCTTCGACAGGAGCAGGGGCCCACGGACGGCGTCGCCCGCCACGGCGAAGACGCTCGTGCCGTTGATGGAGACCTCGTTTCTGGTGCCGAGCATGATGCCGGTGACGGCCGGGTCGTGCTGCAGGCTCGCCACCTCGGCGGTGATGTTGCCCGGTCCCTCCTCGTTCGAGATCAACAGTTGGTAGTCGTCGCCGTACAGCGCGGGGGTGGTGGTGAGATGCGTCAGGCTGGCGCCGAAGACCGCCGTCGCGCACAAGGCCATGACGGCCAGGACCGTGCCGAACAGGGCGGTGCCTACGGGGACGGTAGCGACCCCGCGCCCTTTCTCGAGCGCGTGGCGTACCCCGATCACCGCACTGGGAGGGGCTCCGGCGGCGGCGACGCGGCCGACGATGACCGAGGGATGATGGATGGTGCGGCCGCGGTCCTCACCGAATTGGACCCGAGAGGCGCGTACCGCCGGCCACACGCCCAGGGCCAGTACCACCACCACGGTCACCGCCGCACCGCCGAGGAGGACGAGCGTGTCGAAGGAGAGCCCGGTCGAGGGCTCGGCCTGTCGGGCTTCGCCTACCGGGGTGAGCGGCGACAGGGCGAAGGCGAGCACGACGGCACCGAGCGCACCGGCCAGCGCCACCACCGCGTTGCAAGCGGTGGCGAGCACCACGAGATGGCGACGCTCCACCTCCAGGGCGGTGAGGGTGGGGTACTCCGCGGTGGCGGCGAGGGCCAGTCCACCCACGACCGCGATGAGGACGACGAGGATCAGCCAGGCGCGCCAGCGACAGCGAAACTCCGCGCCAAAGACCAGCCTGACTCCGCCCAACGCGACCTCCCGGCCCCAGTGTCGCCCACCGAGACGGCGCGCCCAAGGGGGCCAGCCGGTCTAGGAGGTGGGTGGTAGTACCAACCCGGGGCGCCCGGCGGCACCGCTGCCACTACCAGCGTTCGACGAGGTGCTCGCGACCAGGAGGTGGCTCGTAGGGCTCGGGCCAGAAGTCGGTGATCTTCGTGATCCGGCCGTCGACGAACTCGAAGAAGGCGATGGCGAGCGACGACTCGTCACCGACGCTCCAGTTGAACAGGGCGCTGCCGTTGCGGTCGTCGCCGAGCACCACCTGGGGCTCGAGATGCCAGTCGCCGGGATACTCGGCGTTGAACGTCACGTACCGGTCCCGGTTCGATATGCGCTCGCGCGACTGGGGGATCTCGTAGACGACGTCCGGGTCGAGCAGTTCGGCGAGGCCGGCCCAGTCGCGACGTTCGAGTCGTTGCACAAATTGCGCGACGAGCGCTTTGCCGTCGGTCACGGTGCCTTCGGTCACGGTGCCTTCGGTCACGGTGCCTTCGGTCACGGTGCCGCCGGTCACGGTGCCTTCGGTCACGGTGCCTTCGGTCACGG
>JGI12269J14319_10005528_pt1 | contig 11158 bp, 13 predicted proteins | sample PeaSoiSIISIP2007_FD_14319 | JGI IMG/M metagenome (IMG submission 14319) | reverse complement strand
AAGCCGTTCACTCCCGATCAGGTGAAAGAGCATGTCTTGCCCGTGCTGGGGAGGAAGGCATGAGTACAGATACCTCGTTTGCCACGCGGTCGCACGAGGAGAACTGGCTCCCCGTTCTGGTACTTGCGGTGGAGGAAGTTTTCGAAATCATGCTAGGCTGCCGAGTGAAACCGGCGGCGGAATCCGAGCACAAGGCGCACGGAGAATTCACCGCTATGGTCGGTTTGGCCGGGGCGCTATGTGGAGTTCTGACGGTCAGCTGCGATGGGGAAACCGCGCGCCAGGTGGCCAAGCGCATGTTGGGGGACACCGCCGATTCCGAGGATCAGGTCGCGGATGCTCTGGGAGAGATCTGCAACATGGTCGCGGGAAACTTCGAGAGCGGGTCAGCCCAGATGAAGTCCACCTCGCAGGCCGCCTTCGACCGCATCGCCAACATGCTTCGCCAGCGCGATTATCGCTTGCGGATCGAGGGTCACACCGATAACGCCCCCATTCACAACTCCCAGTTTCCCTCGAATTGGGAGCTCTCCACCTCTCGGGCAACCGAAATTGTGCGGCTTCTCATTGTTCGCGACGGGTTCAGTCCCGATCGTCTGAGCGCTGCCGGATTTGCCGAGTATCACCCGGTTGCAACCAATCGCACCACGGAAGGCCGCGGCATGAATCGTCGCGTGGATGTCGTTATCCTCGGTCACGCACCGACGGACGTCGCTCTTGCCCAAGCCGGGATCCAAACCTTAATCCCAGCCCAGGTCCCAATCGCGGCCCCAGCCTTGATGAAGACGGCGCAAACGTCTCCGGTTGCCTCACCCAAGCCCACGGTCGTGAGTACCGCAGGCGGTCATTTATAACTACAACAGTAATTCCATCCAGAGCGCGCTTTCGATTGGAATCGCGGAATACGGTGGGATTTTATGGAACCCCATCATGCGATAGAGTGCGATCGCATCCTTCATTGCCGATTCGACCGTATCCAGACGCATGCGCTCATAGCCGATGACGCGCGCCTCGGCGATCACGCGTTGCACCAGCATCCGGCCGAGGCCCCGGCCGCGATCGCATGGGCGCACATAAAGCCGCTTCATCTCGCAGATGCCGGGTTCAAGTTTGCGCAACGCAACGCACCCGGCGGCGTGGGTTCGGTCTCCGCGTTGGGATCGGGCAAGCAGCAGTCTCCCGTTCGGCGGACTGTAGGCGCCGGGAAGGCTCTTCAACTCCTCATCGAAACTCTGGAAATACAGGCTGAAGCCAAGGGAACTGCCGTATTCGAGGAAGAGGCCGCGAATCTGTTCGATATGTTCAGGGAGTGTGGCCTGGATCAAATCGATTGGGCCGCGATCGCCGTGACTCCGATCACTCTGATTCGGTTCGCTTTTGCTTTCAGAGGTCGTCACTGGGATAGCCTTTACTTGTATCTTAATGCTCGCGCAGATTCTACCCCGGTCAGGCGATTGCGTCCGGCGCACCGGACGACTAAGATTTCTTCACTCCGCATGTCTCAACTAATTATGTCTGAAGTAATTTCAACCGAGCCCACGACTTCGAATCCCGTTTCTACTTCTGCTCCCGAGCCTTCGGTCGAGGTATTCGCCGTTTACGGCGTTGAGCCGGAGATCCAGGCCTACGCCATGGCCAAGTATTCACGCTCGGCGCTCTCGATGAAGGAGTCGCTGAAGGAAATTACGCTGCAGAAGGCGGAGAAATTTCTCAACACTTTTTACTTCCAGTACGGTCACCGCTCCATCGCTGACCTGGCCCACATCGCGCTCGCCATCGAGCGTCTCTCCATTCTCGCCGCCATCGTGGTTGCCGACGAGCAGCGCTGGGATGGTCAGGAACGTTCGACGCGCTACCAGAACTTCAGGAACAGCGGCTACTACACGCCTGCTTTCCAGAACGATGCTTCCGCGACGACTATCTACCGCGAAACTATCGAATGCTTGTTTACTACCTACGAAAAAGTTTCGCAGCGTACGTTCGAATATCTCGCCAGCATCACTCCGCGCCCCGCCGAGATGAAGCTGGACGCTTACGAGCGCACCCTGCGCGCCCGCGCCTTCGACATTTCGCGGTACCTGTTGCCGCTCGCCACCAACACGTCGCTTGGGGAGATCATCAACGCCCGCACGCTGGAAAGCCAGGTTGCCCACCTGCTTGCGCAACCGCATAAAGAAGTCCGCGAACTGGGAGCGCTGCTGAAACACGCCGCCGTTTCTCCGGCATATAACGCAAACGAAGAGTCGTTGCGCGCCCTGGTTGCCGAGATTCGCGCCGTGTCGCCCGAAATTGCCGATCGCGCCGAACGCGAACTGCTGCGCGAAGTGCGGGTCGCGCCCACGCTGGTCAAGTACGCCGATCCGAACCTCTACGAGATAGAGACGCGGCGGGAACTTCAGCAGGCTGCCGCTGAACTGATGCGAGACGCCGCCATCGAACCCGCGCCGCTGGTTGATTTACTGGACGATGATCTTCCAGACAACGACGTGCTCGAGATGGAACTCGCGACTACGCTCGTGTACGGGCACTGTCATTATTCCTACCGCCAGATTCGCCGAGTGGTCGAAGCGGCCGGCGAGGCGCGCCGCCGCGAGATCATCGACCTCGGACTGCGCCATCGCGGCAAGCACGACGAACTGCCGCGTGCATTTTCCGCGGGCCAGCAGTTTCGCTTCGACATTCTCATGGACATCGGCGGTTTCCGCGACATGCATCGGCACCGCCGCTGCGTTCAGATCATGCAGGATTTCTCGACCGTCCACGGCTTCGACACGCCGCCCGAAGTCGAAGCTGCCGGTGTCCGATCGGATTATGATGCCGCGATGCAACGCGCCGAAGCCGCGGTACGGAAGCTTGCCGGCTCCGGTGATAAAGAGGCCCAGCAAGACGCGCAGTATGCGATCCCGCTCGCCTTCCGCAAGCGCACGCTGTTTAAGATGGACTTCGCCGAGGCCGTGTACATCTCCGAGTTGCGCACCACGCCCGCCGGACATACGTCCTATCGCAACGTGGCCTACGCCATGTATGAGGCGGTCGCAGCAAAGTATCCGGCGCTGGCCAAATATTTCCGCGTACACGATGTGCGAGAGCCCGTCGATCTGCTGAAACGCTGATTATCTATGGCGCAGGTTCAAAATTGACGCCGATGAATCTCCGCCTCTAAAATCAGTTCACCCATGCCCAACCTTGAATATCTGTGTAAGGACTGCGGACACCGCTTTGAACAAATCCGCAAGTTCTCCGATAAGCAATTGCGAAAGTGCCCCGAATGCGGGGGCGTCATTGAACAAGTGATTTCGGCTCCAGCCGTTCAGTTCAAAGGCTCGGGATGGTACGTGACCGATTACGCGAAAAAAGGTGCGTCCTCGACATCGTCTTCGGCCTCTTCTTCTTCCGAAAGCGACAGCGGTACGAAAGAAGCGAAGGATTCCAAGGACACGAAAGACACCAAGAAAGACGACAAGCCGAAGTCCGATACTTCGCACAAGAAAACCAAAAGGGACTAGCTACTCCGCTTTTATTGTCCGCTCTGGAATTCCGACTACCAAGGTTCGCCGGCGAGGCAATTCGTCATCGGAGATTTCCGCCAGGAATTGCAGGTTGAGACCCAGTTGCTCGCATTCCTGACAGGCCGCGTCGTTGAGAAAGTACACGATGTCTCCGCCAAATCGATCTTTGGCGCGGCGGCGTTCATCGAGGTCGAACGGGCTCACCGAATACACTTTGATCCCGGCATGTTCGCGCAGGACGGCGCTCAGATCGCGTTGGAAGCCGAGCGCTCCTTGCCGCACTTGCGCCATGGTGAAAGAGATAACGCGATAAGGCATAGGTATAGCGAGTCCAGAGTTGCTATGGCCGCATGCAGTTGCTGACCAGGATCGGCTTGGACGGGGCAGAGCCCCGTCACCACACGAGCAGGATACAGCAAGGTGAATTGGCTCCAGGGTCAGGGCGGGCCGATGCCTGAACCGGCGTTTCATTCCCGCCTGATCCCGGCCGCCGCCATCATCCTGCCGGTTACGCCGTTCTCCGCACGGAAACTGAACAGCAACTCCGTATGGCACGCTGTGCATGGTGCCGCCGTGTCAATGTTCTTCGCCAGCAAGCCCGCATCCAGCAGTTGCCGCCGGGTTGCCTCTACCAGATCGAGAAAGAGTTTCGGCGGCAATTCGCCGTGTCCGGGCGCGCGCGCGGTCAGGAACAGCAACGGATATTTTTCCCGCACCGGGTCCGATTCCTTTACCTCGCGGAACAAAGTGTCGGCATAGGCAAACTGCGCTTCAAACCTGGTGCGCACTTCTTCGCCCACTTCGTAGCAGCACCCGTGTACGCCTGGTCCAATCGCCGCCACCAGGTTTCGCGGATCGCTCTTGAAATGCTTGCGCATCTCACCGACGCCTTTCTCGACGATCCGCTTAACGGTGCCGCGCCAGCCGGCATGAAAAACGCCGACGGCCCGGCGCTTCCGATCGACAAGAACAATGGGAAGGCAATCGGCAGCCTGCACGGCTAAGACTAGCCCGGGTGTATCCGTGACCAACCCGTCGCCGGCCAGAGGCTGCCGTGGCAGCGCGTCAATTCTAAAAATCAAATCAGAATGAATCTGCCGCAGCGAAACCAGCGGCCAGCTTTTGCGTCCGTTGGCAACGCCGAGTTGCTTGAGGAAAAGCGCGCGGTTGCGCTCGACGGCCGCGCGCGAGTCATGCTTGGTGAAGCCAAGATTCAGCGCATTTCCGCCGTAGACGCGCGATACTCCGCCAGACCGGGTAGAAAAAGCATGCACCAGCCAAGGGAGCTTGGCCAATTTCTCAGAACGCAAAAGTTGTAGAGTGTTGCTTGCGACGCGATTGGTCACCACAGATCGATCATACCCGAGTCATTTAGTCATTGACCCATTTAGTCATTGAGGCATTGAAGGTCGGATCGAGGTTTTCAATGATTCAATGCCTCAATAATTCAATGACCCGATCGCTCACTTCTTCTTCACAATTTCCGCGTCAATCTGAATCTTGATGTTGTCTCCAACCACGGCTTCACCGGTCTTAAGAAGATTGTTGTAGACCAGGTTGAAATCTCTCCGGTTGACGGCTGTCGTTGCGGAAATTCCACGGCGCGAATTACCCCACGGATCGGTCATTTCAGGCGTCGGCCCATCCACATCGAGCGTGACCTCGCGGGTAGTTCCGTGAATCGTAAGATCGCCAATCAGCTGCAGCTTCCCACCGCTGCTCACGATCCGTTTGGACTTGAACTCGATGGTCGGATACTTTTCAACGTCAAAGAAATTAGGGCTCTTAAGGTCTTTGTCCCGTGCCTCGACTCGTGTATCGACCGAGTTGACGTCAATGCTGGCCGATACCTGCGACTGCGCAATGTCCCTCTCGTTTAGAACGACGCTGCCCGTCACCTTGGTGAAACTTCCGGTGACATTCGAGATCGCCAAATGGCGCACCGTGAACTGCGCGGTCGAGTGCGCCGGGTCAATGTTCCAGGTAGAGGTTTGCGCGAGCGCCGATAGACTCGCGACGAGGACGATCGCGGAAGCAGCACCAATTCGCTGGAAGGTTTTCATCATGTCGATTCAATATCCTTTGAGTGAGTTTTTCCTACCACAGCAGGAAGTAAATTTTGGACAAAGGTTTTGGATGTGAGCTGGCGCGGTAACGATGCAGAAAATCGGGTCCTCGGGTGATCGGGCCATCGGTCATCGGGTCATCGAAACGCAACCGATGACCCGATGATCCGATTCTGTTACCTGCCGCCGGCGGCAGCGCCGACTGCCTGTTCAGCTTCATTCTGCTGCTCGACTGGGGCAGTCTTAATCTTCACCGTGGCCAGGATTTTCTCCAGCTTGGCGAAGATTTCGTCGCGGTTGACCGGCTCGGCGCCGTCTTTGATACCGTATCCGGCCGTGCCCAGGCTCAGCACGTATTCGTAGCAGGCACCATTTTCATAGCGGTGGTAGTACTGCGTTTCGGTTTGCGTCATGGGGCTGGCGGAAAAGTTCGAAGTCGTCTCCATTTCGGTCGAGCCGATTTTCACTTTTTGAGAGTCCATGGACCCGCCGTTGACATTGTGCGAGTCCGCCAGGGCGAAGTGCGCGCACTCCTGCTCGGAGACGCTGCGATTTATGTTCACGTTGAAGAAGGCCGATGCAAAGTCGGTTCCGGGATATGAACCGTCGGGCAGCACCACGGTCGCGACCGTGACCCCGCCGGGCTGGACGAAGTTCATCAACGCATCACCCATGCCGGCGAACTGGGGCCGTGCGTCATCACCCGAAGTCAGCACGAACTTACGTGGATAGAGAAACGAAACACCGGAGTTAGCGTCGGTGTAAGTGACGTTCGCGGGACGCTTCCGGGGACTCTTCTTCGCGGCTGCGACGGGAACTGCAGTATTAGCCTGTGCCGTTATGGCGGCGGTCGAGGGCGCCGTCTGAGTGGACGGGTTGCTGGAGACGCCTCCTAGCGCCGGTTTTGCAGATTGTTCCGAGCAGGCGCTCATCGCGAGCAAAACCCCGGGCATCGCGACGCACGCGATCATAGCCAGCTTTTGCTGGCGCGACCAGGACGTAAGCATAGTCCCGAAGATTGTTTGGTTAGTCACCTGATTAGTGGATTTCTGGTTCGTGGATTTCCAAATGGTTGCCATTTTGTCACCTCCTCTGCGGCTGGCGCAGTCGAAAGTAATATGGCAAGAAAGCGGCCAACTTCATGCCTGTTGATGCGACGACACTTATGGGCGAACCTGGCGCCGGACTGTGTACTGAGCGATACACGCCGTGTGGTGGGCAACACGCCGGTGAACCGCGGCCCTTGCCGCTAGAATGCTTTTGTGAGCGATGCTTCTGTGAGTAAAGTAACGCCCCGTTTCTCTCTTGGTTCTAGAGACGGTGATCGCGGAATGTATCGCGGACGCCTGGCGCCTTCGCCGACTGGGTTGTTGCACGTCGGCCATGCACGGACGTTCTGGATCGCGGCGCAACGGGCAATCGAGAATCAGGGCACTTTGATTTTGCGCAATGAAGATTTGGATCCGCAGCGCTCGCGGGCGGAATTCGCTCGCGCCATGATGGAAGACTTGCGCTGGTTGGGAATCGGCTGGACCGAGGGGCCGGATTGCGACGGGCCGTATGGTCCTTACGCGCAAAGTGAGCGCCGGGCGCACTATCTGGAGGCATGGCGGCGGCTGCGGGAGGGCGGGTTTCTCTATCCCTGCATTTGTTCGCGGAGGGATCTGGCGCGGGCAGCGAGCGCTCCGAACGACGCGGATGATGATGACGAGCTGGTGTATCCGGGAACTTGCCATGGGCGCGAGGACGTGGGCGAGTTTACGGAGCCTGCGGGCGTGAACTGGCGGTTTCGCGTTACCGAGGGCGAGGAGGTCGAATTTACCGATATGAATCTGGGCCGACAGAGTTACGTTGCCGGCCGCGACTTCGGCGATTTTCTGGTTTGGCGGCGCGACGATGTTCCCGCGTACCAGCTCGCGGTCGTGGTCGACGACGCGGCGATGCGGATCACCGAGGTTGTGCGGGGCGCGGATTTGCTGAAGTCGACGGCGCGGCAACTGCTGTTGATGCGCGCGCTGGGATACGCCGATCTTGGGCATGCGGCTCCCGATTATTTTCATTGCGAGCTGGTGCGAGACGCCGCCGGTGTGCGGCTGGCGAAACGGCACGATGCGCTGAGCATCCGGCATTTGCGCGAGAGCGGGACGACGGCGGCGAAGGTTCTGGCGATGGCCAGTTGGCCATGATGGTGTGGAACTTTCGTTTGGCGGGCGAGTTACTTGGGTAGTTACAGGTCGCGGCGTAAAGGAGCTACCATTTAAAGAACAGTTCTGCATAGCGAGTGGGAGAGCTTATGCAACGAATGTTCTTGAAGATTTTGGCAGTCGCGTTGTTGATGAGCTGCGTCGGCTATGGGCAATCGCTGGGCGACATTGCTCGTGAGAATCGAGAGAAGAAAGCCGAGGACGCGTCCGCCGCGCCGCCCAAGGTAATCACCAACGCGGACTTTCCGAAGAATACGCAGGCAAGCCCGGCGCCGCGAGACACGCAGGCGGAACAGATCAACGCGGCCGACGACCAGCGCTCCGCGCAACAACGCCTGGCGGAGCAGCGTGCCGCCGACCAATGGAAGAGGCAGATACTGGCGCAAAAATACAAAATGGCGACTCTGCAGGCGCGGATCGACCAGATCAACGCGTCGATTCGTTCCGCGAACGGGAGCGCCCAGTACGAGGGGCCGGCCAACGGGTACCAGGCGCGGCAGATGCAGCAGATGGCACAGATCCAGCTGCGGCTCGATGAACAGCACAGGAAGCTCGACCGGATGCAGGAGGCTGCGCGCCGTGCGGGGATGCACACTGCTGTCTACGATCCGTAGCGGTTCCGTTGCAAGCAATTTGAGGAGGCGTTCATGTACCGAATTTCTAAGACGGCCTTGCCCATCGTATTGCTGATCGCAGCAGCCAGTTACGGGCAGTCGCTCGCCGATGTGGCCCGTCAGAACCGAGCGACGAAGGACCAGGGCACGGAGACGACGACAAAGAAGGTCTATACCACCGACGACCTTTCTCCAAGTCCGGCTCCGGAACCGAGCGAGACCGCGAAGACGCCGGAACAATGGTCGCGGCAAATCCTCGCGCAGAAGACGTGGGTCGCATATCTTCAGGCGCAGGCCGACCGGGTGAACGCGTCGGCTAACAATGGCGGCCAGTCGAGTGATCAGGCCGCAAAAGCCCAGGAGCAGTTGGCCAAGGAGAAAGAGAAACTCGGAGCCATGCAGCAAGCCGCGTTCGATGCGGGAATGCCCGACACGGTGTATAACCCGAAGAAACCGGTACGCTTCATGCGTTCCCGACGCTCCCCGACCATGCTCGGGCAGCATTGAATCCCACTGTTGCCTCAACACATCCTAACGGTATGGGCTCCGGCGGAGTCTTCCTAACGGCGGAATGGCGTTACCTCGTCATGCTGAATTATCAAGTGGATGCCAATCTGCTGCTTCCGTTCGTACCTGCCGGAACTGAACTCGATCGCTGGAACGGCCAAGTCTTTATCAGCCTTGTCGGGTTTCGATTTCTGAAAACAAAATTGTGCGGGTTTCTGCCGGTTCCCATGCACTCGAATTTCGATGAAGTGAACCTGCGGTTTTACGTGCGCCGGCAAACGGGAGATGAAGTCCGGAGAGGGGTGGTGTTCATCCGGGAAATAGTTCCGCGCCGCGCGATTGCGTTCGTTGCCCGTACTTTCTACAACGAAAATTATGTCGCGCTGCCCATGGCGCACGAGATTCGCAACGCTGGCAATAGTCTTAAGGTTGCGTACCGATGGAGGAGCGAGAATCGATGGAGTACGATCAGCCTTGAAACCGAGGGCAATTCTGAACTGCCCGGCGATGGCTCTATGGAACAGTTCATTACCGCGCACTACTGGGGATATGCGGCTCAGCCGGGCGGCGGTTGCGTGGAGTATCGTGTAGCGCATCCGGCGTGGAGAGTCTGGCAGGCGCGGCAGTCGGCGTTCGAGGGCGATGCGGAGAAGATCTACGGAAGAGATATTGCGGCGGCGCTCCGCGGTGAACCGCAGTCTGCTTTTCTGGCGGAAGGATCTCCGGTCACTGTGATGCGGGGGCGTGTGTTGTGACTATGCCGATGAACGCCGAAACACGACCGCCGGTCAGCGGTGTGCCGGGAGCGGATCCTGGCCGGGTTCTTGGCGTTGTTCTTTATGATGGGCAGTGCGGGTTCTGCTCGCGCTGGGTGAAGTATTGGGCGAGAACTCTCGGGCGGCGCGGATTCGAGATTGCCTCGCTAGACGAGCCATGGATAGCCGAGAGACTGAAGATGCCACATCAAGAATTGCTTACCGACATACGATTGCTCACGGCGGATGGTCAGCTGATTTCTGGAGCCGATGTCTACTTGTATGTGACGCGACGGATCTGGTGGGCCTGGCCCCTCTATGCGATTTTCAGTTTGCCAGGGTTCAACCGCTTGATCCGGGTGGGTTATCGGTGGTTTGCGCGGAACCGGTACTGCGTCTCGCATGCGTGTAAATTGCAACCGCGCTGAACCAGTGCCTCCGTTTTAGCCCTGGAATGCGCTATTGGGGCGCTTTTCCGCCGCCAGACCCCCGATTTATGCCGATTTTCAAAGGGGTGCCTTACTGGAAACCGCATAAAATCTGCATAAAGTGCTACTTTTCCACAGCAGAGTGCGTTAGTATTCGCTCGATACACGCAAATTTGTAAGTTCCTGAAGGAGGAATTCATGGCTTCTGGTATGACTAAGACCCAACTGACTCGGCATCTGGCCGAGAAGCTCGAACTCAACAACAAGACTGCCGCGGCATTTCTGGAGCACCTGGCAGACACGGCGATTAAAGAGACGAAGAAGAACGGTGTGTTCGTTGTGCCCGGCCTCGGCCGCCTGGTGAAGGCGCATCGCAAGGCCCGCATGGGACGCAATCCGCAGACCGGCGAACCGATTCAGATCAAGGCGAAGACGGTGGTAAAGTTCCGCGTGGCGAAAGCCGCGAAGGACGCGATCGCGCCGAAGAAATAAATTTCGCGGACAAGGATGTCCGCGCCGCATAATCAAAAAGGGCCGGCTAGTGTGCCGGCCTTTTTTTCTGCCGAAAGCTACAGTTCCAATTCCAATAACTCTGCTCGCACTTTCCCTGCTTCGATCATCAGCCTTCCCACGCTCACGGGCAATTTGAAACGGCGTGGGCCGGCGCTGCCGGGATTGAAATACAGGACGCCGCTCTTCTCCTCCATTTTCGGCTGATGGCTGTGGCCGTAGACGACCACGCGGAATCCGGCGGCTTGCGGTTTCAGGTTGAGTTGGCCGAGATCATGAAGCATATAGATGGACACGCTTGCGACGTCGACAACTTCGGTTTCAGGCAGAACGTGCGCCCAGGGCTCGATGTCAACGTTGCCGCGCACTGCGGTTACGGGCGCGATTTGTGCGAGTGCGTCGAAGATTTCGGAGGAGCCGACGTCGCCGGCGTGGAGGATGCGGTCGGATCCGCGCAGGGCTCGAAGCGCCTCGGGCCGCAGCAGGCCGTGTGTGTCGGAGATTACGCCGAGAATCACTGTTCTCTCAGTCATCGGATTCACCCCCGTGATTTTTCTCTACCATG
>JGI12269J14319_10005526_pt1 | contig 11160 bp, 9 predicted proteins | sample PeaSoiSIISIP2007_FD_14319 | JGI IMG/M metagenome (IMG submission 14319) | reverse complement strand
ACCCACCGCCCCGGCCTCCGCCCGACCCCTTGCCCGGTCCGCGCCGCCCGCCACCGGACCCGCCTCCGCCACCTCCACCGGCTGCACCGCCGGCGCCTCCACCGCCTGCACCGGACGGTCCCACTGCCGGGGGGCGCGTCCCAGAGGGGCGACGGTCCGGCGAGGGAGGTGTGCCGGCCATGGACCCGGAGTGTACGACGCCTGCGGCTGCGCTCCGGGGGGGCTCGGTCAAAGCGCGGGGCCGGTGTCTCGGCAGACCCTGTCGTAGACCGCGACGTACCTGGCTGCCACGTCGGCCATCGACCACCGGCCGGCATGGGCGAAGGCGGCGTCGAGGGTGGCGGGAGCGCAACGCCCGGTGCCGGCGGCGGCGTCGGTGACCACGTTCGCCAGGGCCCGCGACCATGCCGCCACGTCGCCCGGCGCCACGAGGACACCGTGGTCCCCGACCACGGCCCGGTATCCGGGAAGGTCGCTCGCCACCACGGCGGTGCGGGCCGCCATCGCTTCGAGCAGGACCACGCCGAAAGACTCGCCCCCCAGCGACGGCGCGCCCAGCACCTGCGCACCGGCTAGGCGCGACGCCAGCTCGTCATCGCCGACCCGACCCAGCCACAGCAGGCGATCGCTCGGTGGATGGAGGCGCCGGAGGCGGTCGGTGTCGGGGCCCTCACCCGCCACCCAGATCGTCACCGGGGTGCCGCGCCGGAGCCGGCCCGCCGCCTCGAGCAGGACCTCGAGGCCCTTGCGCTTCTCGTGGCGTCCCACGAACAGCACCGTGGGGCCCGCCACGGGCCAGGGCGCAGCCGAGGCGAAGCGATCGAGGTCCACGCCGTTGCCGATGATGTCGTAGCTACCGCCGAGCGCCTCGGCCGCGGTGGCCTCGGCTTCCGCCGACACCGCGCACCGCGCCGCCAGGCGCCCGGCGGCGGCGCGCGCCAGGGGCCCCAGGAGGCTGTACGCGACGCTCTTCCCGGCACGGTGGAACGTCCCCACCTTGGGCAACCGGCACGCCACCAGGCATGCGTATCCCGGCCCGGGCGCCAATGGCTCGTGCAGGTGCAGCACGTCGAAGCCCCCTCGCCGCACGGTTCGCACGGCGCGCCACGCCGCCCCCGGGCCGAGCGCGACGGGGGCCACCGATCCGTTGGCGGGCAGCCCCACGGACCGGCCCAGCCGCACCAGGGCCCCGGGCGCGAGTCCCGGCACCACGACGTCGTCGTCGGCGGGGGCGAGCACCACGGCGTCGTGACCGGCGTGGGCCAGGGCCCCGGCCAGGCCGACGACCTGTCCCTGGACACCGCCGGGCCGGCTCAGGCTGTAGGGGCACAGCAGCGCCACGCGCACCGGTGTGCTCCTCCGATCAGCGGGCGGAGTCCGCCGCGCCGTCGTTGGGCCAGTTCGGCTGGAAGAGGTGCCATTGCTCGGGAGCCCGGCGGATGAGCTGTTCGAGGTCGGAGGCGATCAGCTGTGTCACCCTGGCCACGTCCTGGCGCAGTCTCCCGGTGCGCTCGGCGGGCACCGGGGGCATGATCACCGCGGTGTGCTCGATGCCGGGCCCGCTGTAGACGGCCGTGGGGAGCAGGACCGCCCCCGTGCGCAGCGCCAGCATGGCGGGGCCCGCCGGCATGGTCGTGCGCTCACCGAAGAGCTCCACGTCGACACCGTTGCCTCCGATGTCACGGTCGCACAGCAGCCCGACGAGCTTGCCCGCCTTCAGGGTCCGCAGCAGGACGCCACTGGCTTGCGCGCCGAGCGGCACGATGGTGAGTCCCATGGCCTCACGCTGGGCGACGAACCAGTCGTACATGGCGGGCGGCTTGAGCGGTTCGGCCACACTCGTCATGGGATAGCCCTGGAGCGCCAGCCACGCCCCTCCCCATTCCCAGCTCCCGATGTGGGGAAGCGCCATGATCACGCCCTTGCCCGCCTCCATGCCGGCCACGAGATGCTCCCAGCCGCTCTCCACGCGCATGCGGCCGGCGACGACTTCGGGACCGAGGGCGGGGAGTCGGGCACCCTCGAACCAGTACCGGGCGTAGTTCAAGAAGGCCCGCCGCGTGAGGGCCGCCATCTCGGCGTCGCTCGTCCCCACGCCGACCACCCGGCGCGCGTTGCGGCCGTACATGGCCCCCGCCTTGCCGGGGAAGGCAGAGACCACGAGCGCCACGATGCCGGCGGCGGCGGCCGCGGCGAGCTCGGGCAACCTCTGCATGACGGTCCCGAGCGCCCGGTACGTAAGGTAGGCGGCCCAGGAACCGCCCGAGGCGGTCTCCTCGTCGGGAGACCCGTCGGTCTCGCGGGACGCGCTTTCGTCGGACGTGCCGGCGTCGGTGTCGTCGGACGCGTCAGGCACGTCTCAGACCGCGGCGAAGTCTCGGATCTGGAGGCGTCGCGGGCTCAGAAGCCGCGCGACGCGGGGCGCCGTCCGGTGCGCGAGGCGGGACGAGCCTCGCGTCGGGCGCGCCAGATGCGTCCCGAACGGCTCGAGGGCACTCCGGCACGCCGAGCCCGCCACCGACCCGACGGCTGGGCGGCTCGGCGCGGCACGGCGGCACGTGCACCCACCGCGTCGCGATGCGCACGGGCCTCGCGCCAGGCACGCCAGCGTGAGTCCACCCGTCCCTCGTGCCACCGCGCCAGCGCCCGGCGGGTGACGTCCATGTCGGCGTCGGCGAACACGGCCCGGGCCGGCACCGCCGGCGGCGGTCCCTCGGCCTCTTTCCAGACGTTGACGAACCTCCCGACGGCGGTGGCGGACAACAGCCCGAAGAAGACCCACAGCGCGGGCACCAACGCCGAGGAGGCGATGACGCCGGCGATGAAACAGAGGCCCAACAGGATGAAGCGTTCGGCCCGTTCCATCAGGCCACCCTTGGCCGACAGTCCGAGCAGCTCGGCCTTGGCCCGCTGGTAGGAGATGAGGGAGGTGACCGCCAGGATGGCGAAGGGCAGCAGGACCATCTCCCCGTGGTGGTGCGCGGCGAGATACCACGCCACACCCCCGAAGAGGAAGGCGTCGGAGATCCGGTCGGCCACGGAGTCGAAGAAGGCGCCGCGCACCGAGGCACGCCCCGACGCCTTGGCCACGGGGCCGTCGAAGAGGTCGGGCAATCCCGTCGGGAAGAGCAGGAGGATCCCCGCCACGAGGTGGCCCGATCCCACCGCCAGGGCCGTGACCACGGACATCGTCAACCCGAAGATGGTCAGCACGTCGGCGGTGACCCCTACACGCACCAGAGCCGTGCCGACCGGCTTGGTCGTTCGGTCCACTGCGTGGCGCCAGCGACCGTCGAACATTCGTGGGTTCCTCCGCGGGGTTTCACCTCCAGCGTACCATCGGCCCCCGGGGCCCCGATCGATGGAGGATTCCCCCCTGCCCAGGCGCAGCGCCACCGGTAGGCTGCCATCCGCAGCGGTCGAACGCCGCAAGGGTCTCGAGGGAGGGAGGTGCGCGGGGTGCCGAGTTACCCACCGTCCCGCATACGCAACGTCGCCCTGGTCGGGCACAACGGCTCGGGCAAGACGACCCTGGCCGAAGCGCTCCTCTTCGCCACCGGCGCCATCACCAGGCAGGGCAGGGTCGACGACGGGTCCACCGTGTTGGACTTCGAGCCCGAAGAGATCAAGCGCCACATGTCGCTCTCGCTGGCCCTGGCCCCGTGCCTGCTGGGCGACGTCAAGCTCAATATCGTCGACACCCCGGGGTACGCCGACTTCTTCGGCGAGGTCAGGGCGGCCGCGTCGGTGGTGGACCTGGCGGTCGTGGTGGTGAGCGCCGTCGAGGGCATCGAGGCGCAGACCGAGGCGGCCTGGGACCTCGCCGCCGAGCTGGGCCTGCCGCGCCTGGTCTTCATCAACAAGCTCGACCGGGAACGGGCCAGCTTCGACCGCACCCTGAGCGCGCTGCGCGAGCGCTTCGGCGCCGGGATCGCCCCGCTCGAGCTCCCCGTGGGCGAGGAGTCCGGCTTCCGGGGCATCGCGGACCTCCTCACCGACACCGCCATCACCTACGAGAACGGCAAGCCCCAGAGCGGCCCCATTCCCGACGACCTGGCCGCCACCGAGCACGAGGTGCGCGAACAGCTGGTCGAGGGCATCGTGGTGGGAGACGACGCCCTNATGGAGCGGTACCTNGACGGGGAGACNCCCTCGGGCGCCGAGCTCGAGGCCACGNTGGCCCACGGCGTCGCCCAGGGCCTGGTGTTCCCCGTGGTGTGCGGCTCNGCCGTCACCGGNGTCGGCATCGACCGNCTGGCCACCTTGCTGGCCGAGATCGCCCCGAGCCCCGACTCGCGACCGCCGGTGGAGGTCATGGCCGGCGACTCGGTCCAGGAAGTGGCGTGCGACCCCGGCGGCCAGCCCCTGGCCCAGGTGTTCAAGACCATCTCGGACCCCTATGTGGGCAAGATCTCGCTCCTGCGCGTGCTGTCGGGGACGATCAAGCCCGACACCGTGCTCACCGATCCCCGCACCCACTCCGACCAGAGGCTGCANATCCTGCAGCTGCTGCGAGGCAAGGAAGCCCAGCCCGTCGAGGCGGCCCAGGCCGGGGACATCGTGGCCGTCCCCAAGCTCTCCGACACCGCCACCGGCGACACCCTGGCCCCCAAGGGCACCCCCGTGGTGGTGCCCGCTGCGCCGCCCGAGCCGGTGGTCCTGTCGGTGGCCATCCGCCCCAAGTCCAAGGGGGACGAGGACAAGCTCATGACCGGGCTACACCGCCTGCAGGAGGAAGACCGGGCCCTGGTGGTCGAGCGCGTCGACGAGACGCACCAGACCATCCTGCGCGGCACGGGCGAGACGCACCTGGCGGTGGCGGCCGAGCGTCTGGCGCGCAAGTTCGGTGTCGAGGTGGCCACCGAGGACGTGCTGGTGCCCTTCCGCGAGACCATCACGCAACAGGCCGAGGCCGAGGGCAAGTACAAGAAGCAGACCGGGGGCCACGGGCAGTTCGGGGTGGCGTCCATCCGCATCGAGCCCCTCGAGCGGGGCGAGGGCTTCCACTTCGTCGACCAGGTGGTGGGGGGCGCCATCCCCAAGCAGTACATCCCCGCCGTCGAGAAGGGTGTCCTCGAGGCCATGAGGCAGGGCGGCGTGCACGGGTATCCGGTGGTCGACGTGCAGGTGTCGTGCTTCGACGGCAAGTTCCACCCCGTCGACTCCTCGGAGATGAGCTTCAAGATGGCGGGTTCGCTGGCGTTCAAGGAGGCCATGGCGAAGGCCGGACCCGTGCTGTTGGAGCCCGTCTCGCTGCTCGAGGTCACCGTGCCCGCCACCATGCAGGGCGACGTTCTCGGCGACCTCAACTCCCGGCGCGGACGGGTCCAGGGGACCGACACCGTCGACGGCGGCCTGCAGCGGATCACCGCGCAGGTCCCCACCGCCGAGATCCAGCGTTACGCCGTCGACCTCCGCTCCCTCACCGGCGGCAGGGGCCGCTTCAGCGCGCGCCACGACCACTACGACGCCATGCCGGCCAACCTCGTCGAGCGCATGGTCAAGGCCAAGGCCGACTGATCGGCCGCCCGACGGCGGCAGGCTCAGGGTGCGGGCCAGGCCCCGTGGAGCCGTTCCCATCCCACCGCCAGTGATTCGGGCATGACCCGCACGCCGGCCACCGTGGTCATGAAGTTCGTGTCCCCCGACCAGCGCGGCAGGACGTGGAGGTGGAGGTGTCCCGGGATGCCCGCGCCGGCGGCACGGCCCAGGTTGGCTCCCATGTTGACGCCGTCGGGGTCGTACGCGCCCGTGAGAGCGGACACTGCCAGCCGGGTGCCGCGCCAGAGGTCCTCGGACTCCGCGGCGCCGAGGGCGTCGAGCTCTCCCACGTGCCGCACCGGCATGACCAGGAGATGGCCACTGGCATACGGATAGGCGTTGAGCACTGCGAAGCTGAGGTCGCTGCGCCACACCACCAGGTTCTCCACACTCGGCGGGCCCGACGCCGCGATGCGGCAGAAGACGCACTCCCCCTCGGCGCCCCCGCGTTCGGCTTCCGTGGCCGAGACCACGTAGTCGCGCCGCCATCCCGCCCACAGCTGCTCGAGTGACGATTCACTCATCGAGCTCAGGGGAGCCCTTGGCCGCGATCTCGGCGCGCAGCGCGGCCCCGAAGGGCTCGAGGGGCACGCCCCGCTCGGGACGGTTCGAGCCCCGGCGGTTCACCCCGACCGTGCGCGCCGCCACGTCGTCGTCGCCCACCACCAGGATGTAGGGGACCTTCTCGAGCTTCCACCGGCGGATGCGGGCGTTGAGCGGCTCGTCGGCGGTGTCGACCTCGACGCGCACCTGATCGGCGCGCAGCGCGGCGGCCACCTCCCGGGCGTAGTCGTCGTGCCGTCGCGCACGGGAAGGACCACGACCTGCACCGGCATGAGCCACGTGGGCAGCGCTCCCGCGTAGTGCTCGAGGAGGATGGCGAAGAAGCGCTCCACCGACCCGAACAGGGCGCGGTGGATCATCACCGGGCGGTGGCGGGCGTTGTCGGCGCCCACGTACTCGAGGCCGAAGCGCTGGGGCAGCTGGAAGTCGAGCTGGATGGTCGAGACCTGCCAGTACCGCCCGATGGCGTCGCGCGCCTGCACCGAGATCTTGGGGCCGTAGAAGGCTCCTCCGCCCTCGTCCATCACGAGCTCGAGCCCCCGCCCGCTGGCCACGGCGCGCAGCGCCTCGGTCGCCTCGTCCCACTCCTCGTCGGTGCCCACCGCCTTGCCCGCGGGCTTGGTGGACAGCTCGAGGTAGAAGTCCTCGAGCCCGAAGTCGCGCAGGAGGCCGAGCACGAAGGTGAGCAGGTCGCCGAGCTCGGCGTCCATCTGCTGGCGCGTGCAGAAGATGTGCGCGTCGTCCTGGGTCATGCCGCGCACCCGGGTGAGCCCGTGGACCACACCCGACTTCTCGTAGCGGTACACGGTGCCGAACTCGAAGAGACGTATGGGCAGCTCGCGATAGGAGCGCTGCCGGCTCCTGAACACGAGGATGTGGAACGGGCAGTTCATCGGCTTCAGGTAGTACCGGTGACCCTCGTCGAGCTCCATCGGCGGGTACATACTCTCGGCGAACCAGTCCAGATGGCCCGAGATCTCGAAGAGCTCGGACTTGGTGATGTGCGGCGTGTAGGCGAATTCGTAGCCGCCTTCGATGTGACGCTGGCGCGAGTACTCCTCCATGAGGTGGCGGATGGTCGCCCCTTTGGGGTGGAAGACGGCCAGCCCCGAGCCGATCTCGCTCGGGAACGAGAACAGGTCGAGCTCGGCACCGATGCGCCGGTGGTCGCGCCGCTCGGCCTCCTCTAGACGATGGAGGTGCTCGGCCAGCGCCTTGTCGGACTCCCAGGCGGTGCCGTAGATGCGCTGCAGCTGGGGGCGGTGCTCGTCGCCGCGCCAGTACGCACCGGCCACGCGCAGGAGCTTGAAGTGCCCGAGCCGGCCGGTGGACGGCACGTGCGGGCCGAGGCACAGGTCGACGAAGCCCGCTTCGCCGGCGCCGTCGCCGAGGTTGCGGTACGTGCTCACCACGGCGGCGTCGGGGGCGATGTCCGCGGCGGCCTCGGCCGACAGGTCGGCATCGGGCGTGCCGCCGGCGACCCCCTCGATGATCTCCCGCTTGTAGGGCTGGTCGGCGAAGAGGGCCAGCCCCTCCTCGACCGAATGCTCCTCGCGCACGAAGCGTTGGTCGGCGGCGATCACGGCGCGCATCTTGTCCTCGATCCGCTCGAGGTCGTCGTCGTTGAACGTCGCCCCGCCCGGGAGCGCGAAGTCGTAGTAGAAACCGTCCGCGATGGCGGGACCGATGGCGTAGTGCGCGCCGGGCCACAGCTCGAGCACGGCCTGGGCCAGAACGTGTGCGCTGGAATGACGGAGCACGGCGCGCCCCGGCTCGGTGTCCTCGGTGATCACCGCCACCTCGGCACCGTCGGGCAGGGGTGCGCCGAGGTCCACCGACCGACCGTCGACGGTGGCCGCCACGGCCGCCCGCGCCAGGCGCCGGCCGATGGACTCGGCCAGGGTCAGCGCCGAAGCCCCGTCCTCGAGCTCCTTGGTCGATCCGTCGGGCAGGCGGACGGTGATCACAGCTCCACTCCCAACAGCGCCGCACCCGGGCCGACGTCACGGCCCGCGGCGGCTTCGTCGTCGAGCACCAGCAGGGCGTCGGACACCCTCAAGTCGTCGTCGAGGCACCGGCGCACCGCGTCCAGTGCCGGCGAGCCGTCGGTGTCCGGTGCCGGCGAGCCGTCGGTGTCCGGTGCCGGCGAGCCGCGCCCACCGGAAGCCGCGGCGCGCCACCGGTCGAGCCGCGCGGCGCCACGCTCGAGGTCGGCGGGATCCCAGTCCCAGTCGGTTCGGTAGTGGTGGCCCAGCAGGGCGAGGCGCACGGCCATGGGGTCCCAGTCCTTGAGCAGGTCGGCCACGAAGACGAGGTTGCCGAGGGACTTCGACATCTTGGTCCCGTCGAGCCCCACCATCCCGACGTGCAGCCAGTGGCGCGAGAAGGTGGTCCCGGTGACCGATTCGGACTGCGCGGTCTCGCACTCGTGGTGGGGGAAGATGAGGTCGGATCCCCCGCCGTGGAGGTCCACGGTCGTTCCGAGCTCGCGCATGGCGAGGGCGGAACACTCGATGTGCCAGCCCGGCCTGCCCGGGCCCCAGCGCGACTCCCATGACGGCTCGTCGGGCGCCGAGGGCTGCCACAGGACGAAGTCGAGGGGGTCGCGCTTGTTGGGGTCCTCGGGGTGGCCGCCGCGCTCGGCCGACAGGACCAACATCTCCGAGCGCGACAGGTGGCTGACCTGGCCGAAGCGGGGGAACGACGAGATGTCGAAGTAGACCGCCCCTCCCGCGCCGTAGGCGTGCCCCGCGTCGAGCACGGCTCCGATGAGCGAGAGGATGTCGGGGATGGCGGAGGTGGCTCGCGGCTCGCTGTACACCGGCAGGAGGCCGAGAGCCGCCATGTTGGCGTCGAAGCGCGCCATCTCCTCTGCGGCCAGGTCGAGATAGTGGACACCGAGCTCACGCGCTTTGCGCAGGATGTCGTCGTCGACGTCGGTGACGTTGCGCACCAGCCTGGGCTCGTGGCCGAGGTCGGCCAGCCGCCGTTGCAGGACGTCGAACGTCAGGTACACCTGGGCGTGCCCGACATGGGCGGCGTCGTAGGGCGTGATACCGCACGAGTACATCGAGACCACCGGCGCCGGTTCGAAGGCGACGATCTCGCCGCGCGTGGTGTCGTAGAGCCTCATCATGGCGTCGCAGCCGGCGCTGGCGCGTTCATAGGTGTCCGAGGCCCGTCAGCCCCAGCGAGCTGTGCGCCTTGTAGCGGATGTTCAGGGTCACGAGCACCGCGGTGAAGGCCTCGATGGCGGCCGCCTGGGCCAAGCTGCCGGCGTCGAGGGGCCGGAGGCCCTGCACCGAGGCGAGCAGCCCCATGGCCGACCGGGTCGCCTCGGGGTGGTCCGAGCAGACCAGGACGTCGGCGGCGAGGGATCTGTCGAGGTCCTCGAGCTCCGACGCCGGCAGGTGGTGCCCCGCCGCGGCCACCAGGGCCNTGGGCACCTCGGCCTGCACGACGGCGGCCATCGACCCCCGGGGCGGGGCCAGGGCGTGCATCTCGCGTCCCTGTTTCACGAGGGCGTTGGCCACCGAGATCACGACCTTGCCATCGAGGTGGGCGGCCAGAGGCCTCAGGGTGGGGACCACGGCGTCCCAGGGTGTGGCCACCACCACGACCTCGCACGACGCGGCGCCGTCGTTGCCGGCCCCCTCGACGGCCAGCGACCGCGGCCACCGTCGGTGCAGCGCCTCCACCACCTCGGCGGCGCGCGAGGCGTCGCGTGACCCGATCGTCACCGACGCCCCCGCCGCCGCCAGCCGCAATCCGAGCCCCCGACCGAGCGGACCGGTGCCCCCGAGGATCCCGACGTGCATCAGGTAACACTGGCACAACGGCCCCGGACCCAGGTCCAGTGCCGGCCCGTCAGCGCCGGGCCGGTCCCACCGGGCGGGCCCGCGCCGCTCGGGTAGGGTCGCCCGCGTGTCACCGACCGACGGACTCCTGGCGGGAAAGCGGATCCTGATCACCGGCGTGCTCACCGACGCGTCGCTGGCGTTCGGTGTGGCCCGGCGAGCCCAGGCCGAAGGGGCCGAGCTCGTGCTGTCGGGCGCGGGACGGGGCCTGTCGCTGACCCGCCGCACGGCGCGCAAGCTCGAGACGCCCGTCGACGTCATCGAGATCGACGTCACCGACCCCGAGCACCTGCGGGCCGCGGCGGCCGATCTCACCGCACGCTGGGGCCGGCTCGACGGCGTGCTCCACGCCATCGGCTTCGCCCCCCGGGACTGCCTGGGGGGCGACATCCTGCGCGCCGAGTGGGAGGACGTGGCCGTGGCCCTCCACGTCTCGGCGTACTCACTGAAGGCTCTCGTCGGTGCACTGCGGCCGCTGTTGGCGGCGGCGGGCCGGTCCTCGGTGGTGGCGCTCGACTTCGACGCCACGGTGGCGTGGCCGGCCTACGACTGGATGGGCGTGGCCAAGGCGGCGCTCGAGTCCCTGGCGCGCTATCTGGCTCGGGACCTGGGTCCCGTCGGCGTGCGGGTCAATCTCGTCGCCGCCGGCCCGGTGCGCACCATGGCGGCCAAGTCGATCCCGAGCTTCAAGGGCTTCGAGGACACCTGGGGTGACCGGGCCCCGCTGGGATGGGACGTCAACGACTCCGAGCCCGTGGCGCGCGCCTGTGTGGCGCTCATGTCGGATTGGTTCCCCATGACCACCGGCGAGATGGTGCACGTGGACGGGGGCGTCCACGCCATGGGCGCCTAGCCCCACGGCGCAGGCGCGCGCCCTTTCAGTCCTCGGAGAGGATCTTGTAGAGCTCCTTGCCGGTGGCGCGGATGGCGGTGGTGGCCCGCTCCATCTGGGAGGGGTCGCCTTGCCGGCCGATCTGCTTGGCCGCCGCCACCAACTGCACGGCCGACTTGATCAGCCCCTGGAACTCGGTGGCGTAGTCCGTGTCGTTGTCCCACGGGGTGCTCCCGAAGCGCTCGACACGTTCGGCTGCCTCGGTGCGCCCGGCGTCGGTGAGCTCGTAGACGCGCTTGCCGTCTTGCTGCTCGGAGCGCACCAGCCCTTCGTCCTCGAAGAGCTGCAGCGTGGGGTAGACCGAGC
>JGI12269J14319_10005524_pt1 | contig 11163 bp, 11 predicted proteins | sample PeaSoiSIISIP2007_FD_14319 | JGI IMG/M metagenome (IMG submission 14319) | reverse complement strand
CCGTCTGAACTCCCGCCGTCTGAACTCCCGCCGTCTGAACTCCCGCCGTCTGAACTCCCGCCGTCTGAACTCCCGCCGTCTGAACTCCCGCCGTCTGAACTCCCGCCCCTAAAGAGGACTCGCCACCGGCACGCGGGGTACATTCGTGGCCTCCTGATCGCCGGGCCTGCCGTGCCATCACGGAGAGGGAGGCTCTCATGGGGAAGGGCGCGCCTTCGGACACCGTCCGTCTCGGCGTTCTCGGTGCGGGGAACATCGCCGACATGAATGTGGCGGGTTACCTGGAGCACCCGCATTGCAACGTGCTGGCGGTGTGCGACGTCGACGAACCGATCGCCCGTGAAGCAGCGGAGCGCTGGAAGGTGCCCAGGGTCTACACGGACATTGACGCCCTCCTCGCCGACGACGACATCGACGCCGTGGAGATCCTGACCCCGACGCACCTCCACCACGCCCATGTGAGCGCCGCACTGGCTGCGGGCAAGCACGTCTCGGTGCAGAAGCCCATCACCAATTCCGTCGACGAGGCCCTCGAGCTCGGACAGATGGCCGAGGATGCGGGACTCACCCTTCGGGTGAGCGAGTGCTTCGTGCACTATCCCCCGCTCGAGAAGGCCAAGAAGCTCATCGCCGACGGAGCCATCGGCCGGCCCATCGGGGTGCGCATCCGCACCGTCGTGGGCCAGACCGACTCGAAGTTCCAGGCTTCTCTTCGCCCCGAAGGGTACGGCTGGCGCCTCGACAAGCGCAGCCCGGGAGGCCACCTCTTCGACGACATGGTCCACAAGTACGCCATGGCACTGTGGCTCGTCGACCCGGACATCATCTCGGTCCAGGCCGTGGTCAGGCGGCGCGACATCTTCTTCGAGCCTTGCGCGGTCATCTTCGAGTACGACGATCCCGACCTGCTCGGAACCATGGAGGTGCACTACGCCCGCGAGATGTGGATGCGCTCGGGCTACTTCGGAGCCGACGAGTTCTTCGAGGTGCAAGGCGAGCACGGGTTCGTGTGGGTAACGCGGGCGACCGGCGAGATGCTCGACCTCGCTCCCGTGGTCCTCTACCAGGGCAAGGACAACGAGCGCATCTTCACCGAGTTCGACGAGATCGACGCCGACTGGGCATCGGGCTTCCGTCGCTCCGCCGCGCACTTCGTCGACGCGCTCCGATCGGGCACGCCGGCGGCGATGACAGCGGCGGAAGCGGCCAAGGTCCTTCAGCTGTGCTTCGCCGTCTACCAGGCGTCCGACACCCGTCAGCCCGTCGATCCCCGCACGATCTCGGGATCGGTCACTCCCGCGGGCTGGGCCGAATGGTGAGCTCCGGGCCCGCCGTGAGTCGGCGCCGGGACTTTCTCGGGGTCCGGCGCCCGCAGCCCAACCGCCCCCAGCCGGAGACTCGCCGCCCGACCGCCCTCAGCCCGGAGCCGACGCGGGCGCAGTGACCTCGAGGCGCACGATGGGGAGCTCCCGCTGCACGGTGCGCACGTACCCACGCCATTGCCGGTTGTAGGTGACGGCCCTCGCCACCACGGCCGCCCGCTCCGCACCGGCCAGGGCCCTGGCCCGCACCGGGATCGTCCGGCCCGACACGTGCACGAGGGCGTCGGGCTGCGCACTGAGGTTCAGCCACCACGCCGGGGGCTGCTCCCCCCCGTAGTTGGAGGCGATCACCACGAAGTGCTCGCCGTCGGGCATGTACAGCAGCACCACGTTGCGCGCCAGGCCCGAGTGACGACCCCGCGTCTCGAGCACCAGGAACCGCAGGCGCGGTCCCGACCACGACGGGCGCCCCCGGGTCCGCACCAGCAGACGCGTGTGCCGGCGCGCGAAGGCGCGGAAGAACCTGACCTGCAACGAGTCCGACGCCACGTCTGGCACGTTAGTGGGGACCGGTGCGGTGGCCCGGTCCATACCGGGGACCGGGGACCGGCCCTCGAGCCGACGAATCAGCGGGAGCCGGGGGTGGTCGGGAGCGCCAGGACGCTCCGCATCAGCGCCACAGCGTCAGCGCCACAGCGTCAACGGCACAGCGCCAGCATCATCTTCATGCCGTTCTCGATGCCATCGGCGAGGACGTCGAGGTCCTCGGTCGTGTCCCAGTCGCCCGTGATCCCGAACGTGACCTGCCCGTCGTAGGAGAAGATGGCCAGGCCGATACGCACTTGTCCCGCCAGGGGCACGTACGGATAGGCGGTGATCATGCGCCGGCCCGCGACGTAGAGGGGCAGCTGCGGTCCCGGGACGTTGGTCGTGACCGTGTTGACGTTGCGCTGTGCGAACCGGGTGGCCAGCCTCATCCCGAGCGCGAGCAGCATGGGCGGCGCGAATCCCGACAACGAGGTCAGCGCTTCGCCCGCCACCGCCTCCTTGGACTCCTTGAGGCCCGCCATCTGCACGGCGATGGCGCGCAGTCGTTCGGCGGGGTCGTCGATGCCCACCGGGAGCATGGCGAACATGGCCGAGACCTTGTTCTCGAAGGTCCCGTCGCCCACCGCCATGGCGCCCGGGCCCCGGGGACGCACCGACACCGGCACCAGCGTGCGCACGACCCGGTCGACGGACTCGCCCCGGGAGCGGAGCAGCTCCCGGAACCCGTTGGTGATGGCCGCCAGGACCACGTCGTTGAAGGCCCCGCCCAGTCCCTTGCGCACGCGCTTGATGTCGTCCACGGTGGTCGATGCCCACGCATACCGGCGGTGGGGACCGAGGGGGCCGTTGAGGCTCGAGATCGGCGTCGGTCGGACCAGGCCGGCCAGGGAGGACAAGCCGTGGGCCACCTCGCCCGCCCGTGACAGGGCGGCGCGCGGCACCCGCGTGCTCGCCCGCAGGGCGCGGAACTGCTCGTAGGGGCTGCGGACCAGGTCGGTGGTGGCCCCGATGGCCAGTGTCATGCCGCTGGGCGCGGGTCGGGGATGCCAGTCGTCTTCGACGGGGGGCGTCGGCTGGGGGGAGGTGTCCATCATCACCGCCAGCAGGTCGCTGCCCGCCACCCCGTCCACGAGGGCGTGGTGGGTCTTGGAGATCAGCGCCCACCGCCCGTGCTCGAGGTCCTCGACCACCCAGATCTCCCACAGCGGTTTGGAGCGGTCGAGCTGCTGGGCCATGACGCGCCCCACCAAGGCGCGCAGCTCGGCCTCGCCGCCCGGTGCGGGGAGCGCGGTGTGGCGGAGGTGGTAGTCGATGTTGAAATGCGGGTCGTCCACCCACACCGGCCGCCCCAGGTCGAGCGGGACGAAGCGGACCACCTGCCGGTAGCGCGGGACGAGAGGGAGCTTTCCTCTGACCATGTCGACGACGGCGGAGTAGCGGGGACTGGGGCCTTCGAAGATGCCGATGGCGGCGATGTGCATGTGGCTGACGTCGTCCTCGACGTGCAGGAACGAGGCATCGAGGGGGCTGAGACGTTCGAAGCTCACGTTGCACCTTCCTTCTCGCGGCGCCACTCCGCAGCATACGGCGCACCCTGCCGCCTCGGGGAAGTCCCCGGGGCCTGCGGGATCATGAAGGAAGACGGTTCCGGACGAGGCCGCCGCATTACGCTGGTCCACGGGGCTGGTTGTTCCGTGTCCGGTCCCGAAGGGGCCGCGGGGAGATCGCCGATGACGATCGAGGACGGCGGGAGTTACCGGGTTCCGAGCGATGACGGTCCTACTGGGGGCGCAGCGGCCGTCTCGGTCCCGTCGCCCCAGGCGCACCCGCGGTCGTTCACGTTCGAGGTCAGGCGTCTGGGAGTCGCCAACCTCGTCGTCGGAGGAGCGAGCGTCGCCCTCATGATCGGCATCCTCCTTCCCTGGTTCGAGTTCGGCTCCGACGCCACCGGGTACTTCAGCTTCAACTCCGTGGCGGTGCGGTCCTGGATGTACCTCGCCTTCTTCGCGGCGCTCGCCATCGTCTGCCTTCTCGCCCTCAGGGCCGCCTTCCCGCGCCTGCGCCTACCGCTCGAACGTGTGGTGGTCCTCCTCGCGTGCGGCGCCAACCTCCTGCTCACCGTGGTGTGCTTCGCCAAGAAGGCGGTCGGTTTGAACTGGGATGTCGGGGCGTACCTGAGCCTCGTCGCCGCCGTCGCCGCCACAGGTGCGGCCGCCGTCGCCGCCACCAGCGCGACCGTTGCCGCCGTGACGCGCCGCCACCGGCAGCTGTCCACGGCCCCGGAGGCCCTGTGGGGTGGGCAGCCGCCCCACGGCTGACGGCAGCAGCCCGGGCCCGCAAAGTCCGGGNTTTGCGGGCACCGAACGGTACCGTTGTCGGTGACGCACCTCCGATGAACGGCCGGAGGCCGGGGTACGGCCGGCTCGGCCGGTGGGAGGACCATGTTCTGCTCGCAGTGCGGGACCAACCTCGGGGACGGAGCACAGCTGTGTCCTCGATGTGGCGCCCGGGTTTCGTCACAGGTCACCCCTCCCCCGCCTGCCGCCTCGGCACCTGCCCCGCCCCCGCCTGCCGTCCCGGCACCGCGCCCCCCCGGCACCGCGCCCGTGTTCAAGATCGACGCCAAGCGATGGTCGCGCCCCCAGCGGATCACGTTGGTCGCCACCGTCGTGCTGTTCGTCTCGCTGTTCCTGCCGTGGTTCTCCCACGACTTCGGGTTCGCGTCGGTGTCGGTGGACGCCCTGTGGCATGGCTGGATGTACCTGACCCTGTTGATCAGCCTGGCGATCATCCTCTACCTGGTCGCCCAGGCCGGTTTCGCGGAGATGCCCTTCGAGCTGCCTGTGGCCGAGGACCGGCTGCTGCTCGTCGGCACCGGCGCCAACGCCGTGCTCACCGTGCTGGCCTTCGCCTTCAAGCCGGCGGGCATCGGCCTCCCGGGCGTCGACTGGGCCTTCGGTGCCTATGTGGGGCTCGTCGCCGCCATCGTGGCCGTCACGCCCTATGCCGGGCCGGCCCTCCAGACCCTCCAGGCCCGGCGGGCCGCATCGAGGCCCAATGCGCCGGCGGGTGGCACCGCCGACACCGGGGACGCCGGAACCACGGGAGACACCGGGCCCGCTACAGCGTGAGCACGCCCCGCGCCAGCTTGCCGGCGTGCATGTCCTCGACGATGTCGCGGAATCCCTCCAGGGGCCGGGTCTCGGTCACGAGCTCGTCGAGCATGAGCTTGCCGCTGAGATAGAGCTCCACCATGAGCGGGATGTCGTGGTGGGGACGAGAAGACCCGTAGCGGCATCCGATCAGTCCCCGGTCGACATAGGCGAGGTTGTTGATGTCCACGCTCACCTCGCTGCCGCGCGGTGGGACCCCGATGGCCACCGCCGTGCCTCCCCAGTCCAGCGCGTCGATGGCGTTGCGCAGCACGGCCGGGTGCCCCACGCAGTCGAAGGCCCACGTCACCCCGCCCGGGCCCAGGGCGCGCGCCATCGACTTGGGCCCGTGGGGGACGATCTTCTTGATCTCCTCCACGGCATCGGCCTTGGTGGCGTCGACGAAGTGGGTGGCCCCGAACTGGCGGGCCAGGGCTTCCTTCGATGCCACCGTGTCCACGGCCACGATGCGGCTGGCCGCCGACAGGCGCAGCGCCTGGATCACGTTCAACCCCACACCGCCGACGCCGAACACCGCCGAGGTCTCGCCCGGGGCGACCTTGGCCCGGTTGAGCACCGAGCCCACACCGGTGAGCACACCGCAGCCGATGAGGCACGCCGAGGTGAAGGGCACGTCCTTGGAGATGGGGACGGCCTGGACCTCCTGGATGATGGTGTACTCGGCGAACACCGAGGCGGCCGCGAAGTTCGACGCCGGCTCGCCGTCGTAGGTGAAGGGGGTCGACACGTTGCCGAGGCTGCGGATGCACATGGTGGGGTGCCCGGTGTTGCACGCCCGGCACGTCCCGCAGCTGGCCAGGGTGGCCACCACCACGTGGTCGCCGGGCTTGACCGAGCGCACCGCCGAGCCCACCGCCTCGACGATGCCGGCCCCCTCGTGGCCCAGCACCGAGGGGGCCTTCCAGGGGATGGTGCCGTCGAGCACCGACAGGTCCGAGTGGCACACGCCCGCGGCGACGATCTTCACCTTCACCTCGGTGGGGCCGGGCTCGGCCACCTCGAGCTTGTCGGTGACCTCGGCGTCCTCACCGGTGTAGACGATCCCTCGCATCAGGCTCCCTTCGCTCTTCGTTGCGCGAAGCGCTCGCGCAGCTCGGTCTTGAGTACCTTGCCACTGGCGTTGACGGGCAGCGCGTCGGTGACCTCGACGTGGCGGGGCACCTTGTAGTTGGCCATCTGGTGGCGCGACCACGCCAGCAGCTCCTCGGCCAACCCGGCTGCGTCGGTGCCGGGACGGGGCACCACGAAGGCACATCCCACCTCGCCCATCCGCTCGTCGGGCACGCCGATCACCGCCGCCTGGGCCACGCCGGGATGGCGCGCCAGGGCGCCTTCGATCTCGGCCGGGTAGGCGTTGAACCCGCCCACGATGAACATGTCCTTCTTGCGGTCGGTGATGCGGACGTTGCCGGCCTCGTCCATGACCCCCACGTCACCGGTGTGCAGCCAACCCTGGGCGTCGATGGCCTCGGCGGTGGCCTCGGGGTCCTCGAAGTAGCCGCGCACCACCGTGTAGCCGCGCACCACGATCTCGCCGGGCTCACCGCGCGCCAGCTCCTCGCCCTTGTCGTCCACCACGCGCACCTCCAGGCCGGGGATGGCGCGCCCCGAGGTCGAGGCGATGGTCTCGGGGTCGTCGCCCTGGCGGCACATGGTGACGGTGCCGGTGGACTCGGTGAGCCCGTAGGCGGTGAGCACGGTGGAGAAGGCGAGCTCGGAGCGCATGCGCTTGACCAGCTCGACCGGGACCACCGCCGCGCCGGTGACGGCCAGGCGCAGGCTGGACAGGTCGTGCGCGGCGCGCCGGGGGTGGTCGAGGATCGACTGATAGAGGGTGGGGGGTCCGGGCAGCACGGTGACGCGCTGCGCGGCCACCGTCTCGAGCACCTTGTCGACGTCGAAGACGGGCTCGGGCACGATGGTGGCGCCCTGCATCAGACAGGCGATGATGCCCGCCTTGTACCCGAAGGTGTGGAAGAACGGGTTGACCACGAGATAACGGTCACCCTCGACCAGGCCCACGATCGACGCCCACGTGGCGAAGGTGCGCAGTGTCTGGGCGTGGGTCGTCATCGCACCCTTGGGGCGGCCCGTGGTGCCCGAGGTGAAGATGACGTCGGAGAGGTCCTCCCCGGTCACACCCTGCCAGCGCTCCCGGACGGCGCGCTCGTCGACGGGCGCGCCCACCACACCGTCGGCGCCTTCGACCACACCCTGCGCGCCGGCCAGGAATTCGTGCCAGCCGAAGATGGGGACCTCGTCGCTCTTGGTCACCTCGCTGGTGGTGCCTTCGTCGTCACGGAGCAGGACGATGCGTTCGAGGTCGGGGACGTCCTCGTCGTCGAGCATGGCGGGATAGTCGATGCCGAGAAAGCCGCGCACCGTGAACAACGCACGGGCGCGCGACCGGTTGAGCACGTAGGCGGCCTCGGGGCCTTTGAAGCGGGTGTTGAGCGGCACCAGGGCCGCGCCCGCGCCCACCAGCCCCAGCGCGGCCACGATCCATTCGGCCATGTTGGGGGCCCAGATGGCCACCCGGTCGCCGGGGTGGATGCCCGCCGCCATGGCCGCCCCCGTCGCCTTCAGGGCGTCCGCCTCGAGCTGCGCGAAGGTCAGGCGCACGTCGCCGTCGACCACCGCCTCGGCCTCGCCGAAGCGGGCCGCGGCGTCGGACACCAGCCCCGGGATCGAGCCCCAGCGCAGATCGCCCCGGGGGTCCTCCGCGCCCTGCTCCCCGTGAGGATCCGACACGCCCCCCTGAGGATCTGACACGTCGTCAGGCTATCCAAACCCGCACGCGCCCTGACAGCCCGGGGAGCCGAAGCACAGCCCCGGTGCGATGATGGGTGTGATGATCGCTCGGTGGCCCCGGGGGCGCGCCTGATGCGACGACCTCGGTGGTGCTTGGCCGCGCTGTTCGTGCCCGTGTCGGTGCTGGCCGCCTCGTGCTCGGGATCTGGCCCGGTGGCCACGCCCGAGAGCCCGCCCACGACCACCACCACGGCCCCGGCCCCCACCACGACTGTGCCCTTCCAGACCTTGCCGCCGCGTGTGGCGTTGGGCCCGACGGGACAGATCCGGGTCAACACGGGCCCGGTGATCGCGAAGGTCAGCCCGCTGTCGAGCCCGGTCGGGGGCATCGTGACCATCACCGGAAAGCGCCTGGAGAGCTCCACCTCGGTCACGTTCAACGGGGTCAAGGGGACCATCACCGCGAGGCACCCCACCAGGATCAAGGTCCTGGTGCCGCCCGGAGCCGCCACCGGGTACCTGACCGTGACCACCCCCTACGGGTCCGACTCCCTCCCGGAGTTCGTCATCACCTGACGCCGCCGCCCATGAGAGGGCGCCGCGGTGGCCCCGCGCCCGGTATCGGGCGCCGCGGTGGCCCCACGCCCGGGTGTCGGGCGCCCTCAGGGGTGCTGGCTGGACACCGACACGATCTCGCCACTCATGTAGGACGAGTAGTCGCTGGCCAGGAACACCATGACGTTGGCGACCTCCCACGTCTCGGCCGAGCGGCCGAAGAGCTCGGCCTGACGCAGGCGCTCGAGCTCGTCGTCGGGGAAGACGCGGTTGAGGAAGGGGTGCAGGGCCAGGCTGGGGGCCACCGCGTTGACGCGCACGCCGTGGACGGCGGCCTCCACCGCCGCGCACCGGGTGAGGGCCATGACCCCGGCCTTGGCCGCCGCGTAGTGCGACTGGTCGGCCTGGGCCCGCCACCCCAGCACCGAGGCGTTGTTGACGATGATGCCGCTGCCTTGCGTGTACATGTGGCGCAGCTCGGCCCGCATGCAGCGGAAGGTCCCGGTGAGGGTGATGTCGAGCACGGTCGACCACTGCTCGTCGGTCATGTCCACGATGGGGGCGTTGCCGCCCAGGCCGGCGTTGTTGATGGCGACGTCGATGCGGCCGTGCTCGGCCACCACCGTGTCGTAGAGCCGCTGCACCTGGGCTTCCAGCGTCACGTTGCAGGGGACGGCCAGCGGGGTGCGCCCCGACACCTGGGCCAGCGCCTGGGCCGCTTCGCCCAGGCGCCGCTCGTGGGCGTCGGAGATCACCACCACCGCACCCTCCTCGGCGCAGCGCTTGGCGGCCGCGAAGCCGATGCCCGTGCCCGCCGCCGCGGTCACGACGACGACCTTGCCCTCGAGAAGCGCATGCGGTGCGGGAGGTTGCGNTGCGGGAGGTTGCGGTGCGGGAGTGTTCGNGGGCTCGGTGGGCGTCACGGGATCGGGGCTCCCTTCGCGACGGCGTCGACCTTGGGCTCGGGCGGGAGCCCCAGGACGCGCTCGCCGATGATGTTGCGCTGGATCTCGTTGGAGCCGCCGTAGATGGTGTCGGCCCGGCTGAAGAGGAAGATGCGTTGCAGGTCGGTCAAGTCGTAGGGAAGGGCCTCGGCCACCTCGGCCCGGGCCCCGAGGATGTCCATGGCCAGCTCGCCGAGGTCGCGGTGCCAGCTGCCCCAGTACAGCTTGGAGATCGAGGCCTGGGGCGGGGCCACGGGCCCGTCGACGCCGGTGAGCGAGCGCAAGGTGTTGAGTCGGAGGATGTAGAGACGGATCCAGGCGTCGGCCAGGCGCTCACGCAACAGGGGGTCATGCGACCGGTTGCTGGTGCGGACGATGTTGAGGAGGTGGTCGAGCTCGCGGCGAAAGCCGACGACGTCGCCGAGCAGCCCCACCCCGCGCTCGAAGGCCAGGGTGGCCAGGGCCACGCGCCAGCCGTCGTTGACCTCGCCCACCACCAGGTCGGCGCCGGTGCGNGCCCCGTCGAAGAACACCTCGTTGAACTCCGAGGTGCCGGTCATCTGGCGGATGGGTCGCACCTCGATCCCGGGCTGGTCCATGGGGACGAGAAGGTAGGAGAGCCCCTTGTGGCGCGGCGCCTCGGGGTCGGTGCGGCACACCACGAAGCACCAGTCGCTCCACTGGGCGTAGGAGGTCCACACCTTCTGACCCGTGACGACCCACTCGTCGCCGTCGCGCACGGCCCGGGTCTGCACGTTGGCGAGGTCCGAGCCGGCGTTGGGTTCGGAATAGCCCTGGCACCACAGCTCCACCCCCCAACGGATGGGGTTGAGGAACCGGGTCTTCTGCTCCTCGGTGCCGTAGGCGATCAGGGTGGGGCCCAGCAGCCCTTCCCCCATGACGTTGACGCGGGCGGGGGCGTCGGCCCGGACGTACTCCTCGTTCCAGATGACCTGCTGCGACACGGGGGCGCCCCGGCCGCCGTACTCGATCGGCCAGCCCACACAGGTCCAGCCGTCGGCGCCGAGCTTGCGCTCCCAGGCGGTACGGAGCTCCCGGCCCTGGTGCTGCCGGCCGGCCCGGCCCAGGCCCCGGGCTTCGGCGAATTCCCCCGTCAGGTTGGCCTCGAGCCAGTGGCGCGCCTCGGTGCGGAAGGCGGCGTCCTCGGGGCTGTCGTGGAGGTCCATGGAGTGGGTTTCCGGGGCATGCTCCCTGGCAGGAGCGGGTCCGGCGTGACGTTACCAAAGGGGCGCGTGAGCACTTTCGAGCAGTCCCCGGACTCTCTCGAGAAATCCCCGGGCTCCCTCGAGGAAACGGAACAGTTGACCCCGGGCAAGCGTTACCCGAGCATGGGAATACTCCAGAAGATGTTCACCCGACCGGTGCGACCCCCCAAGGAGGTAAATGTGGGTTCAGAGACCGTGAAACCAGAGATCGTGAAGACAGAGGACGAGTGGAAGGCGGAGCTCGCGCCTGACCGCTACCACGTGCTGCGTGAGAAGGGCACCGAGCCGGCCTGGACCGGGACGCTGCTCGACGTGCACGACCCCGGCCTGTTCCGCTGCGCGGCGTGCGGGGCCGAGCTGTTCCGCTCCGACGACAAGTTCGACTCGGGGTCGGGATGGCCGAGCTTCACCAAGGCTGTCGCCGACGGCGTCATCAACGAGCACGACGACTCCTCCTTCGGCATGCGCCGCACCGAGGTCACCTGTGCCCGCTGCGGAGGCCACCTGGGCCATGTCTTCCCCGATGGACCTGCTCCCACTTCTCAGCGCTACTGCATCAACTCGCTGTCCCTGGAGTTCGAGCCCGGCACATCCCAATAAGCCAAGCCCATCCCGAGCTCTCAAGGGTCGATCCGAGTTCTGA
>JGI12269J14319_10005523_pt1 | contig 11166 bp, 5 predicted proteins | sample PeaSoiSIISIP2007_FD_14319 | JGI IMG/M metagenome (IMG submission 14319) | reverse complement strand
GGGGCTTGATTGAGACCTAAGCGGCACGACTGAAGTCATGCCCTGACGCTTATCGGCTAACAAAAGTCAATTTTGCAAGAGGCTCAGTCTATTGATTGTTTTGCTCGGGAAAAAATTGACGCGGACCGGGCGGTCGGCGCTACAGTTTCAGCGCGGCGGGTCGGCGAAGCCGGTGGAGCACAAGTAAAAAGTCAGGTGCCCCAGATCCAAAAATCGGGAATCTGGGGCACCTGACTTCACCAAACCGATTAGTACTTCACGATGGCGCTGAACGAATCCGGCTTCAGGCTGGCTCCGCCGACCAATGCGCCGTCGATCTCTTCCTGACCGATCAGCGAGGTGGCATTGTCCGGCTTGACGCTGCCGCCGTAGAGAATGCGAACCGCAGCCGCAACCTCTGCGCCCAGCAGCTTGGCCACTTCAGCGCGAATGATCTTGTGCGCTTCCACGGCGATCTCCGGGGTTGCGGTCTTGCCGGTGCCAATGGCCCAAACCGGCTCATAAGCAATGACGATCGGAGCGGCGACTGCTGCGGTGATGCCCGCAAACGCTCCAGCAATCTGCGTCTTCAGAACGTCCGCGGTCTTGCCCGCTTCACGCTCGGCCAGCACTTCGCCCACGCAGACGACGGGGATCAACCCATGCTTCAGCGCGGCGTGGAGCTTCTTGTTGACGATCTCGTCGGTCTCCGCAAAATACTGGCGGCGCTCCGAGTGACCAATCAGCGTATGCGTTCCGCCAACCGCCTTAAGCTGGCCGATGGAGGTCTCGCCCGTGTAGGCACCCTCTTCGGCAAAGTGAATGTTCTGCGCGCCCACGGCCACGTTCGAGCCCTTGGCGGCGTCAATCACCGTGGGCAAAAGCACCGGCGAGGGAAACAGAGCAATCTCGTCGCGCGTGTGACCGGCAACGAGGGGTAAAAAGGCATCGACAAAAGCCTTGGCTTCAGCGGGCGTCTTGTACATCTTCCAATTGGCGGCAATCAGTGCTTTACGGGACATTTTCAATACTCCTCATAGCTATTTTAACGGATGGGAATGAGGCTTGGGGGTGATGAAGGGCACATCTGGGCAATGCGGCTGGCGCGAGCACTCTTCTGCCCGCGTCAGCCGCTTGTTTACTGAACGTCGCTCACCCTGCCATCGATGAACGTCACTTTCATATCGCTGTAGTAATAGATCACCTTGACGCCCAGATTGGCGATCTTGGTTGGCGCGCCCAGCATCGAGTAGACCTGCTCCTGCGTCTGGCCCAGAGCAACGGTAGTCGGCGCGCTCTGCATCGCAGCGCCGGTCAGGTCGGATTGAGCCTGAACGCTCTGCTGATCTACCTGCTGAATCTCGGCAGCCACGTTCGGATCGACAGGAGGCGCGGTGGCAGCATATTGCGCCGCATCCGGCTGTCCCTGCGCGGCAAACGGAATGGACGGCAATCCACCGCTGCCCTGCTTGGCCTGAAGCTCCTGCAACCCTTGATCGATCATCTCCTGCATTTGGTTCTGCATCTCTTGCAGGTCGGTCAGTTGCACGGTCACCACGCCATACTTGCGGCACTCGCGCCGCCCCTTGCTGGCCAACACCATCAAGTCGGCGGACATCGCATCCGGAGCCGGAGGATGCACCATCTGCAATACATCTCCACCGCTCAGGCTGCACTCCTGCTCATCGCTGTCCACCACGTCCAAAGCGTTGCCCACAACAAATACATGAGGCCGCCCGTCGCTGAACAACCGCGCCAATCCACTGGATGAAGGATCGGCGTCCTGCTGCTGCGCCTGCTCGCCCTCCATCGCCAGATCGTTGCGCACCTCATCGGCGATCTGCTGCTTCACATCCGGACCCAGCATGGGTGCTCCACCCATATCGCCCATCTCCGGATCCACCGCATCGGCCGCCTGCATCGCCTCGTACTCGGCTTGCAAATCCTGCGCAATCACGTAATCCGTCAACCACAGAGATGCTGACCCATACACCGGATACGGCTGGAAGTAATAGCCGTAATGCCGATACCACGGGTTGCCGCCCCATCCCCAACGGAAACTGACCGACGCGCCCCAGGGACGATTCGCCCATCCGTAAAACGCGGGGCGATAGTAAGATCCCGGCGCATACACGTTCAGATGAACCCCGTGAAATCCGTATCCGCGATAGAAACGGCTATAGACGTGGCCATGATAGAAGTAGGCGCGCTGCTCGTAATCGTGCCCATGAAACGCATAGGGGTGCTGCACGAAACCCGGCCGACCGCGCTCGGCGAAGATGCGGGTGTGGTCGGGCCGTTCCACAGCCGCCCAATGGCTGCCATTGATGCTGATATGCACATCCAGGCCGCGCCGCGCGTCATGCACGTCGCTCAGGCCGCCGCCCGGACGCATCCGCACCGCACTGCCGTCCCGCATGATGTGCTCATTGCTTCCGCGTGGCGCGGGAGTGGCGATCACCATGTGGTTCTGCGGTCCCTGCCCATGCTGCCATCCGCCCGGCCCGCCGGGATTTTGACCGCCCCCCTGCATACCGTTGTGCGGCCCGCCACTGGGGCCATTCTGCTGGAAATTGGAGTTCGCAGGGCCATGCGATCCGGGACCATTGGAAGGCTGATTGCCCTGGTTCGGCTGGCCGCCGTTCATAGGCCCATGAGCGCCGTTGCCGTAATTGCCCTGCGCGGGAGGATTCGTCTGCGCGGGAGGGGCACTGTTGCTGGGACCATGCGATCCGAAACCATTGGAAGGCTGATTGCCCTGATTCGGCTGGCCGCCGTTCATAGGCCCATGAGCGCCGTTGCCGTAATTGCCCTGCGCGGGAGGATTAGACTGCGCGGGAGGGGCACTGTTGCTGGGACCATGCGATCCGAAACCATTGGAAGGCTGATTGCCCTGATTCGGCTGGCCGCCGTTCGTAGGCCCATGAGCGCCGTTGCCGTAATTACCCTGCGCGGGAGGATTAGACTGCGCGGGAGGGGCGCTGTTGCTGGGACCATGCGATCCGAAACCATTGGAAGGCTGATTGCCCTGATTCGGCTGGCCGCCGTTCATAGGCCCATGAGCGCCGTTGCCGTAATTGCCCTGCGCGGGAGGATTAGACTGCGCGGGAGGGGCACTGTTGCTGGGACCGTGTGCCGGAGGCTGCTGCGTCGGGGCTGGACTGAAGGTATGCGTCGCAGGCGGAGCCGGAGGCGGCGTATGCGCGGCAGGCGGACTGGGCGGCGGCGTGTGCGTTGCCGGAGCGCTTGCGGCTGGTGGCGACGTGTGCGCGGCGGGAGCGCTTGTCGGCGGCGCATGCTTCGCGTCCTGCGCTGCACTGCTCACGATGCCCACACTCAATAACGCGGCAACCACACACACTGCCGAAGGCACTCCAAGCACATTGCTGGAAAATTTGATTCTCATCGGTCCCTCTTTCTAGATCGGCCTCGTCAGCCCGTGCATCTGGAAACCTGAAAGCACACTTCATTATTGCCGAAATGCCCCCGGCACACGCCAATTTCAACTCTCGGCGTGGAAGATTTCCTGCACTGTTGATAGAACACCAACTCCGGCACAAAGTTTCCTCATGGCGTTCAATTTCTCTCCGAACGCGCCCGGCAAGGCCCGCCGACTGCGTTCTGCCGCACTATTCCTTTGGCGGTTCGGCCTCCGCCGCCTCGGCCTTGTGCGACTCCGGTGCAATTGCAGCCTCAGCCGTCGCAATCGCCTCGGTATCCAGCGCGTGCTCGTGCTTATATTGTTTGATCGGCATCTGCCCATCCCACCAGGCCCAATTCATCGGATAAATATCCGGATCGAAGAAGACCTGATAGAAGTGCCAGACCAAGATGGCCAGCGTGGCCAGGATCGCTTCGTAATAGTGCACCGCCGTGGCCACGTCCACCCACCAGCGCGCCAGCAGATTGCCCACCCAGACCTTGGCCCAGATCATGATGCCGGTCAAGGCCATCAATGCCGTGCCCCACACCAGCGCCCAATATTCGGCCTTCTCCGCATAACTGAAGCGCCCAAACTTGGGCTTGTGGTGGCTCAGGCCCAGGTAGTAAAGCATCGTCCCCACCACGTCAAACGCATCGCGCGGCCCGGGCGCAAGATCAAACAGCAGCTTCCGTCCCTCGCGCGCAATGGCCAAATAGAAGACGTGGTAGATGCCCGCGCCGATCAGCATCACGCCCGCGATGCGGTGAATGATGCCGCGCAGATTCTCGCCCATTCCGAAGACCGACGCATACCACGAGTGCGGGAAGCGCAGCGCAAAGCCGGTCACGACCAGCACGATGAAGCTGGTCAGCAACACCAGATGCTGCCAGCGCTGATTGGTCGTCATGCGGGTCATGCTGGGGTTCATCAGCTTGCGTTTGCGCGCCGCCTTGCTGCGCCAGATGATCGCGTTATGCAGGAACATGCCGCCAATCACCGCGATAATCAATGCTACGTAGAAAATTCGGACCCAGCGCACGGCCACTGAACCAATATCTTTCGAGCGCCCGCCGTCCACGTGGACCTTATTCTGCGTGAACTTCTGCGTCACGCCCGTATGGCATTTTCCGCAGGTCGCATCCAGATTCGCGTGATTGATGGTCGATTGCGGATCGGTGGACGGCAGAATATTATGCACTCCGTGGCAGCTTGCGCAGTTGGCCACCACAGCCGAGCCGCCCTGTGCCGCCAACCCGTGATAACTGTCCAGATAAGTGGAAACACTGTTGGCCGAAACGTTGAACTCCTGCGACAGCCGCACACCCTCGTGGCAGCGCGCGCAGGTGGCCCGCGCCAGGTTCTGCTCCGCCACCGGAGAATTGGGATCGATGTGCGCCTTGATCGAGTGAATGCCGTGGCAATCCGTGCAGACCGGCGCCATTCCGTTGCCCCGGCTGATTCCCTGCCCGTGAATGCTGCGCATGAAGGTATCGGTGACCGCAACGTGGCACTTGCCGCAGGTCTGCGGAACATTGAATTTGTAGATGGAAGACCGCGCGTCGTTGGCCGCGAGAATCTCGTGCGCGCCGTGACAATCCGTACACACCGCAGCCTTCTGCGATCCCTTCTCGATGGCCAGCCCATGCACGCTGGACTGATACGAAACGAAGGTCTGGGCGCTCTCTCCGTTGGATTCCATCAGGAACTTCTGTCCGTGGCACCTGCCGCAGGTGGCCGGAATATTGCCGTGATGCACGGGCGACTTGGCGTCGTCCGCGCCCAGAACCTCATGCGCTCCGCCGTGGCAATCCTCGCAGTTGGCCGCAGGCTCTCCGCTTGCCTTGGTCTTCTTGGCGTGATAGCTATGCGAGAAAGCCTCTTGCGCATCCGTGTGGCATTGGGCGCAAGTGATTTTCTTGGGCGGCGTCTCATGGGCCAGCGTCTTCACGTCGGTGTGACAGTCCACGCACGCAAACAAGCTCCCGTGCACTGAGTGCTTCAGCTTTTCCCCGTCCACCGCCAGGCTGAGCGTCTTGCCGTGCTCCTCTTTGGTCAGCGTCGCGTCCGAGTGGCAGGCAAGGCAGTCTTCATTCTTCAGCTTGTGCTCGGCGCGGGCAATTATGCTGGCGACAAGCAGGCAGAAAATCGAAGCGACAGTGAGGCGCTTTAATCGAGGGTTCACATACTGAGAAGATTCTCCGCTGGAAAAATCCGCTGTGATTGGAGTCACGTTGGATAATCAAGCACTTCCACTGTTTCCCTTTACTGATCCATAACCCGCGCGATCCCAAAGTGATACGGGTCACTTCCTTTCCCGCCCCCGCTCGAAGACAATAGTGCGAAGTTTGAGGATTTTGATGGCCACCCTAGCTTTAGTTGAAGAAAAAACCATGCTGACTCTTCCCGGAGATGCCGTTCGCCAGATTCAATGGCGCTTTTCCGACCGTTTCGACCTCCAGATGCTCGTCCAATCGGCGCGCGGCGTTGCCCGCGGCACGGTAGCCCGCATGGTGGCCGCCGGTGAGCGCAATACCCACGACTGGACTCCCGCCAAAAACGAGATGATGGAAGCCTTTGATCGCGCCGGGATCACCGCCGCCTTCATGGAGCCGGAAGAGGGCGGATTCATCTCCGGCCCCAAGAATCTCGCTCTTTCACTGGCCGCCTTTGAGCTGGCCTGGGTGGACGGCGGCGCGGCCACATCCAGTCTGGCCGGCTTCCTCGCATTGGCTCCCATTCACGAGCGCGGGACCGCCGAACAGATTGCGCGCTACAAGAGCCTCTCCGCCCCGCCTCAGCCCGGCGAAGACCGCAAGCCCTGGCGCGGAGCCTTCGTCCTGACCGAACCCATCCCCTACGTCGGCGTCGATACCGGCATGCTGAGCGGCAAGATGCGCATAGCCGAGTGGAAAGACGGCGAGGAGCCGATGCTCCAGGTGGATAAGCGCGGCCGCTTCATCACCAATATAGCCTTCGCCAACTTTGTCACCGCCGCCGCCATCAGCGACGATCCCCGGATCAAGGGAAGCTGCGTCATCATCCTGGAAGAAACCGACGAGGGCATCTTCGACCACGGCACGCCCACCAAGAAGCTGGTTCATCAGCTCTCCTCGACCGGCGACCCGATCTTCAACCTCAAGGTCCCGGCCAGTCGCATCGTTGGCGGTTACACCGTCAAGGACGGCGTGATCATCCCCAACTACAACCACGGCGAAGTGATCGAGGCCGTCTTCAAGCGCACCCGCGTCGCGGTTGGCCTGATGACCTCGGCCAAGCTGCTCTCCGCCGTCGAGCCGGTCATTCGCTATCAGCGTGAGCGCTTCCGCGGTGCCGAGGGCGCAAAACCCGGCTCCCTGCGCTACGAGCAGGGCATTCAGCAGCGCGAGGATGCGCTGCATCGCGTGGTTGAAGTCTGGGCCACCGGCGAGGCCGGAACCGCACTCGGCTTTGCCACTGCCCGACTGTTCGATACGCTCGAACCCATCGAAAAGCAGAAGACCGCATTGCTGAAGGAAAGCGGCATTCAAGGCGGACGCGCCGAGATGAAGGCCCTCAAGGAGAGCGAACACCGCGCCATTGAGCTGCTTTCCCTGTCGGCTGACGATCCCCGCCGCGCCGAGCTCGAAGCCGACTTTCTGGTCCAGTTTGTGCTGATGGATGCCGAGACCAATGTCATCTGCCCCGCCACCAAGCTTTGGAATACCGGCCACGGTGCCAACATTCTCCGCGAAGCCGTCAGCCTGATGGGCGGCTACGGCATTACCGAAGACTGCCCGGGCTTCCTGGCCAACAAATGGATGGATGCCCAGCTCGAAGCCACCTACGAAGGCCCCGAAGCCGTGCAGCGGCGCCAGTTGACGGTCACCATGACCTCTGAGGTCTTCCTCGCACAGTTCCGCGCCTGGACTCTCGATATGCGCCGCATCGCCAGCCAGCGGCCCGGAACCGGTGCCTGCACACTGGCCTCGGCCATGAACCTGTGGCTGTGGACCCTCAACTACCTGCAGAAGACCACCGACCCCAGCGGCGCAAAGCTCTATCACGGCCAGCGCCAGGGCGTGACCTTCCCCTTGGCCGACGCCCTCTGCTGGCTGATCGCCTCCCGCTATCAGATTCTCGACGTGCTGGAACTCGAAGCCAAGGGCCCCTTCGACCCCGTCGCCGCCGAAGGGCTGGAAGGCACTCTCCAGTTCCTCAGCGACCTCTGTCACGTCCAAGCCGCCTCGGCCGCTGGCGAAGTCTCCCGCATCTGCGCCGAGCTGGTCTTCGGCTATAACTGCCACCCCTCGTGGGACGAGGAAGAGCATCGCAGTTGCTTTTTGGCCAGCGAACTGGACGAGTACGAAGAGACCATGCCCGGCATCTCCGCCATGGCCCTGGACGTTCTCGCCAGCGACGGCACGCACCCGCAAAAGGCTGGCCCCTGCGCCGGTTGCGCCGGTTCGGCCGAGTTCCTCCGCCTGCAGAACAAGCTCACCACCTGCCTGAGCGGATCGCGCCTAGCCAAAGACCGCGCCGCCGAAACCGTCAGCAAGGTGATGATCCCAGAGGCGCTGGACTACCCCGTATAACCACCTGCGGTGGGGCCAATCGCTCGCTTTATCGCTCACAAGGATGGGTGGCCCCGGTCTCGATTTCGAGACCGGGGATTCCGCAAATCTGATCTTGTCATCCTGAGCGACCTAAACAAAGCGAAGGAAGCCGAAGGATCTGCGGTTGTTCCACAGAAGTTGGGTGCCCCATCCTTGCGACGTTCTTGTTTCTAGTCGCAAGGGTGGGAAACCACGAAAGCATGTCCGGCGCAATGTCCGCTCACTTGCTAACTCGCTGCGCTTGTCACAAATATAGTTTCTTTGGAGAACCAAATGTCCGTGGATTCGAACGCCAACTCATCCGAACCGATCATCGACCGCCAAACCATGGAAGTCGATATCGCCTGCGCCGGCTTCGGCCCCGCCATGGGCGGCTTTCTCTCCACTCTCACCCAGGCATGGAACCAGAACCCCGCCGACCCCGCCTTTGAAAGCAAAGTCGCTCCCGGCATGCCGCTGCAAATCCTCTGCTACGAGCGCGCCGACGATATTTCCTCCGGCGTGAGCGGTGTGGTGACGCGCGGCCAAAGCATCCGCGCCAGTTTCCCCGACCTCAATCCTGCCGAAATCCCCATGGCCGCGCACGTCCAATCCGAACGCGTACTGTACTTGCTTGATCCCATCGGAGCCAGCCGCCGTTCGTTTGTCTTACGGGCGGGAGATTTTGTCTTACAGAGCGTAAGACGGCTGATCGGCCTCAAAGACTTCGCCTTCGAACTTCCCTGGACCCCGCCCTTCCTCCACAAGCACGGCGGACTCGTCCTCTCCATGGGGCAATTCAACCAGTGGGTCGGCTCCCAGTTGATGGCCTCCGGGTTCGTCCAGATTTGGCCTGGTTCGCCGGTAGCGGCACCGCTGTTTTCAGACAAGAAGGTTGAAGGCCTCCGCCTTGCCGATCAGGGCGTTGATAAGTCCGGCGCGCCCACCGACGGCTTTATGGCGGGCATGGACATCAAAGCTCTGCTGACTGTGGTGGGCGACGGCCCGGTCGGTGCCATCGGCATGGCCCTCGATGAAAAGCTCGGCCTGCCCGCCGGTCACGCCCGCCGCGAGTGGGCTTTGGGTATGAAGTTCGTCCTCGAACTCCCCGAGTCCACCCTGCTCACCCCCGGCACCGTCTGGCATACCTTCGGCTTCCCGGAGCCGGAGATCTTCGGCTTCCTGTACGTCCATCCCGACCGTCTGGTATCGGTGGGCATCTTTGTCCCCTCGTGGCTGCACGACCCCAGCCGCACGGCCTATCGCTACCTGCAGCACTTCATTCAGCACCCGGCGCTGTGGAAGGTTCTCAAGGACGCAACGCTGCGCTCGTGGGGCGCGAAGTCGCTTGAAGAGTCTGGCCTGCATGGCGAGCCGTACCTGACCGGCGACGGCTTTGCCCGCATCGGAGAAGGCTCTGGCTCTACCAATATGCTGACCGGTTCCGGCGTGGATGAGGCCTGGGCGACTGGTACGCAACTGGGCGAAGCCGTCCTCGAACTGCTGCGCGCGGGCAAGCCCTTCACCCAGGAAAACCTCGCCGCCACCTACGAGACCCGCCGCCGCAAAAGCTGGGTCGAGCGTGGCGCGCAAGAGGCCCAGAACGCCCGCAACGGCTTCCACTCCGGCATCGTCAGCGGCATGATTGGCATGGCCCTGGCAGGCATGACCAAAGGCAAATTTTCGCTGAGCGCGAAGATCAAGCCAGCCCACCAGCAGATTCGCCCCTTCCCTGCTCAATCCGCAGACGGCCTCAACTTGAAAAAAGCAGCGGAGCTGTCCATCGCAGATGGCCGCCCCATCCACGATGCCCTGCTCAGCGCCCGCGGCTGGCCGGAGATCCCCTTCGATGGACGCCTGCTCGTCTCCCAACAAGATGCGCTGCTGATGGGCGGCAAAGTCCAGGCCATGCCCGGCTTCGCCGATCACGTCGTCTTCCGTAACGCTGGACTCTGCGTCGCGTGTGAAGAAAAGACCTGCGTCGCCATGTGCTCCGGGCAAGCCATCACCACCGGCGAAGACGGCCTGCCCGCCTTCGAACGCGAGAAGTGCGTCCACTGCGGCGGCTGCCTCTGGAACTGCGGCCAGTCTCCGGACGGCGTCCACAGCAACATAGAATTCAAAGCTGGCTCTGGCGGCTTCCACTCCGCCGAAAATTAAGCCTTACGTCGGCGGCGATCGCTGGCCGGAAACAGTGGTTTGAAGTGTACAAGCTTCACGGGTCGCCGGAAATTCTGTTTGAGCGAGTGTTCTGAAAGAGCTCAGCATTCGAGCGTCATGAAAAATGCGGCATTCTCCACGTGGTTAGACTCTGCGGCGAGTGAAGATAGGGGGATGATCTTGACCATAAGTATTTGCTCACCTACGATCAAGCGAGCAATTTCCTCGCATAAACCAAGACTGGCACCAGTCCAAGGTTTATGCGACACTGAAACTGGTTCAGGCGGAAGTGTAACCCCTACTACCGCCAGAGCTTTTTGAACCTCGATTATCTCTCAGCAGAAGTAGCCTAAATGGCTGGACAGAATGCAGTAGCACACAAGCCCGGATGGCGAAATTGGCAGACGCAGCGGACTTAAAATCCGCAGACCGCAAGGTCGTGGGGGTTCAAGTCCCCCTCCGGGCACCAACAAAACAAAAGGTTTAGATAATGCAAGGCCACCTGAGCAAGGTGGCCATTTTAGTATCGGTAGCCATTTTGGTAGCCAAGTGATATTCTGCATGGCATCGGAGGGTATGCCATGCCGAGAAAGCCGAAGGAAAAGAAACACCGGGGCGTTTTTGAGCGCGAAAGCGGAAGCGGGATCTACTGGGTCCGCTTTGTGGACGTGGACGGCAAACGGAAAGCCCGCTGCGTCGGCAATTTCTCGGACGCGGTGAACTTCTACGAGGCAGAGAAGGTCCGCATCCGGAAGCGTATTCTGGCCCCTGTCGCCGGTCACCGGGGCGTGCGCTATACCCAGTTGGTCGATGAGGCCCTGAAGTTCAGCGAAGCCTCCCACCGGGATCAGCGCTCCTTCGCACAGCGGATAGAGTTCACACGGGAGCATTTTGGCCAGCGTGTGGCAGACTCCATCACTCCTGCTGACATTGCGGTAGGGTCGAGGACTGGCGCCTTGCTCTGCAGGTCCGGCCTATCTGTTGCTCCCCGTTTCCTCTGGGAGTGCCTCAATAGCCGAGCCGTGAACTGGT
>JGI12269J14319_10005521_pt1 | contig 11168 bp, 8 predicted proteins | sample PeaSoiSIISIP2007_FD_14319 | JGI IMG/M metagenome (IMG submission 14319) | reverse complement strand
CAACACCCCTGCTCAAGGTCTATGGATGACGTTCTCGGCACCCACGGGTTCGCTCCCGCTACTCACCACCCACGGCCCAGCCTTTGTCCCTGAGGGTCACACTCGCAAATGTTCAGCCAGGGCTTCGGACGGGATTGTGGGAACCACACCGCCCGCGCTCCGCAATTGTGACACCTACCCGAAATGAGTGGTCGTCTCTACTCGGAAGTCGTAGTTCGAACCCTCAGCGTCACCATGGCGCGCAAGGTAGTCGTGGGTTTGGTCGCCAGGCATAGCCGGCGAGAAGAGGTAGCCCTGAACATAGGTGCATCCGAGCACGACGAGTGCGTCGTACTGTCTCATTTGCTCCACACCTTCGGCGGTCGTCTCCACATGGAGCGTCTGTGCAAGTTGCATGATGGCGTTGATGAATCCTCGGCCGTGATCGTCGTATACCAGGTTGTCGATAAAGCGCTTATCGACCTTGAGGATGTCAATGGAAAGTTCCGAGAGCGCCGCGAGTGACGAATGACCGGTACCAAAATCGTCAATCGCGACTCTGACTCCCGTGCGACGCAGCTCATCGAGGGTTGCGGTCACGTATCCAGACTCAGAGGCCAAAATCGACTCAGTGACTTCGATAATGAGTGAAGACGGATCGAGGTGCGCGCCTCGGAGGGCATCGGTGACATCTCCGATAAAGGTGGGGTGTCCGAGTTGAAGGCGCGAGGCATTCACAGAGACACTGGGGCGCAGGTCGGGGAATCGCGCATGCCACTGCCTGGCCTGTTGGCATGCCTCGATCAGCACGGCCCGACCGAGATCGACAATGAGCCCAGATTCCTCGGCGAGTGGAATAAACGTGTCCGGTGGAACAAAACCCCTGGTTGGGTGCTCCCACCGCGCGAGCGCCTCAAAGGAGGTGACGCGCCCGGTGCCGGTGTTGATGATGGGCTGGTAGTGCACGCTGAGGGTACCGCCTCTGATGGCCATCCGTAGTTCTTGTTCGAGATTCATGCGTTCCACTGCCGCGGTACGCATGGTGGCCTCGAAGACGCGGTAACAACCTTTTCCCTCTCGTTTCGCCCGGTACATCGCGGCGTCAGCGTCAGAGAGGAGTCGGTCAGCCTCAGCATCCGATTGGTCGCTGAGCGCAATGCCAACGCTCGCGCCGATGGCGACCTCTCGGTCGGGTAGCGGCAGGGGGCTGACGAGCGCGTCGAGGACCCGTTGCGCAAGCCGTCCGGCATGATCCACCGCATCGAGATCGTCAACCAGAATGGCGAACTCATCACCGCCGAGGCGTGCGATTGTATCGAATCCTCGGAGGTGGGCTTCAAAGCGGTCGGCGACCGCGATCAGCAATGCATCTCCCGCGGGGTGACCGAGACTGTCGTTCACGTTTTTGAATCCATCCAGATCGACAATCATGACTGCGACATATCCGCCACTTCGTGCCCGTCGACCCAGGGCATGCTGGAGCCGATCGTTGAACAGGACCCTATTCGGCAGCCCGGNGAGTGGGTCGTGCATGGCCTGGTGACGGATGGCGTCCTCGGCGCCAAAGCGCACCATTGCCGACAACAGAATGCCCGAGACAGCTTCGACGAACTGTTTGTCTTCATGCATCATCGGACCGTCCGTGAAGACCTCGATGTAGCGGAGCGGTCGCTCAGGGTCGCCCACGGGGACCCTGAGGCTGGGTGGATCGTCGGCCNCGGCCGTGACAGCGCTGTCTCTTGCCATTGCAGCCGCAGGAACTGGTTGTCGCTCGGAGGGGGTGGTGTTCTCGAGAACGGCGACGATCCGAGAGTCACGCGCGTGCACAATACGCTTGATCACGACGACTGCGGACTCAAAGGACGCTTCGAGCGTCGTTGCCCGTATGACTTCGCGTCCCAATTCGGAGATGGCCGTTTGGCGCTCCAAACGTGCTCTGCGTTCCGTGACATCGCGCGCGTTGATGATCACACCTGCCACAGCCGGATCGTCGAGCAGATTCGTCGCTAGGCCATCGAGCCAACGCCACGTTCCGTCCCCGTGACGCACCCGCATGGCGAACTCGACCGAACCACCGGGAATGCCGGCGGTCCGGCCCAGAGCGGCTCGAAGGCCGTCGATGTCGTCGTCATGGACCAGCCCTCCCTTTTCGGAACCCAGCAGCATGTCAGGCTCGTAACCCAGGACCTTCGTACTTGACGGACTGGCATAGGTCACCGCGCCGGTGAGGTCGACGGCGAACACCAGATCCGACGAGCTCTGCACCAGTGCACGGAACCTGCGCTCACGACTCTCGGTCAAGGCGGCCGCCTCTTCCCTCTCGACCAGTGCCGAAAGCAACGATCGATATGAGAACACGATCCCGATTCCCATCAAGACCGCCAGCCCTTGCACCTCAGGCGCAGGCACCAGCGACGGGACCCAACCGAGAGCGATCAGCCCTTGACCAGTCGCAAGGCACGCCAAGCTCCATCCGATTACCGCGTACTGTGACGATGAGCCCGTCACTGCCAAGGCTTCTTGTCCAACGAGGACTAAGCCGATTGCGAGCGCCGGTCCCCACCCGGTGGCGTAGATCGTCGCGGTTACGGTGATCGCTTGCGACGCGACCCAGACGTGCAACCGGATGCGACCCGGCGATCGGTGCCGCCAGATACCGGCTGCGGTGCTGAGCGTCTGTCCCCCAACAAGAATGAGTGGAATCAGCCAGATCGGCGACGGAGCAACGAGATGCAACTCCCGTAACGCCAAGATCGCTACAGCTGCGAGCGGCCCCATGAACAACACCGCCGCAAAATGCAATCCTTTGGCCTCGCCCGATACGAGGCGACGCAGCCGGTCAATTACCATAAAAGAAGGGATCGACCAGGTCAAAGGCATTCTTTAGCCCGTCCTGTAGGCGTAGGTAGCAGGGTTGGGCTGGCGGGGCCCTGCGCGACCCCGGGCGGGCTTCGGTTTGCTGGGACCCTTCGCTAAGGGCAGGGGCAGTGCCGAGCCAGATGGAACCGTGCCTTCATGGTCGATGAGGCCACCGAACAGATTGCTCCGGTTCTAAGCCGGACAGAGCTCCGGCCGGCAGCCGGGCATTTCAGCTTTGTCAAAGACATGGACGAGATTCTCGGCATCCGCACGGTCCGGGCTCACTCGTGGAAGAGCGCCTTCCTCGGAGTGATGCGGATGATCGTTCGCTGCTGCTCGTCGAGCGTATCGACGAGCGACCCGGGATCCGGGCGCTCCGCGTCGGCCAGCCGGGCGAAGACGTCGGCGGACAGCTCGGCGCGTTCCGGGTCGGCCTCGAAGGGCTCTGCTTGGCCGTCGACGACGAGATGGGTCCGTCCGTCGACCACCGTGAAGCTCACCTGCCGGTTCCGCAGGACGTTGCGCCACTTCGCCGTGTAGGCCTTGGTCGAGACGACGATCCGCCCCTCGGCGTCGGTGGTGTATCCCACCATTGCCTGGTGCGGGGCGCCGCTGTCCCGGGCAGTCGCAAGTACCCCCCACCGGTGGGCGTCGAGGAAGTCGCGTTGCTCGGGCGTGTACACCGTGGACATGGTGAGCTCCTTGCCTCACTCCGTAAAAAGCATCGACACGACGGCGTCGACGTGCCGCTCGATCTCGGATGGGTCGAGGGGGTCGACGCCCGAAAGCAGCCGGCACTCGGGCGCGAGGACGAACATGGTCGCACCGGCACCGGTGAGCAGGTAGTAGAGGTGCACCGCTGGGACGTCGCGGACCTTTCCGGCCGCGACGAGCGGTTCGAGCATGGCGACGGTGCCCTCGAACATGGGGCGGATGTGCTGCTCGACGAGCCACTCGAGCCGCTCACCGTCCGTCTTGCACTCCTGCATGATGATCCGGTGCAGCTGCGGGTGCGCCGCTGAGAAACGGACGAAGTCCGCCACCACGAGCTTGGCGACGGCGGTGTGCTCCACGCCCCGCAGGCCGAAGATCCGTTCGCCGAGGGTCTGGGTGAGGTCGTCGAAGAGCTGCCCGACGGCGGCCCGCCACAGCTCCTCCTTGCTGCCGAAGTGGTAGGTGAGCAGCGGCTGCTGGACCCCGGCGCGCTCGGCGATGAGGCGGGTGCTCGCACCTTCAAAGGACCGTTCCGAGAACAGGTCGAGGGCGGCGGCGAGGATCCGCTCGCGGGTGGCGTCCGCGCCAGGGCGCTTGGTCCGGACCGCCACGCTGCTTGGCACCAGGCCAGCCTATCAAGCGAGAAAATAACTAGTCAAGTCTCTGATCACATGATAAAACACTTCACAGTGCTGGCGGGCGGAGTCGCCCGGTGTCGCAACACGGGGGAGGGGAGATGTTCCGACTGTTGAGCGTCGGTGGCCGCGCCGCCCTGGAGCATGGCGGTGGCGTCTACGACGTGGCCCGACTCGCCGCCGACGCGTCGCTTTCGAGCGCTCTGGCCTGTCTCGAGCGGGGCGACGAGCTGCACGCTCTCGCCCACCGCTGTCCCGACGCGGTACCCGACGCGGCCCTCGCCGACGTCATGCTCGGCCCGCCGGTCCCCGAACCCCGCCAGGTCTTCGGCATCGGCCTCAACTACCGGAGCCATGCTGCCGAGAGTGGCATGGAGCTCCCGCCGTCGCCGCTCACCTTCACCAAGTTCCCGAGCTGCCTGGCCGGCCCGACCGCCGACGTGACGCTGTCCGGCGCCATGGTCGACTACGAGGCGGAGGTCGTGGTCGTGATCGGTGCCCGGTGTCGGAACGTCCCCGAGGACCGGGCCTGGGCCGTCGTGGCCGGGATCACCGCCGGGCAGGACATCTCCGACCGGCAAGTCCAACTCTCCGGCTCGCCCCCGCAGTTCTGCCTGGGCAAGAGCTTCACCGGCTACGGGCCGACCGGCCCCGCCCTGGTCTCGGTCGACGCCTTCGCCGACCCCGACGACATCGCGCTGCGGTGCGAGGTGGGTGGCGAGGTGGTCCAGGACGCGTCCACCGCTGAGCTGATCTTCGATGTGCCGAGGCTCGTGTCCTACCTGTCGTCGATCTGCACGCTGTACCCCGGCGACCTCGTCTTCACCGGAACCCCCGACGGCGTGGGCATGGCGCGCGGCCGATTCCTCGTCCCTGGCGACGAGATCGTGACGCACGTCGGGGGCGTGGGCGAGCTGCGGAACCGCTGCGTGGCGTCGGACAAGGAGGAGAACTGATGGGCTTGCACCGGCTGATGGGCTTCACGACGGCCGTGCCGGACCCCGGGTCGGTGGCGGACTTCTATGGCGAGCTCGGCCTCGCCGGCGACGGCGCCGCGTTCTCGGGCAGCGACGGTGGTGCCACCGTGCGTCTGGACGAAGCGGAATTCCGGCGCCTCGTGCGCGTCGAGTTCGGCGCCGACGGCCCCGAGGACGTCGCCGCCGTAGCGGAGCGCCTCACCGCCAACGGCGCCGACCCCCACGTCGGCGAGGCAGAGGTGCGGGTGGTGGACCCCGGGAGCCGGGTCGAGCTCGTCGTGCGGGTCGCCGAGCGCGCACCGGTACAGCCCCCGGCCGCCCCCGTCGTCCCCAACACTCCCGGCGCGGCGGTGCGGGCCGACGAGCGTGCGCCCGCCGTCTTCGGCTCCCCGCGCCCGCCGCGACGCCTCGGCCACCTCGTGATCGGCACACCGACGATCGCCGCCACCCGCGATCTGCTGATCCAAGGGATCGGGCTCAAGCTGAGCGACGAGATCGACGGGCTCATCGCCTTTTTGCGGTGCTCGCCCGACCACCACAATGTCGCGCTGGTGGACTCCCCCGTGCCGCTGTTGCAGCACTACTCCTTCGAATGCGATGACATCGACCACGTCGGCCACAACGCCACCGCACTGCTCCGCGTCGACCCGGCCCGGCAGGCCTGGGGACTCGGGCGCCACTTCGCCGGCTCCAACTTCTACTGGTACCTGCGCGACCCGGCGGGCGCCTATCTGGAGCTCTATGCCGACATGGACCAGATCGTCGACGACGAGGCCTGGGAGCGCCGTGGGCGTACCCCCTTCGACCTCGAGCACGTGGCCAACGCCTGGGGACCCGACCTCCCGCTCGAGTTCGTCGTTCCGCCCGACCTCGAGCAGCTGCAGAGCGCCTGGGCGTCGAGGTGAGCGGAGCGGTGCCCGCCGACGTGGACGTCGTCGTGGTCGGCGCCGGCCCGGTCGGCTGCGCCCTGGCGCTGCTCCTCGGTGGCCACGGCCGCTCGGTGTTGCTGGTCGAACGCCACTCGGCACCGTACCCGCTGCCCCGTGCCGTCCACTTCGACGACGAGACGGCGAGGATCCTCCAGGCGTGTGGCATCGGCGCCGACCTGCCGGGGCTCACGGAGTCGGCGACCACCTACGAGTGGCGCAACGCCGAGGGGGTTCCGCTCCTGCGCTTCGAGATGCCGCTCCAGGGACGCCAAGGTTGGCCGAGCGCGAACATGTTCAACCAGCCGGACCTCGAGGCACGGCTGCTCGCCAAGGTCCAGGACTGCGCTGACATCACCTTGTGGTCGGGGCAGAGCGCGTTCGACGTCGGCAGCGACGTCGACGGCGCGTGGGTCGAGCTCGAAGCGTGCGACTGCAGGGGCGAGCGCCGCCGGGTCCGCGCCGCCTACGTCGTCGGCTGTGACGGCGCCAACAGCACGGTCCGCGACGCTCTGGGCGTCGAGTTCGAGGACCGGGGGTTCTTCTTCGACTGGCTGGTGGTCGACGTGCGGCTGCAGGAGCCGCGGGTGTTCGACCCGCCGAACCTCCAGGTCTGCGATCCGGCCCGCCCGACCACGGTCGTCTCGGGTGGGCCCGGACGGCGTCGCTGGGAGTTCATGTGCCTCCCCGGGGAGTCCCTCGACGCCCTCGACGCCGAAACGAGCGCCTGGACATTCCTCGAGCCCTGGGACGTCCGGCCCGACAACGCCGAGCTGGTACGCCACGCCGGTTACCGCTTCCGGGCCCGCTGGGCCACCCGGTGGCACGTGGGACGCGTCTTCCTGGCCGGCGATGCGGCGCACCAGACCCCGCCGTTCGCCGGCCAGGGGATGTGCGCCGGACTGCGCGACGCGGCCAACCTGGCCTGGAAGCTCGACCACGTGCTGGGCCGGCCGGAAGACGCCGCACTGCTCGAGACCTACGACCTCGAGCGGATCCCCCATGCCGCCGCCGTGATCGAGGTCGCCACCGAGCTGGGCAAGGTGATCTGCATCCCCGAGACCGAGGCTGCCGCGGCGCGAGACGCATCGATGGCCCCTCTGGTCCCATCGGGCGGCAGCACGCCGGCGCCACCCATGCCGGGTTTGTCGGGGGGGATGCTCGGGCCCGGCTCACAAGCCGGGGAGCTCTTCGTCCAGGGCCCCATTGGCCTGGGGGACACCGAGGGACGCTTCGACGACGTGGTCGGAGCCGGCTGGCATCTGGTCATGGCCGGGGCGACCCCTCAGGTCGCCGAGGAGGACGAGGCCTGGTTCCGGTCCGTCGGCGGACGCATCGTCGCCATGGGTGCCGATGCCGAAGACCTCGGGGGGTGCTACGGGCGCTGGTTCGCCGAGCACCAGGTTGTCGCGGCGCTGGAGCGACCCGACTTCTACCTCTACGGCACCGCCGCCACCGGCGAGGAGGTCGCCGCCCTGCTCACCGCCCTTCGTGCCCACTTCGAGCAGTTCCGGACGTCCCCGTCGGCCCCGTCGGAGCCCGACCTCACCACGACGTCCGGCGGGGGGTCATGACCGGCGGTGTCGACCTCGGTTCCCGGGTCGTCATCGTGACCGGCTCGAGCAGCGGCATCGGCGAAGCCGTCGCCCGTCGGGTCGCCGCCTGCGGCGCAGGGGTCGTCGTCAACTCGGCCCGCTCGGTGGCGGCCGGTGAGCGCCTGGCCGACGAGCTCCCGGATGCGGTGTACGTGGGCGGTGACATCGCCACGCCCGGCACGGCATCGGCCCTCGTCGAGGCCGCCGAGCAGCGCTGGGGCCGGCTCGACGGGCTGGTCAACAACGCCGCCGTGACGATCGACGTCCCGCTGGACGACGTCGAGGCCGTGACCCCGGCGCACTGGGAGCGGGTGCTGTCGGTCAACGTGATCGGGACGTTCCTCGTCTCACAGGCGGCGCTCCCGCTGCTGCGCCGCTCCGACGACGGGTGGATCGTGAACGTCACCTCGATCGCCGGCCTGCGTCAGACCGGGAGCTCTCTGCCCTACGCCGTGTCCAAGGCGGCTGTCGACCACATGACCCGGATCCTGGCCAAGGTCGCCGGCGGGCGGGTGCGGATCAACGCCGTGGCGCCCGGGCTGGTCGACACTCCATGGACCGAGGACTGGGCACTGCAGCGCGAACTCGTGACGGCGGCGGCGCCCCTCGGACGGATCGCCAGCCCGGAGGACATCGCCGACGCCTGCCTCGGGATCGTCGGCACGAAGTACCAGACGGGTCAGACCGTCCTGGTGGACGGCGGTCTGGGGCTCGTGATCTGAACGTCCTTCACGGCAGCGAACCGGAGGGGGAGATGGTGCAGGAGAAGGTGACGACCGACGTGCTCGTGGTCGGCGGCGGCGGGGCCGGCCTGACGGCGTCGATGCTCCTGTCGAGGATGGGCGTCGACCACCTGCTCGTCAGCGCATTGCCGACGACGTCGGTGCTGCCCAAGGCGCACGTGCTGGGGCAGCGCGCCATGGAGGTGCTCGACGACTGCGGGGTGGCGGACGCCGTCTACGCAGTCGGCACGCCACCGGAGCAGCTGCGGCGGACGATGTTCTACGCGGGCTTCGCCGGCCACCCCGATGCCGGGCGCGTCCTGTTCGCCCAGGAGACCTGGGGCGCCGGCGGGCACGACCCCGACTGGGCATTGGCGAGTCCCAAGCTGACGACGAACCTCCCGCAGATCCGCCTCGAGCCGCTCATGAAGGCGCGGGCGGAGGAGCTCGCACCAGGGCGTATCCGCTTCCATCACGAGCTGACCGGTGTCGAGGAGGTCGAGGGCGGGGTCCTGGCGTCGGTGCGCGACCTGGACGAGGACCGTTCCTACGAGGTGGAAGCCCGTTACGTGCTCGGCTGCGATGGCGGCCGCACCGTCGGGAAGCTGGTGGGGATCGAGCTCCAGGGCGTCATGGAGCTCAGCCGGACGGTCACCTTCCACCTGGCCGCGGACCTCTCCCCGTGGGCCGAGGACCCCGACGTCCTCCTGCGCTGGGTGTGGTGTCCCAGCACGGGCAGATTCGTGGTGCTGGCGCCGATGGGCCCCACCCGCTGGGGCGGCAAAAGCGAGGAATGGGTCGCGCACATCCTCTACGACATCGACGACCAACGGGCGTTCGACGACGCCGCAGTGCTGGAGGACCTGCGCCTGTCCCTCGGCATCGGCGACCACCCGCTGGGGGTCGAGCTCATCACCCGGTGGACCGTCGGCGGCGTCCTCGCCGACCGGTTCCGCGCCGGCCGGGTCTTCGTCCTCGGGGATGCCGCGCACCGCCATCCGCCGACCGGCGGCCTGGGCCTCGTGAGCGCCGTCCACGACGCCCAGAACCTGTGCTGGAAGCTGGCCCTCGTGCTCCGGGGGGTGGCCGGGCAGGGGCTGCTCGACACGTACGAGCCCGAGCGCCGGCCCGTCGACGAGCGCAACGTCGGCCGCTCCCTGGAGAACGCCCTCGGCTACCTGGTGATGAGCCAGGCCATGGATGTCGACGACGTGACGGCCACGCCCGACGAGCGCTGGGCGCGGATCGCTCGGCTGTGGAGCGACGCGCCCGAGGACGCCGAGCACCGTCGGACGGTGCGCACCCTCATGGCGGCCCAGTCGCAGGAGTTCCACGAACACGACGTGGAGTACGGCTACATGCACCGCTCGGCTGCCGTCGTCGACGACGGCAGCCCCGAACCGCCCGAGCGCGACTTCCGCATGTTCTTCCCGTCGACCCGGCCGGGCTGCCCGCTCCCGCACGCCTGGCTGGAGGACGACGACCTCGTCCGCCGCTCCACGCTGGACCTCGTGGACGTGGACCGGTTCGTCCTCATCGCCGGGGAACGTGGCCAGACGTGGAAGGAGGCCGCGCTCAAGGTGGCGGCGGAGCTCGGGGTCGAGCTCGACGCGTGGTGCGTCGGGCACACGGGCGGCGACCTGCGTGACCCGCGCCTGCGCTTCGAGCGGGTCCGGGAGTTCGGCCCGGAAGGGGCCATCCTCGTCCGTCCCGACCGCTGCGTCGCCTTCCGCTCCCTCGGCGCAGTCAGCCACCCGCATGCGGCGATCCGCAGCGCGCTGCTCCAGGTGCTGGCGAGAACGTCGTGACCGGTGGGTGGATCGACGCCCACCACCATCTCCTGCCGCCCCCTTGGTCGAGGTCATGGAAGCCGCCGGCCTCGTCGAGGTGGCCGGGCGCGAGCGCCCCGAGTGGAGCCAGCGGATGTCGTTGGAGGTCAATGGGCCGCCAGGGCATCGACGCCGCCCTCGGTCAGCCCTGACGCGCGCCAGGCGCCTCTCTCCGCCTGTGCGATCACGGCGGACGAGCCCCTCAGGTTTGGAGCGTCCGCTTGGGGCGGCGCTTCGTCTTCAGTTGTCCGCCGGGGCTCGAGGCTCCTTCATCTGGGCCGCAGAGTGGCCCGGGGGGATCGGGGCTTTCGGGCCCTTGACAGGAAGCATTAGTGATCGCATAATCGATTCTGTGATCAGTCATCAGTTCTGTAGGGGACCCGCCCCCGCAGGCACCGGCTGTCCACCGGCATTCACCACCTCACAGAAAGGCAAGGCTGTCATGCTCAAGTCCCTCAGCACCTCCCTGATCCTCCGCGGCCTGTTGGCCGTGGGCATCGGCGTCGTGGCCCTCGCTTGGCCGGGGGTCACCGTCCTCGCCCTCGTCATCGTCTTCGCCGTGTACGCCCTCATTGGGGCCGGCCTCCAGGCGATGCAGGCGACCGCCGGGCCCGTCTTTGGCCACCTGCTCCTCGGACTGGTCGACGTCGCCGCCGGTATTGTCGCTCTGGCGTGGCCTGGGGCCACCGCCCTGGTCCTCGTGCTGGTCGTCGCCAGCTGGGCCGTCGTCACTGGGGTTCTCGAGGTCTTCGCCGCTTTCCAACGCGACGAAGAGGCCGGGACCCGCGCCATGTACGTCTTCGGCGGCCTCGTGTCCGTGGCGTTCGGCATGGTGCTCTTTGCCCGCCCCGGGATGGGTGCCATCTCGCTTGCCCTGTTGTTCGGGCTGTTCAATCTGGTCGGGGGCAGCTGGCTGTTCATGCGGGGCATCG
>JGI12269J14319_10005517_pt1 | contig 11170 bp, 10 predicted proteins | sample PeaSoiSIISIP2007_FD_14319 | JGI IMG/M metagenome (IMG submission 14319) | reverse complement strand
TAGCCTCGTCGGCGCCCGTCCAGAGAGCGGGGTCGCGTTGCCACAAACGCTGCATTTTGCCACCCGATTGCCAGTCGGCCGTCGTCGCCTTCACGGCAGCAGCCAGCGGTTCGGGCAGGGAACTCTTCAGAGTACTAACGACTGTGGGTGCGTTCACGGCTTATCCTTATCCTTTTTTCTGTGTGCTCTTGGCGACGGCGGCCAGCAGGGTGTCGAAGGCGTCGGCGAAGAGCTTGACGCCGTCGGCGGTCAATTTGTCGGTGACTTGCTTGATGGAGATGCCGGCGCGCGCCAGATCATCCATTACTTTCTGTGCGCCCGCGACGTCTTCAGTGAGGCTGTTGCGCAGCTGTCCGTGATCGCGGAAAGCATCGATGGTAGCCGGCGGCATAGTGTTCACGGTGTCGGGGCCGATCAGTTCTTCCACATAGATGACGTCGCGATAGTGCGGGTTCTTGGTGCTGGTGCTGGCCCAGAGCACGCGCTGGGTCTGAGCGCCTTTGGCGGCAAGAGCCTGCCAGCGTGGTCCGCTGAAGATGCGTTGGTAGCGCTGATAGGTGAGCTTGCCATTGGCGATCGCGACTTTGCCGAGCAGGCTTTTCAGAAAAGCCTCTTCGCTGGCATTCGACACGCTCTTGAGCTTTTCCGTCAGCATGGAGTCGACCAGCGTATCGATGCGGCTGATGAAAAAGCTGGCGACGCTGGCGATTTTCTTGAGGCTGCCGCCGCGCGCGGCGAGATCTTCGAGCCCGGCAAGGTACGCGTCGGCAACCTCTTCGTAGACTTCCTGCGCGAACAGCAGCGTGATGTTGATGTTGAGGCCTTCGCCGATCAGTTGCCGGATGGCAGGAAGGCCCTCGGCGGTCCCCGGCACCTTGATCATGACGTTGGGACGATTGGCGGTCTTCCACAGGCGGCGGGCTTCGTCGATAGTCTCCTTAGTTTTGCGCGCGAGATAGGGAGAGACTTCCAGGCTTACGTAGCCATCGCGGAACTGCGATTGTTCGTAGACGGGGCGCAAAGCGTCGGCAGCGTCCTGAATGTCGCGAATCGCGATCTGCTCAAAGCGGGCGGTGGTGTCCAGGTCGGGGCGCGAGGCCAGCGATTTCAGGATGTCATCGTAAAGGGAACTTTCCGCGATCGCCTTTTCGAAGATGGACGGGTTCGACGTCATGCCGCGCAAGCCGTCGTCATCAATCATGTTTCAGCTTGCCGGTGGTGAACAGGTCGCGGCGAATGTAGTCGAGCCACATGGACTGGCCATAGTTCAGCAATTCTCGCAGCGGATTTTTTGTTGCTTTCGAAGTTTCCAGAACCCCAGCAGGTTGCATGATGACCTCCTTATGATTTCCCCATAGCGGCGCGCGCTTCTGCGACCACATGCTCGACCGTAAAGCCAAAAAACTTCAGCAAATCTTTCAAGGGCGCGGAAGCGCCGAAGCGGTGCATTCCGATCTTTCTTCCCTTCGGACCGACGTAACGATCCCAGCCGAAAGTCGCCGCCATTTCCACAGAGACGCGAGCGGTGACTCCGGAGGGCAGAACGCTCTCTTTATAAGATGCATCCTGCTGCTCAAAAATCTCCCACGACGGCATGCTGACTACGCGAGCGTTGACTCCATCAGCCTTGAGCTTTTCGCAGGCATCGACGCAGAGCGAGAGCTCGCTGCCGGTTGCGATCAGAATCACATCGGGCTTGCCGCCGGGCGCGTCCGCAAGCACATAGGCGCCTTTCGCCACACCCGAAGGAGCGGAATACCTGGCGCGATCCAGAGTCGGGAGATTTTGCCGGGTCAAAACCAGCGCCGCAGGCGAATGCTTCAGTTCAATAGCGATCTTCCAGGCTTCCACGGCTTCGTTGGCATCTCCCGGACGCAGAACGATCAGGTTCGGCATAGCGCGCAGCGAGGCCAACTGCTCGATTGGCTGGTGGGTTGGTCCGTCTTCGCCGACTCCGATCGAATCATGCGTGAACACGAAGATGGAAGGAATCTCCATCAACGCTGCGAGGCGGATGCTGGCGCGCATGTAGTCGCTGAAGTTGAAAAACGTCGCGCCGAAGGCTCGGATGCCGGATACGACCATGCCGTTCACGCTGGCGCCCATCCCGTGCTCGCGCACGCCAAAATGCAGATTGCGGCCAGCGTAGCAGCCGGCCTCGAAGTCACCCGCGCCCTCAAACTTCAGCGTGGTTTTGTTGGAAGTAGCCAGGTCGGCTGATCCGCCCATCAACCACGGAATATTCTGGGCCAGAGCGTTCAGCACCTTTCCGGCACTTTCGCGGGTCGCCATTCCCTTGGCATCGGCGGGAAACGCGGGCAGATTCTTGTCCCAGCCGGCAGGCAGTTCGTGATGCTGGATGCAGTGCAGGCGCTCAGCCAGATCGGGAAACTTCCGCGAGTACTCAGCAAACAGTTCCGACCACTGCGCGTGCAGATCGCGCCCGCGCTTGCCGATGCCGTCGCGAAAGTTTTCACGCACCCCATCGGGCACCAGGAACTTCGCGTCTTCCGGCCAGCCATAGAACTTCTTGGTCAGCCGGACTTCCTCTTCACCGAGAGGCTCGCCATGAGCGGCGCTGGTGTCGTGCTTGTGCGGCGACCCGTAGCCGATATGACTGTCGATGATGATCAAGGTCGGGCGGTCGGTGGTTTTCTGGAAGACCTCGAAGGCGCGCGCCAGCATCACCAGATCGTTGGCGTCGACCACGCGCGTGACATTCCAGCCGTATCCTACGAAGCGCGTGGCAACATCCTCGCTGAACGACCAACATGCAGGTCCGTCGAGCGTAATGTGATTGTTGTCGTACATCCAGCAGAGGTTGGACAGATGGAGGTGTGCGGCGAGCGACGCGGCCTCGCCGCCAATTCCTTCCATCAGATCGCCGTCGCTGCACATGGCGTAGACGTTGAAGTCGAAAATTTCGAAGCCGGGGCGGTTGAAGTTCGCTGCGTACCACTTGCCCGCGATGGCCATGCCGACGCTGTTGCCCACGCCCTGGCCCAGAGGGCCGGTGGTGGTCTCGACTCCCGACGTAAGGTGCGATTCGGGATGCCCGGGTGTGCGGCTCCCCAGCTGCCGGAAGCGTTTGATCTCTTCCATGGGGACGGCAAGTTCTTTCGTAGGTTGGCCCTGAGCATCGGCCTGGCGCACTTCCGCGAGGTGCAAGATGGCGTACAGAAGCATAGAAGCGTGGCCGTTCGAGAGCACAAAGCGGTCGCGATTGAACCAGGTAGGATCCGCGGGATCGTAGCGCAGGAATTCCTGCCACAGGCAGTACGCCACCGGCGCCAATCCCATGGGAGCGCCGGGATGGCCGGAGTTGGCCTGCTGTACCGCGTCGATGGCCAGAGTTCGAATCGTGTTGATGCACAGCGTGTCGAGTTGCTTCCCGGTGACCAAGACCTGTTCACTGGCTACCATGCGACCTTTGCTCCTTCAGCCGGGGAGTGGGAACGGCGACACGACCAGCTGGGCACAACCTAATTAGAGTTTCGGGGTAGAGAAAGGGTTCAATACGCCAAGAAAGTGTATCAAGTTCCGCGAAGAAGTGGATTGGCCTGAGCTGTGAAAAAAACGAAATAATGGTGGCGTGGGACTAAGTAAAAACCCGGAGGCGTTTACCTAACGGGAGGCGTCTACTTAAGCAGTTGAAAGTAGCCGTTTTCGCCCTGAGATGCCTTTATCGTGTCTTGCACGAACTTGAGGAACTGACGCAGGCTGTCGCGCTCACCAGGATTCAGCGCGTCGAAGCGCACCCGCACGCCGCGGGCCGGACCGCTGCGCATGACGACTCCGCTCAGCGCAAACCCCTTGATCCAGATTTTTCCGTTGGGCACCCAGAGTCCAATGTCGACCTTCACGCCCGGAGGGACAGGGGCTGCGGTTTCGACCAGGCAGCCGCCCACGCTGGTGTTGGAAAGGTTGCCCCAAATCGGGCTGGCGGTTCCATCGACGCGAAGTTCCACGGCAACAAAGCACTTGATCCGCGGATGGCGGCGGCGGTCCGTGCCCCAATTGGGACCAAAAAGATCGGGTTCAAAAGGAGGCGCTGGGGAGGCAGGAGTCGGAACGGGTTGAGGCGCAGGTGCCGCCGCTGGAGTGGACTTTCCTGTCGCGGAAGCTGCGGCCTTGATTTCGCGCATGGCGGTCAATAGCGCGGCTTCACGCTTCTCTGGCGGGGCTTCGCGGTAAGCCTGAAGCAGCTTGCCAACGTGCCGAACCAGGTCGGGATCCGACAGTATCTGAGTCCAGTCAGTGCCTGTTGCAGTGCTCATCGAATACACTTTCCCCGGCCCTTGGGAAAGAGCCTCGTCCAAGCTTGGACCGGATGGTCATCAGCCTTCAAGATGACCAAAGTCATCGCCGCTGGTTGGCGAGCGTTGCACACGGGCTCCTCAGTCCGAGTCCGCTCGCTCTAAGCCGGAGAGATAGGCCGCGAGGGCCGCAATCTGCTGCTGCGAAAGAGAAAGAAATTCGAAACCATAGTGATATCCACGACGGTGGCGGAGCACGGCCTGCACCTCCCACGGGTGATCCCCGAGCGAAAAGGCGAGCGATGCTACTTCGCCCAGGTTGAGTTCCGAAGCGACCAGAACGCCAATTCCAGCCGCTGACAAGTCTCTGCAGTGGGCGTCGAGACGGTGGTGCTCTTCTCCGGAGAAAAGGGTTACGGCAACTGGAAACTCAGCGCGATAGCGGGGATGCCGACGCCGGCGGCGGGCGGTACGGGCGAAAGCTTTTCCTGGCTGGGGTGACATCGTTCTGAATTCCTGAGGCTCGTTCGAACTTGCAGCGAGATCTAGCGAGATCTGGAGAGGAAGCCTATTGATCGTCGAAATTGACTTGCACCACCTCGATGGTATCGTTTTGCGCGGACTCAAACTTCCACCGGCTGACCGCTTCGACCGCGGCCTGCACCAGGACCGGACTTCCACCAATAACTCGGGTAGACTTGACGATGCCGTTGGCTCGCACGGTAGCCTCGATTTTAACCGTGCCCTGGATGTGCATCTTTTTTGCGATTTCAGGATAGCTCGGAGCAGTGCGGAACAGGACCTTGCGTCCCTTTGTGGGCGCCGGCGCGCTTTGGGCTGCCAGCAGACTGGCAAGCATGATCGCCGCGAGGGCAGGTGCAAGACATCTCCGCATGGCAGAGGTTCCCTAAGTCACTACCTTATCGGCTGTGGCAACGGGGCGCAAAGCACTGAAGTCACTACACCTTGGGCGGGGCGGCGAGGTTCTTTGCGGAATTTCCGGGAGCGGGAACGTGGTTTTGCAACGCTCCCTGCCCTAAGCGAATCAAATGCTGGCAGTTATGCTATGAAGAAGGCGCGTTCCGGGCATTGAGTTGACAGCGCCGAGATGTCCCTGACTGACATGAATGGCACCTTCAACCGCTCTTGCACGGCCTTAGCCTTCCTGCTGCTTGCGATCCTGGCTCCTGCGGTCTTGCCAGCGCAGACAGCCGGAGGAGGAAGCGCGTCGGCGGGAGCGCCCCTTCCCGGTCCGCAAAACCCGTTTTTGGGAAGCGCCCCGGAAGGGCAGGCGAGCGGCGAGATTCTGCAAATCGATTTTCTCGACGCCATCGATCGCGGTCTGCGCAACAATCTCGGCCTTTTGCTGGCGGGCGACCAAACCGAAACGGCGCGGGGCGAGAGATGGAAGCAGCTGGCCGAGTTGCTTCCCGATGTATCAGCTCATGTGCAGGAAAACGTACAAACGGAGAGTCTCGCGGCCCTCGGCTTTGGCAAGCTTCATTTTCCCGGCACGAGCGGCTTTCCGGCGGTGATCCCGGCTTTCAATTATTTCGATGCGCGCGCCTCAGTCGGCCAATCGTTGTTCAATTTCAAGAATTTCGAAAAGGAACGGGCGGCGGCGGAGAGCCTGACCGCTGCCCATTACAGCTACAAAGATGCGCGAGAGATGGTCGTTCTCGCCGTCGGCAATTCGTATCTGGAGGAGATTGCCGGGGCGGCGCGCGTCGAGACGGCGGAAGCCCAGGTCAAGAATGCGCAAGCGCTTTACGACAAAGCCTTCGACCAGCAAAAAGCCGGGTTGATCCCGGCCATCGACACGCTGCGCGCACAAGTGGAATTGCAAACGCGCCAGCAACAACTGATCGTTGCGCGGAACGATCTCGCCAAGCAAAACCTGAATGTGGCGCGGATCATCGGGCTGCCGCTGGGACAGCAATTTGTGCTCACCGAAAAGGCGCCCTACCAGGAATTGGCGCCTCAGCCTGTCGACCTGTACCTGCAACGCGCGTATACCGGGCGCTCGGACTACCAGGCGGCGCTGGCGCAGGTGCGGGCTGCCGAGTTGTCCCGGCGAGCCGCGGAGGCCGGCCGCTATCCTTCGCTGGACTTGAATGCGAACTTCGGCGACATCGGCGTGACGCCTGCCCATTCCAATGGGACCTGGCAGGTCAATGGCGGATTGAATATCCCCATTTTTGCCGGCAATCGTGTGCATGCGGACGTGCTCGAAGCGGATGCGCAACTGAAGCAGGCTCGATCGCAACTTGGGGATCTGCGAGGCCGCATCGACTATGAAGTCCGCACGGCGCTGCTCGATCTGGCCGCAGCCGCCGAGCAAGTGCAGGTGGCGCGCAGTTCCGTCGATCTCGCCGAACAGGCGCTGGCTCAATCGCAGGATCGCTTCGGCGCCGGAGTGGCTGACAATCTGGAAGTCGTGCAGGCGCAGGAAGCTCTGGCCGGCGCGCACGAGAACTACATTCAGAGCCTGTACGCCCACAATCTGTCGAAGGTGGAGTTGGCCTACGCCATCGGCGACGCAGAGAAGGGCGTCAAACAATATTTGAAAGGCAGTCCATAGCGTATGCCACAACCCGCGCAAATGCCTCCCACTGAAGCCGGCCGGCCGGAAGAAGTCTCCAAGCCCCTGCCGGCCACCGAGAAGGATTTTCGGAGCCTGCCCTCGCGCACGCGGAGTTCGCGTTTTCGCGTCGCACTGGTGGTTGCGGTGCTCGTGCTCCTGGTTGCGGGAATCTTTGTCTACCGCTATGTGACCAGCTACGAATCAACCGATGATGCGCAAGTAGATGGGCACATCAACTCGATCAGCGCCCGCATTACCGGCCACGTGGTGAGGCTCAACGTGCAAGACAATCAGTACGTCCCGGCAGGGACGGTGCTGGTGGAGATCGATCCGGGCGACTATCAAGTCGCTTATGATCGAGCCAAAGCGGACTTTGAGGATGCACAGGCGGCGGCGCTGGCTGCCGGGGTCAACGTTCCCATTATTTCCGTGAACACCAGCAGCCAGGTCTCGGCCAGCGCGGCTGATGTGAAGAGCGCGCGGGCGGGGATTCAGGTGGCGCAGCAACAGTTCGAGGCCGCCAAGGCGCAGCTGCAAGAAGCCGAAGCCAACAATGTGAAAGCGCAGAATGACCTGGTGCGCTACCAGCAACTGGTCGAAAAGCAGGAGATTTCGCAGCAGCAGTACGATGCGGCCACCGCGGCAGCAAAGGCCAGCGCGGCCACTGTGGAAGCTGCCCGCGCCAGCGCTGACGCCGCCCAGCAGCAGGTGACGCAGGCCCAGGGCAAGCTGGTGCAGGCCGAGGCCAATTGGGCCAACGCCAATACCGCGCCCAGGCAGATGCAGGTGACACGCGCCCGGGCAGCGTCGGCTCTGGCCGAAGCACAGCGCAAGAAAGCCGATCTCGATCAGGCTGCGTTGAACCTGCAGTACACAAAAATCATCGCGCCGGTGAACGGCATCGTGAGCGATCGTACGGTGGAAGTCGGGCAGAACGTTTCGCCGGGCCAGGAGCTGCTGAAGGTCATCAATCTCGATGACGTTTGGATCACCGCCAACTACAAGGAAACGCAGCTGCGTCAAATGCAGAAGGGGCAGCGCGTTGACATCGAAGTCGACGCCAACGGTAAGACCTATCACGGTAAAGTGGACAGCTTTGCCGGGGCCAGCGGCGCGCGCTTCAGTTTGCTGCCTCCGGAAAATGCCACAGGAAACTATGTGAAGGTGGTGCAGCGCATTCCAATCAAGATCGTGCTCGATGCGGGGTCAAACAGCCAACACGAGTTGCGTCCGGGTATGTCCGTAACGCCGAAGGTCTGGATTAATGAATGAGTACCGCTGCAGCAACCATGGACCAGGACGATGTCTGGCGTCCAGCGGTTAATCCTTGGATCATCGCTCTGGCGGTCACGCTGGCCACGTTCATGGAAGTGCTCGACACTTCCATCGCCAACGTGGCGCTGCCGCACATTGCCGGCAGTCTCTCAGCCGGACAGGATGAGAGCACCTGGGTTCTGACTTCTTACCTCGTTTCCAACGCGATTGTCCTTCCTCTGAGCGGCTGGCTGTCGTCGATCATCGGGCGGAAGAATTTCTACATGGGCTGTGTCGCCCTGTTCACCGTGAGTTCGTTCCTGTGCGGGCTCGCGCCGAATCTGGCCACGCTGATCGTCTGCCGGGTGTTGCAGGGCGCGGGGGGCGGAGGCCTACAACCCAGCGAACAAGCGATCCTGGCGGACACGTTTCCGCCGGCCAAGCGCGGAATGGCTTTCGCGGTTTACGGCATGGCCGTGGTGACTGCGCCCGCGATCGGTCCGACTCTGGGCGGATGGATTACCGACAACTTCACCTGGCGCTGGATTTTCTTCATCAACATTCCCGTCGGGATTCTCTCGATCCTGCTCACCTCGAGATTGATTCAGGACCCACCGTACTTCAAGCGCCGCAAATGGAGCGAAACCACCATCGACTACGTCGGCCTGGGTTTCGTCGCGCTGGGTCTGGGAACGCTGCAAATCGTTCTGGATAAGGGGCAACGCGACGACTGGTTTGAGTCCCATTTCATTGTCACGCTCTCGTTGATCGCAGCCGCCGCGTTAGTGTTCGTGATTTTCTGGGAATGGCGGCACAAGGACCCCATTATCGATCTGCATTTGTTCCGCGACCGTACTTTCGGGGTTTCGAACCTGCTGATGTTTATGTTGGGATTTGCCCTGCTGGGCAGCACTCTGCTGCTGCCGCTATTTTCGCAAACCCTGCTGGGCTACACCGCCCAGCAGGCGGGCCTGGCGCTGATGCCGGGCGGTTTCACGATTATCCTGTTGCTGCCCCTGGTGGGATTTCTGCTCTCGCGGTATACCCCGCGTTGGCTGCTGTTGTTTGGTCTGGTCGTGCTGTCGTTCTCGCTATTTCACATGACTGGCTTCGATTTGGACATCGATTTTCGGACGGTTGCTGCAGCCCGTGTGGTACAGGCCGTAGGCATGGCTTTCCTGTTTGTTCCGATCAATACCGCCGCCTACGCATTTCTGCCGCGCGACAAGAACAATGCGGCTTCGGGCTTGATGAACCTGGCGCGGAACATCGGTGGGAGTGTGGGAATTTCGGTCGTCACGACCATGCTCGATCGGCGTACTCAATTCCACTTGAACCAGCTGGCGAACAACCTCAGCGGCGCCAGCCTTGCAGTGCAAGCCAGACTGCAGGGCTTGGTGCAGGCCATGCGCGCGCACGGAGCAAGCGCCGCATTCGCCAAACAGCAGGCGTACGCTCTTATCCAGGGCACCGCTATCCGCCAGGCCACGATGCTCGCCTACATCGATTGTTTCTGGCTCCTCGGAGTGGCGATTCTGCTGATGGTGCCCATGGTGTTCCTGATCAAAAAGACCAAGCCCGGCGGAGGAATGGCAGTACACTAGCCCTCGCGTTACACTAGAGTTAACGTATGTTTCGCCTGGTTACCATCGAGCGGGAGTACGGATGTGGCGGCGGAGGGATTGCCGCCCAGCTTGCTCAGCATCTGGGTTGGAAGCTGTGGGATCGCCAGCTCACCGACGAGATAGCCCGATTGGCCAAGGTCGATCCCTCGGCGGTCCGGCGCTGCGACGAGCGTATGGACAGCCGTTTACACCGGCTCGCGAAGGCCTTCTGGCGCGGAAGTTCCGAGCGCAGCGCGGCGTTAGGCAGCCAGATCTTCGATACCGACCGCATGATGTCGATGATGCAAGACATCATGAACACGATTGGCCGGGAAGGAAACGCCGTGGTTGTGGGCCGCGGGGCGCCGTTCTTCTTGCGGCAGCACCCCGACGCGTTTCACGTTTTTCTGTTTGCTCCGCGTGCCGAGAAGATCCGCCGCACGGTCGCGGATGGGCACACCGAGAATGAAGCGGAAGAACTGGTCGATTCGGTCGATCGCGAACGCATGGCATATGTAAAACATTATTTCGATGCCGACTGGCCCACGCGCTCCCTCTACCATGTGATGTTGAACACAGCGGTGGGCGATGAGCCGGTGATCCAGACCATCCTGAACACCATGCGGGCGGTTGAGGGAGCACCTAAAGCGACCGACTACGAACGCCCCATCGTTCCCGCGTCAACGCGCTGATTCGCCGCGTCCCGGTCTTCCGTTAACAGCCTGCGCAGGCGCGGGACGCTGCGGTGCTGGACAGCAATCTTCCGCGCATACGTCCTGCCGCGGGCCGAGCGATCCCAAAGCCCGGCGCTCCGACCCTGGGTTAAGGCGCTCTTCAATCAGTTCCCGAATCATGGCGATGAACCTGGGATGTACGCCGACCGTCTTGGCCCGCACCATCGGTAAGGGCAGGGAATCACAGAGTTGCCGGGCCTCAACGTCCAGGTCATAAAGCACTTCCATGTGGTCGGAGAGGAAGCTGATGGGCGCGAGCACGACTGCGCTCGCGAGATCCCTCGCCTTCACTTCGCGCAGGTAGTCAAGAATGTCGGGCTCCAGCCATGGCTGGCCTGGAGCACCGCTGCGACTCTGATAGACCAGAAAATCGTGCTGGACACCCAGGCGAGCAGAAACCAGGGCCCGGACTTCCTCGAGCTGCCGAATGTAGTCGCAGGTGTTTGCCATTGAAACCGGGATGCTGTGCGCGGTGTAGACGATTTGTTCATGGTGCCGAGCAGTCGTGGGAACTTGCGCGAGAGCGTCGCGCAGCTGTTCCCCCGTAGCCTCGATGAAGTCCGGATGGTTAAAGAACGAGCGCAGCTTGTCAATTTCCGGCGCGCCGGCGCCGACTTCGTTTTGCGCGCGCGCAATATCCTCGCGGTACTGGCGGCATCCCGAATAAGAGCTGTACGCCGAAGTCACGAAGGCTAGCGCCCGACGGATGCCGTCCTTTTTCATCTGGCGGATAGTAGC
>JGI12269J14319_10005512_pt1 | contig 11178 bp, 8 predicted proteins | sample PeaSoiSIISIP2007_FD_14319 | JGI IMG/M metagenome (IMG submission 14319) | reverse complement strand
CCTCCATGGCGGCCTTCTTGGGCGGAGCGAGCGAGTTCGTGCATTACGCCGCCTCCAAGGGTGCCATCGAGACGCTCACCATCGGCTTGAGCCGCGAGGTGGCGCGCGAGGGCATCAGGGTGAACGCGGTCGCCCCCGGCCTCATCGACACCGAGATCCATGCCTCGGCGGGGATGCCCGACCGTGTCGAGAAATTGGGGCCCATGGTCCCGATGGGCCGCGGCGGCACGGCAGACGAGGTCGCCGAGGCGATCCTCTGGCTCCTCTCCGACGCCGCCTCCTACGTGACCGGCACCTCCCTCCGCGTCTCGGGCGGGCGCTGAGGCGGGGACCCCGCGATGCCGCTCGCCCGTTGATGACCCGCACCGCAAGTCTACGGGGACTGCTCAGTGCCTATCGCGCTTTGCGCGAGGCCGGCCAACTCAACCCCGATCCCGCCCAGCTCCTTGCCGCCGAGAAGCTGCAGGCGCTCGCGAATGCGCTGCAGCGCTATCGCCCGGCAGGGGACGGCAACGGCTGGAAGGCACGGCTCGGACGCTTGAGCCGCAACGATGCAACGCCGCAGGGCCTCTACCTTTGCGGCGACGCCGGGCGGGGAAAATCCATGCTGATGGATCTTTTCTTCGCGCACGCGGCGACCCCCCGCAAGCGGCGCGTCCACTTCCACGCCTTCATGCTCGAGGTGCATGAGCGCATCCACCGTTTCCGCCAGACGAGCAAGGGCGCGACCATCGCCCCTCTGGCGCAGGCGCTCGCAGAGGAGGCTTGGCTCCTCTGCTTCGACGAGTTCCACGTCACCGACATCGCGGACGCCATGATTCTCGGGCGCCTTTTCGAGGCGCTCTTCGCAGCCGGCGTCGTCATCGTCGCCACCTCCAACTTCGCTCCCGACGAGCTTTACAAGAGAGGCCTCAAGCGCGAGCTTTTCCTGCCTTTCATAGCACTCATCAAGGAGAAGCTCGACGTGCTCCATCTCGCAGGCGGGGTCGATTGGCGCCGCCAGCGCCTGCGCGGCATGCGCACCTACCTGACCCCGCTCGGAGCGGCGGCGAGCGACGCGTTGAGCCGATCCTTCAAGGTCCTCAGCGACGGCGCCGAGGCGGGACCGGAATCCCTCATCGTGCAGGGCCGCACCCTCACGCTTGCGCGCGCGGCGAACGGCGTGCTCCACGCGAGCTTCGCCGAGCTTTGCGAGGCGCCGCTCGGGCCCGCCGATTACCTGGCGTTAGCACAGCATTATCGCGCCGTCGTGCTCGACGGCATTCCGCGTCTTGGCCCCGTGCGGCGTAACGAGGCGCGCCGGCTCGTCACCCTCATCGACGAGCTCTACGAGCACAGGGTACATCTCGTCTGCGCGGCCGACGCGGAGCCCGATCGCATCTGTCCCACGGGCGACGTAGCCGAGCTCTTTCGCCGCGCCGCCTCGCGGCTCATCGAAATGCAGACCGCTGAGTACATCGACCTCGAGCATTTGACCTGAGGTATCTCATGCAGGCCTATCACCTTCTCGAGCCCTATGGTTTCGCCGCCTTGCGGCCGGTCGAGCTCGCGCTTCCCCAACCGGGGCCGGGCGAGGTGCTGGTGCGCGTGCGCGCGGTCTCGCTCAATTACCGCGACCTCCTCATCGTCAAGGGCGAGTACAGCCGGCGCCTCAAGTTGCCGCTCGTTCCGGGCTCGGACGGTGCCGGCGAGGTGGCGGCGATCGGCCCCGGGGTGAGCCGCTTCGCCCCCGGCGACCGCGTGGTCGCCGCCTTCTTCCAGCGTTGGCTTGCGGGACCGATCGGGCCGGAGGCGCGGGCGTCGGCACTGGGTGCGGGCTATCGCGGCATGCTCGCCGAATATGTGGTACTCGGCGAGGCGGGACTCTTGCCCGTGCCGGCCCACCTCTCCTTCGCGGAGGCCGCCTGCCTGCCCTGCGCCGGCGTCACCGCCTGGCACGCCCTTGAGGCGGACGAGCCGGCAGGCCTCGGCGCGACCGTGGTCACGCAAGGCACGGGCGGGGTCTCGATCTTCGCGCTGCAGTTCGCCAAGCTGAGGGGCTGCCGCGTGATCGCGACCTCGAGCCGCGACGAGCGCTGCCAGCGCCTCGAGGGCCTCGGCGCCGATGCGACGATCAACTACCGCACGAGCCCCGCGTGGGACGAGCGCGTGCTCGAGCTCACCCAGGGCCTGGGTGCGGACCGCATCGTCGAGGTCGGCGGTGCGGGCACCCTGCAGCGCTCGCTCCGCGCCCTCCGGCCGGGCGGCCTCATTGCCGTCATCGGCGTGCTTTCGGGCAAGGGCGCCTCCTTCGATCCCATGCCCATCATCATGAAGAGTGCCAGGCTTTACGGCATCAGCGTCGGCTCCAAGGAGATGTTCGAGGCGATGAACCGCACCATCGAAGCACACCGCCTCCATCCGGTGATCGACCGCAGCTTCCCCTTTGCCGAGCTCCACGCCGCCCTCCGCCACATGGAGGCGGGCGCGCATTTCGGGAAGATTTGCGTGGCGCTTTGAGGCGCCCTTCCCGGCGCTTGACCGAGAGGCAATCATTGCCTATTTCGATCAGCGAGGCGAAGCCGCCACGCCAGCGTTTTGCGGGCCGAATGGGTGCGTCTCAATCGGAGGGTTTGAGCGTGGCTACCGGTACGCCGAATATAAGCGCGGTTCGCGCCGACAAAGCTCGCCGCCTGGTCGTCACCTGGAAGGGCGGGGCTGAAAGCGTCGTCGATCTATCGAAGCACTTGGCGCACTACGCGATATTTGCCCCACTCCTCCGCGGCGACAAGCTATTCCACGCGGTCGAGGTTGGCGAGTGGGGCTGGTGCGCCCATTGGTCGCCCGATTTGGAGATCTCCTCGGACACGCTCAGGCGCCTGGCATTGGAACAGGGAAGCGCCTGGCTGCGCGCATGGCGCAAGGCACGCCGGCTGACCCAGAGCGAGGCGGCAAGGGCGTTGGGCGTGAGCCCGCGCATGTGGCGCTATTATGAGGCAGGCTCGCACCTCCTGCCTAAGACCGTGCGACTTGCCTCAATCGGTTTCGACGCCCAGGCGCGCGCCGCGTGAGGCACTACCCCGCGCCCGCTCTTGCAATCGTCGCTACCCGGCTGACAATATGACGGCTGGTGCCAGCGTTGGGGCGCGCGGTCATTTGCAGCTGCCGTGGCACGTAATGGATCACGTGTTCCAGAACCGCGCCCCCGCCCGCATGCTGCAGCGCGCGCCCGGCCTTGCTCTTGCCCCCGAATCGCGCTACCTAGACCGCCCCTAGTGCCGGCCCGGCAGGTAAGCACAGAGAGCGCCGCAGCGGCCGCGGCCGGGCCTTTCAGGAGAGAAATCCGATGGCAAGGAACAGGATCGCCCTCGTCGGCGCCGGCCAGATCGGCGGCACCTTGGCGCTGTTGGCCGGCTTGAAGGAGCTCGGCGACGTGGTGCTGGTGGACATCCCCCAGGTCGAGGGCATGCCCCAGGGCAAGGCCCTCGACATCGCCCAGGCCTCTCCCATCGAGGGCTTCGATGCGGTGTACGCCGGCTCGACCGACTATGGCGCGGTCGCGGGTGCCGACGTGGTGATCGTGACCGCGGGTGTCGCGCGCAAGCCCGGCATGAGCCGCGACGACCTCATCGGCATCAACGCCGGCGTCATGCAGACGGTCGGCGCCGCCATCAAGAAGCATGCGCCCGGGGCCTTCGTCATCGTCATCACCAATCCCCTCGACGCCATGGTGTGGGCGATGCGCGAGGTGACCGGCTTCCCCTCGAAGCGCGTCGTCGGCATGGCGGGCGTGCTCGACTCGGCGCGCTTGCGCACCTTCATCGCCCAGGAGCTCAAGGTCTCGGTCGAGGACGTGACCGCCTTCGTGCTCGGCGGGCACGGCGACACCATGGTGCCGCTCGTGCGCTACTCGACGGTCGCGGGCATTCCGCTGCCGGACCTCGTCAAGATGGGCTGGCTCAGCCAAGAGCGGCTCGACAAGATCGTGCAGCGCACGCGCGACGGCGGCGCCGAGATCATCGCTCTCTTGAAGACGGGCTCGGCCTTCTACGCGCCCGCTGCCTCCGCCATCTCCATGGCCGAGTCCTACCTCAAGGACAAGAAGCGCCTGCTGCCCTGCGCCGCCATGCTCGACGGCGAATATGGCGTCAAGGGACTCTATGTCGGCGTGCCGGTGGTGATCGGCTCGGGCGGGGTCGAGCGCATCGTCGAGATCGAGCTGAGCAAGACCGAGCGCGAGATGTTCGACAAGTCGGTCGCCGCGGTCAGGGGGCTGGTCGAGGCCACCAAGGGCCTCATGAGCAAGAGTGCCAAGGAGGCGGCCGCCAAGGCGTGAGCGCCTTGGTGCGCAAGGGCAAGCGCCGCAGCAAGCAAGAGCAAGAGAAGCAAGGCCGGGGGAAGCCGAGATGAACATCCACGAATACCAGGCCAAGGCGCTGCTTGCCAAATATGGCGTCGCGGTGCCCAAGGGCGGGGTCGCCTACACCGCCGCCGAGGCCGAGCAGGTGGCGAAGGAGCTCGGCGGGCCTGTCTGGGTGGTCAAGGCCCAGATCCATGCGGGCGGACGCGGCAAGGGCGGCGGCGTCAAGCTCGTCAAGTCGGTCGAGGAGGTGCGCGAGACCGCCAGGAAGATGATCGGCATGACGCTCGTCACCCATCAGACCGGACGAGAGGGCAAGGCGGTGAAGCGCGTCTATATCGAGGAGGGCTGCGACATCAAGCGCGAGCTCTATCTCGGCATGCTGATCGACCGTACCACCTCCCGGGTCACCCTCATGGCCTCGACCGAGGGCGGGGTGGAGATCGAGGAGGTGGCGGCGAGATCGCCCGAGAAGATCCTTCGCGTGGCGGTCGATCCGGTGGTGGGGCTGCAGCCCTTCTATGCGCGCAAGATCGCCTTCGGCCTCGGCCTCGTCGGCCAGGAGGTCGCGTCTGCGGTCAAGTTCCTCTCCGGCATGTACAACGCCTTCGTCGGCCTCGATGCCAGCCTCGTCGAGATCAATCCTCTGGTGATCACGGGGACAGGCGAGGTCGTGGCCCTCGATGCCAAGATGAACTTCGACGACAACGCGCTCTTCCGTCATCGCGACGTCGCCGATCTGCGCGACGAGGACGAGGAGGACCCGACCGAGCGCGAGGCCTCGCGCCACGACCTCAACTACGTCAAGCTCGACGGCAACATCGGCTGCATGGTGAACGGCGCCGGGCTCGCCATGGCGACGATGGACATCATCAAGCTCTACGGCGGCGAGCCGGCCAACTTCCTCGATGTCGGCGGGGGTGCTACCAAGGAGCGCGTCACCACCGCCTTCAAGCTGATCCTCTCCGACGCCCACGTCGAGGGCATCCTCGTCAATATCTTCGGCGGCATCATGCGCTGCGACGTGATCGCGGAGGGAGTCGTCGCGGCCGCGCGCGAGGTGAGCCTCCACGTGCCGCTCGTCGTCCGCCTCGAGGGCACCAACGTGGAGCTCGGCAAGAAGATCCTCGTTCAGTCGGGTCTCCCCATCGTCTCCGCCGACAACCTCGCCGACGCCGCCGAGAAGGTGGTGAAGGCCGTCAAGGAGGCGTGAGCATGGCCGTGCTCGTCGACAAGAACACCAAGGTGATCTGCCAGGGCTTCACCGGAGCCCAGGGCACCTTCCATTCCGAGCAGGCGATCGCCTACGGAACGCAGATGGTTGGCGGGATCACGCCCGGCAAAGGCGGGACGCGGCATCTCGACCTCCCGGTCTTCGACACCGTCGCCGACGCGGTCGCCAAGACCGCTGCCAACGCCTCCGTCATCTTCGTGCCGCCGCCCTTTGCCGCGGACGCCATCCTCGAGGCGGTGGATGCCGGGCTGCCGCTCGTCGTCTGCATCACGGAGGGCATCCCGGTCGCCGACATGGTGCGCGTGAAGCGCGCGNNCNNNGGCACGAAATCGCGCCTCATCGGCCCCAACTGCCCCGGCATCATCACGCCCGACGAATGCAAGATCGGCATNATGCCGGGCCACATCCACAAGCGCGGCAAGATCGGCATCGTCTCGCGCTCGGGCACGCTCACCTACGAGGCGGTGGCGCAGACGACCGCCGCCGGCCTCGGCCAGTCGACCTGCATCGGCATCGGCGGCGATCCGGTCAACGGCACCAACTTCGTCGACTGTCTCGAGCTCTTCCTCGCCGATCGTGAGACCCAAGGCATCGTCATGATCGGCGAGATCGGCGGCTCGGCCGAGGAGGAGGCGGCGGCCTTCTTGAAGCGTAGCAGGACGAAGAAGCCGGTCGTCGGCTTCATCGCCGGCGTCACGGCCCCGCCTGGGCGGCGCATGGGCCATGCCGGCGCCATCATCTCGGGCGGCAAAGGCAAGGCCGGCGACAAGATCGAGGCGATGCGGAGTGCTGGCATCACCGTCGCGGATTCGCCAGCGGCACTCGGCAGCACCATGCGCAAAGCCTTGTCGGCGTAATATATATATCATGCGGAGGGGCGGGCGGCATCCGGGGCCGGCTCTGCCTCCGCCGCGAGGGCATCGCCCCCGCGACCCGAGCCTCTCCTCCTCATGGGGACGAGCTGAAAGCAGAGCATCATGAGCAAGCGCCTCGAAGACGAACGACGCTCCTTTCTCTTCGGCTCGAACGCGGACTTCATCGCCGAGCTCCAGGGGCGTTTCCTCGCGGATCCGGCGAGCGTGGACCCAAGCTGGCAGCGCTTCTTCGGCGATCTCCACGACGACGCGTCGAGCGTACTCGGCGAGGTGAGAGGGGCGAGCTGGGCGCCGCGTCCGAGCCTCATCGCAGGTGCTGCGGCTCGCGCGCCGGCAACCGCTGTCGGGCCCGCGGCCGGGAATGGCGAGGGTGCCGCCCCGCGCGAGCTCGGCGCCGACCACGTCCGGCAGGCCCAGCTCGACTCGATCCGCGCCATCATGATGATCCGCGCCTATCGCGTGCGCGGCCACCTGATCGCCAAGCTCGACCCCTTGGGCCTCGAGAAGCGCGAGTATCATCCGGAGCTCGACTACAAGAGCTACGGCTTCACCGACGACGACCTCGATCGTCCGATCTTCATCGACAACGTGCTCGGGCTCGAGAGCGCGCCCTTGCGCGAGATCGTGAAGCGCGTGCGCGAGACCTATTGCGGCGCGGTCGGCGTCGAGTACATGCATATGCAGGATCCCGCTCAAAAGCTCTGGATCCAGGAGCGCATCGAGGGCCATAACCGCACCGAGTTCACCAGCAAGGGCAAGCAGGCGATCCTCGAGCGTCTCACGGTCGCCGAGACCTTCGAGCGCTTTCTCGACAAGAAGTTCACCGGCACCAAGCGCTTCGGCCTCGACGGCGCCGAGACGCTCATTCCCGCACTCGAGCAGATCATCAAGGTGGGCGGCAAGCTCGGCGTCGAGGAGATCGTGATCGGCATGCCGCACCGCGGCCGGCTCAACGTGCTCGCCAACGTGATGAGCAAGCCCTTTACCGCGATCTTCGCCGAGTTCGAGGGCAACGCGCCCACACCCGAGGACGTGCAGGGCTCGGGCGACGTGAAGTACCATCTCGGCACCTCCTCCGATCGCGAGTTCGACGGCAAGAACGTCCACCTCTCGCTTCTCGCCAACCCCTCGCACCTCGAGGCGGTCGATCCCGTGGTGCTCGGCAAGGCGCGCGCCAAGCAGCGCCTGCGCGGCGACGTCGATCGCTCCAAGGTGATGGGGCTCATAATGCACGGCGATGCCGCGTTTGCGGGGCAGGGGATCGTGGCGGAGACCTTCGAGCTCTCCGAGCTCTACGACTACCGGATCGGCGGCACCATCCACTTCGTCGTCAACAACCAGATCGGCTTCACCACCAACCCCTCGAGCGCGCGCACGGGCGCTTATTGCTCCGACATGGCGAAGGTGGTGCAGGCGCCCATCTTCCACGTGAACGGCGACGACCCCGAGGCCGTCGTCCACGTCGCCCGCATCGCCACCGAGTTCCGCCAGCGCTTCAAGCGCGACGTGGTGGTGGACATGTTCTGCTACCGCCGGCACGGCCACAACGAGATCGACGAGCCGGCCTTCACCCAGCCGCGCATGTACCGCAAGATCGCGCAGCAGCCGACGACGCGGCAGCTCTATGCCGAGAAGCTGGTCCAGGAGGGCGAGGTCGCCGCCGACGCGGCCCAGAAGATGGTGAGCGAGTTCAGCGCGCGGCTCGAGCGCGACTTCGAGGCGGCCAAGGGCTACCGCGTCAACAAGGCCGATTGGCTCGAGGGCGCTTGGACCGGCTTCGAGGTGGCGCGCGGCGAGGCGCGCCGGGGCGAGACCGCCGTCGAGCTCGAGCGCCTGCGCGAGATCGGCCTCAAGCTGTGCTCGTATCCCGCGGGCTTCAACGTCAACCGCAAGCTCGCGCGCTTGCTCGAGCAGAAGCGCAAGCTGATCGAGAGCGGCGAGGGCATCGACTGGGCCACCGCCGAGGCGCTCGCCTTCGGCTCGCTCGTCGTCGAAGGCACGACGGTGCGGCTCGCGGGCCAGGATTCGGGGCGCGGCACCTTCTCCCAACGCCATGCGGTGCTGGTCGATCAGGAGAGCGAGGAGAAATACGTGCCGCTCGCCAATCTTTCGTCGGACCAGGCCCGCTTCAGGGTGATCGACAGCCCGCTCGCCGAGGCCTCGGCACTCGGCTTCGAGTACGGCTACTCGGTCGCCGACCCGCGCACGCTCGTGCTGTGGGAGGCGCAGTTCGGCGACTTCGCCGACGGCGCCCAATCGATCATCGACGAGTTCATCGCTGCCGGCGAGAGCAAGTGGCTGCGCATGTCGGGCCTCGTCATGCTGCTCCCTCACGGCTACGAGGGCCAGGGCCCCGACCACAGCTCGGCCCGCCTCGAGCGCTATCTCCAGCTTTGCGCCGAGGACAATCTGCAGGTGGTGAACTGCACCACGCCCGCGCAATATTTCCACGTGTTGCGGCGCCAGATGCGGCGGAACTTCCGCAAGCCGCTCATCGTGATGACGCCCAAGTCGCTGCTCCGCCACAAGCTCGCAGTCTCCAAGCTCGCGGACATGGGGCCGGGCACGAGCTTCCACCGTCTCTACTACGACTGGGCGCCCCGCGTACCCGACCACCAGGTCGCGCGCGTCGTCCTGTGCTCGGGCAAGGTTTATTACGACCTGCTGGAAGAGCTCGAGAAGCGCAAGCTCAAGGAGATCTATCTCCTCCGGCTCGAGCAGCTCTATCCCTGTCCGCTTCACTCGCTCTCGGTCGAGCTGGCGCGCTTCAAGCAGGCCGAGTTCGTGTGGTGCCAGGAGGAATCGAGGAACATGGGCGCCTGGTTCTTCGTGGAGCCGCGGCTGGAGCAGGTCCTGGTCTCGATCGGCGCCGCGCGGCCGCGCCCGAGATACGCGGGACGCGCGGACTCCGCCTCCCCGGCGAGCGGCCATTATGCGCGCCACCTGCAGGAGCAGAGGAAGCTGGTCGACGAGGCGCTCTCGCTTTAGCGGAAGAGATCGGGCGAGGAGGGTGAGGACCCTATGGCGACAAATATCGTGGTACCGCAGCTCGGCGAGTCGGTGAGCGAGGCGACCGTCTCGAAATGGCTCAAGCGCGTGGGCGAGGCGGTCGCCGCGGACGACCCGCTCGTCGAGCTCGAGACCGACAAGGTGACGCTCGAGGTGCCTTCGCCCGTGTCGGGCACGCTCGGCGAGATCATAGCCCCCGCGGGCAGCACGGTTGCGGTCGGCGCCACCTTGGCAGTGGTGGAGGCGGGAGGTACCGCCGCAACGCGAGCGCCGGCGCCCCCCAAGAGCGCCCCCACGGTTGCCGCGCCAGCGAAGCCGGCGGCGGCAGCACCCGCGGTCGAGGAGGCGCTGTCGCCCGCCGTGCGCAAGCTCCTCGAGGAGAACGCGCTCGAGCCGGCCCAGATTCCCGCTTCGGGCAAGGACGGCCGGCTCACCAAGGGCGACGTGCTCGCCTACCTCGAGAGCCGCGCGAAGCCGGCGGCAGCGGCGCCCGCCGCAGCCGCCGCGACACCTCCACGTGAGCCCGCTCCGGCGCCTCAGCCCGCTCCAGCACCTCGGCCCGCTCCGGCCCCGGCGCCCGCTGCGGCAGCGCCGCCGGCCGCACGGCCGGCAATAGAGGCGGGCGCGCGCGAGGAGCGCGTGCGCATGTCGCGGCTGCGCCGCACCATCGCTCTACGCCTCAAGGAGGCGCAGAACAACGCCGCCATGCTGACCACCTTCAACGAGGCGGACATGTCGGCGGTCTTGGCACTCAGGAGCCGTTACCGCGACAGCTTCGAGAAGAAGCACGGCGTGCGTCTCGGCTTCATGTCCTTTTTCGTCAAGGCCTGCGTGGTCGGCCTCAAGGAGCTGCCCTCGGTCAACGCGCAGATCGACGGCGAGGACATCGTCTACAAGAACCATTACGATTTCGGCGTCGCCATCGGCAGCGGCCAGGGCCTGGTGGTCCCCGTGGTGCGCGACGTGGACAGGAAATCCTTCGCCGAGATCGAGAAGGAGATCGGTGCCCTCGGCCAGCGCGCGCGCGAGGGCAAGCTCGCGATCGAGGAGCTGACCGGGGGCACCTTCACGATCACCAATGGCGGCATCTACGGCTCGCTCATGTCGACGCCGATCATCAATCCGCCGCAAAGCGCCATTCTCGGCATGCACAAGATCCAGGAGCGGCCGGTGGCGAGCGAGGGCAAGATCGAGATCCGGCCGATGATGTATCTCGCCGTCTCCTACGATCACCGCGTCATCGACGGCCGCGAGGCGGTCAGCTTCCTCGTGCGCGTGAAGGAGTGCATCGAGGCGCCCGAGCGCATGCTCATCGAGATGTGAGGGTACCCCCCTCCCTACCCTCCCCCTTGTACAGACCGGGGACATGGGTGACAGCCGTTCGGAGACATGGGTGACACTTGTACGACCAGGGTTGGTTGTACGGGGGATCATTCGATGCCGTGGCGGGAGTTGTCGATCATGGATCAGCGGGAAGAGTTTGTGAGATTGGCTTTGGCGGTGGGGGCGAATCGGAGCTCGCTGTGCCGGCGCTTTGGCATCAGCCGGAGCAAGGGCTACAAGTGGCTCAAGCGGTACGCGGCGGAGGGGCGAGCGGGGCTTTCTGATCGCTCGCGCCGCCCCTTTCGCAGCCCGGGGCGAAGCGCTGATGCGGTGGAAGCCGCGGTTCTTCGCATCCGGGCGAGCAGCAACGATGCCTGGGGCGGTCGCAAGATCGCCAA
>JGI12269J14319_10005511_pt1 | contig 11181 bp, 6 predicted proteins | sample PeaSoiSIISIP2007_FD_14319 | JGI IMG/M metagenome (IMG submission 14319) | reverse complement strand
CTTAATTTTAAGCCCTGATATAATTCCTTCTTTTCTTCCTGTTATAATTTTTCTTATGGTTGAAGAAAACTTTATTTGTTCTAATAATCAATTAAATGTAAGTATTATTGAAGGATAATAACTTAAATTCTTAAATGATCAACTTGATCTACTGGATGTATATTTTATCATAGTATTCATATCTTTAATAACAGAAAAATTAGGTTTTATTTTTAAACCACTCAATAATATTGTATCTCATATTTTCTTTCTTTGAATATATTTTAAATTAAAAAATAATTTTATTAACTTATTAGAATATAAATCTAAATATTTAATACCAGATTTATCTATTTTTAGAAAGTTATATACACTATTACTTCAAGATCTGCTTTGAGAAGGCATAGTTTTTTCATTATACCTTGTTGTAAAAAAATAATGAGGCAATAATAACCTATTAGACATTTTCCTTGATTCTAAATTATTATAATTTTCATCTATAATATTTTTTCCCATATTATTTATTAATTTATAACTTTTATTTTTGATATTATCATTATTAACATATAATTTCATTATTGCATTTTTATCTTCTACAATTTTTAAATAATTACTTTGAAATAAAGAATTTTTTTTTAAAACAAAACTATTATCATTTAAATTATCTTTAGCTTTCAATGCAAAAATAAAATGTCCATATTTAACGTTTAATCTACTCATGTTTATTACTTTTGCTATTTTATCTGTCCTTTTTAATGCTTTAATTCCTTTGAATTTTATTAAAGGCATATATAAGTATAATTCTCCTTTTTTATCAAAAGTTAATTTATAAGAATTATTTTCTAATTTAGTTTTTTTAGATTTAAACATACTATAAATATATATTTATTATAATGTCATATCTTCTATTTTATTTTTATATTATTAATTAAAAACACAATCAAATCAATATTAATTATATTTATTATATATAAATACATTAATAAATTAGATAGATAATCATTAACTAAAAAAATTTTTTAGTTAATCGTAATACGCTAAAAAACTACCTCAATCCATTAATATATTTAATTAATATAGAATATTTTATGTTAATAATATATATATATATATTTATATATATTAGATTCTTATAAGAAATCTTAAATATTAGTAGTATATATCTTTATTCTATTCTATATATTTATATTATAGTTGTATTGATTTTTTATACCTTTGTGGTTCTTAAAAGAATCGAACTTATATTTCTCGCTTATCAAACGAATACTTTAACCAATTAAGTTAAAGAACCCTAATAGAAGTTTATTTTTATATAATCTAAAGAAAAGAATAGATTTATATTATAATCAAATATACCTAAATATAAAATACAAATAATAATTAATAAATTAATAAATAATTTATTTATTAATTTATTAATTACATATATATTAATGAGTGTATATATATATATAAAGAAAAGAAAAGAAAAGAAAAGGAAACAATAAGAAAAGATAGATAAATAAGAGATAGTATTGTAAAAAGTAAAGCGGGTGTAGGATTCGAACCTGACAACCTTCAGATCATGAGCCTGTTATGCTTCCCAGTACACCAACCCGCTTATATTATAATTGAAATCTTAATAAAAAGTAATATCTTTTTATATAAAAAGATATTACTTTTTATTAAAATATAAAAATAGATAAGAGTAATATAAAGATGAAAAATAACACTAGCACAAGATAACCTGAATAAATTTCAGTACATTAAAGTCCTTGCCTAGACTTGATTAGTAATAGTCTATTACTTATTTATCAGAAAAGTATAATAAGGTATACTTCGAACTTCATATGCGTTCAGTTCTTATTTAAAGCTAACTTAGCTATTCTGCCATGCCTTAGTTTGTATATAAGGTGAAATTTAATATAGTAACAACTATCGTATATACCTAATACAGAAACTTAATAACTTCAACAACAGACACACCAGAGGTTAGTAGGTCCCAGTCCTTGCGTACGAAGGCTCCATCCTTATTTTACTTTAGATTCCCATAGAAGATAGGGACCGTACTGTCTCACGACGTACTTACAAATTGTTAACATAAGAGTTCTTTATCTCTTATTTCCATTTTTTATTTTAGAATTATAAATGGTTCAGACTATGTAATATTAATATATATTAATATAACAATCTTAAATTTTATTAATTATATTAAAATAATCAAATTTATAATTAGGACTCAAATCTATTTGAATTCCTAATTTATATAACATAGAAGGATGCATATAAGGTAATACAGTTTTCCGCCTTAATTATATATTATCTTTTTCTATAACTATTATATATTGATTATTACGATCATGAATAACTCTACTATTAATAGATAAATTTTCTTTTATAAGATTAGACAATAATATTACATCACTTTGAGTATAATTGTTCGTATAAATACGAATTATGTTTCTTTCTCTTAAATTATTACCATCGCCCATAATTAAATGGGCTAAAGAAATACTATTAAAATAGTGTTTCAACTCTAAAGGAATCACTTTTTCTCATTTATTTAAAATGATATTTTTTTTTATAAAAAATATTATAATAATATATAAATTGTGGTGTAGAAATAGTTTTAAATCTGATAGTCGAATAATTCCTATTATTGTTTAATTTATTTGAACTTTTAATGTCAATCACTTTTAAATCAGTATCAATATAAGGTTCAAATAAATTATATAAATAAATATATAAGGATAAGTATTTATAAACATAATTACACTTAATCTTACGTTTGATGTATCTGTATATCTTTGTAATCCCCGCCATCTGATAATAACAAACCAATTAACGTATCCATTAAATATGGAGGTAATTTATTCATTAATCTATAATCACGTTTATAATTATTTATTTTTAACGTTTTTAAAATATATCTTTTTAATGTTAAATCTGTCATATTTTTTATAAATTATACATTAGTTAATACTATTGACTCAAATCTTAATGATAAAAGATTTATATTTAGTCTCATTATAAAAAAGTTCTTTTTTTATAATTTATGTTATCCACACATTATATATTAAATTCGGATGTTCGTGGAAAGATTATTACTAACAAAGTTCACTTTCTAGTCGTTGAACGTTCTTAATTCTCTTATTAATATTAGCAATAATATATAAAATTAAGCTTCGCTGCAAATTATCTTTATTTGTAATATCTAAAAAAAGAATTCCTTGCAATTTATCCGATTTTCTTAATTTTAAGTAATAGAATAATTATTTATTTAATAAAACTTATTACTTATTAAATTAGGGGCCAATCATAACCCAACTCGCGTTAATTTTTAACCGGCGAACAGCCGTACCCTTCCTAGCTCCTACACCAGGAGGATAATCTGAGTCGACATCGAGGTGCCAAACATCGCTTTCAATGAGTACTCTCACGCAATATTAGCCTGTTATCCCTAGCGTAACTTTAATCCGTTATCAAGGCCATCAATCCTTTTATGTGCCTTTGGTCAATATGCCCCACTTACGTGTCTGTATGACTTGTAAGTCTCACAGTTAGGCAACGCTATGTGCCATTAAACTTTAATCCACTATTCAAAAATAAACATAAATAATAAAGAAAAAAGATTCTAATTCTTTTTTTTTTTCTCTTTTTAATTAATTTTTAAATTATATTTTCAATTTAAAAGTTGCTTTTTTTAAAAAGAAAGTCGTAATTAATAAGAAATTAAATTATGTTATTATATACTCATATATTTTTATACAAAATTATAATTATTTTCCCCATCCTGAGCTCTGAACCCATACATAAAATAATTATTATTTTTTATTCATTTATTATTGTAAAGAATCCCAGTTCAGTCTGGGAGAAGCGTACCTTTCACCTAGTTCGGTAATATACAAAACTTAAAGTAATTTTGATAAATCAAGTATTAAAACATTATTAATATAATAATATGTTTTAATATAATTATCATTTGATATTAATTAATAATCTATTAAATTTATAATTACAACTATAAAATCAATATCAAATATTCTTACCTTATTATATAAAAGAAATATATATAAATAATTATTATATAATAATAATTATTTATACTCAATACAAATATACATGCATTTAGAATATAAATAATAATAAATAAAATATTTATTATTATTTATACAAAAATTTCTAAATAATAAGATATTCTGTCTTATGTTATTAGACTTCCCAGATACTATTTTTGGGAACTGCGCCCCACATAAACTACCTTTTAGCCAAATAATCGAAGAAATATATTTTTATTATATTATAAAAATATGCAAATATATATATTTAAATTATATAGTTATATAATTTAAAAATTAATCTATTTTAAGTTACATATTTTGATATTAATACACTATGACAAATTTAGATTAATAATTATAATAAAATTATACATATATGTATAGTTCTTTACTAATATTTACTTTAAACAAAACAATAATACTTTATTGTTTTGTTTAAATTTTATCTTTCCAGTCCCTATATAAAATAAATTTAAACGGTACATATTATTCATATTTTCAAATTTAAACTCCTAATTTATTTATTGTCCACGTTTAATTCATGTTATTAAAACATTGAAAACGTCTTTTATTATAATAAAATCCCCCAGGATAAAAATAATTCTATGATTCCTATGGGATTTGATATATAAAAAAATTATAATTATTATAATCATAATTAGATAAAAATTTTAAAAATTAATAAATAAATTTTATATAATATTAATGAAAAACAAAATTATAATATAAAATTTTAGATATTTCTTTAATTTATTACTATATATGTATTATATAAGAAAAATAACAGTCTTCTAAAATAACTAAACTTTTTTTTTTATACATTCGACAAATATTAATTATTAAAAAATTAATAACCTATTAATAAAAACAAATATTAAAAGAGTAAACAGATAATAACTAAATGCAGTAAAGCTGCTAGGGTCTTCCCGTCTATCTATGGGTGAAGATCGTATCTTAACGACCATTCCAATTTCACTGAGGCTATCGCGGAGACAGCTGTTGTATCATTGTGCCATTCATGCAAGACCACATTTAATGGCCAAGGCATTTCGCTACCTTAGGACCCTTATAGATAAGGCCGCCATTGACTAGAGTTTCCTAAGTTCATTATATTAATTCATAAAATAAGAATTTTTAACTCATTTTTTAATTATATAATTACAGTAGTTAGCTGTAAGCATCGGGCAGGCTTCACACCTTATACATGGAAATTATTCTCAGCAAAGTGCTGTGTTTTAAGTAAACAGTTGTACAACACGATTTTATGATACCCTACCTTATTGAAAAATAACATTCTGTATAATGTTTGTCCATAAACAAAATTATTACTATATATAACTAATAAAAACTATAATTTATTAATCATATATATATTTTTGTTTATTTATATTATCTTATAAATATATATCTTATCCTCTATATTTATATATTTAAAAATTATAAATAATCAAATCCTTAATAATTAAATATTTTCTTACAATTATTTAATTAATTTAGCTAATTAATTAAATTTTTTTAGTCAAATAAAAAAATTAAAGTATTTATAAATATTTAGTCATTATTATATAGAGTTAAAGAAATCCGCTTTTTTTTTTATATTATTTAATACTTAAAGACGCTACTCAAATAAGAATTACATAACTTATTTTATAATCCATTAATATGCAAAGCGAAAGATTTTTTCTGTATATAATAACTAAAAAAAAAGTTCAGTTATTACATAAGTAGATATTCTTATTTTCATTTAAAAATAATTTTATTTAAACTAATTATTATTTTACTTTTATTCTTTTTAAGAAGATAAAATAAATTTATGATGTTAAAAATAATAAATATTGTAAATAATTAATTTCTTAAATAAGTTTTTATTTCTTTATTTAAGATACGATAATTCTTTCAATAAATTGTTGGTTTCCCTTCTTCCTAAGTTACGGGATAATTTTGCCGAGTTCCTTCGCGATAGTTAACTCATACGCCTTAGTTTACTAAACTAGCATACCAGTGTCGGTTTAGGGTACGGTTTTTAATAATATTTTTATTTCCTAATTTAAATTTGTCTTAAAATCTAACATACATTAAGTTTGTCATAAAGCTTAATCTAATTTAAGATTGATATTATCAAACTATATACAAACTATATAATATAATAATACCGAGGAATATAAATATAAACAAAACATAGATTTCCTGGTCATATTATCACATAAAATGACTTTATATTTTAATGTTAAAAATATTGTCTTCAATTACTCCTTTCGTAATAACTTTAGAAGCCGTTACATTACTCAATATTCGATAAGCAAAATTATTGAAACCCTTATGCTTAAGGCGAGGAGGATTTTATATATTAACCTCCTTTAACGTTACTCATGTTAGCATTTTCTCTTCAGATAAGTCCTAGTAATGGAACACTACTCATCAATCTTTTACTGAATGTTTCGTTACCGTACAATAAAATTAAATAATAATATTTTAATTTTATTGTACGCAAGGATACGGTATATTGTTTAAGTTCCACTAAATTTCTCAGTGCTTTTCTGCCATTCAGAACCAGTGAATTGTTACATACTCTTTAAGTCATGGCAATCTCCAAGCCAACACTCTGGTTAAATTTGTTCAGGCAAACTTCTTTTATTACACTAAACAATAATTTTGGAACCTTATACTCTTGCTTTGGGCTGTTTCCCTCTTGACTTACGACCTTGTCACCGTAAGTCTGACTTGTCACATTTCTTAAATACGAATTCCGAGGCAAAAATCCATTGATAGAATCTGTACGATCCCCCAAATTATTAAGATATTTATTTACTCTTTTTTATAATTATAAAAAAGAAAACTTTATTTATTACTTTTATCCTTTACTTTTACTACACGGAAATGTTATAGTTAATATAAAAGAGTTTTCCATAAAGTCCCTATTTTTTTTCTTTTCATATTGTCCAGTTTAATAACATCCTTAAAATATATAATCAGATTACTACCTCCTTCAAATACTTCCATACTTCATGTCAACCATATCTTGTTTGGATTTTTATACTGTACACTCGCTTAAGCATTATGACATAACTACAAAAATAGCGTTCACGAAAAACCAGCTATCTCCTGACAACAGTTGAATTTCTCTTTGCCCAATCTCTTCAAAGAATCATGCAACATTCACTTGTTCGGTCTTCCACCTGAATTGGGCAAGATCGTCAGGTTTCGGGTCTTATGTTAATAACTAATTCCCATATCTGAACAATTGGAATAGCTGTTTTATCTACGAACTATTTCTAATTCTTGCTATTAACATAAACTTGCTAACCCATTATACAAAAGGTACGCAGTTCATTCTTAATTTAAAAAATTCCTGCTGCTTCTAGAATTACTTTTCGACCATTTTCCCTCACGGTACTTTTTCACTATCGCTTATTATATTATATTTAGTCTTAGAGGAAGGTTCCCCTATTTATTAAAAATAATTTTATTTACTTTTTTATATTCAAACAGTTTTTTGTCCATTTTACTTCATTTATATTTTTTTAAGATTATTCTTTTAACCATTCTGGATAATAATAATTTTATTTTATTATTATTTAATTAAATTATTAATAAAATTTTTTTTTCAATTTATCTTTAATTATTTAATTTCTTACCTTATTTATGTCCGCTTTCTATAATAATTAAATAATTAAATCAGTTTTTTCCTTTTTAATTATTTAATATTTTTTTTTACGATTTTTATTTTTTACCATACTTTAAATATTTTAGACTAATCTATTTTCGCTCACCACTACTTTATAGAATCTCGGTTGATTTTTTTTTCCTTGAGTTACTTAGATGATTCAGTTCACTCAGTTATCTTATAAATTAATTTTTATTTTGGATACACATATTTTTATTTTTTTTATTTATTAATATTCTTATAATAAAGTTATTATCTATTATAAACATAAATAAATTATATTTATACATAGACATGATATTTATATCATATGATTTAGCATTACCTCCTAATATAATAGCTTAAGTTCTTAAAATAATTCTTTTCTTCATCTAAAAAAAAAGATATTTATATAAATATCTTTTTTTTTTATTACGTTCCATATCATTAAATATATTAAATATTTAAAATAATAAAAAAGTAAAATTACTTTTTTATTACATAATTATATATAATTAACGGAAAAGAAGGGATTCGAACCCTTAAGAAGGTTAAATTCTAATGCGTAGCAGGCATCTTGCCCTACCAATAGCTACTTTCCCTAATAATTAATAAAAATATGAATATTCTTTTATTAAGTATATCATATACTATATAATAAATATTCTTTTTTTTTAAGCTTAAACCAAACTTATAATTTAATTATATAGGAAGTGAAAGATTCGAACCCTCACACACGCCGTGTAAAAACGTAGTTCTACCATTAAACTAACCTCCTATTTATAAAAATATTAATTATAATTTATAATTAATACATTCTACGAGCTTGACCCAGTACGAATGGGCATCCTTCTCTGCGACAAAGAGAAACTTTACTTTAAGCTACAAACCCTAAATAATTTAAATATACGAACAATTGGATTCGAACCAATACCAAGTGCTTGGAAAACACCTAGTCTACCTTTAACCTATGCTCGTGCAAATATATATTATATATACATATCTATATAATATACGTGATTTATCTTAGATAAATAACACTAATATTGTAAAATTAACAATAAAATCTTTTAATTTATATATATTACCTTATATAACAAATAATAATATAAATTTTTATTTCAAAATATTTTTTCATTATATTTATTATATATTGATTAATAGTGTATCCAATTTTGGATACACTATTAATTATTATGGTCGGAGGGAGTCGAACCCTCAACGATTACTCAATAAGGCCTAAACTTACCACGGCTACCAATTACGTCACAACCATAGAAATGTTATATAATATTATTTATGCATCTTTAGCTTAATGGTAAAGTATCGGTTTTCGGCACCGCATGATATGGGTTCGAATCCTATAAGATGTTATAGAACCATATATAATAATATTATTATTACATAATATAATAATGTCCAGAAAAGGAATTGAACCTTTATCTCAGAAACTTCAAGCCTACGCTTTTCCGTTAAGCTATCTGGACCTTATTTAAAAATTAAAATCTTAAATCAATAACTTAAAAATTTAATAAGAAAAAATTCATTTCTTTAGTTCAATTTTTTTATTAACAATTTTAATGAAAATGGAGATTATGGAACTCGAATCCATACAGCTGAGTTGCAAACTCAATATTCTAACCAATTAAATTAAATCCCCTATTTAATTAATTTATCATATATTATTTATATACATAATATCTTAATTTATTAATATAGTTATATATATATAATACTTAAGACAATTATCTAATATTTGTAATATAATTTACATCATGTATCTGAATACAGGAAAAAAAATATATATATATATTTTTTTTTTATATCGGATGGAGCGAGATTCGAACTCGCGGCACATTACATGCTTAATATTTCAAATATTACGCCATAAACCAAACTCGGCCATCGCATCCAATTTAATATATAGCTAAATTAATAATAATAATTCATAATTAACTTAAACTTTTCAGGAGTAGAAAGATTTGAACTTCTCAATTCAGAGGTTGAAGCTCCGTGTTTTACCAATTAAACTATACTCCCTCTGCTTTAATATATATTTATTAATAAATAACATTATTTAGATATATAATATTATACTTTATAATATTTCTAATGAAAATAAAATACCATCTTTACTATCAAATTCACTTAATACTTATTATACCTAAAAAAAAAAATTCATATTTATATATTTAAGGGTAAAGTTGCAGACTGGTACTGCATTTAGACTGCAAATCTAAAGTTCAGGGTTCGAATCCCTCTTTACCCTCTACAATTATATTAAATAAATAATTTATCTTATATATAGCTATATATATTTATATATATTAAATAGCAGTCTTTATTAGATAAACAAGTAAACATTTTTATTCAAAAAAAAAATATATATATATATATGTTAATAATTATCTATTAAAAGAGTAAAAAAAACTTTTTTTTATCTCATAAAATATAATATACATATTAATATGTATAAATAATAACTAAATTAAAAATTAAGTCTCTTTAGCTTAACTGGTAGAGCATGATACTTCTAATATCAGGAATTGGGTTCGAGTCCTAAAAGAGATTTTTAATAAAAAAAAATTATAATTAAATATATATTCTATAATTAATTATATATTATTTCTCCACTTAATATAATAATTTACACTATACTAATTATTATTTAAATTTATCTTAATTTAAATAATACTATTCATATTATCAATTCTTTATTTAAAATATACTTATAAAAAATAAAAGCAATAGAAATAATTTAAAACAATAAGAACATACATATATTAATATAAATTCTTAAAACTAAAACAAAAAAATATAACTTATAAATTTATCTCCTATTATTACAATACCGTTAATAAATTTTATCTTAATCTAATTAATAAAAAGATAGTGTATAATTTTTCTTATGTAATACACGCTAAAAATTAATTAACTAATAATTTTAAACTTTTTCCAAATTAAATATTAATTAAAATTAATTAATATCCATAAAAAAAAAATAAATATCATTATTATGAATTCATTTTATCTACTAATGTATATCTTCCTAAATATATAGAAAGTATATTAGGTAGTATATATTTTGAGAACAATGATAATAATAAAGTTAAAGCGAAAAATACCAATATTATTTGGTGAGCAAAAAAAAAAGGAACTAATTGTGGCATATTATATATATATATAAACCTGTTATTATCTCATAATAATAAAAATTTTTAAGAAAAAAAAAGACAATAACAAAGTTTATTATATTCTTTGATTTAATAAAAACATTATATATTTCACAAAAAATATTATTAGAAAAGATCAAATCATCATTACTTTAATATTGTATTAAATTTTTTAGAGAATGAAAATAAATTACTTATTATATTTATAATGTTATAAATAATAGATAGTATAATCTTATTTATTAGATTATATATAATTTAATTATAATGTTCATTAATTATAGAATAAATGAGGTATAAGTAACTTATATTTTATATGAACTATATTTTAATTTATATATTAATC
>JGI12269J14319_10005510_pt1 | contig 11189 bp, 6 predicted proteins | sample PeaSoiSIISIP2007_FD_14319 | JGI IMG/M metagenome (IMG submission 14319) | reverse complement strand
TCCCCGCCCGGCTCTGCGCTGTCGTTCCATGTCGTCCATTGAGCGGGAGGAATGAAACTCATGGCTCGCTCGGCCAAGGCGGTGATCGTCAGGCTGGGGTTGACGCCGAGATTGGCGGCCACCACGGACCCGTCACACACGTACATATTCTTGTAGCCAAAAACGCGGTGGCGAGCGTCTACCACCCCGTGGCCGGGTGAATCCGCGATCACGCAACCTCCGATACAGTGCGCTGTGCCCGGAACATCGAAAAGAATCTCAGGCAGCATGCTCATGGCAAAACCGCCGGTGAGTTGCGCAAATTTCTTGGCAAACTCGTTTGCCTTCGGAATGTAGGTAGGCACCTTCCCGCCCCGGCTGACGAGAAACTTCCTGAACGGCCAGAACCAGGGTCGTTGCCAGCGCATCTCGATCTCTCCCTCCAGCGCCTGCATGCAAAGCAGAATCACAAACTCNTTCGCCCAACCCCGCGGTTGCAACACNCGCACAGTCTTGAACGGGNGGCGGAGCAGNGAGCCCAGGACGTTCTTCAGCCAGAGTGCGATCCGCCGCGGGCCAGGGCGGCCATCGGTCAGGATTGTGGTCAGAAACCCCATCGTGTCGGAGCCGCTTGGGTAGCGGACGGCTTCAATGTGGGTGTGTTCGTCAATATAGATGCCGGAGCCGATCGCAATGCCCTGCGACAAGTCCTGGGAGTAGCCCGGAGTGCGGGCCCCGATGAGCGATTCCGAATTGGTGCGAACGTGTTGCCCCAGCTCGCGGCTGATGGCCGGCAATGAGCCCTCTTCCTTGAGATGAAAGAGAAGTTCCATGGTGCCCAGCGAGGAGGCGGAGAAGACCACCGCGTGGCAGGTGAACCGCTGGGGCTGGCGCTCGATCCACGCCGTGGATTTGACGGTGCGCACTTCGTATCCGGCGCTGCCATCGCTCACGCCATCAAGCGGCCTGACGTCCACAACTTTGGTTTCCGGAAAGACGTGCGCCCCGTGTTTTTCAGCCAGGTAAAGGTAGTTAAGGTCGAGTGTGTTTTTCGCGCCGTGGCGGCAGCCAATCATGCAGCCGCCGCAAGCGATGCAGGTGGATCGCTCGGGACCGTCTCCCTCGAAGAACGGATCAGGAAAGGTTTGGCCGGGCTCTCCATCAGCAGCCTGGAAGATACCGACCTTCGTGCAGTAAAACGTATGCTCGACCCCAGAAGCTGCGGCCGCTCTCCGCAGAAGATGGTCGGCAGGTCCAAGAATTTTGTTTTCCGTAACACCCAACATGCGCGCGGCGGTCTGGTAGTGCCGGGGCATTTCTGCTTTCCAGTCGGACAATCCTGTCCAGGAGCCCGATTCCCAGACTTTCTCGCCGGGAGGAAGCAGAGTGCTGGCATAGGTGATCGATCCGCCACCCACGGCGCAACCATGGAAGATGGTCGCATGGCGGAAGAACCGCATGTTGAAGAAGCCGCGCAAACCGAGCTTGGGACGCCAGAACCAGCGATGGATGGACCAACTGGTGTGCGGCAAATTGTCGGGCGTCCAGCGCCGCCCCATCTCCATGACGGCGACACGATAGCCCTTCTCCACCAGCCGGTGGGCGGCCACGCTGCCGCCAAACCCGGAGCCGATTACGATGAAGTCGAAATCGAATCCATTCTTCGGCTCGCCGATGTCGGCGGCGCCAGCGGCGTTGGTTTCGCGCTCTCGTTCCCCTAGACTTGCCGGCGACAGCGGATTATGGTTGCTCTCCCCGAGGAGGGACGCACGGTGCGCAAGCTGCCCGAGGTCGAGGAAGCGAAGGCCTTGATGATCGAGGCCATGGAATGGTCGGTCATGAAGTGGCTGCGGGAAAAGAAACGGGTGCGCAAGGCTGCGGACCGCGCCAACGACGCGCTTGATCAATTGTCGAACGAGACGAAACTGCTCTGGTCGGAAGAGCTGAGAGCCGCCTACGGTGCGCTGGCGCAGAACGCTAAGCCGGCAAAGCAGCCGGACGCCGAGGTCCCCCATGCCGTCAAGCAGGTGAAGCGAGCGGATGACGAATCCTTCCGCGCCCACCTGGACGCGGAAAGCACGTTTGACGAAGCGGAGAGGCAGTTGAGCACCAGCATGGCTCGCGAGGGGTGCCGGAAAGCCATCTACTCGTGGGAGCTGCATGAGAAAGCCATCCGCATGGCGGAGCGCCTTATTCCCTCACCGCAGGGATAGTTCGAGAACGTCCATCCCCCGCCGCCTGCGATCACGCCGCAACCACGCCGCCATTCTTGCCACGTACACGGGCAACCTGCGCCGTCGGGACATGCAACGGCTCTGCCGGGATTGCAGGTGCTGGGGGTGCGGCCGGCTTCGACGCAATGGCGGCTTTCGAAGCTGCTCGTTCCTCAAACAGAAGGCGGCGCAGCGAACGAAGATCATTGAGGATGCGACGGTTACAGTTAGTGTGGAACTGCAGCTTCTCTACGTTGTAGTGCACGACCCGCAGTGCGTCCAGGTTACGCGAAGATTTTGCACTCGATTCCCTCTGGGTGTGTGCCTGAATCAGTACTTCAATGTCTAGCTTGGCATCAGCCACAGCTTCGGACAAGACTCGGAGAAAATCGTAGGCGCTTTCGATGCTCTCGAAAGGTTGTTCGGATTGCCGTTGCATATCGGTTCTCCGTTTGGTGTTCTTTATTGTTGTTCTTTCATTGGGGGTGGGAAGGACAACGAGTCGACAAGGGAGGCGCGAGAAGAATGCCACAAGCATGGTTGCACGCGCTGCGAGGTGGGTCTGTGATGTGGCGCACGACGAACCGTGATATTCGACGAGAAGGCTCGAGTACTGCGGGAAAATCCGGTCCGCAACCGGCAAATCCGCCGGTGGGCACGCAACCCAGAGCTGAAATGGATTCCCGTGGACAAGATCGGGTGGCCTGCGCCACATGACCTTGTGACGCACCTCACAGACCATGTCCCACCGGCACCACATAATGCTTACCGGGGAAGCACTTTGGTAACACCGCTCAGCTTCCCTCGCAAGTGTCCCCCAGAGCCCGTACTCATAGAAGCAGGAGATGTCGGGCATCATGTTGGAAGGCATTCATTCCGATGCGCGACTGGCATCCTGGTTGGTCCAGGGACATGCCCTTTTCTTGTTCCTGCATCTTCTCGGTGTCATATGTTTCGCCTACATCGTGTCCCAGCGCCTGGTGCCGCTGCTTCGGGCGGAGCGTGATCCGCGCTTTGACCGGCCGTTGGCGCGCCTGGGCAAAGTTTTCAAATTCTGGCTGGGACAGTGGAAGCATCCGCGCTACAAGACCGCCGGGACAGTTCACCTCCTTATATTTGCTGGATTCATTCTGCTGGCGATGCGCGCCTTCACCGTGCTGATCGTCGGCGTCTCGCCCAATTTCGTGATGCCAGGCCTCTCGGGAGAAGCCGGACACGTATACGAAGTCGCCACCGACTACGCCGCCACGGTGGTCTTCCTCTGCATGGTGTTCGCCATCGTGCGCCGCACCGTGTTCAAGCCCGCGCGCTATGAAGTGCCGGCAAAGTTTGGCAAGGCCCACAAAGCTGACGCCATCTTTCTGTTGTCGCTGATCGCGATTCTGATGGTGGCCGACAGCCTGTTCGAGGCCGCCAAGGCGGCGGCTCAGACACCACCAGGGCATGTTGCATTTGCGGCTGTGCTTTCGCTCCCCTGGCTTTTGAAGGTCTCTCTGGTTTCGGTTTCCTTGCCCACGCTCGGGGGTCTGTGTTTCGCCGGCTATCTTGTCCATGAAATCGTCTTTTACTTCCTGCTTTGCTATCGGCCGTTCGGAATTCAGTTTCATGTCGAGACATCATTATTCAATGTCTACTTCTCAAAGTTGGACCGCGGAACGCTCAAGCCGGTGAAGTGGGGCGTGAGCGATGAGCATCTGGACCGGGTGAAATCCTTCGGGGTGAAGACATTTGAAGACTTCACCTGGAAGCACATGCTCGACTTCTATTCCTGCGCCGACTGCGGCCGGTGCTCGGACAATTGTCCAGCCAATGCGGTGGGCCGGCCGCTGTCGCCGCGGTTCATCACCATCAAGGCAAGAGACTATGCGTTCCAGCACAATCCCATGTTCGGCCGCTGGAAGAATGGCACGCCGCTGATCGGCAGCATTTACTCCGACGATGAAATCTGGTCCTGCACCACTTGCGGCGCTTGTGAGGAAGAGTGCCCGCTGCTGGTGGAGTACATCGACAAGATCGTCGACCTGCGGCGCGGCATGGTGGATGAGGGTCTGGTGCCCCAGTCCATGCAAAAACCGCTGAAGGCGCTGAACAGCCGCGGCAATCCTTACGGCAAGATGGAGAAGAAGAAAGCCGACTGGGCCAACGCCACGGACTTCCAGCAAATCTGCCAGGTCAAAACGCTGGACAAGAAAAACGGCGCGGATACTTTGTATTTCGTCGACAGCATCACTTCTTTCGACGACCGCATGCAGTCCATCGGCCGGGCCACCGCGAAAATTCTCGACCACGTTGGAGAGAATTTCGGAATCCTGGGCGCGGCGGAAAAAGACAGCGGTCACGATGTCCGGCGCTTCGGCGAGGAGACGCTGTTCATGGCGCTCCGCGACCACAATACCGACGCCATTAAGGCGTCCGGCGTAACCCGCATCGTTACTGCCGACCCCCACGCCTACAACGCCCTGAAGCACGACTACAAGGATGTGCCGCCGGTGGAGCACATCAGCCAGGTGATCGCCCGGGAAGTGAAGTCCGGCAAGATCGAGTTCCGTCCGGTGGACGACGGCGCGGCCGTCTACACCTATCACGATCCCTGCTACCTGGGTCGGCACAATCAGGTTTACGACGATCCGCGCGACGTGCTGGATGCCATCCCTGGCCTGAAGAGAGTTGAAATGACCCGCTCGCGCGACCGCTCCTTCTGCTGCGGCGGCGGCGGCCTGATGCTGTTTTACGAACCGAAAGAAGAGCAGCGCATCGGGGTGAAAAGAGTGCAGATGGCCGCCGAAGCCGGGGCCAATGTGATCGTCACGGCCTGCCCGTTCTGCATGGTGAATATAGAAGATGCGATCAAGGTCGCAGGCTTCGAAGGGAAAATGACCGCCATTGATTTGACGGAACTGGTGGACCAACAGATCGCGCGCGAAAGCACGGCTGTAACAAAGGAAGCTGCGGAAGTTCCGCAAGAGTACGTCACTGGGAGGTAGACGTGGAAATTTTAGTTTGCGCAAGAAGAGTGCCCGACACTTCTGAAAACGAGATTGAGCTCAACAGCGCCGGCAACGACATCGAGCGTGACGAGCTGGTCTATTCGATCAACGAACCCGATAACTACGCGGTCGAAGAGGCCCTGCAGATCGCCGGCAAAGCGGGCGGGCAGGTCACCGTGGTCACGGTCGGGGGCGAGGATGACGAGGAGATCCTGCGCAGAGAGATGGCCATGGGCGCAAACCAGGGCGTTCTGATCTCTGACGACGCCTTCCAGGGCTCGGACGGCAAGGGCATCGCCACCATCCTGAAAGCTTTCGTGCAGAAGGGTAAATACGACCTGATTTTGACTGGGGTCCAAGCTGAGGACGGCGGGGCGCAGGTCGGCGGGATGCTGGCTGCAATGCTGGACTATCCCTTCGCCGCGTTGGTGAACTCCATTGAAGTCCTCGATGGCAAGAAGCTGAAAATCGGCCGGGAGATCGCCGGTGGCAACCGCGAGATGAACGAGATCGATCTCCCCTGCGTGCTCTCCATTCAGACCGGCATCAACGAGCCGCGTTACGTCGGCATGAGGGGCATTCGTGCGGTAGCTTCCGTTCCCATACCAACTCACGGCGCGTCAGATCTCGGCGTTGATCCAAGGGCTGTAGGGGAATCTGCCGCCAAAGTGAAACGCGTGGACTACTTCGTACCCACGCTGGGCAAGGGCGCCGAGATGCTCCGCGGCAGCCGCGAAGAAAACGTCGACAAGGTTCTGGAGTTGGTCGCCGCCAAAGGAGGGTTGAAATAATGGCTCGCATTTTCGCTTACATCGCACACAAGGGCGGCGCGCCCGATGACACCGCCGCCGAACTGATCGCTGCAGCCAAGAAGATCGACCCGTCTGCATCTCCGACGGCAATTGCCCTCGGCTGGGGCGCGGAACTTGATGCTGTCTGCGCGACGCTCCGTGCTTCTCATACAGAAGTATGGAAAATCGCTCACGAAACCTTTGCCTATCCCAACGCTGAACTCATCCGCAAAGCTCTGGTGAAGGTGTTGCCGGCCGGCGCCATCGTGCTGGTTCCACATGAGCATTTCGGCATCGATCTGGCTCCGGGGCTTTCCATCAAGCTGAACGCAGCCTTTGTCTCCGACGTGGTGGCGATCGAGGGAGTTGAGGGAAGCGGCCTCAAAGTAGTCCGCCAGGAATTTGGCGGACAGGTGAGCGCCCATGTCCGGTGCGATGTCTTATTGGGCGCGGTAGTCACCGTACGCCCCGGCGCATTCAAGCCACTGGAGAGCGCTGCCGCCAACGGAACCGTCGTCGACAAATCCGCCGACGTTGGCGCGCTGGCGGCGGGACGGCGCTATCTGGAGACGGTCATCGCCGAAGCCGGCGATGTGGATATCACGAAGTTCAACGTTCTGGTCTCCATCGGCCGTGGCATCCAGGAGAAAGACAATGTCGCCATCGCGCAGGAGCTGGCTGATGCCCTGGGCGCGGCGGTGAGCTGCTCGCGCCCGGTGGTGGATGCCAAGTGGCTGGAGAAGTCCCGCCAGGTTGGATCTTCGGGAAAGACCGTGAAGCCCAAAGTCTATCTGGCATGCGGCATCAGCGGCTCGTTTCAGCACCTGGCCGGCATTAAGGGCAGTCCGTTTTTGATCGCCATCAACAAGAACGCTAAAGCTCCCATATTCCAGGTAGCGGATGTCGGCATTGTGGACGACATCCTGGAGTTCCTACCGGAATTGACCAACAAAGTCCGCGAACTGCGCAGCGTCGCAGCAAAGTGAGGCACCGCCCATGATTGCAGCCAAGACACTGAAGTTAAGTTTGAAGTCGCTCAGGGACTTCGCCAAGAAGCAGTTGCCGGACGAAAAACTCCGCGAGCTGGATGACCGTGACGAGTGTCCCGTGGAGATTGTCCGCTACATGTGCAACCCCGACCAGTTGGGCATCCAGCTGCTGTTTATCCCTGAAGATTGCGGGGGGTTCGGCGGCGGGGCGTTCGATGTGTATGCGGTCTGTGAAGAGATGGCGCGCATCGATCTGGGCGTCGCCACGGCAGTGCTGGCGACATTCTTGGGCAGTGATCCCATCACGGTGGGCGCCACGCCCGAGCAGAAGAAGCACTGGCTGACGCGCATCGCGGAGGAAGGATTGCTGTTCGCCTACGGCGCTACCGAGCCCGAAGCCGGCAGCGATCTGGGGGCGCTGAAGACCACCGCCGACCCAGTCACGAAGGACGGCAAGATCGTCGGCTACAAAATCAACGGCGCCAAACAATGGATCAGCAACGGTGGGATCGCGGATGTTTACACCGTGCTGGCGAACACACCCAAGGGTCCGAGTTGGTTCATCGTGGAGAAAGGCGCCAAGGGCTTTTCACACGACGAGCCGGAAGACAAACACGGCATTCGCCTCAGCAACACCGCAGCGCTCGCGTTCAGCGACGTCTACGTTGACGCCGACCGGCTCATTGGCGGCGTCGAAGGCGAGGGATTGAACCAGGCACAAGCCGTCTTCGGTTATACGCGCGTGATGGTGGCGGCATTTGGCCTCGGCGGCGGGTGGGCGGCGCTCGACCGGGCCATTCCTTATTCCACCAAGCGCATCCAGGCCGGCGCGCCACTTTCGGAAAAGCAGGGATACACCCACAAGCTGATCGTGCCGCACGTCGCGCGCCTGGAAGCGGCCCGCGCCTATATAGAAGAGACGGCCCTGCGGATTGACGCCGGCGCCGAAGGCAGCCTGAACACCGAAGGCGCGATCGCCAAGTACATGGCAACCGAGGCCGGCAATGCGGCTGCCGAGGCCAGCATTCAGGCCCTGGGCGGCTACGGCTACACCCATGAGTACATGGTGGAGAAGATCAGCCGTGATGTTCGCATCACGTGCATTTACGAAGGCACCTCCGAGATCATGGAGATGACCATCAGCCGCGACCGCTGGCAGCTCCACCTGAAAACACGCGGCCAGTACTACCACGAGCAGGCGCGTCAATGCGAAGCGCTGCATGCCCGCCATCCCGAGGTCGGGGCCGATGTTGCTGCGCTCGCGCTGCACGCACTGGCGGAAGTGATGGAAAAGGCGCGCGTCGGCCGTCTGACGCGCTATCAACATATTCTTCTGCGCCTGGGCGAGTTAATCGCGTTCGCGGAGTCCGCGGGTAGTTTGTGCCGCCGCGCGGCGCTGGCGGCCGACGGCAAGCTCGACGAAAAAGCCAGCCGGCGTTTCGACGCAAAGGCCCTGGCCGCGCTGAGCCGGGTCTTCGCCCGCGAGGCCGCGCTCAAGGTAGCCGAAGATGGCTGGCGCTGGGTCGTCGGGGCCGGTGGCGTCAACGATTCGGAAATGGCCGCGTTCGAAGCGGCTCTTGGCCTGCCCGCTATCCATCGGGTACAGGCTGGGCTGATTTCTGACATGGATTACGTTGCGGATGTGCTATACGGCCGCACTACGAAGAGTAAGGTGCAAGCCGCATAGTGTCATAAATCTAATATCAGGCGTTCCGGCCATCTCCCGATGGCCAGATGCCTCTTTCATACCGGCAGGAGTGTTGCCATGGAAAGCACCGCACATCGGGCCATCGCGATCGTGGGGGCGGGAGCCGTGTTGCCCGACGCCCCGAACGTCCCCGCCTTTTGGGAGAACGTGAAGAACGGCCGTTACAGCATCAGCGAAGTTTCGCCTGATCGCTGGGACCCGGCGCTTTACTACGATCCCGATCACAGCGCCCCTGATAAGACCTACTCAAAAATCGGCGGCTGGGCGCGGGAGTACGTGTGGGATCCGATGAAGTGGCGCCTGCCGATTCCCCCGCGCGTGGTCGATGCCATGGACGAGGCACAAAAATGGGCCATTGCCTGCACTCGCGAAGCCTTGGAAGACTATGGGTATCCCAATCGGCCGCTGGACCTGGATCGCACGGCCGTGATCCTCGGCAACGCCATGGCCGGGGAAAAGCACTATTTCACGGCGCTGCGCCTGTACTTTCCGGAATACGCCCACGAACTGGAAGAATCCGCCAGTTTCGCCGCGCTGCCGGCGGCGCTGCGCCGCGACGTTACCCGGGAATTGCACGACCGCATCGCCGGGCGCATCCGCGAAGTTACGGAAGACACCATGCCCGGTGAATTGTCCAACTGCATTGCCGGCCGGATTGCCAACCTCTTCAATTTTCATGGTCCCAACTACGTCGTGGATGCGGCGTGCGCTTCCGCCATGGCGGCGATCACTGCGGCCTCGCAGGGACTGATAGCGAACGATTTTGACATCGCGGTCACCGGGGGCATTGACCGCAACATGGGCGCCTCGAGCTTCATCAAGTTCTGCAAGATCGGCGCGCTCTCAGCCACTGGCACTCGCCCCTTCGCCGAGGGGGCCGACGGCTTCGTCATGGGCGAAGGCGCCGTAATTTTTCTGCTGAAACGGCTGGCGGATGCGGAGCGCGACGGCGACAAAATCTACGCCGTGGTGCGCGGCATCGGAGCCTCCAGCGACGGCAAGGGAAAGGGCATCACCGCGCCCAACCCGATCGGCCAGAAATTTTGCCTCGAGCGCGCCTGGCAGAATGCCGGCGAGTCACCCGCTACCGCAACCTATATTGAGGGCCATGGCACATCGACCCGCGTGGGTGACGTGGTCGAAGTGCAAAGCATGGTTGACCTGCTCAGCGGTTTTCATCTCCCCTCCGGATCGGTGGCGCTGGGCTCGGTCAAATCGAATCTGGGGCATCTCAAAGGCGCGGCCGGAGCGGCCGGCTTGTTGAAACTCTCTCTGGCGCTCCGCGATAAGGTGCTGCCGCCCAGCCTGCACTGCGACCGGCCTAGCCCGGACATCGACTTCGCCCACTCCCCGCTGTATGTCAACACGGAGCTGAAGCCGTGGGCGACTCCTGCTCAGGATGGTGTGCGCCGCGCCGGCGCGAGCGCCTTTGGTTTCGGCGGCACCAACTTCCACGCGGTGCTCGAGGAATACATCCCCCACCGGCTGAATGGCAACGGCAAGCGGACGGTCGCGGTCGGCGAGATGCCGGCTGCTGCGATCGAAGAGGCAACCATGAATGCGAAGGATCTCTCCCCCACTTCTACATCTTCTTATGAGGCACCTCTTTATAAAGCACCCTTACGCGGAGCGCTGGTGATCGGCGGAGAATCGGATGCCGCACTGGCGGAGCGTCTGCGGGCAGTTCAGAAAGATGCCCAGGCGGGCCGCGCGCCGGCGCAGGCCGCGCCCGCAGAGTCTGACCTGCGTGCGCCCGAGCGCCTGGCCATCGACTATGCCGATGCTGCCGAGCTGGCAACTAAGTCGGGATTCGCTTTGAGGGCACTGGCAGCCAACCAGCCCGCCATGTGGAAGGCTCTGCGCGCGCAAGGCATCTTCCGCGGCCACGGTCCTGCGCCCAAGGTAGCGTTTTTGTATACGGGACAAGGTTCGCAGTACGTGAACATGCTGCGGCCGATCCGCGCTCTGGAGCCAATTGTGGCCGAAGCTTTTGCCGAAGCCGATCGTGTCATGACCCCGCTACTTGGCAAACCGCTGAGCGAGTTCATCTTCGTGGACGAAACTGACGCCAAGGCTGTCGCCCAGGCCGACGAAGATCTTCGCCAAACGGAAATTACCCAGCCGGCCGTGCTGGCGATCGATTTAGCGATGACCCGGCTCCTGGCCGCTTACGGCATCACGCCCGACTTCACGATGGGACATAGCCTGGGGGAATACGGAGCGCTGGTGGCTGCCGGCGGCCTTCCCTTTGATCAGGCATTGGAAGCGGTCAGCGCGCGCGGCCGTGGAATGACCCGCGTGGCTGTCGAAGACAACGGCCGTATGGCCGCCGTCTTTGCACCGCTCGAGGAAATCGAACGAATCCTCAAAACCATCGACGGCAACGTGGTGATCGCCAATGTGAACAGCGAGCACCAGGGGGTCATTGGGGGCGCCAGCAAGGCCGTCGAGCAAGCCATGGAAGTGTTCCTGAAAGCCGGCTATGAAGTGACGCCGTTGCCGGTCAGCCATGCTTTCCACAC
>JGI12269J14319_10005499_pt1 | contig 11204 bp, 9 predicted proteins | sample PeaSoiSIISIP2007_FD_14319 | JGI IMG/M metagenome (IMG submission 14319) | reverse complement strand
GTGGCCGGCCTCGAGGCCGGGGCCGACGACTACGTCACCAAGCCCTTCGTGGCCAAGGAGCTCGCCGCCAGGATCCGGGCCCTGTTGCGTCGCTCCCGCTCGGTGGACACTCCCGACGTCCTCTCCTTCGGAGACGTCGAGGTGCTCCCCGACGAGGGCACGGTGCGCAGGGCCGGGCTGGAGGTCCACTGCACCCGAACGGAATTCCGCCTCCTGTGCGAGCTGGCCGCCAACCCCGGCAAGGTGCTCAGCCGGGAGCAGCTCCTCGACCGGGTGTGGGGGTACGACTACTTCGGCGACGGGCGGCTCGTCGACGTCCACATCCGGCGGTTGCGCACCAAGATCGAGGCCGACCCCGCCAATCCCCATCACATCCTCACCGTGCGGGGGATGGGCTACAAGCTGGCTACCTGAGGGGCCGGCATGCGCGGATTGCGCACGCGCCGCAAGGGATCTGCGGGCGAGGCTCCCCCCGAGGACCGGCGCGGGGCCAAGCGACCCTGGTCGAACCTCGGTCTGCGATCCCGGGTCACGGTGACCTTCGGGCTGGGCGCGTTGGCGCTGTCGGCGACCATGGCGGGGCTCACCTACTTCACGGCCCGGCAGTTCATCCTGAGAGAGCGCGAGACGGCCATCTTGCGCCAGGCATATGTGAACGCGTCACTGGCGCGCACGTCACTTCGCTCGGCGAACGCGAACGTCACACAGCTGTTGGACTCGCTCGACACCGTGCCGGGCTCCCGCTCGGTGCTCGAGCTCAAAGGCCAGTGGTACGCCACGTCCATCTCCGTCGGGGAGAACGCCATCCCCTTCGCCCTGCGAAGCCTGGTGCTCTCGGGAACCCCCGCCACCCAGCACTTCGTGCTCGGCAACACTCCGCAACTGGCAGTGGGACTGCCCATACCCAGCGCGAGCGCCTCGTACTTCGAGGTGTTCTCCCTCGACGACGAGAGCCGGACTCTCAGCATCCTGGCTCTGGCGCTCATCGGCGCCGCCCTTCTCACCACGGCGGCGGGCGCGTCCATCGGCCGGTGGGCGAGCGGGCGCGCGCTGCGTCCGCTGGCGCAGGTGTCGCGCGCTGCGGAGACGGTGGCCGGGGGCAGCCTCGACACCCGGCTCATCGCCGAAGGCGACCCCGAGCTCTCCGCCCTGGCAACGTCGTTCAACCGGATGACCGACGCCCTCCAGGAACGCATCGACCACGAGGTGCGCTTCACCGCGGACGTGAGCCATGAGCTTCGGTCGCCGCTCACGACTTTGGCGACGTCGCTCGGAGTGCTCGAATCGCACCGCGACGAGCTCCCCTCGCGCAGCCGGCACGCCCTCGACCTTCTCAGCGCGGAGCTCCACCGGTTCCAGCGCATGGTCGACGACCTGCTGGAGATCAGCCGGGTGGACACCGGGTCGGCCGAACTGTCCCTCGACGAAGTCGAGGTCGGCGAGCTCGCCCGCCGGGCCGCCGCCGCCGGAGGCGTGCCGGAGGTCCCCGTCGACGTAGACCCCGCCGTCTCCGGGGTACGGCTGTGGGTGGACAAGCGCCGAATCGAGCGTGTCGTGACCAACCTGGTCCACAACGCCGAGCAGTACGCCGGTGGTGTCACCCGGCTGGCTGTGGAGCCCGGCAGCGGCGGCGGTGTCCGCTTCGTGGTCGCCGACCGCGGGCCCGGCGTGGCGCCGGGCGAGCGCGTCCGCATCTTCGAGCGCTTCTACCGTGGGCAGGCCGCCGGTCAACGAGGGGTGACCGACGGCACGGGGCTGGGCCTCTCGCTCGTCGCAGAGCACGTGCGACTGCACGGCGGACGGGTATGGGTGGAGCCGGGCCCCGACGGCGAGAACCGCTTCGTCATCGAGCTGCCGACCGTGGATCACCACGGGATGCCCCGCCCTGTGCCGCCCGATACCGATGGGCGCGGAGCCAACGGCCTGTGACCCCGGTGGCACGATCCATGACCCGTGCACCTTGGGCGCACCGGATGCGCCGTGCACCTTGGGCGCACCGGATGCGCCGGATGCACCGCCCGCTGGGCGCAGCGCTCGCCGCCGCCGTGGCCCTCGGGCTGACCGGGTGCGGGGTGCCCATCGACAAGCAGCCCGCCGCCCTCTCGCGCCATGGCATCCCCTTCGGACTCCTCAACCCGACGTCGGCGACGTCATCGCCGACGGCGACGACCTCGCCCATCGAGGTTCCGGTGCAGGTCTTCCTGATCGATCCCACCGATCACCTCGTGGCGGTGGGCCGGGACGTGTCCGTCCGTCCACCCGACCTCCAATCCGTGCTCGGGGCGCTCGTGGCGGGGCCCACCGCCACCGAGTCCGGAGCAGGGCTGCAGACCGCTCTGGCACAGACGACGGTCATCGACGCCTCCATCGCCGGGGGCATCGCCACGGTGAACCTGGGCGGCACCTTCGGTCAACTCGTGGGCCCACCGCAGATCCAGGCGGTGGCCCAGGTCGTGTTCACCGCGTCGTCGCTCCCCGGGGTCACCGGAGTCACCTTCGAGCTGTCGGGTTCGCCCGTGGAGGTCCCGGTGGCGAGCGGCGTCGAGGTGCCGATCGCCACCACCGCCCAGTTCGCCATCCTGGCCCCGACCAAGCCCGGCACCGTCCCCTGACGCGGCGCGGGTTTCCCGCCCGCCAGGGTCGCCGGCGTCGGGGCGCTCAGTCCCCTTGGGCGCGGTCGGAGACGGCCCCGTTCACAGGCAGGCGCGGGGCGTTGCCCCACAGGCGTTCCAGGTCGTAATAGGCGCGTGCCTCGTCCTGGAAGACGTGGACCAGGAAGTCGCCGTAGTCCATGAGCACCCAGGTCAGGTCGCGCAGCCCCTCGGTCGCCCGGGGAGAGCGTCCCTCGGACTGCTTCACCTGGCGCTCCACCTCCTCGACGATGGTGCGCACCTGCCGGGTGTTGGCGCCGCTCGTGACGACGAAGGCGTCGGTCACCCCGAGGAGGTCGCCCATGGCGAGCACGACCGTGTCCTGGCCCAGCTTGGCATCCGCGGCCCGCGCCGCCACCAGGGCAGCTTCTGGCACGTCGGGACGTCCGTTGTCCGCCGATGTCCGCTCGGCGGGTGCCGTCATGCGGCGGGAACCGCCACGTCCACCTCGGTCAACCCGCCGGGCGCGCCCGGGTGGGGCGCACGGTGGCTCGAACGACGTCCGGGATGTTCATCTGATGCCAGCGTACAGATTCAGCTGGCGGATGCAACGTATGGCGGCCTCGGGAATGAGGAAATCGACCGAGCGACCCTCGGCCAGACGGTGCCGGAGCTGGCTGCTCGAGATGTCGAGCGCGGGGATGCGCAGCCGTTTCACCCGCCAGCCCGTGGGGTCCTCTCCCGGTCCGACGCCGCCCCGGTCCACCACCACCAGGGTCACCGCCTCACGGAGCTCGTCCACCCGCTGCCAGGTCCCGAGCTCGGCCGCCACGTCCGCGCCCACGATCAGGTACGGCTCCACGGAGGGAGCGGACGCGAGGAGCTCCTCCACGGTGTCGACGCTGTAGCTGGCGCCACCCCGGTCGATCTCCATGCGACTGGCCTCGACCCCCGGGACCCCGGCCACCGCCGCCTGCACCACGAGGAAGCGCTCCTCCGCCGGAGTCACGGCGCGGGTGCCCACCTTCTGCCACGGCACGTTGGCCACCACCAGGAGCACCCGCTCGAGCCCGAGCGCCTCCCGAGCCCACGTCGCGGCGACCAGGTGGCCCACGTGGACGGGGTCGAAGGTGCCCCCGAAGATGCCGATACGGGCGCCCGGTGGCACCGGCCCATCCCCTTTGGCACCGGTGGACTCTTGCACGGCACGAGCGTAGGCGCCGAGCATTTACGGGTAGTGAGTCATTTCACGACTCTGCGCAGGCCGAGGCCTGTTGGGCCCTACCGGCCCGCAAAATATTTATGGCCGCGTTCACATCGGCGTGGTCGGTATGGCCGCACGCCAAACACTCGAACTTAGCCTGAGCTTGCCGGTTTGCCACTGATACGTACCCACATTTTGAGCAGCGCTGTGACGTGTGGCGCGGGTCGACTGCAATCACTTCGCGACCAGCTTCCTCCGCTTTGTATGCGATGAATCGCAGCAACACCCCCCACCCGGCATCATGAATCGATCGGTTTAGGCCTGCCTTGGCCGCCGCCCCTCTTCGGACAGAGGTACCATCTCCAGTTCTCACGCGTTTCGGTCGACGGACCATATTGACGATCTTCAAATCCTCGTGGACGATCAAGTCGTAATCATTCACGAGCGATCGGGACAGCTTGTGAGCAAGATCCTTGCGTTGGTTGCGGATCTTGCGGTGTGCTCGGGCGACTCGCTCCACGGCGCGGTCTCTGTGTTGTGAGCCTCGCTGCTTACGGGAAAGGGATTGCTGGGCTTCTGCAAGACGATTGCGAGCTCGCTGTCCGTAGCGACCCTCGCTGACCACGTCGCCGTCGCTAGTTGACACGACTGCACAGATCCCGAGGTCGATACCGACGTCACGCCCGGTATGGCAAAGATCCTTCGCTGGCACATCCGTGCAACGCACGCTCACCCACCAGCGACGGCCTTCGCGGCTGACCGTCATCGCTTTGGGCGTACCACGCAACGAGCGATGCAGACGCATCTTGACTTCGCCAACACCAAGCAGCCGCAACCGAGATTGTTCTAAGTTCAGATGCCACCCACCCGAATCTTCCCATTGCACCGAGTCCCAACGTCGTACCGACTTGAACCTTGGGAAGCCCGGTGTCTTCCCGTTGCGACTACGCTGGTAAAAGGCACCAAAGGCCCGATCTAGTCGCTTGAGCGTCCCTCTGCAGACGGCCACGCCGTTCTCGAGGATGTCAGGCCGCACACCGCGCAGGTCAGTGAGGGTCCGACAGTGATCGACATAATTCACCGAGCGTCCTTCCCACTTCCAGGCGCCTCGTCGCTCTTCGAGCGCTGCGTTATACAACTCACATTGGCGACAAAGAAGGCGCTCTAATGCCGCACGCTGGCTAGCGGTCGGTTGCAGGAGATATCGGTAGGAGCGACAACGTGCCACACCCTTGACACTAGATAGGGCGTGTAACAGCTGGGTCGTTCTCGGGTCGGCTCTTAGCGCAGTTCGCTGGGTAGTGAGCCGGTCAGCGGTGGAAGTCGACCAAGCCTCTTCGAAGAGAAGATAGGAGCTATAGACACTTTGTCCCAGGTCAGGGCCCAATTGTGGAACCTTGATCCACCAATTCCTACCGGTGGATCTCCTCCAAAAGCTCCCCGACGCGGAACGCCAGATCGAGGGACTGTCGAGCATTCAGCCTTGGGTCGCACGCGGTGTTGTATTGGAAGTGGAGATCGGCGTCTTCCACGTTGTCGGAGCCACCAAGGCACTCGGTCACGTCGTCTCCCGTCAACTCAAGGTGGATGCCCCCGGGCCATGTACCGCGATCGCGATGGACAGCGAAGTACCGACTAATCTCTTCGAAGATAGCGTCAAAGCTTCGAGTCTTGAATCCCGCGTCGCTCTCGAACGTGTTGCCGTGCATTGGGTCGCACATCCACACGACCGGATGTCCGGAATCTCTAACAGCGTCGATACGATTGGGCAACTCATCCTCGACGTGGTCATGGCCCATGCGACTTACTAGGGTCAAGCGTCCAGGTTCCCGATCAGGGTCGATGCGATCGCAGAACCACAAGAGATTGTCGAGGGTCATCTTGTCACCGACCTTGATGCCGATCGGATTCCCGACTCCGCGGAGAAATTCAACATGTGCGCTCTCGCGACTCCGGATTGTTCTCGTACCGATCCAAAGCATGTGAGCGGAGCAATCGTACCAGGAATCGTTTGCAGTGGAATCCTGGCGTGTTAATGCCTCTTCGTAGTCAAGGATGAGAGCCTCGTGGCTCGCGTAGAAGTTGACCTCGCGAAGGGGAGCCATGTTTGCCCCACAAACGCGCATGAACTCGATTGCGCGATCAATGCTGTTAGCGATCGATTCGTAACGTTGGCCCTCGCTACTGGAACGAACGAATTCCATATTCCACTTGTGAACTTCGGCGAGATCAGCAAATCCACCCTTGGTAAAGCTTCCAAGGAGATTGAGCGTCATTGCGGCTTGCCTGTAGGCACGCAGAATCCTAGTCGGATCCGGTGTCCGAGCCTCTTCGCTGAAATGGACATCGTTGACCATGTCGCCCCGGTAAACCGGCAAGGTCAGCCCATCAATCGTTTCCGATCCTGCCGTCCGCGGCTTCGCGAACTGTCCGGCCACGCGGCCGATTTTCACAATCGGTACGCCAGATGAGTACATGAGTACCGCGGCCATTTGGAGAACAACCTTGAGACCGTTCTTGACGCGATCAGCCGAGAACTCATGGAACGTCTCAGCACAGTCCCCTGCCTGGAGGATAAACGCCTCTCCGGCAGCGGCTCGTGCCAGTTCCGCCCTTAGGTTTCGCGCTTCGCCGGCGAAGATAAGCGGCGGCAAACCAGCCAGCTCTTTGAGGACAGCTTTGAGTGCGTCCTCATCGGGCCAATTAGGTTGCTGTTCCAGCGCGAACGAGCGCCATGAGTCACGGGTCCAGGTAGGCACAGTCATCCTTGGAGGTGTCGGCAACTAGACGGGTCCGCCTGAGCTTGAGCCCCAGCCTGACGGACCGTCAGTTGATGGCGGAACGAGACATGATAGTCAGGTGACGACGGAGAGTGGCCGCGGAGTGCCATGGCCGAGGATTCTAAGAGGACCTAAGGCCGCGGCGCACGCCGGCAACCCAGCTGACGTGGGCCGGAACCGAGGTCGCCACCCCCCGTGCACCCATGTCCGCACCGTATCCGCAGCTCAGGGGCCCTGGCAAGAAAACTTCCGTTGACCGCTTGGCGACACGTCTGTGAACAGCCATTTTGCACCTCAAGCGGATTCCGTTCAGCTACCTCGATCCCTGAGCCTTGCGCTCTCAAGCCATCCGAGGAGCTTCGGCCGCCGCCCGTCTGGATCGGACTGCCGGACACTGTGCTCGGAGTCGTGGCAAGGCCTGAGCTACGGGCGTCATCGCTCCGCCCGGGCGGGCACCGGAAATTCGCAGCAGACGTTGGTGCAGGTCGGCGGCGATGTCGGGGGGCGTCATTGCTTCGCGCCGTCCGCTCCGTGAGAATGGAGCAGACTTCCGGTCTCCACGACACCTCTGGACCCGGGACACGCGCCCCAGCGCCAAAGGACCGCAGCAACCACCGATGCCCCGTCTTCCACACAGTGTGTCGCGCCTGGGACGCGCCTTGGGCGCGTTCGTCACCGCCGCGTCCGCCCTCGCCGTGGTGTCCGGCGCGGTCGCGGCACCGGCCCCGTCGCCGCGCCCGTTGACCGGGGTGGCGCCCGCCTCCGCACAGGCGGTGCCGGCGTACTGGACCGTCGCCTCCGACGGCGGCGTGTTCACCTTCGGTGGCCTGCCCTTCCTCGGGTCCATGGGCGGGACCAGACTGGCCGCCCCCATGGTGGGCATCGCACCGACGAGCGGCCCGTCGGGCGCCGATGGCAAGGGCTACTGGACCGTCGCCTCCGACGGCGGCGTGTTCACCTTCGGTTCCGCCCCGTTCTACGGGTCGATGGGGGCGGTCAAGCTGCACAAGCCCATGGTGGGCATCGCCGCGGACCCCGCCACGGGCGGGTACTGGACGGTGGCCTCCGACGGCGGGGTGTTCTCCTTCCACGCCCCGTTCCTGGGGTCGATGGGCGCGGTCAAGCTCACCAAGCCCGTGGTGGCCATGGCGGCTACCCCCGACGGCGGCGGCTACTGGCTCTTCGCGTCCGACGGCGGGGTCTTCGCCTTCGGCGACGCCGGGTTCTTCGGCTCGCTCGGCAACAGGGTGTTGGCGGCACCGATCGTGGGGGCGGCCCCCGCCGATGCGGGTGGCTACTGGATGCTCGGAGCCGACGGCGGGGTCTTCGCCTTCGGCGACGCCGGGTACTTCGGGTCGCTCGGCGGCCACGCCCTCGTGCACCCCTTGGCGGCGATAGCGGCCTCCGACCCGGGCGGGTACTGGCTGACCGACACCAACGGGGCCGTCACCGCTTTCGGCGACGCCGGGTACTTCGGCTCCGCCCCCCAGCACATCGCCGCTCCGGTCGTCGGCATCGCCGATGGCCCCGGGAGCGGCGTGGCGGCCAACGGCGCGTACCCCTCGGGGACCTACGGCTACGACATCTCGAGGTTCCAGGACAACCCTCCGACGTGCAACGCACCGCTCCCGTCGGGGCACACCCTCGGCATCGTCCAGGTGACCGGGCAGTCGAACGGAGCCTCCAACCCGTGCCTGGCGCACGAGGCCCAATGGGCCGGGGGCGGGCTCAACCTCTACATCTTCATGACCTACGGGACCGACACCACCGACCAGCCGGGGTGCAACGGTGACCCCGCCTGCAATTGGGGATACGAGGCGGGGGTCTACGCGCTCCAGTACGCCCTGGCCCAGGGGGTGAACCCGTTGGTCACGTGGTGGCTGGACGTGGAGGCGGCCAATTGGTCGTCGAACACGGCCGAGAACGACCAGGTCATCCTGGGCGCCCTCGACGCGCTGCGCGGCGACGGCATCAACAACGTCGGCATCTACACGAGCCCCCTGTCGTGGAACGGCATCGCCGGGAACTTCCAGCCCGCCGTCCCGTTGTGGGTCGCCTGGTACACCGGCGACCCTCAGGGCAACTGCGCCAACGCCGTCTCCTACGCGGCGCAGAACGGGGACCTCCTGCCCACCGGGGGCGTGTGGGTGACCCAGTACACCGACCTGGCCAACGGCCAGAGCCTCGACGGCGACTACGCCTGCTGACACGCCTGGCTAGCCTCGGGCCCATGCCGACCGCACGACTGGCGTCCATCGCGCTCGACTGTGCCGACCCGGGCGCCNTGGGGGCGTTCTGGGCCGCGCTGCTCGGGGGAGCGATCGAATTCTCCAGCGACGACTTCGTGGCGGTCAAGACCGACCGGATGTGGCTGGCGGCGGTGCGCGTCCCGGACTACCGGCCCCCGTCGTGGCCCGAGGACGTGCTCCCCAAGCAGATGCACCTCGATCTCGCCGTGGAGGACCTCGAAGAAGCACAGGCCCAGGCCCTCGGGCTCGGGGCCGTCCGCACCGCGGTGCAACCGGCTCCGGACCGGTACCTCGTGCTGCTGGACCCGGCCGGTCATCCGTTCTGCCTGTCGACCCAGATCCCCGACGACGATTAGGAGCGGGCGGGCCGCCCGCGCCCGGTCAGCAGTCGAGGGCCCGCAGGTGGGCGGCGTCGTTGTACCGGACGAGGCGCCACCCCCCCTCCCCCTTCTCCCACTCGGTGAGCGAGGTGTGCTCGGTGGGCAGCCCCAGTCGTCCCCGCCCCGCCGCCACCGGCAAGAACGCCAGCAGCGTCGACTCGATGACACCGGCATGGCACACGATCACCACCAGCCGGCCGCGATGGGCGGCGGCGACACGCGCCACGGCTCCCGAGGCGCGCGCCACGAACGAGCTCCAGCTCTCTCCCCCCGGCGCCACCACGGCCTCGGGATCGGCGTCGAAGTCGGGCTCGCCGTAGCGGGCCCGGAACTCGTCCCACGTGAGGCCGTCCGCCTCGCCGGGGTGCAGCTCGCACAGGGCGCAGTCCTCCACCGGTGCCGTGCCATCACCGATGCCTCGGGCCGCGATGCCCCCCGTCTCGATGGCGCGGGCCAGCACGCTGCTGTAGAACGCGCCCGCACCGGACAGCTCGCCGGTCTTCACGAGCCGCGCCGCCAGCGCCTTGGCCTGGCGCCTCCCGGTGGCGGACAGGCCGGTGCAGCCCCCCCGGCCACCCACCACGCCCTCGACGTTGCACGTCGCCTCGCCGTGGCGGATCAGCACGACGCGGGTGGTGTCGGCGGGGGCGTCGGGTACGGTGCGCACGCCTCGGGGCGCACCGCCGTCGTCGGGCGCGGCCGTGCTCACGCCAGCTCGGTCACGAAATGCTCGAGCTGGCGCAGGTTGCGGCACTCGAAGACGTCGTCGCAGTGCACGGCGTACTCGCCGAGGATGGAGTCGCCGGTCCCCCAGTAGGCGCGGGGCTCGGGGTTGAGCCAGTACACGTGCCGGGCGCGATGGCGTATCTCCTGGATCACCCAGGCTTGGGAGGCGTGGTAGTTGTTGCGGGCGTCGCCGAGCAGCAAGACGCTCGTACGCGGCGTGATCTCCTCACCCCACCGCTCCCAGAACACCGACAAGGCATGTCCGTAGTCCGAGTGCCCGTCGACCCACACCACGTCGGCTTCGGTGTTGATGCGGTGCACGGCTTCGGCCACGTCGTCGACGTTTTCGAAGAACCGTGTGACCTCGTCGATCCCGTCGATGAACACGAAGCTGCGCACTTTGGAGAACTGCGAGCTGATGGCGTGCACCAGGTGCAGGGTGAACCGGGCGAAGGAGGCCACCGATCCCGAGATGTCGGCGATGACGATGATCTCGGGCTTGGCGGGACGCGGGTACCGGAATTTGGGGTCGACGGGGACGCCACCGGTCGACAGCGAATGGCGCATGGTGGAGCGGAAGTCGAGGGGCCCCTTGCGGCCATGGCGACGCTTGCGGGCCAGACGCACCGCCAGCTTGCGCGTGAGGGGATGGATGGCACGGCGCAACGACGCCAGTTCGTCGCGCGTGGCGTGCATGAAGTCGATCTCCTCGGGCAGGGGCTTGCGCAGCGACCGGGCCAGCGCCTCGGTGCCCCGGTCGGCCACGAGCCGGCGGCGGATCTCGTCCTCGAGCTCGCGGCGCAGCCGGTCGAGGCGGGATTTGAATTCGTCGCGCTCGAGACGCTCCTCGAGCGGCGTGAGCTGTCCCTCGGGGGCCGCGGCGCGCGCGCTCTGCATGAGCCGCTCGAGGACGCGGTCGAGGTCGAGGTTCCGGAGGGTCCGGTACAGGTAGTAGGTGCCGCCCACGGGCCGGCCCGGCTCCATGCCGGCGAAGCGGCTGACGGCCTGGCGGGCGAGGGCGGCGACCTGCGCGTCGTTGGCCGACAGCAGGGCCCGGAACAGCATCTCGGCGAGCTCCTCCGACGACAGTCCCTCGCCGCCACCGCCGCCCTGGCCCCGGCCCTCACCCCGGCCCCGGTCGCCGCCCTCGGCGTCGCCGTCGTGGTCCGCATCGGGTGTCTCGTCGTCACCGATCTCGTACTGCGGGCCCCGCATCGAGAAGTACACCTCGAAGGCCGTCTCGAACGCCTTCCAATGCGCCGAGCTCTTCACCA
>JGI12269J14319_10005498_pt1 | contig 11206 bp, 8 predicted proteins | sample PeaSoiSIISIP2007_FD_14319 | JGI IMG/M metagenome (IMG submission 14319) | reverse complement strand
GCATCCGCCGGCATCTCGGCCTGCCGGCTCTTTGGGCGCTGCTGATGCTGCTCGGTGCCGTACCGGCGGCCGAGGCCCACATCGCCAGTAATGGCTTTTTGAGCCTCGCGGTCGATCGCGCTGCCGTAGCGGGCGCGCTCGAGCTCGCGATTCGAGACGGCGAGCTCGCAGTTGGCCTCGATCGCGATCGCGACGGCAAGGTGAGCTGGGGCGAGCTGCGCGCCAGTCAAGCCGCGCTGCAGGACTACGTGCGCGGCCATCTGAAACTCTATGGCAGTCAGGGCGAATGTCCGTTGAGCTTCGGTCCAGTGCAGGTCAACGCGCGCGTCGATGGCAACTATCTATGGCTGCCGCTCACCGCCGAGTGCGGCGGCGCACTCAAGCGCCTGAGCATCGACTATCGAGTATTGAACGAGGAGGATCCCTCGCACCGCGGGCTGCTGACACTGCGTGCATATGGCGAGGTTCAGACCGCCGTGTTGGACGCGGCTTCGGGGAAGCGTCCATTCGAGCTCGACCATCCCTCCCCCTGGTCCGCGTTCATCGAGTACCTGCACGCCGGTATCTGGCATATCTGGAGCGGCATCGATCATCTGCTGTTCCTGCTCTCGCTGCTGTTGCCCGCCGTGCTGGTGCGCCGCAACGATCGATGGGAAGCGGTGCCGATGGCGGCCCCGGCCTTTCGCAACATCGTCAAAGTCGTCACAGCCTTCACACTCGCGCATTCGATGACGCTCTCGCTGGCCGCCTTTGAAATCATCCGGCTGCCCGCGCGGCTGACCGAGTCCGTGATTGCCGCATCCATTATCGTGGCTGCGCTGAATAATATTTTTCCTCGCGTGACCGAAGGTCGCTGGCGTATCGCCTTCGCCTTCGGGTTGCTGCACGGCTTCGGCTTCGCCTCGGTGCTCTCGGACATGGGTCTGCCTCAGGGTGCGCGCCTGGTGTCGCTGGTGGCCTTCAATCTAGGGGTCGAAGTCGGCCAGCTCGCCGTGGTGCTCGCCGTGATGCCGATCGCCTACCTGCTGCGCGCGACGGCGCTCTACCGCCGTGCACTCATGCCGTGGGGCTCCTCGGCCATCGCCGCGCTGGCACTGGTCTGGCTGGTTCAACGCGCGAGCGCTTGAGGCGTTAGCACGCACTAGCATCACGGCAGTGGTATCGCCGAACAGAGGCGGCGCCAAGTGCGCGCGTCACTACGCACTTTCTCTGATCCGCACGCAGAGCAGCTCGCGCGCGCCAGGTAATCAGCGCCGGATCAGCAGCTGCAAGCTACGCCGTAAGCGCGCGCCGTAGGGCGGCCGCAGACCGATCAGGCCGGCGATGTCGAATCGCGTCTGTCGCAAGACCGCGCGGGCGTGGCTGAAGCGGTGAAAGCCATGCTCGCCATGGTAGCCACCCATGCCGCTCTCGCCGATGCCGCCAAAAGGCAGCTCTTCAGCGAGAAAATGCACCGCCACATCGTTCACGCACACGCCGCCGGAGCGCGTATGGGCCAGGAGCTCGCGTTCCTCGGCGCGGTCGGTCCCAAAATAATACAGCGCCAGCGCTCTGGCGCGGCGATTCACCGCGCCTATGACCTCGTCGATTCGATCATAGCTGCATACCGGCAGCAGCGGCGCAAAGATCTCCTGCTGCATGACCCTCATATCTTCGGTCGCACCAAGTATCAGAGCGGGGCCGACCAATCGTCGCTCACGCCCGGCTGAGGCGGGCGTATCGGTCAAGGCGATCACCTGCGCCCCCTTGGCCCGGGCATCCGCGAGCAGCTCATCCACGCGCTGCACATGACCGGCGTCGATCAGACTGGTGTAGTCCGCATTCGAGGCAAGGTCTGGATACACTCGCGCCGCCCAGCGCTGCGCCTGCTGTACGAACGCATCCAGCCGCTCGCGCGGGACGCAGACGTAATCCGGCGCCAGGCACATCTGCCCAGCGTTGGCCAGCTTGCCGAGCAGGATCCGGTCGACGGCGCGAACCAGGTCGGCTGAACGCCCGATGACGACCGGACACTTGCCGCCGAGTTCCAGCGTCACTGGCACGAGATGCTCGGCGGCGGCGGCCATGACTTGCCGACCTACGGCCGTCGAGCCGGTAAAGATAAGGTGATCGAACGGCAAGCTTGAAAATCGCCGCGCCAGCTCCGTGCCGCCGTTGACCACGGCCAACTCCGCCGCGTCGAAGTATCTGCCGACCAGCTGCCCGATCAACTCTGAGGTCCGGGGTGTCATTTCCGATGGCTTGATCAAGCATCGATTCCCCGCAGCCAGGATGCCGGCTAACGGCCCGAACGTGAGCGTCACGGGAAAGTTCCACGGGCTGATGAGGCCCACTACACCGAGTGGCTGATGCAGAATTGCCGCGCGGACACCAGGAAACCCCAGCGGCAACCCCAATCGCCGCCGCTGCGGCCGCATCCATCGCCGAACATGCCGTCGGGCATATTTGAGCGCGTGCACGGCGGGAAAGATATCCAGCAAGCGTGTGGCGTCCGCCGGCCGTTGGCCGAAGTCAGCCTCGAGCGCTTCGCAAAACGCCGGCTGATGGGACACGAGCAAGTCGCAGGCGCGCTGCAGCCGATCGATGCGCACACTCGCGCGCGCCTCCCCTTCCGCCAGAACAGCAGCGCGCTGCGCCAGCAGCAAGCGCTGCGCTTCCATTGCCTGATCTGGGCATGCGTAATCCATGAACTTCCCACTGGCTGCGGCGGGCTCAAGTGCTACCAGTGCACTCCCCGCAGCAGCGAGGTAAACACCACCATCTCGGGCGATGCCTCGGAATCGGCCATTGGCGGCCCGCCCGCGGCTTCCGATTCCGGAAATATCCGAAAACTCTCGCTCATGACCGCCCGGTTGATCCAAGGCGCCAGCACCTCGACCAGCGATGCCAGCACGCCGAGCCCGGTTGCGAGGCGTTCGGGCTTGCGCACGATCGCCTCTGCAACCAGCTCCGCCGCCTGCTCGGGCTCCAAGAGCGGAAGGCGCTCGTAAATCCTGGTCGGCGCGACCATCGGTGTGCGCACCAACGGCATGTTGATGATGGTGAAATGTATGCCGCGCGCGCGATATTCGCCTGCGGCGCAGCGCGAGAACGACTCGAGTGCCGCCTTCGAGGCGTTGTAGGCGGCGAAGCGCGCTGCATTACTGAGTACGCCAATCGAGGAAATGTTGATAACGTGGCCCGCTCCCTGCTTGACCATCGCCGGTAGCAAGCCGAGCGTCATGGAAACGGCAGCGAAATAGTTGGCGCGCATGAGGCGCTCGTAGTCGTGCAAGCGATCGTAGGTGTTATCGACCGCACGCCGAATCGAGCGGCCGGCATTGTTGATCAAAATATCCACATGCCCGTGTTCGGCGAGCAATTGCACCAGCAAGCGCTCGCAGGCCTGCGGATCGGCTATGTCGCAGCTATAGACGCTTAGCTCGCGCCCCAGCGCCCGCACTTCAGCCTGCACCCGCGCAAGCTTTGAGGCATCGCGCGCTACGATCAGCACCCGCGCGCCGGCGCTCGCAAGCTTCAATACGGTGGCGCGGCCAATACCCGAGGAGCCGCCCGTGACCAGGACGGTCTTGCCTTGTACCGTCTTGCATAGGGCGTGGGCATTGAACAGATCGGGGTCGAGTTGGCGCTCCCAGTAATCCCATAGGCGCCAGGCGTAATCCTCCAGCCGCGGAAGTTGGATGCCCGCTGCGATCAGCAGGTCCTGCGCGTGATGGGCGCCAAAGCGGGTTGGGTAGTTCAGCAGGCCGGCGATCGACTTCGGTATGCCAAGCTCGAGCAGCACCTGATCGATGAGTCGTCGCATCGGCGCCAGTGTCTCGCTCGCCGCTCGAACCCATCGCGGCAGCGCTGCCAGCAGACTCGGCTCGAGCCTGACAGCCATCTTCGGCGCGTGCGCAGCCTCGGCGAACAGGTTCAGCACCTCCCCGACCCGTCGATCCTTGGGATCCGTGAGATGAAAGCAGCGGCCGTCGTGTCCAGGCACATGCGCCAGGTGCGCCAGCGCCGCGGCCACGAAGTCGACCGGAACCAGATTGATGTGGCCGCCCTCAAAGCCGATGAGTGGCAGCCACTGCGGCAGCATATTGCGCACCTTCTGCAGGGGCTTGAACAGGTGATAGGGGCCGTCAATCTTGTCCATCGCGCCGGTCGCGGAATGACCGACCACCATCCCCGGACGATAGATGCGCCATGGCAACGCCGTGGTGGCTCGGACCAAGGCCTCCGAGCTGTGCTTGCTGCGAAAGTAGGGATGATCCAGAGCTTCGGCCTGCTCAAACATCTCCTCCGTGAAAGTCCCTCGATAGCGCCCCGCCACGGCGATGCTGCTGACGAGGTGGAAACACCCCGCCTGGACCGCCCGAGCCAATTGCAACGCGTTACCGGTTCCCACGACGTTCGCCCGCTCGAGCTCAGTGGCTTCGGCCGCAAGGTCATACAACGCGCCCAAGTGGAAGAAGTGGCGGATCTTGCCGGCGAGCTGCCTGCGCTCAGCGTCCGTGATGCCGAGCAGGTCATAAGTGAGATCGCCCTCGATCGGTCTGATCAGGGCGGCACGCTCAGCGCAAGCGCCTAATACCCGCGCCAGTCGATCGTGCGAGCCGGATCTCACGAGCAGATAAATGGGCTCGCCTCGCAAGGCCAGTAGCGGCACCAGATGGCGGCCGATAAAACCAGTGCCGCCCGTGACGAAGTAGCTCATGATTCACGTATCCGGCGCGCATTATTATATATACAGGCTACGCCTGCCGCGAGGCTCTGGCGATCGTGGCAAACCGAGGTCCACAAGCGCTCGCCGATCGGCGAAACTGTCAATATGAGCGCCGCGGAACGTTTATCGGGTGTGGATCGTGCGTGGCTGTTGATGGAGCGGCCCACGAACCCGATGACGATTGTGGGTCTGATCGTTCTGGAGGGCCACCTGGGTCGGGCACGGCTGCGCGATCTGATCGCCGAGCGCTTTCTTATCTTCGATCGCTTCCGCTGCATCCCGGTCGCCGACGGCAGCAGCGCCAATTGGGTGAGCTCGAGGCAGTTCGATGTCAACGACCACGTCTTGCGGGTCGCGCTGCCCGCACACGCCGGGCAGCATGAGCTCGAAGCCCTGGTGGGCGAGCTGGCCAGCACGCCGCTGAATCCCGCAAGACCGCTCTGGACGTTTCACCTCGTCGAGCGCTTCCGCGGCGGCAGCGCCATCATCGCGCGCATACATCATTGCTATGCCGACGGGATTGCCCTGGTCCAGGTGCTGCTGTCGCTCGGCGATGGCCAACCCGGCGCCGTCGACCCGCGAGCCGGGCTGGCCAATCCCGGACCACCCGACCGATCAGCCACGGCTAACGCAGTCGGCCTCTGGCCGCAGGTGCTTGGCCGCGTGCTGCGCGAGGGCGCCGATCTGCTCGAGAAGGGGTTGCACTACGCGCTGCATCCGGCCGATTCCGGGACCGCCATGCAGGATTCGCTCAAATTCGCGGCGGAGCTGGCGCATATTGCCACGCAGTCCGACGATCCGCCGACCTGCCTCAAGCGGCCACTCTCCGGAGTCCGGCGCGTCGCCTGGGCCGATCCCATCTCCCTGGAGGAAGTCAGGGTAATCGGCAAAGTCCTCGGCTGCACGATCAATGACGTACTGGTGTCGTTGCTCTCTGGCGCTCTGGGTCGCTATCTCGAATCGCAAGGCGATAACGTCACCGCGCTGAAAATTCGGGCGACCGTTCCGGTCAGTCTGCGATCCGATGCCGCCGGACAGCCCACCTTGGGCAATCGCTTCGGACTCGTATTCGTGGAATTGCCCATTGGCATGCGCCATCCACTCGAGCGACTGTACGCGGTGCGCTCGACCATGAAATCTTTGAAAAGCTCGCCGCAAGCGCTGGCCGTCCTCGGGCTGCTGGCCGCTGTCGGGAACCTTCCCGGTGCGGTGGAGGAGCCGCTGGTCGCTTTGTTCAGCGCCAAAGCGAGTCTTGTCGCCTCTAACCTTGCCGGCCCCGGCCAGAAGCTGCACATGGGCGGTGTCGGCGTCTCGCAGGTGCTGTTTTGGGTGCCACAATCCGGCAGCATCGGCACCGGCGTGAGCATGCTCACCTACAACGGTCAGGTCCAATTCGGAGTCATCGCGGACCGGCAGCTGGTGCCAAACCCCGCTGAGCTGGTCGAGCTGATCGTGACCGAGTTTGAGCGCCTGGTGTTCCTGGTATTGCTGGGCGGCGGATCGCTGGGCGATTGAGCCCATTCGGCGCGCTAATCCACGCCCTGCTTCGCGCGCGCCGCGTCGAGCCGCTCCATCGCGTCGGCCGGCTCGCAGGCCGCCGCCTGCTCATAGAGGCTGTGGATCTGAGCGCGAAAGCGTTCCGCATCGAGCAAACGCAGGCCGTTCGCGTATTCCATGTGGATGATCGGGGAGGCCGGTGCAAACTTGATGGCGTGCTGAAAGTGCTCGATGGCCTTATCGCGTGAGGCGCCATAGGTCAGGCTGGCTACGATCGAGCCGAGCTTGTTGATGATTTCTGCATGGTAGAGGCCGAGTGCCACGTGCGCCTCGGCGTGCCGCGGCTCGAGCGCGAGAACGCGCTGCAAATGGGAATGAACGCGGCCCGCCAAGCCCTCGGCGAGCGCCCGGAGAATGGTGATGCGCTGACTATAGCGGCCCAGCACGAGCGCGAACGTGTAGTGAGCATTGGCATGCTCCGGCAGCAGCTTGGTCGCCTCTTCGCCCCGTTTGACGGCACTATCGAGCTCTTGCAGAATGAGTGCCTCGCGCTGCTTAGAATACAAGGAGTCCACGGCGGCAGCCTTGTTCGCCACCGTCGCGCCCAGCGCGCCCAGCGCGCTGCCATGCTCGATCGCACTGCGAAAGTCGCCCGCGTGAAACTCACGCCAGGCGTCCTGCAGGTCCCGCGCGACGACCGAGCCTCCGCCGTGCGCTTCGACTTGCGACTTGACCGCCGGTCGCTGTTTCGCAAGCCGAGCGATCAACGACTCCTCGGGCCAGGGTTCCAGATCGCCCTGATGCAGTCGATCCCATCGCTTCTTGAGCGTATCGCCTGCGTACCGAAAGCTGGATTTTCCTTCGCGGCGTTTCGACCGTTCCCGTTGAGGCATCGCGCGGCTCCAATGTGGCAAGTACGAATCCACTCCTTTCGAGCATCGCTATAGAGTGGCGGCGTGGCTTAAAATGCTAGTGGGGCAAATACGCATAGGCGGCCAAGATGGCGCGCAAGAAAGCAGCCCGCAGGGGCACGGCCCGCAAGGCCCGATCGACGCTGCAGGGCAAGACACTGGATAGCATGAACCAAATATGGCTCGCCGGTCTCGGCGCCGTCGCCAAGGCGCAGCGCGGCGCGCCGCAGCTGTTGCAGGAGCTGATTGCCGAGGGCACGCGCGTGCACGCCAAGACGCGCGGGGCGGCCGAAAAGGCCATGCAGGGCATCGTCGACAATGTGCGCTCGACGATCAACACCGGCCTTGGCGATATGCGTGGTCAGGCAACCGACGCGCTCGAGGGTCTGGAAAAGATATTCCAGACGCGCGTGCACCGCGCGCTCACGCAGATTGGCGTGCCCAGTGCCGAGGACATCGCGGCTCTGAGCGAGCGCGTCGATGCGCTGAACGCCAGTATTCAAAAACTGGCGCAAGCGCGCAAGGCACGCGGCGCACGACGTCCGGCCTCAACGGCCGCATCGTAACGGGCAATGCTCACCCTAACGCCCGCACGTCGGCGGCGTGCGGGCACGGGCAAGCTCGGGATCGCGCTTGCGGGTGGCGGCCCGCTGGGCGCCTTCTATGAGCTTGGAGCGTTGCACGCGCTCGAGGAAGGGATCGAGGGACGCAAGCTCACGGACTTCGACGTCTATGTGGGCGTGAGTTCGGGTTGCTATGTGGCTGCGGGGCTGGCGAACGGCTTTGATACCACAGCCATGGGATCCATCTTCATCGAGGATGACTCGACTCTGTTGCCGCTGTCTCCGGGGATACTGCTGCAGCCGGCCTTCGGGGAATACCTGAGTCGACTCGGCCTGCTGCCCGTGGCGCTTGCCAACATCGCACGCCAGTACGCGCGCGATCCGTTTCGTACCGGCTGGCCGGCTGCGCTCGGCAGCCTGGCCAAGATTCTTCCCACCGCATTGTTCGACCACAAGCCGCCGGAACGCTACCTGCATGCGCTGTTTACCAGCAGCGGCCACACGGATGACTTCCGCAAGCTGCGCTCTCGCCTGTACATCGTGGCGACGAATCTGAATACCGCGCAATCCGTGACACTCGGCGACTCCCACCACGATCACGTCCCCATCTCGCGTGCCGTGGTCGCCAGCGCTGCGCTGCCCGGCCTGTACTCCGCCGTCACCATCGACGGACAGCCTTTTGTCGATGGCGCCCTGATCCGCACGATGCACGCCTCGCTGGCGCTCGAGGCCGGCTGCGATCTCGTGATCTGCATCAATCCGCTGGTGCCGTTCGATGCTTCGCTCGCACCGCACGGCCCGCATGCGAATCTCGCTGATGCGGGGCTGCCGGCGATTCTCGGCCAGACCTTTCGTGCACTGATTCACTCGCGCATGCAGCTCGGAATGGCCAGCTATCGCTCGCGCTTTCCGCACGCCCATACGATTCTGCTCGAGCCCGACCGCGATGATGAGCAGCTGTTCTTCAGCAACGTGTTTCGCTACTCCGGCCGCCAGCGTCTGGCAAACCATGCCTACCAGGAAACGCGCCGGGATCTACTCGCTCGGGCCGACGCGCTCACGGCTGTGTTGAGCCGATGCGGTCTTCGCCTGAACCTGGAGCGGCTTCGAGACCCGCATCGTACCTTCTCGACGGCCGCAAAGGAGCGCGCCGCGCGTACGCGCCAAACCGTCAGGCGCCTCGACGCATCCCTCAATCGCCTTGAGAGCCTGGTAGCGGCCCAGGGCCAGAGCGGTTGAGTCCCGGTGGCAGCGCGCTTCTGGCGGTCGGTACTCGGCGGCGAGCTCGCGCTGGCAGCGGCGATCGCAGTGATCGTGGGTGCAGCTCGGCATTGGCCCGCAAGCCTGACGCTGCTGGTGGCACTGAGCGCCCTCGCCTTGCTGAGATTCCTGCTGGTCAGCAGCGGGTTTATTCTGGCGTGCACTGCTGCCCGCGACGGCAGCTTCGGTGCGGGTCTGGGCCGCGTCGTGTGGACGCTGATCAGGGAATGCTTCCATTTCGGCGTTGCGCAGTGGCGCATGTGCGCCGAGCCGTACCGGCATCTGCACGATGTTGAACCTCCGCCCGAGGGGCAACCCGCCCGGCCCGTATTGCTGATACACGGTCTGCTCTGCAATCGAGCCGTGTGGCGGCCCGTGCTCGCGCGTTTGCGCAGCGCAGGCTTCGCACCTATTCGGGCGCTCGATCTCGAACCGTTGTTTTCGGACATCGAATCCCATATCGCAGGGGTCGAGCGCGAACTACGGGCGCTGCAGCATCGCAGCAACGCTATGCCAGTGTCGATCGTCGCACATAGCACGGGCGGACTGGTGGCGCGAGCGGTGCTGCGTTCCGTGAGCCCAGGGTTCATCGGACGCATTGTCACGATCGCCACGCCTCATCATGGAACGGTGATCGCCTGTCGCTATCGCTCGCCCGCCACGCTGCAGTTGCGCCCCGGATCGGCCTGGCTGCGCTCGCTGAATGCGGCGCAGGAGCCCGCGCCGGCGGTCCCGTTCACCTGCATCTATAGCCTGGAAGACGAACTCATCGCACCGGCACGCAGCGCCGCGCTGGCCGGCACACAGTTGCACGAGCTGCGCGGCATCGGGCACTTCGAATTGCTCCACTCCCGAGGCGTCATCGAACACATCGTGACAGCTCTGAATCGCGCATGACCGCCATGGCACGCATCGATAACTCCGATCGGTTCATCGAACAGCGCGGCCAGCTCGAAGCGATGGCAGCCGAGCGGCCTGAGCTCGCGCAGCGCCTGCGGGAGCTGCGCACCTGGCAGGCCGCCCGCCTGGCGCTAACCTACCAGGACGTGCGCCGCGATCCGCAGCTCTCGCGAGCGGCAGAGTTCTTCCTCACCGATCTATACGGTCCGCAGGATTTCGCTCGCCGCAATCAAGAGTTGGCGCGCGCCTGGCGCTATCTCAAGCGCGCGCTTCCAGAGCCCACAGTGAGGGTGCTGGCGCAGGCAATCGAGCTCGAAACCTTAACGGTCGAGCTCGACCTGGCCATGGTGGCGCATTTGCCTGCCGGTACCATAGACGAGGCCGCCTACGCGCTCGCCTACCGTGCCGTCGGCAGGCCGGACGCACGCCAACACCAGATCGATCTGATCATCGGCATTGGCGAGGCACTCAGCCGCATCGTGCAGCGACCCTGGATTGGCATCGCGCTTCGCGCGGCTCACGCACCAGCGCATGCCGCCGGCTTTGGTGTGCTGCAGGACTTCCTCGAGCGGGGCTTTGCGGGATTTCACCGCATGCCGGACGCTCGGCGCCTGCTGCGAACGATCCGTCTGCGCGAGACACAGCTCATGGAAGCTCTGTTGCGCCAGAGGGAGAATCCATTCGATACCTCGTGCCTCAGAAGCGTCAACGTGAATGACTGAGGATGCATACGATTACGTGATCGTCGGTGCCGGTTCGGCCGGATGCGTGCTTGCCAACCGGCTCTCGGCACGAGCGGATCTCAAGGTGCTGCTGCTTGAGGCCGGCGGAGCCGACATCAACCCCTTCATACACATGCCAGCAGGTCTGGCGCACCTGGTCGGCAACCCACGCATCGATTGGGACTACAACACCGAGCCCGAGCGCGAGCTGCATGATCGCCGTCTCTATTGGCCTCGCGGCCGTGTTCTCGGCGGAAGCAGTTCGATCAATGCCATGTGCTACACACGCGGCCATCCTGGCGACTATGACGAGTGGGCGCTGCTTGCCGGCCCGGGGTGGAGCTACGCCGAAGTGCTGCCCTACTTTCTCAAGGCCGAGGATCAGGCTCGCGGCGCCAGTGAATATCACGGCGTCGGCGGTCCGCTATCGGTCGAGGATCTGAGATTCAGGAATCCGCTGAGCACGGTGTTTGTTGAAGCCGGTGCCGCCTGCGGGCTGCCGCGCAACGCCGATTTCAACGGCGTCTCGCAAGAGGGCGTGGGGTTCTACCAGGTCACACAACGTGGCGGGCGCCGCTGCAGCGCGGCGACCGGCTACCTGCGCCCGGCGCGCCGGCGCACCAATCTCGAGGTGCGTACCCA
>JGI12269J14319_10005497_pt1 | contig 11207 bp, 14 predicted proteins | sample PeaSoiSIISIP2007_FD_14319 | JGI IMG/M metagenome (IMG submission 14319) | reverse complement strand
CTCGCTCGCCTGGTCACGCCGCCGGCCGAACAGCTCCAGCCGCAGCGATACGATGTCGAAGCCGAGGCGGGCCGCGATCGCATGCATCAGGCGCTGGTGAGCCGCGTCCTGGAACTCGATGACCCGGCCGCTGTCCACGTCGATGAGATGGTAGTGCAGGCCGTGCTCGGTCGGCTCGTAGCGGGCCCGTCCACCGCCGAAGTCACGGCGCTCCAGGATGCCCTTCTCCTCGAACAGGCGGACCGTCCGGTAGACGGTGGCGATCGAGATATGGCTGTCGAGCGCCGTGGCGCGGCGATACAGCTCTTCCACGTCCGGGTGATCGGCGGCGTCGGACAGCACGCGGGCGATGACGCGGCGCTGCCCGGTCATCTTCAGGCCTCGTTCGACGCACAATCGCTCGATGCGGGATTCCATCCGGTCCCTTCGCCATCACCCAGCGCCCCGATGGGCCCCCATGGCGGGCGCCCCTCATTGGATATGAGTGGGCATTCCCCAGCGCGGTTCACCGCGTAGCCGATCCGGGGCGAGCCTGTCCAATCCGCGGACATCACGGGGCGCCTGCGTGCGGTATCCGCAACGGCCTGCCCGCATCGACCCCCGACGCGCCCGCGCGGCACCACCCCCGGCGCGCTGCTACTTCCGGCGCTGACGCGGGGTGGTGCCGAGCCCGATCTTCTTGGCGAGCGCGGACCGCTGGCGGGCGTAGGCTGGCGCGACCATTGGGTAGTTGGCCGGCAGGCCCCAGCGCTGGCGGTATTGCTGTGGAGTCAGATTGTAGGAAGCCATCAGGTGACGCTTGAGCATCTTCAGCTTGCGCCCGTCCTCCAGGCAGACGATGTGGTCGTTGAACACCGACTTGGTCGGCGGCACCGCGGGTTCCGGCCGCTCGGGCTGGGTCGGTTCCTTGCCCGCCTCCGCCAGGGTCTTGTACACTTGCCGGATCAGTGACTGCACTTCGGTGGGCGGCACGGTATTGTTCGCCACATGGGCCGCCACGACTTTGGCCGTCAGTCCCAGGATGTTGGCGTCTATCCGCTGTTCGGCCATTGCAACCCCTTTCGTCGTCGATGACTGCGCCTATTTATGGCGTTGTCTCGATCTCAGGCAACCTCTATTCCAGTGGACATTGGCAGTCTTGATATCATGACGGCAGTGCAAGAGCCTGATCGCGAGCTCGACATCACCGGCGAGCTCTGTCCGATGACGTTCGTCCGTACCCGGCTCGCGCTCGACCGCATGCGGCCGGGCGAGACCTTGTTGGTGCGGCTGCGCGGCGAGGAGCCGCTGCGCAATGTGCCGCGCACGGCGCGCGAGCAGGGCCACGAGGTGCTGTCGCTGGAGACCGGGGCGGACGGGGTCAGCGTTCTGTTGCTGCGGCGGGGCGGCTGAGACCGAGCGGGCGGGGCTTTGCACGGGTCGCAAGAAGGCAAGATCCACCGCGGAGCACGACAGCAGGTAGGGCGGAAAAGCGCGGCGCCTTCCGCCATCCCGCCGAGGCGGCAGGACGTGTCGGAGGACGACAGATACGGCCCGCTCGTCCGCGCAGTGGCGGAATGCGCTGCGCTTTTCCGTCCTACACGCCCCGCGGTGGATCTTACACCGGCCGGCTGGCAGAACCCGCAGGTTCGAGACCTTGGGAAGCCGGCATGAGCGTCCGGCGCAGCACCAGCGCGTCGGTGCCGTCGGCGTAGTAGCGCGGCCGCCGTCCCACCGGCGTGAAGCCCGCGCGCGCATACAGGGCTATCGCCGCGGTGTTGCCGACCGAGACTTCCAGGAAGGCGGTCCGCGCGCCGCGCGCCCCCGCCAGCCGCATCGCCGTGTCGAGCAGCCTGGTGCCGACCCCCCGGCGCCGCGCCTCGGGCACCACCGCCAGGGTCAGCACCTCGGCCTCATCCGCGGCGATGCGCGCCAGGATCATCCCGCCCCGCTTGTCGAGCCAGCCGAAGACGCCGGGCAGCGCGAGCTGCAGCGCGATCGCGTCGGTCCCCCAGGTCTCGCCCGGCGGGAACGCCAGCCGGTGAATCGCCGCCATCGCAGCGGCATGGGCCACACCGGCCGGCTCGAGCGCGCCAGTCCCCGCGCCAGTCACCGCACCAGTCCCCTCGCCGGTCACCCCAGCGGTCATGCGGCGGGCGCGGGCCAAAACCCCCCGGCCTTCGCCGCGGCAGGCTCCGCCGGCAGCCGCGCGTCGGGCGGGTCGACGTAGATCGGCTGCGCCTCGCGCGGCGGCAGCTCGCCGGCCAGGCGCCGTTGCCCGGCCAGCGCGACGTGACGCGCCACCGGCAGGCGCGCATCGGTCAGCATCACGTCGACCTCGCGCGCCGCCAGCCGCGCCGCAACCGCGATCGCGGCGTCGCCGGCGACCGCGATCGGACCCTCGGGGCGCGGCAGGTCGTCCACCGCCATGGCCGCCACCACGCCATCACGCTCCAGGAAGATGCGGCCACGCCGGCTGTCGATCGCCGACCACAGCGTCCGGCGCCCCAGATGCGGCAACGCCTCCGCCAGCGCCTCGCCGACCGAGACGCCGACCAGCCTGACCCCGGCGGCCAAGGCGATGCCATGCGCCAAGGCGAGGCCGGCGCGCAGGCCGGTGAAGCTGCCCGGCCCAACCGTCACCGCGATCAGGTCCAGCAACGGGGCCGCGACGCCGGCCTCCACCAGGACCGCTTGTGCCAGCGCCGGCAGCAGCGCGGCGTGCCCCCGGCCGACGTCCTGATGGCGCCCGGCGCGGACTTCACCGTCCACCACCACCGCGGCGGAGCACCGTGCCAGCGCGGCGTCGAGGGCCAGGATGCGCATCATGCCCCGCGTGACACCATAGCCTCAGAGCAGCACGCAAGCCTCGTCGAACGGCAGCCGCGGCGAGCGGGCAAACACGCCGGACGGGTCGCCCTTGCCGAGATTGACCAAAAAATTCGACCGCCAGCCGCGATCCGCCAGGAATTCCGCGTCCACCTTGGCGTTGTCGAAACCGGACATCCCGCCGGTGTCGAGACCAAGCGCCCGCGCCGCCAGCATGAGATAGGCGCCCTGCAGCGTGCCATTGCGGAACGCCGTGGTGGCGGCCAGCGAATCGTTGCTGGTGAACCAGGAGGTGGCATCCGGGTTGTGCGGGAACAAGTAGGGCAGGCGCTGATAAAACTTCGGATCGTAGGCGACGATCACGGTCACCGGCGCCGCCATCGTCTTCGCCAGGTTGCCCGACGACAGCGCCGGGGCCAGCCGCTCCTTGGCCTCCTTCGTGCGCAGGAACAGAAACCGCGCCGGCGAGCAGTTGGCCGAGGTCGGTCCCTGCTTCAGCAGCTCATACAGCTCGTGCAGCGTCTCGTCGGAGACCGGGTCTTCGTGCCACTTGTTGTGGGTACGCGCCTCGCGGAACAGCAGGTCGAGTCCCGCCGCGTCGATCGTCATGCCGGTTGATCCTTGTGCCAGGCCGGTGAAGCAGCCAGCCTAGCAGGAGCGCGGTCAGAATTCGACCTGTTCCACCGACTGCACCTCGGGCACGTAGTGGCGCAGCATGTTCTCGATGCCGTGCTTCAGCGTGGCGCGCGAGGACGGGCAGCCGGAACACGCACCCTGCATGTGCAGCCGCACGATGCCGTCGCGGTAGCCGCGGAACACGATGTCGCCGCCGTCGCCGGCCACCGCCGGGCGCACCCGCGTGTCGATCAGCTCCTTGATCTGCGCGACGATCTCCATGTCTTCGGGATCCACGTCCTCGTCGGGGGCGTCGGCGTCGGCGCCCTCGATCACCGGCCGGCCGGCGACGAAGTGCTCCATGACGGCGCCGAGCACCTGCGGCTTCAGCGCCTGCCAAGTGATCGCCTCAGCCTTCGTCACGGTGATGAAGTCGCCGCCGAGGAACACGCGCGCCACACCCGGCAGCGCGAACAGCGCGGTGGCCAGCGGGCTGCGGGCGGCGGCATCGGGGGCGGCGAAGTCCGCGGTCCCGGCGCCCATCACGTCGCACCCCGGCAGGAACTTTAACGTGGCGGGGTTGGGGGTGGCTTCGGTTTCGATGAACATGCGGCCGGCCTCGTGTGATCTTGCAGCGGGAACAAACCGGACCGCTGCGGTCCAGTCAAGGCCGCTACATCGTCGTATAGGGGCCGGTTGGCAAGGGTGGGCGCGTGGAAACCGGGGGAGTCGCAGGCACCGAGGAGGGCCGGGGCGTTGTCCGCCCGACGCCCCGGTTTGCTATCCGCGTGCTCACACCGCGCCGACACCGTCATTCCGCCGCCCGCCAAATCGCTTTGACACGCGGGCATGAATGTCCGAGTTTTCCGTCATGAAACCCGCTGATCTCCTGCGTCGCCTGAACCGGCTCGCGACCAAGCGCGGATGGCAAATCGAGATAGCGGAGGGAGGCGGTCATACGAAGGTGCGATGCAACGGCCGGCGTTCGACGGTTCCGCGGCACGCGTCCGACCTGAAGACCGGCACGTTCCGCGGCATCTTGAAGCAGCTCGGTTTGACCGAGGAAGATTTGGAGGTTTGATCGATGCGCTACGCTTATCCGTTCGACATGGAACCCCAGACCGAAGGCGGGTTCACCGTGACCTTTCCGGATGTTCCGGAAGCCATCACCGAGGGCGATACCGCCGGCGAGGCGCGCGCGCGAGCCGAAGATGCGCTGGTGACGGCCTTGAGCTTCTACACCGATGACGCCAGGCCGCTCCCGACGCCTTCCCCGGCGCGCGGCCGGTCGGTCGCGATGGTGCCCCCCTTGGTCGCCGCGAAGCTGGCTCTCCATGGCGCGATGCTGGCCGCCGGAATCTCCAACGTCGAACTCGGCCGGCGGCTCGACCTGGACGAAAAGGCGGTGCGCCGGTTGCGCGACCCGCTCCACCGCAGCCATATCGGCCAGATCGAGGCCGCGTTGCGCCTCTTGGGCAAGCGGCTGGAGGTGCGGGTGCTGGAGGCAACCTGACGCGGGGATTTTGCGTTGAACCTCACGCAGCACGAGGCCAAGGTCTGTGAGGTACTGACAGACACGAGCCAACCGATGAAGACGTGGCCCCTTCAGCAAGCCCGCAATCACCTCGGGGACATCATCGACCGCGCCTTCGATCACGGGCCGCAGCGCATCACCGGCCACGGCAAGCAGGCGGTGATCGTGGTCTCCGAGGCAGAGTGGAACCGCCGGATCGGTACCAGGCAGACGTTCGGCGAGCTGCTTGCCAGCAGTCCCCTCACCAGCGAGGACCGGCCGCCCAGGCGAATCGCGTCTGCTATGCGTCGCGACCAGTTCGGTTGATCCCGGCGTTCGGCGGTCCCTCCGATGGCGATTGCCTCTCACGGTCCACCGACTGACCTCACCGAGGGCCAGCCGGACTGAACTGGTCCGCTGGTTGGGGGGCAGGAGCAGCGCCGCCCGACGGGTTTCCGGGCGGCGCAGTGACCCCGCTTCGGTCATGCGACCAGCACCGCGCTGTGATCCGTCAGCCCGGTGGTCCGCGCACTGTGGTCGTAGCGGCAGTGCGGCGCGAATGCCCGCACGTAGCGCGCATTGCCCAGCGCATGGTCGATGCGAAACCCGTTGCCCCGGTGCGACAGCCAGGTCCATTCGCGCGCGTCGCCATTGCTCCGCCGCCACAGGTCAACCAGGCCATCCGGCGCGCAGAGGCCGTCGAAGCCGGCGGCGCAACTGTATCTGACCGCGCCCTCGCTTCGATCGGCGGCCTGGTTGCCGGTGTTCAGATCGCCCACCAGCACGAACGGCCGGGCGCCATGCCGGCGTGCCACCTGCGCGCACCGGTCGAAGAACACCGACTTTTCGTTGAGCTGCGGGAAGTAGCAGGCCAGCAAACTCACGCCGACGAAGCGTGCCAGCAGCAGGACACCGGCGCCCTGGCCCGCCGGCGTCGCGCTGGCCGTCCGGAAGCGGTGTCTCGAGGCGACGAAGACGCCGTTCGCGGTGCCGCCGTCGGCCAGCCCGGCGTGACGCATCCCGCGGCCGGTCGCCCAGTTGGCGAACACCGCGCCGCTGGCGCCATTGCGCCACTCGGTCAGCACCACGGTGTCCGGCTCGTGCGCGTCGAGATAGGCGCACAGCCGCGTTGCCCGGGAACCGCCGCCACCGCGGATGTTGAGCACCACGATGCGCCGCGGCGCGGCGGACGTGTCGGTGCCTACGGGTACGATCGCCATGGTGCCTGCGCGGGATCGAAGCCCGCGCAGGCGATGACACCCCGGTCGTCCCAGATGCCGAGGCAGGCCATCTCGTTGTTGCACATCACGATCAGATAGGGGTCGAGCACGACCTCCTGCTGGATCAGCTCGCCGAGGACCAACTCGGACCCCGGCACGTCGCGATGCAGCGCGCGCGCCGTGGTCGCGATCTCCGCCGGCACGCCGAGCCTGCCAAGGTCCTCGACCGGAACGTTCCGCTCCTGCCAATACGCCCCGGCGCGCACGCGGAACACGCCGAACACGATCAGCAGCGCGAAGGAGCTCATCCAGATCAGGGTCGGGCACCAGGAAAGCAGCGAGGCGTCGGCCACGATTTGATGCGTCAGGCCGCCGCTGGCCGCCATGCAGCCGACCGAGCCGACCAGCGCGATGGGCAGCCAGGCCTCGTGGCGCTGCCAGAAGCTCGGCTGGTAGCGGGCGAGCTGCGCCTGCTTGTGCGCGGCGAGGCTTTCCCAGCCGACCGGGACGATGCAGCGATCGTCGAGCGTCTGCCCCAGCGTTCGTGGTTCCGGTGGGGCAAGCAGGGCGTCGAAGGGCACGGCCGGTCCTCCCGCAGTCGAGCGCGAACGGCAGTCTAGAGCGAGTGTACGCAGACTGAAACCACGTATACTCACCTCTCCCGCTCTTCGCGGGCTTGGGCCGCGAAGCGGACCAAGGCGAGGCGCGAAGCGCCGAGGGTGAGGGTGCTGCACGCGGCACGACCCTCACCCGCGTCGCAAGGGCTCCGCGACCTCTCCCGCCAAGCGCGGGAGAGGTGTACGATTTTTGCGCCCAACGTCCTGACTGGAGACAACGCCAATGGACTTTTCCGGCAAGGTGGCCCTGATCACCGGCGGCGGCGGCGGGATCGGCCGCGCCACCGCGCTCGGCTTCGCCACGCGCGGCGCCCGCGTCATGCTGGTGGACCACGATGCAGCCGCCGGCGAGGCCAGCGTCGGCGTGGTCCGCCAGCAGGGCGGCGAGGCGCTGTTCACCCGCGCCGACGTCAGCCGCGCGGCCGATGTGCGGCATTACGTGCAGGCCACGCTGGATGCCTGGGGCCGCATCGACTGCTTCTTCAACAACGCCGGGATCGAGGGCAAGGTCGCCCCCACCCAGGACTATGACGACGACATGTTCGACCGGGTGATCGCGGTCAACCTGCGGGGCGTCTTCCTCGGCATGAAGCACGTGCTGCCGGTGATGCTGCGCCAGGGCTCGGGGGCGATCGTCAACACCGCCTCCACCTCCGGCCTGTTCGGTGTGCCCGGCATGGCGGCCTATGCCGCGTCCAAGCACGGCGTGCTCGGCCTGACCAAGGTCGCCTCGTCCGACGTGGCCGGCCGTGGCGTGCGGGTCAACGCGATCTGCCCCGGGCCGGTGGAGACGCGGATGATGCGCTCGCTGGAAGCGCAACGGAATCCGGCGGATCCCGAGGCCGTCCACGCCGCCAACCAAGCCGGCATGCCAAGCGGGCGCTACACGCTGCCCGAGGAGGTGGCCGGCGCGGTGCTGTACCTCTGCTCCGACCTGGCCGGCAACGTGACCGGCACGCAGCTCGTGGTGGATGGCGGGCGCAGCGGCGCCGGCGGCGCGACGGCGCGCACCTCGGCGCGTTAAACACCCGCCCGAGCCATCGACATGGCCGCCCCTCGCATCAGCGTGGTCATGGCGGTGCGGGACGGGGCGGCATTCCTGGCGCAGGCGGTCAACAGCATCCTGACGCAGACCCTCGCCGACCACGAGCTGATCGTCGTGGACGACGGGTCGGTCGACGCGACACCGGCGCTGCTGGCCGGGTTCGCCGCGCGCGACCGCCGGGTGCGGGTGCTCAAGCAGCCTCCCGCCGGGCTGATCATGGCGCTCAACCGCGGCATCGCCGAGTCCTCGGCCGGCATGATCGCGCGCATGGATGCGGACGACATCGCCACGCCGGAACGGTTGGCGCGCCAGGTCGACCTCCTGGACACCCGCCCCGCCGTCGCCGTCGTCGGCAGCGCCGTCGAGGTCATCGACCGTTCCGGCAAAACCCTGCGCGTGCAGCGCCCGCCGACCGAGGCGGCGGCGGTCCGCGCGGCGCTGCTGCGGGGCAACTGCATCGCCCACCCGACGGTACTGATGCGCCGCGACGCCGTGCTCGCCGCCGGCGGCTACCGCCGCGCCTTCGTCCAGGCCGAGGATTTCGATCTCTGGCTGCGGCTCGCCGAGCACCACGATCTCGTCAACCTGGCCGAACCGCTGCTGCTCTACCGCGAGCACGCCGGGCAGGTGACCTGGCGGAACCCGGAGCAGCGCATCCTCTCCGAGCTCGGCGCGCTTGCGGCGGCCGCCCAGCGCCGCGCCGGGAAGGCCGACGGCGCGGCGTCGGTCGAGCTGGTGACCCGGACGTTCCTGCGCGACACCGGGCTGTCCGATGCCGACATTGCCCGCGAGGTCCGCGCCCGGGCGATCGGCGCCGGCATCGACGCCCTCGCGTCCGGTCACGGTCGCGCCGCGCGGCAGGCGCTCGCCGTCGCGCGCCGGCAGGGACCGATGCGGGCCCGAACGCGGGTCAAGACCTGTCTGCTATGGCTGCGTGCCTGTCTCGGCGGCGGTTGATCACGGTCCGGCCGCCCCGCCCGAAGGCTGCGACATCGCCGCCACCCGGTCCAGCATGCGCGCGGCCGCGACGTCCCAGTTTTCGGGCGGGGCGGCGGCGCGGATGCGAGCCTCATAGGGTGCGCGCGCCGCCGGGTCCTCGATCCATTGGCCGAGGACGGCCTGCCACGCCGCCGCATCCTCCGGATCGACGCACGGGGCGCGGCCGGCGGCAACTTCGGGCAGCGCACCGCCGGTCGAGCTGATGACCGCCTTGCCATGGGCGAACGCCTCGATCAGCGGCAGCCCGAACCCCTCGTAGCGCGACGGATAGACGCAGAACGCCGCATGCCGATACAGCCCGGTGAGTGCGTCATCGCTGATGCCGCTGAGATGCAGCACCGTGCCGGCTTCGGTCGCGCGCCGCAGCTCGGCCAGCAGGTCGTCCACCATCCAGCCGGGCCGGCCAACGAAGACGAGCCGGAAGCCGTGGCGCTGCGGGATGCCCGCTTCGAGCAGACGCTGCCACACGTGCAGCAGCATGGCGTGCCCCTTGCGCGGTTCGATGGTGCTGACGAACAGCACATAGTGCCCATCGGCCAACCCGGCGGGCAAAGGCGCCTCCGGCGCGTCCGCCCGCGGCGGATCGCAGCCGAGCGGGGCAACGTCGATGTCGGCCAGGGCGATCCCCTGGGCCGCGCACCATCTCCGCACGTCGGCCGCGACGCAGTGCGAGATGCAAAGGACCAGATCGGCGGCCGCGAACATCTGCCGCCAATGCGTCGTGAAGGCGGCCACGTCGGCATCCGAATAATATTCGGGGAACAGTATCGGAATGATGTCATAACATACCACCGCGTAACGAAAGCCGTGGCGGCGCTTAAGGTCCGCGATGACGGCGGCGGGCTTGTGGCTCCAGTCGAAGCCGGCCGACAGGATGACGTCGGACGGGCCGAGGGCGATGGGCGGACCGACCGCCATGTCGAAGGGAACCAGCGCGAGGCGCCCTCCGTCCGGGGTGGTGAACGGGAACTGGTGCGGCCTGACCGCGAGCAGCGCGCGCTGCAGCGCATCGGCGACCCAGGCTCCGGCGGCGGAGCCAGTGGACAGCCGCCAGCGCTCGAGCGCCATCACCAGCGGGTATCGGCTCGGCACGAACCGGCGCAACCCGCGACGCGGCGCGCGGCCATGCGTGGCCAGATCGATCGTGCCGTCCCACCCGAGCACGGTGTCCCGCCACGCGGGCGCGAGCGTGTGGAATGCCGCCGTCACCTGATCGAAGATCGAGAGCACGACCTCCGGCCGCCGCGCCCGGACGTGGTCGCACAGCGCCCGCTCGACCCGTGCGATGCCGACGGGTGGCCCGGTCCATCGTGTCAGGCTCGACACATCGAGCAGCACGCGCCCGGGCGATGGGACCGGCGGACCCTGGTCGCTGCTGTCGTGGAGCGTGTTCATGCGTGGCGGTCTCGTCGGACGACTCCACGAGATGCTACACCCACCGGCGGCACCGGCGGCGATCCGGGCTGGCGTGCCACCCCACACCATGGGCGCGACGCAACGACCATCAAAGTCGATACTGCCGGGCAGCCGTTCCCGTCCGTCCGCTCCGCGATCGGTGGCCTCGCGACTTGACGGCGCGTGCCCAGCCGACAAGCTTCAGGTCCATGCGCCTTCCCGCCGCCCCTGCCGCGCCCATGGCCCGCGGATGAGCCGACGCAAGCATCAGCTCGAGGCGCTGTTCCAGCAGGCGTCACGGCTGCACCAGGCCGGCCGGCTGGCGGAAGCCGAGCAGGCCTGCCGGCACCTGCTGGCGGCCACCCCCGCTCACGCCGACGCCCTGCATCTGCTCGGCGTGCTGGCGATGCAGGCCGGCAACCCGCGCGCCACCATCGACCTGTTCGACCGCGCGATCGCGCTCCGGCCGGACGCCGCCATCTTCCATGTCAATCGTGCCGGCGCCCTGTTGGCGCTCGGCCAGCCCGCGCCGGCCCTCGCCGAGTCGCAGGCGGCGATCCGGCTCAAGCGCAACAGCGCCGAGGCCCACCAGACGCTGGGGCACAGCCTCAGCGACCTGGGCCGCCCGGAGGAAGCGGCCGCGGCCTATCGCGAGGCGCTGCGTCTGAACCCCGACCTGCCGGGCCTGCACGGGAACCTGGGCCTGGCGTTGCAGGAGGCCAGCCAGCTCGACGCCGCCGAGGCAAGCCTGCGCGAAGCGGTCCGCCGCGCCCCGGGCGATGTCATCGAGCAGGCCAATCTCGGCAGCGTCGTCAAGAGCCTCGGCCGGCTGGAGGAGGCCGGGGCGATCTACCGGGCCGCCCTGCGCCGGCAGCCCGGCAACGCCCTGTTGCACTATAATCTGGGCGTCGTGGAACTGCTCGCCGGCCGCTTCGCCGAGGGCTGGCAGGACTGGGAGTGGCGCTGGCAGGCGAACGGCATCCCGCGCCGCCAGT
>JGI12269J14319_10005496_pt1 | contig 11207 bp, 7 predicted proteins | sample PeaSoiSIISIP2007_FD_14319 | JGI IMG/M metagenome (IMG submission 14319) | reverse complement strand
CCTATCCCCAGGAGGTCCTGGCGGACGAAGAGCCGAAGTATCTCCGGCGGCAGAAGCCGCTCGAGATCAAGCGGCGGAAGTTCGGCCGGAAAGCGTGGAGCACGTATCTGCGCGTGACGATGTGGGCGGCCGTGGGACTTGCGGGGGCGGGGGTGGCGTTCGAGACGGCCCGTTTCTTGCTGGCCTCGCCGGAGATGGCGCTCATCCATCCGGAGCAGGTAAGCCTCAAGGGAAACCATTACGTCCCGCCGGAAAGCGTGCGCGAGATTTTCGTCGCGGACCGAGGCAGGAGCGTGTTGCGCATTCCGCTCGAGAGGAGGCGCAGCGAGCTCGAGGAAATTCCCTGGGTCGAGCAGGCGACCGTGCGCCGGGCGCTCCCGAACAGAATCGAAGTCGAGATCACCGAGCGGACGCCGATCGCGTTTTTGCGCGAGTCGAGCGACATGGCGTTGGTGGACGTGCACGGCGTGATCCTCGAGCGGCCGGTCGAAGGGGATTTCCGCTTTCCGGTCGTCACCGGAATGGACGCGGACATGGCGCTGGAAGACCGCGAGCGGCGAATGCAGCTTTTCTCGGGTTTCATGGAGCAGATCGAATCGGCGCGGCCCGGGGCGGCCGAGCAGGTGAGCGAAGTCGATCTCTCGGACGAACACGACCTGCGCGCGACGATTTCGGGTTTGCAGGGCGGCGCGGCCACCGGGAGCGACGCGGATGCGCCCGTGCTGGTGCATTTCGGCGACAACGATTTCGCAGGAAAATATCAGACGCTCGTCGAGGACATCGGGCAGTGGCGCGCGAAGGCCGGGCGCGTCGAATCGGTGGATTTGCGGTTCAGCCGCGAGGCGGTCGTGAATCAGGATACGACGGCGGTCGCGCAGAAGCGTGCGCCAAAGCAGGCGGCGCACGCGGCGAAGAAGCCGAGATGAACATTTCGCGATGATCGGGCAGTCGAAGTACGGGGAGCCGGGGACTTGACCAAGAAAGAACGGCACATTGTGGCGCTGGACATCGGGAGCACAAAGACCTGCGCGCTGATCGGCGAGCAGGACGACGAAGGAGCGGTGAAATTCGCGGCGCTCGGGGCCGCCGAATCCAAGGGCTGGCGGAAAGGGCAGATCGTGAATCTCGATCTCGCGGTCAGCTCGATTCGCCGCGCGGTCGAGGAGGCGGAAACGATCACCGGCGTGCCGGTGGAGTCGGCGATGATCGGTGTGGCCGGCGGGCACGTGCGCGGAGTGAACAGCCGCGGCGGGATCACGGTGGGCGCGAGGCCGCGCGACATCCAGCGCGACGACGTGCGCCGCGCGATCGAGGCCGCCCGCGGCGTGACTCTGCCGGAAGACCGCGAAGTGCTGCACGTGCTGCCACAAGAGTTCTTTCTTGACGCGCAGGACAACATCCGCGACGCGATCGGGATGGTCGGCCAGCGGCTCGAGGCCAACGTGCACATCGTGACCGCATCGGGGACGGCGACGCAGAATATCGTGACGGCTGTGAATCGCGCGGGCGTGCGCGTGGACGACACGGTGCTCGAGCCTTTCGCTTCGGCCGAGGCGTGCCTCACGCAGGATGAGCGCGAGCTGGGCGCGTGCCTGCTCGATATCGGCGGCGGCACCACCGAGATGATCGCCTACGCGGGCGGCGTGGTGCGGCACACGGCGGCGATTCCGGTCGGCGGCGACCATTTCACAAACGACCTCGCCGTGGGTTTGCGGACTCCGATGCCGGAAGCCGAAAAGATCAAGCGCGAGCACGCGCAGGTGTTTCGCGAGCTGCTGACGCAGGACTCCGCCATCGAAATCGCGAGTGTGGGCGACCGCCCGCCGCGAACCGTGTTCGCGCGCATGCTGGCCGATATCGTCGAGCCGCGCGCGCAGGAATTGCTGATGCTCATCCGCGACGAATTGCGCCGCGGCGGTCTCGAATCGCAGATCCCCGCGGGAATCGTCCTGACGGGCGGCGGGGCGCGGCTGCGCGGCCTGCTCGAGATGGCCGAGCGCGTGTTCAACCTGCCGGTGCGGGTGGCCACGCCACGGGGCCTCGCGGAGATGAGCGAAGAGGTTTCCCAGCCCGAGTACTCGACGGCCGTGGGTCTGGTGCTTTACGGGGCGCGCACGCGGCGCCTCGCCGGAGCGCGTCCCGCGGGCTTCATGGGCAAGCTGAAAAGCATGTTTGCGGGGGCATAAAACACGATTCGAAATTTGCTGCACAGTTCAAGACTGGGGGAGACAGCATGACACCGAAAGAATCGAATATCCGCGTTTCATTCAGCGAGGAGCCGCAGGACGGCGCCAGGATCAAAGTGATCGGCGTGGGAGGCGGCGGATCGAACGCCGTCAACCGCATGATCCGCGCCAAGGTCGAGGGCGTCGAATTCATCGCCGCCAATACGGACCTTCAGGCGCTGAAACTCTCGCAGGCGCCGGTGAAATTGCAGCTCGGCGCGAAACTGACGAAGGGGCTCGGAGCGGGCGCCAATCCCGAGGTCGGCCGCAAGGCGGCGCTCGAGGACACGGAGAAAATTCTCGAAGCGCTCGACGGCGCGGACATGGTGTTCGTCACGTCGGGACTCGGCGGCGGCACGGGAAGCGGCGCGGCGCCCGTGGTCGCGAATTTGGCGAGCGAGCTCGGCGCGCTGACGGTGGCCGTGGTGACGAAGCCGTTCGCGTTCGAGGGCAAGCGGCGCATGCAGCAGGCCGAGCAGGCGCTCGCCGAGCTGGTCGGCTGCGTCGATACCGTGATCGTGATCCCCAACGAGCGGCTGATGGAGTGCGTCGAGCAGGGTACCAGCTTTTTCGAGGCTTTCCGCATTGCGGACGACATCCTGCGTCAGGCCGTGCAGGGCATCTCCGATATCATCACGATTCCCGGGATCATCAACCGGGACTTTGCGGACGTGAAGACGATCATGTCCGGCCAGGGATACGCGGTGATGGGCACGGCGGTCGCTTCGGGCTCGAACCGCGCGATCGACGCCGCGAACCGCGCGATCAACAGCCCGCTGCTCGAGGACAACAACATCAACGGCGCGCAGGGAATTTTGATCAACGTCACCGGCTCGTCGAGCCTTTCGCTGCACGAAATTCACGAGGCGTCGTCCATCATCCAGAAAGCGGCGCACGAAAACGCGAACATCATTTTCGGCGCGGTGCAGGACGATGCGATGAAGGAGTCCGTGAAGATCACCGTGATCGCGGCGGGCTTCCGCGAAGTGGCTGCGAAGAAGACGCACACGCGGCCGTCGTATCTGCCGAAGACGTGGAAGACCGGGCGGGAAGCCAACGTGGCGCCGCAGCAGACGAACGTGGTGCAGCAGGTGGCGCGGAACGTCAGCGATGTCGTGCCGGAGATGCCGGCGGACGATCTCGACGTACCCACGTTCCTTCGTCGCCAGGCGCAGAAGGCGTAGCCAAGTAAACGGCTCGGATTGTAGGGGCGTTGCTTGCTGCGCCCCTACTGATTCTCGGTTCACGCCTGCGGTTCCAGTCGATGCCTGCGATTCAAATCAGGATGGACATTCCCAGCCGATTGACCACTGACGCGCGGCGCGACCCCGCACATGAATGCTGCGGGCTGCTGGCGGGACGCGACGGTGTCATCACGCACGCATTTCCGGCCGAAAATGTGGCGGCGGATCCATCGAAGGGCTATGAGATTGCGCCCAAGGAGATCGTCCGGTTGATGCGCGAATTCCGCGCCGCGGGGCTTGAATTCCTCGGCATCTACCACTCGCATCCGAACGGCGAGAATGCGCCTTCGGCACGCGACATCGAGCTCGCGTACTACTCGGAAGAAGCTTACTTCATCGTTTCACCGCAACCCGATGCGCCGAAGCCCGTGCGCGCATTTTCGATTCGCGATGGCCATGCGACCGAACTCGATATCCAAATCGTCTAGCCAGGGATTTTCAGGACCACGGCGGTGATGTCGTCCTGCTGTTCGCTGCCGCCTTCGGCGAACTGCCGCGCTTCGTCGAAAAGCAAGCCGAGCGATTCCTCGGCCGACTTGCAACGGCACTGCTCCCAGATTTCCCTGAGCTTTTCCCAGCTGAAATCGTGATCCTGCCGGTCGCGGAGTTCGTGGAGGCCGTCCGTGGCAAACAGCACGGCGTCGCCTGCATGCAGCTCGACGGAATGGCGGTCATAGAGGGTACCGGGGAAAAGGCCGCATGGCAGGCCTCCCTGGCCGAGCAGCGTGCACACCGATTCCGAAACGAGCATCGGAAAAGGCAGCCCGGCGTTCGAGAAAGTCAGCTTGCGCGAGGACGGATCGAACAGCGCGTAGAGCGCGGCAACGTAGCGGCCCGGGACCGGGCGCACGAGCATGCGTTTGTTCAGGAGCGTAAGCGCCGAGCCGGTGTCCTCGCCGGTCTTGTGGATGCCGCGCAGCAGGCCCATCACCAGCGCGGCGTAAAGCGCCGCGGACAGGCCCTTGCCGACAACGTCTCCCACGTAAATGCCGACCTGGCCGTTCGGCAGATTGAAGAAATCGGCGAAGTCTCCTCCCACTCCCGCGTACGGAGAGAATCGATAGGCGATTTCAAAGGAGGGGCCTGAAAGCGCGCGCTCGGGCAGGAGCGATTGCTGAATCTGGCGAGCTTCTTCTCTTTCGAATTCGGTGATAGGGCCGCCGAAGCGTATCTCGTTCACAGGTGGAGCCTCGATTCCGGAAGGGGCCATCGCTCTATTCTGAGCCATTTCCGCCGCGGCCCGAGCCGCGATCCCAAGGCGATTGACCGGAGGGTAACTTAGCGGGCCGCGCGCGCGCCGGCGAGCATGGCCTCCGCGGCTTCCAGACGGCGGGCGTAGAGAGGGAATTGCGCGGCGAACGCGGCCACTTCTCCGCGGACGCGCTGCTCGGTCGAGGCATCGCCCAGATGATCGAGCACTTCGGCGATCCATCCGGCGATTCTTTCCATTTCAGGTTCGCGCATGCCGCGCGTGGTGACGGCGGGAGTGCCCATGCGGATTCCGCCCGCCTTCAGCGGCGGCAGCGGATCGAACGGAATCGAATTCTTATTCACGGTGATGCCGGCGCGGTCGAGGGCGGGCTGCGCGACGCTGCCGGTGAGCCCGCGAGAATTGATATCGACGAGGAAAAGGTGATTGTCGGTCCCGCCGCTGACGATGCGGAAGCCGCGCCGGGCCATCGATGCGGCGAGCGCCTTGGCGTTGGCTACCACTTGCCTTTGATATTCGGCGAATCCGGGCTCCCCAGCTTCCTTCAGGCAGACGGCCTTGGCCGCGATTGTGTGCATCAGCGGGCCGCCCTGAATTCCGGGGAACGTGGCGCGGTCGAGATCCTTGGCGTATTTTTCGCGGCAAAGGATCAGCCCACCGCGAGGGCCGCGCAGAGTCTTGTGCGTGGTGGTGGCAACAAAGTCGGCGTAGGGCACGGGGCTCGGATGGACGCCCGTGGCGATGAGTCCCGCGATGTGCGCCATATCGACGAAGAGCAGCGCGCCCACCGACTGCGCGATTTGCGCCATGCGCGGGAAATCGAACGTCCGCGAATAGGCGCTCGCTCCGACGACGATCATTTTCGGCTTGTGCTCGCGCGCGAGGCGCTCGAGATCGTCGTGGTCGATCGTTTCGGTGTCTTTCGAGACGCCGTAGGGAACGAAGTTGTACGTCTTGCCGGAAAAATTCAGCGGATGGCCGTGCGTCAGGTGGCCGCCGTGCGCGAGATTCATTCCCAGCACGGTGTCGCCGGGCTGGAGCACGGTCAGATAGACGGCGATGTTCGCCTGCGTGCCGGAGTGCGGCTGCACGTTGGCGTGGTCGGCGCCGAAGAGCGCCTTCGCGCGGTCGATGGCGAGCTGCTCGGCCTGATCGACGAATTCGCAGCCGCCGTAGTAGCGCTTGCCGGGATAGCCCTCCGCGTATTTGTTGGTGAGGACCGAGCCCATCGCCTCCATCACCGCCTCGGAAACGAAATTCTCCGACGGGATCAGTTCGAGGCCGGTGGCCTGGCGGCGGACTTCGTTGCGCAGGATCTCGGCGATGGCGGGATCGGTTTCTTCGAGCGAACGGCTCATCCGGCGGAGTTCAGGCGTGTCTTTGCTCATACGTGCGTTCATCTTATCAAAAGCAGTGGCGAGTGGCGAGCGAGGGCGGAGAAAGAAAGCGAGACCTGACCGACGCCGTGGATCCGGCATCGGTCAGGTCACCGCAGACACTGATTAGAACAGCAGTTTCAGCGCAAACTGGATCTGCCGCGGCTGGCCGGCAACTGCAGTGATTTGACCGGCTGTGGGACTGATGAAAGTGAGCGCGGTACCGTTAGGCTGCGCGAAGTTCGTGTGATTGATGATGTTGAAGAACTCGGCGCGGAACTCCGAATCCAGCTTCTCCGTGATCTTCGTATGCTTCATCAGCGCGAAATCGAGGTCGAGAAAGCCCGGACCGTAAATCCCGTCTCTCGGTACGTTCCCCTCGGTTCCCGTAGCCTCCGGGAAATAGCAGCTTGGATCGAAATATTGAATGTCGCGGGACCCTGGTACCAACGTATTCAGGATGTGGTTCGGATGGCATCCAGGGGCGCCGGAAAAGTTCGGGCGAGGCCCCTCGATTCCCCCGGTCAGAGCGACATTGTATCCGTCCATGACGTTGACGGGGAGGCCGCTGGATGCGGACAGGATTTCGCTGACCTGCCACCCGGCGACGAGCCGGTTTCCCTTGAAGGGCAACGAATACAGGCCGTTGATGACCAGATTCTGGGCGCGATTGAAGGTGCACGGCCCTCGATCCAAGGCCTGATAGTAGGGGTCCACCACGCCGTAAGCGCCCTGTTCGCCGGCCGACGTGACGGAACCGTCGTCAAGGCACTTTGAAAACGTGTACGAGAACTGTCCTTGAAAGTTGTGGCTGAACTGGCGATTGAGGGCCACCTGGAGCGAGTTATAGGTGGAGTGGCTGGTCGGGGTTGCATCGTTGAGTGAGCCAAAATTCGGATTCGTGAGCAGGCCGGTGAAGGGGTTGTTTGCAAAGCCCGGTATCCCGGACGGACTCGCGGGGCACTGGGGCGGCAAGGGCGCGGTGGCTTGGCTGCACGGCACGGGAAGGTTCTCATTGTGAATCGAAAACAGGTGGACGCCCTGCGATCCGACGAAGCCCACCGAAAGAACCGTGCCGTGTAGGACCTCACGCTGCACGGTCAGGTTGTATTGGATCACGTAAGGAACGTGCGTGGTGCCCTTGTAGCTGATGCCCAGGAATTGAGCGAAGGGCACGTTCGGAATGGTCGGGAAGGGAATTCCACCTCCCTGGGGAAAGTCGAGAACGGCTCCCGAGGGCGGCGAGATGATGTAGTTGACTCCGTACGACCGAGCTTCGAGCTGTTCGTGGAAGATCCCGAAGCCGGCACGAATGGACGTCTTGTGGTCGCTAAACGGATCGAAAGCCACGCCGATCCGCGGGTCAAGGTTGCCCCAGTTCGGATTCTTCGCAACCACGGTATGACTCACCGTGAATCCGGTATCCGTCAAGGGATTGGGGATCGCTTCGAGCGGGACGCCGCCGGCGCCAACCGCATTGGTCGCAAAGTCCCAGCGCAAGCCCAGGTTCAAAGTGAGCTTGGAGCTGACTTTCCAATCGTCTTGCACGTAGGGGAAGAAGTCGTTTTGACGGAAGTAGCGCTTGATGTTGAAGCCCGGCGCGGGAGGCGCGGACCCGAGGTAGCCATCAGCTTTGCCCTTCAGGAAATTGTTGAGGCTGAAGAATATAAANNCCCCGCCGTAAACGAATGGCTGGTAAATATTGGTCTCGATTCTCTCCAGGGACGCCCCGAAGCGCAGGCTGTGCGCTCCGCGGCTCCATATGAGGTCATCGCCCACGGTGAATTTGTTCTGAACCGCGCGGAAGGGATCCAAGCCGCTGGCGCCTACGGGAGTAAGTCCACCGCCTGGGCCGACGTCGGCATTTTGCCGCCCCGAGCCGGGAAACAAATCGAGCGCGGAAGTCTCTCCCGTGGTCACGCCCTCGGAGTGCGTTCTCACAACGCTGCCTCGCAGCAAGTTGAGCAACGTGGGCGAAAAAATGTGCTTTTCTTCGAGCGTGAAGTACTGATTGCGTGTGATTTCATCGTCGGGCCAGAGCGGCAACAGCGAGCCCGCGAAAGGGTTCACTTGATTGACTCGGTCGGAAACGTAACGCCCGAAGAGCGAGTCCGTGGACGAGAAAGTGTAGTCCATGCGGCCGAGAACGTAGTTCTCGCTGCTCACCAAGCTGCCGACTTCCGGGACCTGGGCGTAATTACCCTGGTCGAGACTGCCCGCCGGGGCCGCCGGATACAGAGCCAGTATTGCCGCCTGCGCCGCGGGAACCGACGCGACCACCGTGGTCAGGGCGGGGCAGAGCGTTATATTGGGGTCTGTTTTTTGCAGGTTGGGGACGGCGCAGACCTGCCCGTTGAGTACGTAAGGCTCCGGGACATTCACATTGTTGGTTGTGCCGAGAGACGATCGCAACCCTTCGTAATTCACAAAAAAGAACAACTTATCCTTCTTGATGGGACCCCCGATGTTGCCGCCAAACTGGTTGCGGCGGTAGGGCGGCGCCGAACTGGCATCAAAATAACCGGCCGAATCGAGCGCGTTGTTGCGAAAGAATTCGTACGCCGACCCGTGAAAAGTGTTCGTGCCTCCGCGGCTCACCTCGTTGATCGCGGCGCCGGTTCCGCCGAACTGCGCGCTGTAAGTATTGGTCAGCACCTGGAACTCCGCGATCGCATCGACTCCCAAAGACGTGCCGGCGACCGCCGAGCCAGTGCCATGATTGAAGAAGTCGGAAACATCCGTGTTGTCGAGCAGGAACGACTCTCCCACGGGTCTCGATCCGGAAACCGAGTAGTTGTTCTCGTTTCCGTACCAGGCGCTCGTTAACACGCCCGCTGTGACCTGGGGAACCACCGACACGCCCGGCGACAGCGAAATCAGTTGCTCGAAATTGCGCCCATTCAGGGGCAGATCGTGCAACTGCTCGGGGCTCACCAGAGACGACACTGCCGCGGTTTGGGTTTCAACCTGCGAGACTTCGCCTTCCACGTTGACGACCTCCGAAACCTTGCCGACGGGGAGAGAGAAGTCGAGGACGATCTGAGCGCCGACGGTTAGCGTGATGCCCTTGCGAGCCACGGTCTCAAAGCCCGTCAGGGACGCCTGAACGCCATACGTGCCGATCGGAAGATCGGGAATTTTGTAGCGGCCCTGCGCGTCGCTCACGCTGGACTGTGAAGCGCTCGTCTCCGCGTTCGTGGCCACCATCTTGGCGCCGACCAATGCCCCGCCCGAGGAATCGGTCGCGGTGCCGGAAATCGTCGCCGTGGCAACACCTTGTGCTTCCATGCGAGTCGCGCCTGCCGCAATAAGCAGCAGCGCGCATGAGACGCCAATCAAAACGAAACGAAGCGCCTTCGAGCTTTTGACTATGCTCCGAAATGCCATGATGTACTCCCCCTTATGTCTTCCAATACGTGGTTTTTTGAATGCTCGCCCACCGCGAGCCGCCATAGGGATTACTACCGGCGTTCTCGCTTGTCAAGCCCGAATACACATACATCCTCTTTATATGAGAGTACGTCATTGTTATGTACGAGCGTGTCCTCTGTATTGATAAGGCAATTGCGGGCGCGGCGAGAGACATAACATTCACCCGCTGGAGATGTCCCGCACGATCCGGAGAATGCGGGCCGGTGGGGGACCCCAGCAGCGCACTACCCGGCGGATGGATGCGGAGCAGCGAGCGGCCGGAAAGAAAGCCCGAGGCATGACCGACGCCGTGTGCCCTGCATCGGTCATGCTGTCGCTCAGAGCGATAGCTAGAAGGTGTACTTCAAGCCAAATTGAAGAATTCGCCCTGGAACCGCGCTCGAGGTGATCTTTCCAAAACCAGCGGTGCCGAAAGCGTTGCCGGGTTCATTGAACTGCGCGTGATTGAAAAGGTTGAAGAATTCCGTGCGGAATTGAAGAGTGGCGTCTTCGCGCAGCCCTCCAACCTTCGTATTCTTAATGATTGCCATGTCGAAATTGAGCTGCGTGCAACAACTCATGATTCCGACAGCGGAGTCACCGAAGCCCGTGCCGCATCCCACAAACTGTGCAACAGGAGTACCTCCTGCGCCTGTAGGGGTCCCGGAGCAACCTGTCTGGCCGTCTCCTGGGACCCAGTTGGTGTTTTGAGCCCCGCCAAACAGGGGCGCTGCCATGAATGCGCCTGGATTAATCAGCCCACCGCCCGGGGTTCCGGCGAGTCCGCTGAGCACGCGCGCCGTCAGACTGCCAGTAGTGGCGTACGGAACGCTCGACTTGCAATTGCCGGTGACCAGGTTGCAATCGACCGGGTGCGCGAGTTCGGCTCGGTCCACCGGGCCCGTAGGGGGGATCGAACTGCCGTACAGAAGGCTCGCCTGATTGCCGTTGATTCCGTCAGTAATAGTGAAAGGCAGGCCGTCTTGAATCGTGGTCACACCGGAAACGCTCCATCCGCCCAAAGCCTTCTCTTTCCACCCCTCGCTCTTGTAGGGTAACTCGTAGCTATAGCTCACGACGAAGCGCTGAGGGCGATTGAACGCCGCCAGCCCGTACTGCTGCCGGCGGTTCAAGGGGTCGTTGGAGGATGCGCTGCCGGAAAGCACGTTGCCGGGCGTGGCAATGCCGGCCCCGGCTGCGCTGGCGTTGATATCGGTGATGAGTTTGCTCCAAGTGTACGAAGCCTGAAGGGTCAGACCGTGGGAAAACGTGTGCCGGAGCTGGGCTTGCAAGCTGTTGTAGCGGTGATTCCCGTCAGTTTCGACTTGCTGCAAATTTCCTGGGTTCACGCCCAGGTAAGCGACACGGCCAAGATAATTGCTGGAGGTGTTGACCATGACCCGGTTGTTGGGGTTCGTGTTGGCAGCATCATTTATCGGGAATGAACCGGCGGGCCGCTCCAGATTTATGTTGACTGGATCCGTCGGCGGATTGCAAGTAGCCGAAGCTTGGCCACAGTCAACGAGATATGCCAGGTTTGGATCGCGGTTCCAATCGAAGAGGTGGATTCCATGCGTTCCCACATAGCCGATATCGGCAACCCATCCCCTTGCAAACTCGTACTGAACGTCGAGATTATATTGCTGGATCTTTGGAGTACGTGTACTCGTCCACATGATTAGTGACACTCGGCTTTCTTTTGTTGAGATTTCCAGCGATGGAGGAATTCGAGCGGAGTGAG
>JGI12269J14319_10005494_pt1 | contig 11211 bp, 9 predicted proteins | sample PeaSoiSIISIP2007_FD_14319 | JGI IMG/M metagenome (IMG submission 14319) | reverse complement strand
TTCTGCCCCCACAACTCATCCTCGTGAAGGGTTTCGTTCCCCGCGTGAAACGCGATCAACAGCAGTCCGCCGGCTCGCAGCACCCGCTGGATTTCGCGGAAGACCAATGACAGAGATGGCTTGGGAATATTCACGATGGCGTAGAAGGCTGCCACTCCGGCGAGCGTGCCGTCCGGGATGTCCAGTGACATCATGTTTCCTTCACGAAAAGCAATGTCGGGATTCAGTTTTCTAGCCTGCTCCAACATGACTGGGGAAAGATCGAGGCCGAAGATCGATGCGCCGGCATCGCGCAGGTAGCGAGCCACGTGGCCTGGACCACAGCCCATGTCGCAAACCTCGCCTCGTCCCTTGGTCTGCTTGGCAAAGCGGTCGAGCAGTTCTCGATCGAGGGGCTTGTGTTGAAGTTCATCAGAGATTCGGCGGGCGTACTCCTCGGCGATGCGATCGTAGCTTTCGCGGATCGAGTTCGTGGTGGTATCGTCCATGCGCGTGTTTTGGCCTACGATCGACTTACTCCAGCACGCTATCGTCCAGTTTTTTTCTTCCCCAGTCGGCGGCGGCTTGCACGAATGCCAGCACTAGGGGATGCGGTTTCCCGGATTTGGAAGAAAGCTGCGGCTGAAATAGCGTCGCGATATAGAAGCGGTGGGTGGGTGATTCGATGGCGCGAATTTCACCCTTGGCGCCGCGGGCTACCACAGGGAATCCGGCTTCCATGGCAGCCCATTCGTAATCTGGATTCACCTCGAAATTGCAGAGGAACTCTTCCGTTGCTGTGTCCTGGGTGTAGAAGGATTGCAGATAGGATCCCGGCCGCAAGCGGATTTCCGGAACCATGCCGGAGAGCTTGGGCGCGTCTTTCTTGCGGTTAGGAACAGCGCAGGCCACCGGATAAATGACGATGTTCTTGGAACCGGAGTTATTCTCGGCGGTGTCCGCATCTTTGATTCCTACGACATTGCGGGCGCACTCGATGAGCGCGTACTGAAAGCCCCCGCAGGTGCCGAGAAAAGGCCAGTCGTGGCGACGCGCCAGTTCGATTCCCTTCAACATGCCGTCAAAACTCTTGTAGGGACCGCCGGGCGAAGCCCAGATCCCATCGAAGCCTTCCAGCATTTTTTTGGCATCAGGGGCTAGGACGGTCGGGGTAGAAATCCACTGGGAATCGAGCTTGATTTGTAGTTTGGTGGCGGCGTGCTGCAGCGCATCGTTGATCGCTTTGTAGCCGCGCGATCCCGGTTCCAAGTCGCCAAGAATACCAATGCGAACAGCGTCGCTCACGGGGTCAATTCTAATTGAGATGGTTTGGTTGTGCTGGTTACGCAGGTATGAAGGTTGGTGACCCCGGGAAAAACTGGCTTCAGGCCGCAGGCTTCCGGCACCTTATTTTACTGCGCCGAAGCTCATGGGGACGTCAGCCTTGTCGGCGTCTTCTACCTTGAACATCGGACGCGGGGTCAGGCTCATAAAGCTGGCGACGAAAGTGTCTGGCATTTGCTGGATGCGGATGTTGAATGTGTTCACGCAGTCATTATAGAACTCGCGGCGGTCGGCGATCTGGCTCTCCAATTCCGTGATCCTTTCCTGCAGGCGCATGAAATTGTCGTTGGCTTTCAGCTGAGGATAATTCTCGGCCACGGCAAACAAACTACGCAGCGCCGATGTCATGCTCTGGTCGGCTTGCGCCTTCTCGTCGACGCTGACGGCTTGCTGGTACATGCTGCGAGCCTCCGTGATCTTCAGCAGAGTGTCGCGTTCGTAGTCCATGTAACCTTTGCAGACGTCGAGCAGTTTCGAGAGTTCGTCGTGGCGCTGCTTGAGTAGAATGTCGATGTTGGCCCATGCTTTGGCCACGTCGTTCTTTAGCGCGATCAGCCCGTTGAAAATCATAACCACGTAAGCGATCAGGCCGAAGATGGCAAACAGCAAACCCAGTGAGACAATCGTGTTCATATTAATCTGTATTGGCTCCTCTACAGCCAGCCAAAGTACACTCCCAAAAAGTAAACGCACAACATGGTGAGCGCGGGCCCTCCCCAGATCATCAGGGTAGATTGCCAGTTCAGCGAGCTGACAACATCACGCTGGCTGCGCCAGGAGATAAAAAACGCCGGATCGTGCGCTCCCTTTCTTATAACGGTTGAAGGATGCAGGTCGAATTGGTCCGGCGCTAGAGCAATGGCGGAGCCGCCCGCCGCTGTCGTTGCCGCGGACGGGTCAATGCCAGCTGCTGCCCACGCAGCTGGATTCGTGATTCCCGCCTTCATCATAGCCGTGGCGATCTTCTGCTGATCCGGCACCGCCGTTCCTTGAGCATTGTGCATGACCAACGAAGGCATCGGCGTTGACTGCCGGATTTCATCCTTGAACGCGGGGAATGGCATGTTGCCGGCGCCGGTCGTGGCAGCGTTCACACCTATGCTTGCGAAAGCGCCTGGCATCGAGACGGTGACCGTTCGTTGCCCGGTGGAAAAACTTCGGATTGGAGTCGGGCTCACACTCAGGCCAGGATTCTGTGCCAACGTCCCGAGGATGAAGAGCGAGTTCTTTGGCTTGATGCAATGTTCCTCGACCTTAATTGTCTTATCGGTGAAGACGTTATTGCGTGCGAGAAAGCTCGAGACGTTGGCAGGAATCTCGATGCCGCTGGAGAACAGATGCGTGCTGAATTCATCCTTGAAGTCGCAGTGAATGTCCATCTCGGCGCCTTGGGGATCGACCAGTATCCGGCCGGTTTCGTCGTCGAGGAAAAAAGGGACGTGCAGGCTTTCGTCGGCGATCTTTACCCATTCTGTGTTTCTGCCCCGCTGCTGCCGCTCCCACGCGGTGGTGTGGAAGTAATAGCACGCAACACCTGTGATGGGCGCGAGCATGGTAAACGGCCCGACGGCGAGACCGTTGATTTCAACCAGACCCATGGCGGCACTGTGGATTTTGGAGGCTGGCGTGTTCAGTATCAGACGCTTGCGTTGCAAGAGGCGGAAACCACGATAGAACCAGTAAACGCCGGCGCAGGCGCCGACTATCGCGATGGCGACGCCATCGCCTCTTGAATGAAGAAAAAATGCCGGCAGTGAGATCACGCGGCTCCCCGACATATCTGCCTCAAGAAAAACGGATACGTCGCTCCGAGTATAGCGGACGAGAAAAAGGGCTCGCAGCAGAAAACCGAGGTGCGCCGCTTACGATCGTAATGGCAGCAGAATGGGTTCGTGCCTACGCGGGCGAGAACGGCGAAACTACCCAAGGCTCGTTGCTTTATATGATCTCGTCAACTAAACTAGTTGACCAGAGCAACTATATGACCGGACTAAATGAACGACAATCTCCTGTTGCCATTGCAAACAGTGAGCAGCGAATTGCGTCGGTGCGCCGCTTCAACCGCTTCTATACCCGCCAGATCGGGGTTTTGCGGGAGAAACCATACGAGAGCCCCTTTTCTCTCACGGAAGTGCGCGTGCTTTACGAGCTTGCTCATCGCGAAAAGCCAACCGCAGCCGAGTTGAGCAATGACTTAGGGTTGGACCCAGGTTACCTGAGCCGAATCCTGACTGGTTTCGACAAGCGAGGCTGGCTCGACAAAAAGCCTTGCGACTCTGACGGCCGGCAAAGCCTTTTGTCGCTTACGAGGCGGGGACGAAAGGCGTTTACGCCCCTAGATGCTCGCTCCCGGGAAGAAGTTGGCAGGATTCTAGGCAGGCTGGGCGCGCCCGAGCAAAACAAGTTAATTGATGCTATGCACACGATCGAGAAACTGCTCGGGACCCAATCGGCGCAAAAGCCACCCTACATTCTTCGGCCTCATCAACCGGGTGATATGGGATGGGTTGTTCATCGTCACGGAGTGCTCTATGCGCAGGAATATCAATGGGACGAGCACTTCGAGGCTTTGGTCGCGGAGATTGTCGCGAAGTTCGTGCAGAATTTCGATTCCAAACGGGAGCGCTGCTGGATTGCGGAGAAGGATGGAGAGATCGTCGGATCTGTATTTCTGGTGCAACACTCGAAGAATGTGGCGAAGCTCCGCTTGCTTCTGGTTGAGCCGGCGGCGCGCGGATTAGGGATTGGGAAGCGGTTGGTGGAGGAGTGCGTGCGCTTTGCGCGGCGAGCGGGTTACAAGAAGATTACGCTGTGGACGCAGAGTTCGCTTCGCGCAGCGCGGGGCATTTATGAGAAGGCCGGGTTCCGACTGGTTGAGGAGAAGCGTCATGATAGCTGGGGGCATGGCCTGGTGGCGGAGACCTGGGATCTGGTGCTGCTGTAGGGCAGGCTCGCGAGGCGCCCGTCCCCACATTAGCCGCGGTGTGTTAGAACCTTATCGCGCTGTTACGGCGCGTTCTTTCAGGATTTCTTCTATTGCAGCGACGCCAGTTTCCAGTTCCTGATCTGTGTTGTAGAAATGCGGAGACATGCGGACACCGGCTTTAGGGCGCCAGTCCACCAGGATTTCCCGCCTCAATAACTCGCGGCAGACCTCGGACGCGTCGGGTACGTCGATAGAGACGGTGCCTCCCCGCTTTTCGGGGTCATGCGACGTGTTCACCCGCAATCCCTGTTTTTCTACCAACTCAATGAGACGGGCGGTCTGGCGCTTTGACTTTTCGCGAATGCGGTCCACTCCAACTTCGGTGATGATCTTGAGTCCTGGGCGTGCGGCTTCAAGTGCGGGCACATGAGGCGTGCCGTTCATGAAGCGATACGGGGGCTCAGTGTATCGGTTGGGGCCAATCTCGAAGGCGAACGGATTCTCGTGGGCAGTCCAGCCGGTGAACCTGGGCTGCAGCTTCTTGCCGAGATCTGGACGAACGTACAAATAACCCACACCTGGGCCACCGCAAAGCCATTTCAAAACTCCGCCGCAGGCGAAATCGGTATTGAGAGCTTTCACGTCCACCGGCACAGTGCCGAGCGACTGGAAAGTGTCCAGCACGACGTACGCGCCGACCTTGTGAGCTTTTTCGATAATCGCCTTGGCGTCCTGAATATAAGCGCTGCGGAACATTACGTGGGAGATCGGTACCAGCAGGGTTTCCTCGTCAATGGCATCGAGTAACCGCCCGAGTGGGACCGTGACTCCGTCGTCCGTCTTGACCATGTGAACTCGAGCGCCATTGGCTTGCTGGGCTTCCCAGAAATACATCACCGAAGGAAAATTCATGTCGGAGTAAACGACTTTGTTGCGCTTGCCGGAAAAATCGAAACAGGAAGCGACCACAGCCTGGCATGTGGTCACATTCTGATGGGTCGAGACGGAACCCTTGGGCGCATTCATGAGCGCGCCGATCTCGTCGCCTACTTCGGCCGCCAGCATCCACCATCGTTCTTCCCACGCGCGCACGCCGCGATTGGCCCAGGTATCGGCATAACCCTTCATCGCGTCGTAAACGCCGCGGGGCATGGCTCCCAGGGAGTTGCTGATCAGATACGTCGTGCGCTCGAGGATGGGGAACTCGGAACGATAGCGGAGCAGTTCGTCAGTCATGCGGATATTGTACTGGGCAAACGGGCCTCGATGCTAAAGTGCTCTGGGCAGGTCGCACGACTGCGAATCTCGAACCGGGCGGTGTGTCAAATCGAGGCCACTTGCCACTGGAAGGTGCGAAATTCGGCGAGTCTGCGGAAGTCTCGTTCGTTTGCTGTGATCACTGTGATGCCTTGTCGGCCAGCGCTGATCGCGATCAACGCGTCGTTGGTCAATCGTCCCTGTCCGATTCGTTCGTAATCATACTTGGCCGCCAGCCGGGCAAGCACCGTGCCGGCTCGAGTCCAGTCGCTCAGGTTCGGAACAAGGATTCGCCTTGCCCGGTCAAAATCTCGCTCAAGACGCTCCACGACCTGACGGTTGCGGTCGCCAGCGCCGGCATAGAGTTCTTCAAGCACTACTGCGCTGAGCCAAAGAGGTGCAGTGGCAGCGAACCGGCGGAGCGTTAAGACTGCGTCGTCTCCTCGACGCAATGCAGAAATGTAAACAGAAGAATCGAACAGGGCGGGTTGCATCTAGCGATCCAGCGTACCGTATACGTCCTCGATATTAATGCCACTCTTCAAAAAGCGCTCAGTGGCCGCGAGAACCAATCGGTTCCTCTGCTGTTCGGCAATCGCTAAATCCAACGCACGCTCGATGGTTTCAGTCTCTGTTTTGGCTCGCAAAGCCTTTTGGGCGCGCTTGATCTTTAAGGGATCCAACTGAAAGTGCTTGTGCGACCGATTCCTCGCGGTTCCCATTGAGGTGTCTCCCTTGTCTTGCCAAGGATAGCACTGAATGTACATAGATTCCATATTTATGTACATTAGCTCGGTCCATCCGGACGAGGCGGCCGGGTCTACGCGTGCATCACCCGGAGGAATGTCCGCTAGGTTTTTCGCATCGGCGAGTTGGTTGATTTTAGGATCGCATACGCTATGGTGAGGATTAACAGGGTTGACAGGCCGCTGAGCAGGCTGACTCTCGAGTCCCACCAGGTTTTCAAAACGGCTGCGGCCACCAGCGTAAATCCCACCACTGAGCCCCACGAGCCGAGCAGTGAGCGCATGGGAAGCGTGGTTACTTGCGCTGGGTTTATCCGCCGCCGGAAAGAAATATGCGCGGCCAGCGATACCAGCCACGAAAGCATCAGGCCGAACAACGAGCCACTGAGGATGTAAACGAAAGCGTTTCTTGGAGCCCATTTTTCCAAAACCACTGCGACCACGATTCCGTAGGACGAGGCCAACAGAGCCAGATTTGGTGACCCTGCCGCATTGAGTCGGCCCAGGGACGCAGGCGCCCATCCTCCTCGTGCCAAAGAGAACAGCATTCGGGACGCGGAATACAGATTGGCGTTGGCACCCGAGAGGGCAGCGGTCAGGATCACGAAACTCAGGAGGCCCGTGGCTGCCGGAATACCTACCATGCGGAAAACCGTGACAAACGGACTCTCAGTAACGCCTACTCGATTCCACGGCATCACTCCCGCCAGCACGATTATGGCGCCTAGATACACCAGAGCCAATGTCAGGAATGTCCACCTCACGGCGCGCGGAATTTCGGCCGTGGATCGAGACTCGCCGGTAGTGATGGCCACCATTTCTATCCCGCCGAAAGTGTACAGGGCAAAAGTCATTGCCAGAAGTGGCGCCAGCATACCTTTCGGAAAGAATCCGCCGTGCGCGGTGTACTGCGCGGGAACGCGTCCCCCAGTCAGCAATGCTCCGCCGATAATGATGAACGTCGCCATGGTTACCAGCTTGACCATTGCGAACCAGTATTCGAACCGGCCATAGTCACCGACGCTGCGGAGGTTGATCACGACCAGCACGAGCGAGAACACGGCGACCCAAACCAAGGCCGGAACTGCGGGGAGCCAATACTGCATATAGGTTGCGGAGGCGACCAGGTTCGCGCCCACTGAAACTGAAATGGCGATCCAGTATCCGGCGCGCGAGACAAATCCAGCCCACGGACTGAGATATAGATCAGCGTACAAACCGAAAGAGCCTGCGCCAGGATGCATGCAGGACAGCTCGCCGAGCGCCATGGTCACCGTCCAGCACAAGAACGCAGCCAGCGCGAAGCTTAGAATCACCGCCGGACCAGCGATCTCCATGGCAGCGGCTGAGCCCAGCAACAAGCCTGTCCCGATTGAGCCGCCCACGGCCACCATAGCCATTTGACCGGCGCTGAGCTGGTGGCGGAGGCCGCTTTCCTGGTTGAGGCCGTTTTCCTGGGGCACTCCGCGACGTATATCAGAAAGCCCCTTATTTCCCAAAGAGTTATTCCTCACTATGACTTTCGTAACCGCCTCTGATCGTTCCTTCGTTGCCGCACAGGTAACCTGACCCTAGACTTTCTATGGGTTACTCCGCGCGGCGCTAGCTCTCATGGCAGACACAGTCAAGCGAATGGATCGGGTCGAAATCACCAAACGGGTGGAACGCGCCGAAAAGCTTCTCCAAAAGGGAAAAACCGCCGAGGCTCTGGAGGACTATCTCCAGGTGCTGGCGGCAGAGCCGGGCAACGATACCGTCTGCCAGATGGCGGCCGATCTTTGCCTTTCTTTGCAGCGTATTCCTCAGGCCGTCAAGCTGCTGGGCGACCTGTTCGTACGGCAGATCGAGGCTGGCGATGCCACGCGCGCAAGCCTGACTTACAAGAAGCTGGCTCGCTTCGTGACTCCGACGTGGGAACAGAAACTGCGCTTCGGCGAACTGCTGGAGAAGTCGCACCCGAAGCAGGCGATTGAGACCTACGAAACTGTTTTTCAAGAGTTGACGAAGCAAGGACGTAAACCAGATTCTCTTACGGCTTTAAAGCGGCTTCTCACTTTGGATTCCAGCGAGCCGAATCTGCAGCGCCTGGGTGAGCTTTCGTCTGAGTTGGGAGAGAGCAAGGCCGCCGCTGCCGCATTCCTGAAGCTTGCCCAGTTGACCCAGACGTCGGGCGGCAACGCGGCTCCATGGATTGAGCGTGCTTACGCGGAAGATCCGGCCGATCCACAGATTGCTTTGGGGTACAGCAAGAATCTGCTGCAGCAAGGGCAGGCGGGCGCCGCCATTTTCGTACTCGAAGCCCAAGTTAAGGCTGGTTCTCCGTCGGAGGAGTTGCGCGACACCTACGCGAAGGCGTTGCTGGCTGCCAATCGTTTGAGCGACGCCGAACCGATTCTCTGGCAATTGTTCGAGGAGAATCCTTCGCGGGTTCAGGAAGTCGCCAACCTCATTGGGCTCTTTATCAATGCCCAGCAGGACGCCGAGGCCGTTGCCTTGGGACGGAAACTGGAGCAAAACCATCGCCGCAAAGGCGACCGCCGGGCCTTCCTGTCCATGATTCAGGACATCGCGGCACGGCATCGCGCGTCTCCGGAAATGCTGGAGTTCATGGGCGAGCAGTTCAACGCATCGAATCGCGAGAGCGACTACTGCCAGACCCTGCTCAAGCTTTTTGATCTGTACTGCAGCGTGGGCAACTACGCAAAAGCGGCTGACTCGCTGGATCGCGCGGCCGAGGTCGATGCGTACGAGTCCGGACATCAGAAGCGGCTGGAAATGCTGCGCGGCAAGATTGACGAAAACCGTTTCAAGGTCATAGCTTCGCGTTTCTCCAGCATGGCCGATGCATCGACGGCGCCGTCTCCAGGTCAGGAGAAGATGCTGGGCGCGGCGGCACTCCAGGACCTCATGCTGCAAGCGGAGATCCTGGTGCAATACGGCATGCGCTCGAAAGCGGTTGAACGCTTGCAGCGCATTCAGGAGCTGTTTCCTCGCGAGGAAGAGCGCAACCCCGACCTGCGTCAACTCTACATGTCGGCGGGATTGAATCCGCAATATGCTGGATCAGCGCCAACGCCGCTCTCATCCTCGGTTCCCGCCGAGGCACGGCCATCGCAAACCGGCGTAGCGCAAGCGAGCGAAACCACAGACGTGAGCAGCTTCGCCCGAGTGGCAGAAATTACGCGCAAGCTTTATCGCCAGAGCAACGCGGACGCGGTCATGTTGACGGCGGCCAAGGAAATTGGATCGCAATGGAAGGTCAGCCGGTGCGTTGTAGCCATGCGTAAGCCGGGCTTGCACACTACCAGCGTGAAAGAGTATTGCAGCGAACTTAGCAAGCCCGCAGAAGCCCGCAGCCTCGAGAAAATCGCAACCACGGTCCATGACCTGGCAATCAATCGCGGCGGCACTCTCACGATCGCCGATATGCAATCGGCTCCGGAGTTGCTGGCAGTCCGTGAAGCCTTGGGGCAAATGGCGGTTACATCACTGCTGGCGCTGCCTCTGGGTGACGGATCGGAACACGTCGGGCTCCTCCTGTTGATGGACAGTAAGCCGCACAACTGGGGGTCTAACGACGTGATGGTGCTGAAAACCATAAGCGACCAGATCGTTATAGCGTTGAATAATGCGGGGCTTCGCCGCCTCGTCAAGAATCTTTCTGTGACCGACGAGCAATCCGGTTTGCTGAAACGTGCGTCATATCTCGACCTCCTGCTGGCGGAAACCCGGCGCAACGCGCAACAGAGCACTCCGCTCACGATTCTGCTCATGCAGTTTGGCGAGAAAGCCGGGATGGTGAAAGAGTTCGGCGAAGCGGCGATCGAAGCTATGATGCAGCAAATTGGCCAGCTCTTTGCCGCTAACATCCGGCAGAACGATCTCGCGTTCCGCTACGAGACCACGACCATCGCCATAGTTCTGGGAGAAACACCCGAGAAAGAGGGCGTCATGGCGGCGGAGAAGCTGCAAAGACTGCTTGCTCAAATACGCTTGCCGGAGAAGCAGGAGTCCGTACACTTCAGCGCGGGGCTCGCGGAAGCGGTAGTGCGCGGAGAGTACGACTCGGTGGATATCGTCACCGAAGTGATCAACCGCGCCGAACAAGCGCTGCAAACTGCTATCTCCCAGGGAGCGGGCAAGATCGTCTCTCTACCTGCCTCGTTTTCCGCCGCCGCCGTGGCCTGAGATTGAATCTTGAGTTGTCGGGTCGAGTCACTCCATCCGATCTGTGTTCCACCTCCCGTTCGGTTGCTGCTCCTCTCTCACGCTGTTAGACTAAGAGTTTTGGTTGGTCGGTTCGGCCTCTTCTGACAGCAGGAATTCATACTCGAAAGCCAAAATTATAGGAAGCCAATGTTGAAGCCAGGAGACATCGCAATTGTCAGCGGCGCGCGTACGCCCTTTGGGCGATATTGCGGCAAGCTGAAAGATTTTACCGCCCAGGAACTCGGCGCCATCGCAGGTAAGGGCGCCATCGAGCGCACCGGGCTGGACCCAAAGGAATTCGACCACGCGGTTTTCGGCAATGCGCAGCAGACCTCCGGCGATGCCCTCTACGGCGCGCGGCATGTTGGACTGCGCGCCGGTCTGCCCATCGAAACGCCTGCTCTTACTGTGAATCGTTTGTGTGGATCGGGAATGCAATCTATTGTGAACGCAGCCCAGATGGTTCAGCTAGGAGAAGCCAATGTGGTGCTGGCGGGCGGCATGGAAGCGATGTCGCAAGCGCCCTTCGTCATTCGCGGGCGTGACGGTTTTACGCTTGCTCCCGGCGGAAAACTGGAAGACTCGCTCATGGTTGCGCTGCTCGACACTTATTGCGGGCTTTACATGGCCAGCACCGCGGAACTTTACGGAGAACAGCAAGGCATCACGCGGCAGGCTCAGGACGAGTTCGCGTTGCGCTCGCAACAGTTGGCTGACGCCGCATACAAAGATGGCAGGTTACAGGAAGAG
>JGI12269J14319_10005492_pt1 | contig 11213 bp, 12 predicted proteins | sample PeaSoiSIISIP2007_FD_14319 | JGI IMG/M metagenome (IMG submission 14319) | reverse complement strand
TACCGCCGGTGGGCGCACAACACAGCCCGGACGCCGAACCCGTCGTTCCCGCACGCCCGGCTGACCCTGATCCACACGCTCAGCCACATGCTGATCCGCCAGGTCGCGCTGGAATGCGGCTACTCATCGGCCAGCATCAGGGAGCGGCTGTACATCGGGTCACCGCGAGAGCCCTGCGCCGGCGTGCTGCTGTCCACAGCGGCCAGCGACAGCGAGGGCACCTTGGGCGGCCTGGTCGCTCTGGGCCACCGGCGCTACCTCAAGCGGCTGCTCGACCAGGCTTTCGAGGACGCGCTGCGCTGCTCCTCGGATCCGCTCTGCGCCGAGCACGTGCCGATCGACCCGTCCGCCGAAATGCATGCCGCCGCCTGCCACGCTTGCTTGTTCGCCTCGGAGACGAGCTGCGAGACCAACAACCGGTGGCTGGACCGGGCCGTGCTGGCTGATCTGACCGGCGATGGGCTGGCGTTCTCGCTGTGAATTGTGGGACGGCGGCTGGTGCCGCCAGCGACGACGCCGCCTGGGCCAGCCGCATCGTCGAGCAGCTGCCGACTGCGGACGCCCGGCAGCTGGCGCGCGCCGCCGCTGATGGCCCTGCCGCTGTCCAGACGCTACGCGCGCAGGCAGGAGCGGCGGTGTTGCGCGGCGCCTGCGACCAGCTCCTGAGCAAGCTGCCCGGAGAGCGCTCGGCCTACCTAGCCGGGCTGCTGGCCGGTGCCGCGCAAGCCTTCGAGCGAGCCAGGCAGCGCCAGCACATCGACGTGGTCTGGACCGGGCCCGAAACGGGCAGCGGAGCTGGTCGGCTGACAGCAGCGACCGTGACCGGCCTGATCGGCCAGGCGCGCCGCGAAATACTCATCGTCAGCTACGCGACGCACAGCGAGCCAGCGATAGAGTCCGCGCTCGCCGCAGCGGCGAAGCGCGGAGTCGAGATCACGATCCTGGCCGAGCGGCACGAGGATAACCCTGCCTACACCGCCGCCGATCCGCCGTTCCCGGGACTACGGGCGATCCGACTGCGGTGGCCGGCCAGCCTGCGCCCAGCTTGGGCAGCCCTGCACGCCAAGATCATCGTCGTCGATGACAGCATCGCCCTGGTCGGCAGCGCCAACTTCACCAGCCGCGCCATGGACTCCAACTTCGAGTGCGGCATCCTGATCACCGGAGGGCCCGAGCCCCGCGCGATCCGCGACCACATCACAGAGTTGCAGGCGCGCGGCTACCTCGTGCGCTCGTCCGCGTGAGGGCGGATCTCAATGTTCAAGCTTCGCGGCCATCGCCCAGACATTGGCGGCCGGCGCTGATGGATCGGCCGCTTCGCATCGGCCGATCTCAGGGTGACACTACATTTATGGGCCTGCCCTGGAGCTTGATCATCACAACCGCGGGCGCCGTTCTCACCACACTCTTAGGAGTGCTCGTGGGCGGGGCCGTCAGCAACCGGTCTCAGCAGCGCAGTTGGTCCCGTGACCGGCAGGCGGATGCCTGTGCTCAGGTCTTACGTGAGTCGTCCAACGTGCTGATCGAACTCGCGGCGATGAGCGCACAGCGCGTTAAGCCTGCACGGACGCAGTCGGCCGATCCCCTGTGTCTTCCTACGCCGATCGACTGGAAGCCGTGGAACGAGGCCCTCGCGATGGTGAACCTGGTCGCGGATCACGAGATCGCCGATGCCGCACACGCTATAGATGCGGAAATTTGGCCAGTACATCTCAAGATCAAGCGCGGCCTGGCCTCCGACGGAGATTGGTACGTGCTGCGCGACAAGGTTGAGGTCCGCCGGCAGGACTTCGTCAACGTCGCAAGAAAGCGACTCTCCTCATCCGGGCCGCCACTGCCCTCCCTTACCGGACGGCCTGCCCCGGACAATCCGATGTGGGCCTTCCCGCAAGCTGACCTGGCAGAAGTAGCCAACATCACCGGCGACATTGCCGACGACATTGCGATCAACTCGGCCGAGTAGCAATGATAGCAACACCGGCCAAGCATGTGCGTCAGGCAACGTTGCCTAAAGTCTGCTCGCCGCATACGCGGCGAGATCTGTCACGCTCTGGACTGTCATTCGGCGCCTTGCCGGTCAGCATGGCATTCATCGCACAAGCGGCGACTCGACCTGGTCACCATTCGCAACGTGTCGAACGAGCCGCTCGGCACGGCACCCACGTGCACTATCTCTGATCAGGCACGCTCAACTGGCACAATTCGCATCGCGATCCACTCAGTCGAGTATTGAACCGATGGTCAGGGATTCGAGCGTCCCCGAGGCACCAAGTCGAGTGGTCCAGTAATGTATTCCCCCGCATCTATCCCATCTCGCTGTAGCGTCAGAAACATATTAGCGAGTTGCTTGGCGGAAATACCCTCCGATACAAGGCGCCGAGCTAGATCTACAAGCGTTGCGGCCGGTACGGAGTTCTGCTTCGCAACGATACGAGCGTCGTCGTCGTGAGCCAGGAGTGTGTGCTGATGTCTATGAGCGTGCAGAATGCTCTGCGCTTCGCCTAGATTTGCTCTTGGGTCAGTAGGCGGCGTACGTCCCTGGCGATTCGCTTTGGCGACCCCCAGTGTCGTCAGACGATTCCTGATTGGGGCAAGGTCATTATCGTCAGCCGCGGAAAAGGCTATAACAGCAGAAAGCCACGCAACACCTCTCCCGTTGTACATTTCAGCCGCCCGAGCACGTGGGCCATTGCCTCTTGAGTGGTGAAATAGCTCGGCCTTGACCGCCTCGACCCAGTGTGTCTTGCCGTAGCAGCGGGCCCTGTAAATATCGCGGAGCTCCTTAGACGCACCTAAACATAGCAAAGGGCCAGTGTCAGTAACGTAGGTTGTTTCCGGGGCGAGGCTTGTAACGATGATTGGGGTCGTACCATGGCTCACGGCAGACGCTTCCCAGTGTCGGTCCGTCTATGGTCTTCTCCGAGGTCCTTCTCATCTGTACTCTCCTGCGGTGCGACTGGCAACGTTGGAGGGTCACCGTCGTCTCCATGAATCCGCCATCGATCAGTCGACACAACCAACGCCAGGAGTTCGGGATCTGCATCGTCAGCGCTCAATGTATCCCGTGCCGCCCACGCATCGTCGGCGTACGGCGGCCAGTCATCTGGCTGAAGACGTACAGCCGATGCCGAACTCAAGGGAATGGGAAGGACCGAATAGTCGGCGTTTACACCTACTACGGGGTCCTCAACGGTGAGCATGTCGAGAGACTGGCCATGAAGCTGCCCTGCTCCTGAGGCAACGGCCTGACTGCGTGTGAAGCCGTGACGCTGCCCTACATCCAACAACTCCTCGCCTATATAACTAACACCAGCGCGCCACCACCGATCGCCAAGGAAGTCGTTAAACGGCCCGCTATACCTTAGTTCACCGAGACGCGCGGCTAGCGGGCTTTCGCTGGCAAGTACCTCTTCAGCTGAAGCTGTGCTTATACCGAGAGCTACCGCTAGGCGAGTCCGATCGAGGAGGAATGTTGGAAAGGGAAGAATCCTATGAAGGAACCACCGAAGCCACGCCATACCAGCACTCCTCTCAGCAACCACATGCTGAGGCGGTCGGCATTGCTCGATCTGCCACATAGCGTCCTCAGCCCACGAAGTATTCGGAAGGTCGAGCCATCGAATACCTGGATTGCCACTATTGGCGTTCCAATGCTGAGGCAAGGTACTAGCGGCGTAGGCGAGGCTGGCGATACGGCGGGCGGGCGTTGGCAGATTGGGTAGTGGATCTTCTCCTTTGCCAAACACCCACTCAAGGTTGTACTGCCTCGCAAGTAGGTACTCTCGCGCAGCTTTCGGCAGACCAGCGCCTAGTCTGTCCAATTCTCCGGTACGAAGGGCGAAAGCCACTGAGGCGGGGTGTGAGCCGTCTTTGGACCCGCTATTCTCTACATGCGAGCGGAGAACGGCCGCCATGGCGAGACCATCAGGAACATGTAGCGTCGGAGGAAGCTTCAATCGATCCCGTCCCGGCCATTCGTCAAGATATTGATCAAGGATCACCGCCGTAGCCCTAGCGAGGAGCTCAGGATCCAGATCGTCGGGACCAAGAGCAACCGCGTCTACCCCCTCGTCGGTGACCAATTCGGCGAAGTCGGCTTGATCCACGTCATCGATTATGACCGCTAGCGGCCGACGGGCCGCAGCGTTCTCCGTAGGGGACGTTGAATTCATCCACGCTCCCGGGGGTCGGGGAGATCTATACGGATGTTTGTCGCGAAGCCTGATGGCGGTTCGACAAACCTGATCGAGCCTCGGTAGTCCTCGACCAAAGCACGGGTAATAGGCAGACCCAACCCAAGCCCTTGACCCAGAACCTCGTTGACTTCGACTGTCGTGCTCTCGAAGGGCAGAAACCACCGTTCGGACTCCCGGATGTTGACCGCCACGCCCGTGTTGTGGACGAAGAGGGTCGCTCCCCGGACGCCCAAGGGTGCTCCAGTAACGCGGACCTTGCCCGGCGATCCTGCGTTCTTCACAGCGTTGGTGAGTACGTTGGTGAGCATCACGCCGACTTCTGCGGGGAACATGGGGGGGGTCTTCAGGTCTGCTGGCAGGGCATCTTCGATCTTCACGTCCCGCTGCGCTGTCTGGTCGGACAGCAGTCGTCGCACCACCTCAAGCCGTTCGGTTATCCGCACCCTCGACCGTCGTCGGCGAGGGTCGGCGACCAGCACGTCGGTGAGGTAGCTACTTTGCCGCGCCAGGGTATGCGTAAGATCATCCAGAGCACGGACGACACGCCGCACTCGTCGAGTTTGTTCGCGATTGAGTGTAGCGTCCGACGCAAGTGGCCCGAGCAGATCCCTTAGCGTCCGCGACTGGCCGAGCATTCCGTTGATATCGTGAACGAAGGCGCCCAGCTGAAGGCCGACGCTGGCGAGGATGCGCAGTTCAGGCTGGAGTTCTCGCAAGCGATCCAGTTCTGACTGCAAGATGTCGAGGCCTGCGGCGATGGCCTCAACCGCTTCCATGTCAGCGATGGGAATCGCCGCCGCACGCAGCGCCGCTACCACCTCACGAGCGTTCATGACCACACGTCTGGCCCTGGGCGAAAGTACGGAGGGTTGCAGAGCATCCGCTGGCCGGATGTCTGGTTCGAAGTCGGCTTCCAAATCGGCCGCACCAGAGGTGACGCCTGCATTGGCCTCGGGCTCCACGTCTGGCACATCTGACGTGGCCGACGGCACCCTCCCGGAAGTGCCAGTGCGAGGGCGGCTGGTCGGGCTGATCGATCGGCGTTCGGCCTGATCTTCACTACGCCGCCGCCTACGCTCCTCAGCACGGAGAAACACTGATCGTCGTACTCGAATACTGAGGCGGATGCCTGTCTGGACAAGGTCCACAAGAGCTTCATATGTAGTATCGGGAACGAACCCCTCGCGACTAACGAGGCTGCGCAGGCCGCTAGCTCCGCCCTCGGTTAGGAATACAGCGCCGAAATAACCTGTGCTAGCGGTCGCTTGAAGACCTTCCCGCCGGTCAACTTCTAGACGATCGCTTGTATCGAGATCGATGTCGATGGTGTAAAAGCGAGGGCCTGTCCGATAATCACGATCAATGCCGAGCCAATCATCGCCATACTCCCCATACGGCAGAACTCGGAAACCTTCAAGATATACTCGCACACCACTCGTCGAGCGTACGAATCCAGAAAGCGGCCCGCGGCGCGTGCTTGCATTCGGCATTGTCAAGATGCGAGCCTGGAAGCGAGGACGACCTACCAAGGGTGCTAGCCTTTGAAACCGATATGTGCGAGCCTCCGGTTCGAACTCTGCGTGTCGCCGCAGTGGCGTGACTTGGTAGTGGATAACCTCGCCTGTTGCATCGATCTCCAGAAGCCACTCGAAGTCCTCGCTGGCTCGTAGCCACAGGTCGTCACCTATCTCCAAGTCACCAGTCAGCCGAACTTCGAACCCTGGATCCTTATCGCTGCGCACGTCTCGAACCGCAGGCCACGGAATCAATGGAGCGGATGCGGGTTCCGCCGCAGGCCATGCAGGATCAGTTATTGCGTGCGGGGGCTGCGACGACCGAAGTTCGGTGACAAAGGTCGCCAACTGTTGGTCGGACCACGGAGCGCGCAGTCGACGAAGCTCCAGCGCCGTTCCATGGGGTACGCCGGAAGACGGCGGAACGTCCGTCACATCCAGTCCGCTGGTGAGCCTGTCCAGGTCTTGTTGTTCTTCGATGACGTCCCAATCAAGTACGGCCCGGACGCCCACGGACGACTCTTGGCCCTCCCCTTGATAGTCCTCTGGCTGGCCAGGAATACTGGTCACGCTCAACCATGCTGCGAGTTTGTGGGCTGCAAGTCGCCCGATTCCTTTTTGCCCGGTAAAACGGCGACCGTAACGAGGCGAGCGTCGGTCGTCAGTCTCCTTCGCTCGACTCGCAATACGAAGGAAGGCAGACTCGAAACGTTGGCGTGACATGCCGTTGCCGTCGTCCACCACTCGCAGGACTGCCTCGGGTCGCCCGAGGTCGACGGCCTCAATGGTTACATGTGATGCGTCGGCGTCATAGGAATTCTTTATAAGCTCCACTAGTGCGGTGCTATCGCGACCAACGAGCAGCTCGCCGAGTTCGCGCAGCAAATGCGTGTCGACGCTGAACCCAGTCGTGACTGCTCACCTCCTACGATTGATTCACAATAACATCGCCAAGATCGCAAAAAGCAACCATTCAGCTCTCCAGGCCTTCCAACCTGTCGGGGACCTTAAGGGTGAGAAGCGACTTGGGTTCGATCTTAAGCGACCCCCCTTGATAATGCCGAGCGAGGTCGGCGAGCCCTCTCAGGCCGTGCTCCGAGCGTAGCCACTGGGCCAGTCTATCGCGAGGCCACGGCGCATCTTCATTCAGGTAAATCCCATAGAGGTTGTTGCTGCCCACAGCTCCCGCATCGTTGATGATCACTCTATGGAACGGCCTGCCAACTGGAACGAGCAACAAATCTGCAGCCTGTACCTGCTCGACCAAGTACCACTTCGGTCTGTGGCTCGTAAGATATCCTTTATCGACGCCTAGTTCCCGACCACGAGCTAGGTAGGCTGTCACAGCTTCGTTGGTCAGAGCCAGATCCGAATCGTTTAGGTCGAGTAGCCACCGAGGCAAGCCGGCGAATCCAAGGGCGTCATGCGCGCAGACGTCGAAACGGATATCTGGGCAATGAGCAGGCTTTACTAGCGCGCGCCGCAGTGCTTGTTGTGGCAAGCTGTATTCGTTACGCTGGGCGTCGGTGATGAAGAAGAATGCGCTAGCCCCAGTGGCGACGCCGCGGCGAACTCTGGCTATGTCGCCAAGCGGTGTTGCGGGTCGCACGCATCGCCGCATCGGGCGGCGAAAGAGACCGGTAAACGTCGGTGGGCATCCTCTGGATCTGTCAGGCTCGACAGTTCGCCCTGAGGTTACAGTACATCGTGTCTGACTTGTGTGCAGGTCAATGCGACGAGCTACGAAAGGCTGCTCAATTCGTTTCGTTGGACCGATGAGCAGCACCATTGCAGTAACCTGTGTTCCAGGAAAAACCTCAATTTCGCTTGGGAAGAATTGTACTTCTACCCGGCGATTCCGCGCTTGCCATAGCCATTGACGGATTTCGCGACCGTATCGTGTCTCACACCACGAGGCGGGAAGTAGGAAGCAGACGACGTCGTCGGAGCCGATAGTATTTAGCGTGGCAGCGAGGAAATATGCAGACAAGCCGGCCAGCCCGCTCGTTATCAGATCGCCAGCGGCCCTTTGCGCCGCCTCCTTGTCCTTTTCGCTCATGCATTGATGCCGAGTGTAAGGCGGGTTTCCCAAAATGAGATGTGGGCCTTCGGCAGCGCGCCATTGTTCTTGCAGCCATGCAAGATAGTCCATTGGCGCCAGCGCTAGCCGACCCGCCCCGATGCTAGCCGGTGCATCGAGCAACGCCGCCTGCGTGGCCAGCAAGCCCAGCGTAACTACGTTGATGTCCACAGCGGTGACCGTCGCTTTAGGCCACGCCGCCAGTGCAGCCAGCGTAAACGCTCCAACGCCAGCACCCGGATCAATAATGTGCCTGGGAGACCCTGACAGCAAGTCCCTGGATTGTTCAATCATGTATCGGACAATGGGTGCAGGCGTGAAGAACGTACCGAGCTGACGTCGGTTTACGCCGCTCACCATGTGTTCATACGTAAGCGCAAGTATATCGTTATCGATCGAATTCAATGACTTCCGCACTGCCGCAGCAATGGAGTCGTCCATGACGACGTCCGCATCGCGGGCCCACGACGCTAGTGGTTCAGGCCACTCGTCGACTATGTACGGCACCAGCCGGCGCGCCAGCGCGCCGAGCGCAGCGAGCCGACTAAGTTCAGAGCCTTGCGCGCCCGGGACGCGATCGGCAGCGAGCGGACCAGCTTTGCTCGCATCCGCCCAATGAATCAGGTCGACCGCTGATTGCGGCAGGTGGTGTGGCAGGCGGCGCATGGTGCCCAGTCTGGCGGATCGTACCTGCTAAGTATGTCCTTCCCCCACCAACACGCTAGTGCCAACTTGATGCGGCCCGAGCTAACGGCCACAGTGAGCTGCGACAAACATGAGTCGGACACGCGGCCGTCGCGGAAGACAGATTAGGTGTCCGAGCGTGCCGTGCCTCTGCTGCGGAGCGCCTACGTGCCGAGTGCACAGGAGGCAGCAGCCAAGAGTGTGCGCCGCTGGATGTCGAGTACGTGATCTTGCGACCTGATGCGAACAGTTCGCTGTAGGCCGGGGCAATGGGTGATTTCAGGCGGGTGCTGCGACGGCGCGAAGACGACCCAGGTGTCAACGCCGCGGCGCGGCTCAGGCATCCATGTGGCAGGGCCAACCGGCGTGATGGCTATCTCACGGGCGGCATAGGCAGGCGGCGCACGACCGGTCGCGTGTGCTAGGTGATGCTGCCCGGCAAGCGCACCGTTCGTCGCCAATGATCGCATTAGCTGCGACCAGGCGCCCGCCCCGCCGACACGATCCCAGCCGCACCGAATCGGACGTTACCCAGGACAACCGCAAGAGACCTGCGATAGAGATCCGACCCCCCAGCGCAGGACTCCGGCATAAGCCTCCGGTCAGGCGAATGTGCTGTTGGGCGATCACATTCAGTGACAGACCTCTAGGTGCATGACGTCGACGCCGTGGAACGAGTCGTGGAACGAACGCTGCGGGATCGCGGTGCACTGTGTGCTTTCCGAGCGTTCCCGCCGCAGCGTTTGTGCAGGCAGTGCGCTCAGGGCGATGCAGCGGTCCACTTTTAATCCGTGGGTTCCGGGTTCGAGCCCCGGACGCCCCACGCCGTCTGAGCTGGGCTTTCTTCGTTCAGTGCCGGTCGGCTGGCTCTTTGGTATGGGCGGAGGTTGGCCAGAGTATGGGCGGCTGCGCGTCTGGGCTGTCGCGGGCTGGATCGCCGCATAGCCGTGCGAGCTTTTCCGCTGCTGTTCCGGGATTCGCCCGGCGGCCTGGCCGGTCCCTGGACCCGGGCGGCGATGCGGTCCAGAAATCTGCCTTCCGGGATGGGCGAGGCTGGCCGCGCCGTGCCGAAGGTCGTGCAGCCGGACGGCGGCAGGCCCGCGGCGTCGGAATGCTGACGGAAGTAGCGGGACAGGCGGTCGGGTGCCAGCGGGTCACCATGGAGGCCCGTCAGCACGTACCCGCTGTCGTGGTAGCGATCACCGGCCTCTGCGCGCTCCAGCCGCTGGAGGGCGATGTGTGCCCGCAGGACCGCGACGGTGGTGCGGTCCAGGGCGATGATCCGCTCGCTGTGGGCTGTCTTCGGCGGGCACATCGTGACGTGCCCGTCGTATTGCTGCAGCTGTCAGGAGATGACTGCCGTGGCCGTGTCCAGGTCGATGTCGCACCAGCGCAGCCCGCAGGCATCGCCGCGGCGGAGCCCGCGCAGCGCGACCAGGTGGTACCCGGCGTACAGGCGGTGGCCGCGGATGGAATTGAGGAACGCGGCGGTCTGCGCCGGGGTCCACACCGCCACTGAGGGTCGGATCCCGCTGCGCTGCCACTCCTCGATCCGCGCGGCGGTCCACACCACGGCCCTGGGCCGGCGTGCCGGAGGCAGCTCAGCCTGGGAGGCGGCGTTGGTGGTGATATGGCCCGCGCGGATCGCCGCGTTCAGGGCCGCCCGCAGCGTCGCCTTCACACGCACCAGGGTGGCCGGGCCGATTGGCTGGCCTGCTGCCGCATGCTGGCGGACGATTGCCGTGAACATCGCCTGCACGTGGGCGGTGGACAAGTCGGCCAGCAGGATCTGCCCGAGGTAAGGGCCAAGGTACAGGCGGATATGCGCGGCATAGCCCCGCAGCGTCGAGGGCCTGGGCGCGGTCCGGGCTGCCAGCCAGCGTTCCAGCCACTGCCCGACCGTCACCGGGCCGCCGCCCGATTCCCCGGGCGAGGGCATCCGCAGACGGGCCAGCGCTTGCTCCGCCGCCCTGCGGCTCGGGAAACCGCCCCGGCGGATCCTGCGCCGCTGCCCTTCGAGGCCTGCGGGCAGCTCGAGCGACAGATACCAGCTGCCGTGCCCGGCACGGCCGCGCTGCGGGCACCCGGCCCCGAGCCGCCGCTCGGTCCCGGGCTCCCGGCATCCGCACCAGCAGTACACACTGCCCCGTGAGCTCATGACCATCCTCCTGTCCTCGCCGGTTCTGGCCACCGTAGCGATGACCAGCCAGAACACGTCCAGCGAGGCAAGCCGTCACGCCAGGCGTCTACCGCTACCCGCAGGCCGGCCCGTGATCCTGCGGCCATGCCTCCCCGGCCACCGGGCACGCATCCGCCGGTGTGGCAGACTGGAGGTCATGGCGAGGACCGTCACGCTGACTGCGACCCTCACCCCCGAGGAAGGGGGATTCGTCGCACGCTGCCTGGAGCTTGATGTCACTAGCGAGGGTGACACGGTCGAAGAAGCCCTCGCGATGCTCCGCGAGGCTGTGGAACTGTACCTGGAAGACGAGCCCCTCCCCGACCACCTGGGGCACCCCACCCGGTCGTCACTTCGTTCGACGTCACCGTGGCTGCCGCGTGACCGCGGGTCCCGCGGCTGTCGAGCAAGGAGATGATCAAAGTCCTGGAGCATGCTGGATTCTCGGTCATCCACACACGGGGAAGCCACTGCAAGCTCCGCCACCAGGGCCGGACCGTCATCGTCCCGTTAGGCCGCGATCCGCTCAGGCTCGGGACACAGTCCGACATCCTCCGGCA
>JGI12269J14319_10005488_pt1 | contig 11220 bp, 8 predicted proteins | sample PeaSoiSIISIP2007_FD_14319 | JGI IMG/M metagenome (IMG submission 14319) | reverse complement strand
CCCCGCACTTTCCATACCTCCGCTCGGCCATGTCGCCTGGCCACGGTGTCCAGACCGCAGACCGGCCTGACTGATTTCGGGCTCGCATTTACCGGACGGCGCACCCGCCAGGAGTGCGCCGTTTCTTGCCCGCGGCCAGCTAGCGTCGCATTTCCAGCCTTACGCCGTAGTCCCGGCGTAACGCAGATGCAGGGCGGAAAAGAATGGCCCGCTCGACGCTCGTCAATATCTTTTATACGTCCGCTCTAATGGCTTAGAGTAGAGGGGCGTGCCGCCCCGGAGCGGACGTTTGTTATTCGGATAATTCGCTTGGGGGCCAAGATGCCTGGGCATTTCACGCACATTTACACACAGCGCCGGGTGGCCGCCTGGCTGGCTGAGCAGAACTCCTTCAACCCAGACGACGTCTTCGAGCGCGGCGAGCCTAGACCCCAGCCGCTGCTTGGCGGGTTCCTCGGCATCGATCCGAGGCGGGCCAGCGAGGTCATGACGGCCTGGCCCACGTTCGCCGCCGTGGGCGCGATCGGGCCCGACCTGTTCTTCTTCTGCCAGGACTACTCAAGCGGCCCGCTGGCCGAGTTCCAATTCCAGGACGACCTGCTGATGCTGGCGATGCGGGTGATCTACTGGATCGACGAGGCGCGCGACCAGGACTGGGAACCCATCCTGGTGCTGCTGGCCGAGATCAACCAGACGTTCGCCGACATCATTCGCCTGCTGCTCAAGCTGCAGAAGATCTGGCAGCAGTTCATGGACGTCTGGAACGCCACGGTCGGGCCGATCGTCAGCGCCGCCGAGACGGCGATCGACGACCTGACCGGCGGGCTCGTCTCCGCCTTCAGCTCGGCCATCTCCGAGCTGGTGGGCGGGCTCGAGCAGATCGTGATCGACGAGCTCGCGACCTTCACCGACGTCTTCTCCTGGTTCTCGCTGAAGATGCGGGTGGGCTGGGATGAGAAGGCATTCGTGTGGAGCGACATGCTGCATTACCGCAAGACCAACCAGATGGCCCGCGCCTTGCTCGAGGAGGCGCAGCGCCAATTCGACCTTGACGGCGACCAGACGAAGTTCGCCCAGTTCCAGGCCTTCGCGCTCGGCTGGGTCTGCCATATCGGCACCGATGTGATCGACCACTCGTTCGTGAACGAGCAGTGCGGCGGGCCGTTCCGCACGCACTGGCAGCGGCACCACCTGATCGAGAACCACATCGACGCCTGGAACTACCGCCAGGCGGGCACGGTCCAGGGCCAGCGGGGCACCTTGCCGACGGACGAAATCGGGGCCGAAGATAGCTATCCCGACCTCGGCGTTTCGGCGCTGCAGTTCGCGGTGGCACTAGACCCGGACCACTCACTGGCGCATAACACCGACAGCGGACACCAATACGGCTGGACGCAGACACCGGATGGCTGGGTGCGCCCGGCGACCGTGCCCGGCGACCCGAAGAAGGGCCTCGATATCGACGGCCAGATGCCGGACTGGCTGGCCGAGGGCATCGTCCGCGCCCTCGTCGCCACCTACCACGACGGCGGCCCTGAGCCGCAGAATCTCGGCGGCAGCGCATTCCAGGCCGGCTCGGCGGCGGTTCTCGGCCTGCTGGAAACCCTGCTGAACGCCGCAGGCATCAACATCAACACCCCGCTCGACGAGCTTGTCGCCCAGATAGCGCCTGCGCCCAAGTTCGACGTCCCGTCCGGTTATCCGCTGCCGTGGGAAGTCCAAGTCAGTTACCGCTTCATGATCACGTTCTACAAGCTCCAGTTCTGGACCAGCTTCGACCTCGACAAGCCGCGCAAGCCTGACGTGATCGACTGGCCGCCAGCGTCGGACTACACCAACCTGGCCAGTCCGCCCGACTTGTCCGGAGTGAACGGCTCAGACCCGGTCGAGGACGTCTGCGACGCCGTCCTGGCGATCGTCAAGTGGATCGGGCATGAGGCGGAGGCGATCGGCCAGCTGGCCGGCGACGTCGTGAAGGCCCTGCTCAGTCCCGGCACCTATCCGCTGCGGTGGGCGCTATGGCAGCTGGCGATGTGGGCCTGGGACATCGTCAGCACGACCCACGACATCATGGCGCACACGGGCTTCATGTTGCCGCACGGTCAGCTCGACTACACCGATAACGGCGAGCTGCGCCTTGCCAACGAGATCGACAACGGGCTGATCTCGCTCGGCAACACACTCGACGGCTCCTTTGCCCAGGCGCTCGCCGACGCGATCGACCCGCTCGGCCACCTGGACAACGATCCGAGCCTGCTGATCCCGCCGCACAATCCAAGGGCAGAACCGTATCCGTTCCTGCCGGTCCGCACCGCGCAGCTGCCCTCCGGCGACGCGAACGAATACCGCCGCCCATGGGCCTACCCGAACAAGTCCAGGGACGCGTCGCACAATCTGTACGACACGCCAGGAGAGGTGAGCGACGTCCGTGCCGAGGTCGATTTCGTCGGCCGTGACACCGACCTGAACGCCATCCTCCAGGCCGGTGTGCAGGTCAACGCGGGTACCGTGAGCGGCCCATTCCCCCAGGGAGCGACCCCCGACCAGGTCTTCTTCCGTACCGGCAGGCCGGTGAGTCCCGCGCAACGCGCCGCATACGAACAGGCACCGTCCCCGGCGCACACCGACGCGATCAATGAGCGCCTGATCGGCCGGGATCCTGCCACCGACCACAGCCCACTGGGTGACCCGGTGCAGTTCTGCGGCTACCTGATGGGCCAGGTCCTCGCCACCGACCATCGGTACCTGGTCGACTTCAACCTCGATGCGGACCGAGGCTACGGGTACCGCTGCTGGGACTGGATCCGAGGGACGAAGACCGGCACAAACCAGCGAGGCCAAAGTTATCTGCTGCCGGTCGTACCGCCCGAGGGCGCGGAGGCCGATCCGCCCTGGTACCCGGCGCCGCCGGAGCAGTGGCCGGGCGCGTCCCCGCAGGCACCCCAAGCGCCGATCCAGCTTCGCTACCTATCGGACCAGGAGGGCTAGCGATGCACGAGCACGAGCATGAACACGACAACGGTTGCGACCGCGATCATGACCACCATGACCATGATCACCACACTCCGATCCACCACCGGCACGGCTGCGGTCACGAGCGTCGCGCGGCCGAACCACATGAGCACCATCGCTCCGCGTGCGGCTGCTGCTGCTGTGTCTGCTGCTGCTGCGATCACTGCCACCACGGCAGGGGTTCGGGCGGCAGGCCGGTACGCCAGCCTGGGACCAGCACCGGCCAGCTCACCGGCGGCCCGATCACGCCGGGCCAGGTCACGACGGTGGACCCGCCGCGGGTCTGGCCCGGACCGCGGCAGCAGATGTGGCTGCCCTACATCTTCATCCGTGCCTTCCCTGGCGACACTGGCGCGCGGCCGGTGCAGGGCGTGTTCTGGGAGAGCCCGGACGTCTACATCGCACCAGGCGTGGCGCCGTCCGTCGCGCCCGCTGTCCCGGCCCAGCTCGGCCAGGTAGCGCTCGCGGGCCAGGCCAACACCGTCTACGGCCACGTCTGGAATCTCGGCCGCGGGCCGGCCCGCGAGGTGGTGGTCGAGTTCTACTGGTGCAATCCGACCCTCGGTTTCAATCCGATCGGGGCGTCACTGATCGGCACGGCCTACACCACCCTCGGCGACCGGGGCAGCGGGTTCTGCCACGAGGTGGTGAAGTGCCCTACCTCGTGGGTGCCCACGTTCGTGAACGGCGGTCACGAGTGCCTGCTGGTCCGGGCCTGGGACGTGGCTGCCGATCCGATGTCCACACCCGAGTGGGACGCGTCGCAGAACCGTCACCTCGGGCAGCGCAACATCCACGTCGTTGCTCCAGGCGAGTCGATGCCGTCGCAGCTCACCCTGGCTGTCGGACCGCTATTCGGGCAGCCCGCTCAGGTCACGGTTACCCGGGATCAGCCGACCAACATGCCCTGGCTCCAGCTGCACGCCATGGCGCGCGGCGTCTTTCCGGCCGCCGCTCCGCCGACCGGTCTGGTTGCGCTGGGAACACCCGGTCGCCTGCTCGACCAGACCGGCGTCAACGTCACGGCCGACGGTCAGCAGATCGCGCTCGGCTCTTCTGACGGCCCGCCGGCCCCGGGAAGCGCCCATGTCTACCGGGTCACCGCCAGCCAGAATGGCCAGGTGTTCGGCGGCTACTCGGTGGTCGTACTCGGCTGACTAGCCCGCGGCCACCGCCGATCTCCAGACAGCGAATACCAGGAGCGAGGTTGAGTGACTTGATCCTGCGCACCGTGACAGGGTCGAGACGTTCCTCAAAAAGTTCCAGGCGACGACGCTCATCGGCGCCGGTGTGCGGAAACGCATAGCGCGCCGCAACGTCAGCCATCGACCCGCCTGATACCTCAGTCGCGGCCCATCCAGGTGGCCACATCGGCCTCGTTGCCCTCGGCATCGGCCAGCGTCCACCACGCGGGCGCGTGCTTGTCGCTGACCAGATGGCCGCCGGCCGCGATCGCCGCCGCGATCCGCGCCTCGGCCTGGTCGTGCGGTATGGAGATGTCGACGTGGATCCGGTTGCGCTGCGGGCGCGGCGCGTCCATCACCTGGAACCACAACGCCGGCCCGCGCCAGTAGGGGTCGAGCAGGTCTTCGTCACCAAACTGCTCGTACCCAAGCACGGCCCGCCAGAAGGGCATCACCTCGGGACCGACGACCGCGTCGATCGACACCTGAACGGTCTGCACGGCGGCCGGGTCGGCGGCAACGTTCAACTCGCGCGCGGCGGCCGAGATCTGCCGGGCCAGTTCGACATCACGTTCGCCCAGCCCGTCGATATCCCTGAGCCGCACGGTCACGCCTGCGGGCCGCAGGTCGACATCGGGATAATGGCTGGCGGCGCCGGCCAGCTTCCCGATCGCGTCGGCGAGCGCGATGCCCGTCGCGAACGACCCGGTGCGAAAATGGGCGCACACCCCGCCGAACAGCACCCGCCAGTCCCCGACACCGTCGGCCTCGTGGAACTGCCGCGGCGTGATCCGCTCAGTCACGCGCTTAACTGTAACGGGTATGCACCTGGCTGCCCGGCTGTGCGACGAAAGACCACCTCGGCCGCCATGCGACGGCATCGGCCTGCAGATCATCCCCGACGCTGGGCCGGCTTAGGCCGTCCCGTCGGGAGCCGGTGACGCCCGTCTGGGGCGCGGACGTGCGCTGTTCTGTACTTGGCGGAGGAACTCAAGGTTCGATGAGGTCTCGCGGGTCTTGTCCAGAAGCAGTTCGAGGGCCTGCTGGGCACGTCACCACTCCGCCGGCCAGTACGCGGCTGCTGGCCGGCGCGGCCAGGTTGTAGGCGCGGCCGAGCCGGGTGATTGAGTCCAGGAGCACGACCACGTCCTTGCCGAACTCGACTAGGCGCTTGGCACGCTCGATCGCCAGCTCCGCGACCATGATGTGGTCGTCGGCGGATTGGTCGAAGGTGGAATAGATGACCTCGCCGCGAACCGATCGCTTCAGGTCGGTGGCCTCTTCTGGCCGCTCGCCGACAAGCACGACCATGAGGTGCACCTCGGGATGCCGGCCTTCGGCGCGAACACGATCAGGCCGCGCTGGCCCTTGCCGACCGGGCTCACCAGGTCGATGATCCGGGCCGTCGGTGACGCGGAACCGGACTCCAGACGAAGGCGCTCACGCGGGTACACAGGCGTCAGCTCGTCGAAGTCAGGCGCGCCTTCGCCTGCCCGGGTGGCACGCCGTTGACCGAATCGACGCGCGCCAGCACGCTGTACTTCTCCCGGTCCCTGCCCGGGCCGGACAGTCGGCCGTCCTTGCCGTGGCGACGAGGGAGGTGTTCCTTTCGAGCGGCAGCGTGAATCGGGACACGCGGGAGGAAGGCATGGCGGTCGCGGGACAAATGGGCGCCGCGCCGGTCTTGCGGAAGAACGACAACCGCCGGAAGGGCCGGCATCAAGGGAATTACGCTCTACGCCGCTCCGGGTCCGAAACCCCGTACGGCGGAGCCTTCAGGCAACCCTCAAAGTGACGCCTGCCCGCTATCGCGGGGCATTTCGCGGGCGGCGACGATCACGGAGCGCCACTCGCCTCCTGGGCCTACGGATACCGCGGTCTGGGTCATCATCCGCCTGTCTTAAACTTGACGGATCTGATAACACAAGTTTAGCATACTGATATCTATTTTTCTCGCCAGGAGCCGGGCCGGGACGTGCCTGGCATGGATAGGCGGACAATGAGCGCGAGTGCAGACACGAACGCGGGGAAACCGGCAATCGAGGTCTGGCATCTCCGCAAGACCTACGGACAGACCGTTGCGGTCGACGACCTGTCCCTTTCTGTGACTGCGGGCGAGATCTTCGGCATCCTGGGCCCGAACGGCGCCGGGAAGACCACCACCGTCGAGTGCATGATCGGGCTCCGGACACCTGACTCGGGATCTGTTCAGGTGACGGGCCTGGATCCGGTCCGAGACCGGGAGGAAGTGCGCCTGGTTGCGGGGGTGCAGCTCCAGGCAAGCGTGTTGCAGGCCAGGCTCCGAGTGGGCGAGATACTCGACCTCTACCGGTCGTTCTACTCCAAGCCCGCCGACGTGGAGGAACTCGTCGCCGCACTTGGCCTGGCCGAGAAGCGCAAGGACTACTACAAGTCCCTGTCCGGCGGCCAGAAGCAGCGGCTTTCGATCGCCCTGGCCCTCATTGGCCGGCCCAAGATCGCGGTACTCGACGAGATGACCACGGGGCTCGACCCGCAGGCCCGGCGCGACACCTGGGAGCTCATCGAGGGAGTGCGCGACCGCGGGGTGACGATCGTGCTGGTGACGCACTACATGGATGAGGCCGAACGGCTGTGTGACCGGGTGGCGCTGATCGACCGGGGGCGGGTCGTCGCCATCAACACCCCCGGCGGGCTGGCCGACCAGTTCGGAGGCGGCAAGCGCGTGCGATTCGTTCCGTCAACGTCATTCGATGATGGACTGCTGACCAGTCTCCCGGAAGTCAGGAGCGTTGAGCATCAGGGTCAGCACGTCGTCGTGACCGGGTCGGGAGAGCTGATCAATGCCGTGATCCTGGCGCTGGACCGGGCCGGGGTGATCGCGAGGGACGCCAGGACCGAATCAGCAACGCTCGAAGACGCCTTCGTGATGCTGACCGGGCGACATCTCCATAACGACGGGGCGGTGCAGCGCAAGTGAGTGGTCACTGGTCGCTGCTGCCGGCGAGCACGCCTCGTTCCGCGTTCGGCAAGATTGCACTCAACGAGACCCGGCTCGCCTGGAGACAGCCCATCGGGCTGGTTTTCGGCGTGGGAATGCCGCTGCTGCTGCTGGTGATCTTCGGCAGCCTCCCGGCATTCCATAAGCACCAGAACGCCCTGGGCGGGCTCACCTACTTCAACGTGTATATTCCGGTCCTGCTCGCGCTGGTCATCGCCATGCTCGCGCTCTTGAGCCTGCCAACTCCTCTGGCCAGCTACCGCGAGCAGGGCATCCTGCGGCGCTTGTCCACGACGCCGGCGCCCCCTGCCTGGGTACTCGCCGCGCAGCTCGTCATCAACCTTTGCCTGGCGGCGATGGCCATGCTCATCCTCGTGGCCCTGGGCATCGCCGGGTTCGGCGAAGACGCCGCGAAGAGCCCGGGCGGACTGGTCCTGGCGATCGCGGCATCGGTTGCTGCGCTGTTTTCGATCGGGTTGTGGATCGCCGCCATCGCGCGAACCGCCGCAGCCGCCGGAGGCCTCGGCTCAGTCATGCTCTTCCCGATGCTGTTCTTCGCCGGCCTGTGGGTACCGCGCGCAGACATGCCGAAGGTGCTGCTCGACATCAGTAACTACACCCCGCTCGGGGCGGCAGTGCAGGCGGCCCAGGCTGCACTGCAAAGCGGGTTCCCTCCGACCGCACCACTGCTCATCTTGCTGGCATACGCCGGCCTCTTCGCAACACTGGCGGTCCGCTTCTTCCGATGGGAATGACCGGCCAGCGCCGGCTGGCCGTCAAGGCATCAGCCTGGCCTTGAGATCGGCCACTAGCCACGGCTCGCCGATGGCCTCGAACAGTTCGGCTGCGCGGTCGGCGCAACGGCGGGCATCGGCGGGCCGGGCGAGAGCCAGGTAGGTCTCGGCCAATTCCGTCAGGGTGCTGGCCTGCTCATGCTGATCCCCGAGGGCGGCGAAGTCGCGCTCGGCCGTTGTGATCAGCGGCACCGCCTCCTGCGGGCGTCCCAGCCGGGTCAGCGCGACCCCTCGGCCGCTCAGCGCCCGCGCCGCGCCACGTCGGTCACCGAGGGCACGGAACAGCTCGAGGGCCAGATTCTGCGAAGCGAGGGCACTGTCGTGCTGGCCTAGGTCAGCGTAGGCGTTACCGAGATTCGACAGGCAGAGCGCCTCGCCATAGCTGTCGTCAAGCTCGCGGAAGAGCGCCAGCGCAGCCAGCCCGGTCGTAACGCCATGATCATTCTGGCCGGCGTCATGGTAGGTGCCGGCCAGGTTTCCGAGCACTTTGGCCTCGCCCTGCCGCCAGCCAACCTCGCGGAAGAGTTCAAGCGCCCGGTGATAGTGGCTGACCGCCTCATCGAACCGCTGCATCGGCCGGTAGGCGCTGCCGAGATTGCACAGCACCTTGCCCTCGGCCTCACGGTCGCCTGCCAGCCGGGCGGATTCGGCCGCCGCCTGGTGGGTGGCTATCCAGTCGCCGTAGTGCTTGCAGCGGTCGAAGAACGCGAACAACGCGGTCGGCAGCTTCCAGCCGATCTCGTACCAGCCATTGTCCCTGGCCGAGAGCGCCGCCGCGGTCAGGTTGGCGCGCTCGACGTCACACCAGGCCAGTGCCGCGGCCTCGTCGGCGAAGGACATCGGCGGCACCGCAAGCTCGGCGGCCGGCAGCGGCAGCGGCGGCAGATACGAATCCAGCGCGATCCTGGCCGCGGCGGCACTGCGCAGATACCACTGCGCGAGGCGCAAGGCCGCCTGGTCTCGGTCCGCGGCGCAGTCCTCGGCCGCCGCGCATTCGGCTGCGAATAGCCGCAGCAGGTCGTGTACGCGGTACCGGCCAGGCGCCGACTCTTCGGCCAGGTACGCCTCGCAGAGCACACCGAGCAGGCCGGCGCATTCCGCCGCGCCCATCCCGGCGAGCGCGGCGCAAGCTGGCAGCGCGATGTCAGGACCTCCAGGCACGGAAAGGAGCCGGAACAGGCGGCGGGCGGGGGTGGGCAGGGCTTGATAGGACCAGGTGAAGACCGTCCGCACAGTACTCGCGTCGTCGTCAGGGACGGTCAGGATGCCGAGCCGGCTGGATGCCTCGGTCAGTTGCGTGACCGCACGGGTGATGCTGATGTCGCCATCCGCTGCCAGGTGATCCGCGGCGATCCGCAACGCCAGCGGGTACAGTCCGCACAGCTGAGCCAGAGCGGCGATGCCGCCGGGCTGGGCGCCTGCCCTCGGCCCGATAGCGCGCCGCAGCAACTGAACCGCGTCGCGAAGCTCAAGCGTTTCGAGTGCGATCCGCTGTGCTCCTTCGCGCACCGCCAGGCCGGACAGCCGCGACCGGCTGGTGATCAGCACCCGGCAGGACGGTGCGGCCGGGAGCAGCGGCCGCACCTGCTCGGCGTCGCGAGCGTTGTCAAGCAGGAGCAGCATGCGCCGGTCGGCCATCAGGGTGCGAAACAGCGCTGACCGCTCGCCCAGTTCCACCGGTATCCGGTGATAAGGAACGCCGAGGGAGGTCAGAAACCGGCTGATCGCGTTTTCGGGGGTGACGGGTCTGCCTGAGGGATGGAAGCCCTGCAGGTCAAGGTAGAGCTCACCGTCAGGGAAATTGTCCCGCGCCTGATGCGCCCAGTGCACGGCAAGCGCGGTCTTGCCGATTCCCCCCATTCCGCTGACCGCGCTGATCACGACCGGGGTACTGGTCTCCCGATCCCGAAGCAGGCGGTCGATCTGCGCCAGCTCGGCCGTCCGCCCGGTGAAGTGAGCCGTGGTCGGGGGGAGCTGCCTGGGGACGGCGGATGACCCTATGCTCGTGGTCTCGCGGGTCGCCTGCAGCGAGTGGGCTTCCGCTGCCGCGCGGTCGGCCAGCGCCTGCTCACGCAAGCGCGTCAATGAGCCAGGAGCCAGCCCGAACAGCCGTTCGTAGCCGCTGATCACGGCGACCGGCGGAATGCGCCGACCCGCTTCATAGGCCACGATCGCACTGTGTGAGCCCAGGTGCAGCGGCTGCAGCAGATCCCGCTGAGCCAGTCCCCGGCTCCGGCGCAGTCTGCGTAAGGTGACACCGAGTTCCGGGCCCGGCGTCTGGGAGCTCTCCCTGCTCGCCATCATGGCGCGCTCATCACTTCTCCTCCGGCGAATGCCGCGCTCCATCGCAGTTACTACATCGCAGCAGAGTACTCAATATGGGGCTAGCAGGGGTTAAGTGCTGTTTTTGAGTGCCCGGAATCGCGAGCTGCTACTTGCCGGACGAGAGGGATCCAATCGCGTTTCTCGCGAGTCGGAGATTGCGTGGTGTGCGGACTGGCTACTGCCCGTATCCCCGCGTCCTTGCGGATCCCTCTCGCCACCTTCATCACATCGCGCTCACGCTCCACCGGCAAGTGTCCAACGACCGGCAATCACCGGGACCTTTGGCCATGACCTGCGACCTGCGATGCTCGCCTGTAGGGCTGATCCGGTCCCGGCTGGCTCGACCAGCTGAGCGATGTCAGCGGGCCGCATCGTGGCTCCGGGCCACCTCCGGTCTCGGACGTCTCGTCGACGGCGGGACTGACGCGGCAGCGGCGTGATCGCTGAGATGTGCTTCCATGCGCCGCAGCAGGTCTAGGTGCTGGCTAGCCCAGAGCACGAGCAGGGCGCGGCGCAGGGCCGGCTCGTCGCCAGTGGCGACGCATTCCCGCACGTACTGCAGTAGCTGCCTACGGCTCCCCGGGTCAGGCGGCTGCGACGGCGGGACTGACGTGCCGTGGGCCAGCGAATCACCGAGGGTGACATACCACGAGCGCACGGTCTGAATCTGTGCATCCATGCTGTCGCGGTACCACCCGAGGTCCGTGCCGTGCTCATCGCCCGCGCCACGCACATCGCCGCCGCCACTCTCAGCACCGACGCCATGCTCATCGCCCGCGCCAGGCACATCGCCGCCGCCACTCTCAGCACCGACGCCATGCTCTTCGCCCGCGCCGGGCCCACCGCCGGTGGTCATCGTGCTCAGAGCTGCCATCGAGTGCCCGGCGCGCAGCAGCCGTGCCGCCCCCGCGACCAGCGCCGCATC
>JGI12269J14319_10005478_pt1 | contig 11240 bp, 6 predicted proteins | sample PeaSoiSIISIP2007_FD_14319 | JGI IMG/M metagenome (IMG submission 14319) | reverse complement strand
GGACCGGTACGCCACCGGGTCGACGCCGCGGCTCGTCCAGAGCTTCACGGGGGGCCGTCTGGGACGGGAGGATTTCACCGACTCCGAGACGTACGACGATGCCCTCGTCATCGACGCCTTCCTGGCCGAGGGGACGCCGGACGGGCTGGCGCGGGCGGAGGTCGTGGGCCACGCACTGCTCGACGTGCAGGCGCATGATCCCGACCATGACGGCCGGATCCGGGAAGCGTACGCACCCACGCCGTTGGCGGGCCCGCACGGGGTGAGGATCACGGACCGCACCAGCGATGTGGGCAACATGGCCTGGGTCGGTCAGTCCCTGATCGAGCTCTACGTCGACACCGGGGCGCCGTCGTATCTGGCCGGTGCCGTGGCCATCGGGACGTGGGTCCAATCGCACGCCTACGACAAGCGCGGGTCCGGTGGCTACACGGGCGGGGACACGGCGGGGGGCGAGCCCATCAAGTGGAAATCGACGGAGCACAACATCGATCTCGCCGTCATGTTCACGAGCCTCGCCACCGAGACGGGCGACCCCGTCTGGTCGACCCGGGCGGCTTGGGCCCGGGCCTTCGTCGAGTCGATGTGGGACCCGTCGGCGGGGACGTTCTACGTGGGGACGACGGACAACGGTGTCACGCCGAACGACAGCGAGCACCCCGAGGATGTCGACAGTTGGTCGTACCTGGCCTTCCAGGACCCGGCCTACTCGGCGTCGATCGACTGGGACGTGACGAATCTGGCCGTGACGGCCGGAGGGTTCAGCGGGGTCAGCTTCTGCAGCGGGGACCGCAGCGGTGTCTGGTTCGAGGGGACGTCACACCTGGCCGACGCCCTCGAGATGAGCGACGGCCCCGGTGACGCCGCCCGGGCCGGTCAGTACCTGTCCGATGTCGCCGAGGCCCAGGCCGACGGTCCGGACAGCGACGGCATGGGCATCATGGCCGCGTCGAAGGACCGGCTGAGCGATTGTGACGGCGACTACTACTACGCATCTCTGCACACCGGTGCCACCGCCTGGTACATCCTGGCCGCACAGCGGGTGAACCCCCTGTCGCTGTTCGCGTCGGCCTGATCGGGCGTGACCAGGGGGCGTCCCCGACCCCGCGGCTCGAGAGGGTGCACCACGGCCTATCGTGATGAGCCATGGGGTGCCTCGTCGCCGTGTTCCTCTTGCTGGCCCTGATCTTCGCCGGGTTCGGTTTCGCGGTCCACCTTCTGTGGATCATCGCCGCCGTCTTCTTCGTGTTCTGGCTGGCCGGCTTCGCCTTCGGACGGGGTCACCGCCGTGGTGCGCGGCGACGCTAGCGACGACGCCGTCGCCAGGCGCGACGGCGGGACCCGCCTTTCGGATCAGGCCCGGTCGAGCTGATCCCGCAGAGCGGCCCACCGACGCCCGAGAGCGGGCAAGGCGAGGGCGCCGGCGGTGGCGTCGGCTTCATCGGTGAGCTGAGCGGCCCAGGCTGTCTCGCCGCGTTCCAGCCACGTCTGGGCCCAGTCGAGTTGGCAACGGGCGATCCAGACGGGACTGATGAGGGCGCGGCTGAAGGCGATGGCTTCCGCGAAATGGCGATCGGCGTCGGCCGACCGACCGAGCAGAACCTCCAAGTTGGCCAGCAATCGTGACGCTGGTCCGCAGCCGACGCCGCCCGAGGTCATCTGTATGCCGTCATGGGGTCGGAGGATCTCGCACAGGTCGGCGGCAGCACGCCGATCACCGATGTAGGCGGCGACCTCGGACCACAGGGCCACCGCCAGGGGCCATTCGATATCGTCGGGGATGTCACCGAAGCCGGCGTGACTGGCCCTGTGAAGCAGGATGGCGGCATCGTCGCGATGGTCGCTCTCGACGAGCGCAAAGGCCACCACCGCCGCCGCCGCCGCCGAGGGTGGTCGGGATGCGACGTCGGCCGTCAGGGCCGGGATGAGCTCCGGAAGCCGCTCCTGTTCGCGCCGAAGAGCGAATTGGGAGATGGCTCCTTCCTTGTCGGTCTGGGCCGTTCCCGTCATTCTTCGCATGTCGGACGCCTCGGTGGACAGCGTCTCGGCGTCGGCCAGGCGACCTTCGATGACGGCGAGCATGTGGCCGAGCACGAGGTGGGAACGCTGTGCGATCTGGTTCTGGCCGCCGGCTGATGTCGCGGAGAGGGCCGTCACCTGAGCCCGGAGCTGTTCTCCGTCCCCCGCCATGAACGTGCAAAAGGCAGCGTTGGCCTGCGTGGTGGCCACCCAGAGCGGGTCACCCAACGTCAGGGCGGCGTCGAGCGCCTGGCCGAAGAGCGGGCGGTCGAGCATGAACTGTCGCGCCGACCAGGTCGATCGCGGGCGGGCCACGAACTCGGCGGCCGACAGCTCGATGAGGGCCTTGTGGTCGCCCGACAGGCGGGCCTGCTCCCGTGCCTCGTCGAGGATCGGGACGCGGCGCGTCGAGGCACCGAGGAAGATCGATTCGACGGCGAGGGCGCTGAGCAGACGCGCCCGACGGGCTGGGGCCCCGCCGGGCAACCCGAGCGAGTAGTCCAGAAGCTCGATCTTCTCGGGATCGCTCTGCTGCTCCTCGTCGAAGGACGTCCGCACGTTGACAAGGAGCGCCTCGATCATCGCTTCGTCGAGGTCCGCCTTCCGAGCCAGGACGATCGCCTCCCGCAGATGTGCCCCGGCGTCTCCGACCCCGGAGACCAGTTCGGCCCTGGCCAGGAGGGTGAGGAGGTCGACGTCGTCCCGGGCCGTGTCGGCCTCTTTGTCGGAGGGGTTCGACCGGAGGCGACGACGGACTCCCCGGATCGGAGTGCCGTCCGAAGCGGCGGCGACACCGTCGGCCGGGCCCACCTGGGCCGAGATCGTGGCGGCGAGCTCGGGTCCGTCGACGGACACGAGGACCCCGTCGGCGAATTCGACCCCGCACCGGTAGACGGTGGCCCCTGATTCGACGTAATAGGCGTGGCCGGCGTCGTGGGTGTGCTCGAGGATCATGCAGTCGTAGCGCCGTGCCAGACGAGCCAGCTCGTCGAACGTCTCCACGTCGACCACGAGGGGGGCCTTGATGGCCGGACTGGCCGTCACGGCGACGAGGTCGGGTCGAAAGGCGGCGTGGATGCGACCGGTCTCGTCCATGCGCCGGCGGCGCATCCACCAGGCGACAGCGCCGAAGGCGGCGAGGATCGAGAGGATCAGGCCGACAAGGGCCAGACGCCTGGCCTCCGACACGGCGACGGGACGTCCGAGGATCGTCATCTGCGCCGGCACCCGCGTCGGGCGTTCGACCGACCCGGGGCTATCCGGGGTGAGGGCGTGGTCACCGGCGACGCTGCCGCCCTGCACCACGTCGATCTCCTGTTCGTTCACCGGGAAGGTGAGAGACGGGTCGAACGTGTCGGCGACGGGCGCGCCGTCGAGCGTCCCATGGATGTGCACGGTCGGCGTCACCACGATATTCGGGTTCCCGAGAGGGATCCCCGTCTCGGTGCCGAAAGCCTTTTCCAACACGGCGATCTGGGTCAGGTCGAGCGGGATGTCGACGGTGGCCGTCGAACCGGAGAACGCGACGGGAGCCACGGTGCCCAGCGGTCCGCTCCATCCGTCGGGACCCTCGACGACGGCCGTGGCTCCTATGGTGCCCGACACGGCCACCGGGGCCTTCGACGCACCACGCGTGGTGACGTTCAGCGCATAGCGGGCCGTCACATCGAGGGAGTGGACGAGGTGGAGGAACACGGGGTCGCCCGTCGTCACCACTCCCGTCGGGTAGGTAATGCCGGCGGGGGCGAGGGCGGCGTAGGAGAAATCGACGTGCTGGTCGAAGGTAACGGAACTCTGGCTTCCTCGGGTGGTTGGCCGCGTCCACGTCACCGCCGTCAGAGCACCGAACACGACGACCAGGGCCAGGCCCACGGCGATGGGCCACCATCCCACCCGGACGGTCTCGCGCCCCACCCGGTCGGTCTCGCGCCCCACCCGGTCGGTGCCCGTCACCGTCTGCCCGGTTCCCAGGGTGGCCGGAGCGGAACCCGGATCGACGGAGCCGGGAAGGGTGGCCCGTCCCGGGCGCCGGCGCCGGCGCGCCGTCTGGCCGATGCCGAGGGCGACCAGGAAGAAGGCGAGAAGGCCGAGGACGATCGGAGACCGCACCCAGCCGAGGACGGTGCCGCCGTCGGGGACGTGGAGCCACAGGCGTCCCTTGACGGCCGAGGGGGGCAGCGCCTGGGGATCCTTGAACGAGTTGTTGTCCCCTTTGAAGGTGAACAACCCGTTGTGCTCGGCCACGATCCGGTGGAGCACGGTGATGTCCAGTAACGGGCTGTGGTACCCGACGATCTCGCCGACGTGGTAACTGGCGCTGGGCACGATGACGGCGAGGTCGCCGGTGTGGAACCTCGGCTCCATACTCACCCCGTGCGTGGTGACCAGCGCCACCTCGCCGGTGGCCATCGCCACGATGGCGGCGAGGCCGATCACGACGACGAGGGCGGCGCAGATGCTTCGCAGCCGTCGCCCCCTCATCGTCCCACCTCCCGAGGTGGGGTGGTGCGGGCCGTCAGGCCCACACCACCCCGGTTCGGATACTTCTCCTAGTTAACTTGTCTGGGCAACCACGATGTCGGTGGCCTGGATGCCGAGGACCAGGGAACCACCCACAGGGGTGTAATCCGCGATCTGCTGCGCGATGCCGCCCGTGGCACCGGAGTTGTTGCAGGTCCACGTGGTCGCTCCGCCATCAGCGGGGCTGCTGGTGTCGGCGGCCGCCGTGCAGTACGTGGTGGCCGTGAGGGTGGCGCCAGCATCGTCGAGTGTGAATCCTACCGAAGCGTCGTAGCGCGTGGTGGTGTCCTGCACCGTCGTGAACGTGACCGTGTCGATCTGGGACCCGGTGGCACTGTCCTCGTAGGTGTAGTTGATGTTGTCCACGGTGGCGCCGGTGGTGTTCACGGTCCCGTAGCCGATCCGGTTCACGTTGGCCTGTGAGCTGAACAGTAGGCTCTGGGTGAATGCCGCCGAGCCAGCGAGCACAAGTGCCCCGACCCCGATAGCGGCGATAAGCGTCCTCTTGTTACGTCGCACGACTACTCCTCTCGTCCGTGAGATGGCCCGGTGGGCCTGGTGCGGCGGAACCCCCCCACACCCTTCTTCTATGCGCACTTCCTTGCGCGCAAGGTCTCCAATCGGCAGGTGGGGCGGAAAGCTGAAGTGCTCTGATCGACGCCCCGTTCGAAGCCCCGCCCACACGCCTCGAGAAGCGGCCTCTCCTTCGACGATCGCCGCGGCGCCGGGATCGGAGAGGGACAAATTTTGCACAACGATCGGTTGTCCTCTGCACCTATTGGCGACGGTCACGATCGGTCACGACGTTCACCCCGCAATTGGTTGTCCCGTCACATGCCGTGCGGCGACACTGGTGACCTCCGGTCACAGCCGACGAAAGGGGCATCCATGTTGCGCAAGGTGATTCTCTCGGCCGGCGTGGTGGCACTCTGCGCCGGGCTCCTGGTCGTGGTGTCGGCGGTACCGGCCAGCGCCGCGCCTCCGGCGACTGGCACGGTCCTCTGCGGTGTGACCATCGGGGGCGGCGGCGCCGTTCACCCCGGCTTGACGACGGCGGGTAGTGCCGGGGGCGTCAAGATCTCGTTCTCGGCGAAGCTCTCGACGGGAAACTGCAGCAGCCACGTGACCTCGCCGAGCGGCGTCGTGGTCACCGGCGGCCATCTCACCGGCAGCGGTTCCTACGGCACCAATGTCGGCAGCTCGTGCGCCAATTTCGACGGTCCGGACACGGTGGGCAAGATCACGGTGGTCATCCACTGGACGACCACCGGCGGGTCGATCGCCAATACCAAGGTCACCTACAAGCTCAACCTCGGCACGACGTCCGGTTTCCCTACCGACACGATCGATCTGGTGGCACCGTCGGGAACGGCTCACAAGAGTGCGGCGTCCTCGTTCTTCACGCTCCCGACGGTGGGTCCGAACGAGACCAAGTTGGTTACCAACCTGCCCGCTCCCGGCTCACCGGGGTGCACGGCCGTTCCCTTCGTCAACTTCCAGATCACGGGTGGTGACGTCGACATGTGAGGACGGCGTCGACCCGGGGTGGGGAACGGGGGCAGCGGGTTCGGCTTCTTGACCTGGGAATACGCCCGACGGACTGATTGTCTTACGTTGTCTCGCGATTCCAAATGGGGGCTTCCAACGGATCGATCGGCAAAGGTCCGCGGCGTTGTTCACTCTGACGGCCGCTAGGCGGTCGATCGTCCTGACCCGGAACGGGCATTGGGATCGTCCAAGAGAAGCGTGCGTGTGCTTGCGACGCGAAGGAAAGGGGTTGTTCAGACGCAGCCCGTAGACAGGCCGAGAGAATCGAAATAACGTTCCGCTCGCCGTGGATCATTGGGTGGGATCTTGACACGGCCGGCGGGGGTGGGATATGGCGATTTCGGATGGAAGGCCCCGTGCCTTTCCGATGAGATGGGGCATCGCATGTCTGGTCGCATCGGTGGGCCTCGTCGTCGGGGGCTTCTTGGCGTTCGCCCTCGGTGCCCCCAGACATATCGATCTCGTTTCACTCCAATGGGCCGGGTCCGCGACCACAGCCAGCGGCGTGGTGGGCGACCGAGCAGGCGCGTTCCGGACCGGCCTCTACTGGGACTTTCCCCTCATCGTGGGCTTCACAGGCGGCCTCCTCCTTGCCTGCTACTTGGGACGGAAGGTCTTCTGGACTGCGGGACTCCTCCGGTGGGCGCTCATCGGCTACTTCGCCGCGGGCTTGGCGGGGTTGACCAACGTCATGCAGGACGCGCTGCTCCTCAGCGCCCTCAGGTCGAATCCCCTCCAGGGCACGTGGATCTTCCGGATCGCGGCGGCTGCCTCATTCGTCAAATTCTCGTCCCTGCTGGTGGCCGCGTCGATCGGACTGCTCGCGCTGGGGGCTGGCTTCTCGCGGCTGGTGACGCACAAGAGGTTCGTTGAGCGATGGAGCAAGGCGGAGAACAGATCTGCCCACGCGACGCCCCGGATCATCCCGCCACCACCGATCGAGTCGGACAGGACCGAGTCGGTCAGAACCCGACGGGACGGACGAACTGAGAAGCCCGCGTCAGAGGACTGGGGCGTGTCGCGGATGCTCGACCTGGATGCCTCGATCCAACGCCAGTGGTGGTGCGAGCAGAACCGGAGCGCCTCCCCCGTGCACTTCACCCAGGACAGCCAGTCGCCGAGCAGCGCGGCCGGAGGGTCGGCGATCTGCCTCTCCGGGGGCGGTATCCGATCGGCCTCCGTCGCCCTGGGCGCCTTGCAGTCCATGCGGTCCGCTCCGGGCGGCCTGGGGGACGTGGCCGACATCGTGTCGGTGTCGGGGGGCGGCTACACCAACGGAGGCGTGCAGCTCGCCCTGACGGGCAAGGGCGGCCGGCCCGAGGGGCCGGGCGGGGCCCACCCGGATGACGTCTTCGCACCGGGCTCCGTCGAGGAGGATCACCTCCGCCGGCACAGCAGCTACCTTTCCGACGGGCTCGGCCAGTGGCTGGTGGCCCTGGGCGTGCTCCTTCGCAACCTGCTGGCCTCGCTCCTGGTCATCGGGCTCACCGTCGCCACGGTGGGGCTGGCAATCGGCTCTTTCTACCGCCATGTCCCGATCGTCCACCGCGGCCTGCAGACCCTCCGCACCCGGATGCTGGCCGGCGCCGGTACCCACGCACCGGGCTACCCCTCGGTGCCGTGGGGCGTCACTCTGGGCATCGCCGCGCTGCTCGGACTCGCACTGCTCCTCTATGTGGCCGAACTGGTGTGGTGGTCGCTGAAGGGATCGCGGCCGGCGGCGATGGCGCGGGTGACGGCGGGCGGGGCAATCGCGGCCCTGCTCCTGGTGGTGGTGGGCCTTGTCATCCCCGCCATGGTGTGGGTCAGCTCGTGGGTCACCTGGCACATCGGGATCTCGTCGACGCCCATGGTGGCTGCGGGCAGCGTCTCGGCGACCCTGTCCTACATCGCTGTGCTGGCGGCGGCCCTGTGGCGCAAGAAGCAGGTGGCCACCACTGCCATGGCGGACGTAAAGAAGGGCGAGCAGGCCGTGAGCAGCGTCCTTCCCAACAGCATGGTGCAGAGGATCCTCATCTGGATCGCCCTCCTCGCCCTGTTGGTAATGGCGCTCATGGTGGCCAGCTGGGTCGCCACCAGCGGGCTCGACGACTCGTGGTGGGCGTTTCTGGTGGTCGGGCCGCTGGTGTTCCTGGCCGTCTTCCTGGATCAGACCTCCATGAGCCTCCACCCCTTCTACCGGCGCCGGCTGGCCAGCGCCTTCGCCGTGCGGCGGCGGATGGTGGACCCGTCCGCCGGCTGGCAGCCCGACCCGAACGGGGTCGCGGTAGCCGTCCCCTACTCCTACGACGAGGTCACCGACCTCAGCACCTACGGCGGCGAGCGGCCTGGATGGCCCCGGGTCACCTTCGCGGCGTCCGCCAACCTGTCTGGGCAGGCGCGGACCCCGCCGGGACGCCGGTCGGTCTCCTACGCTCTCGGCGCTGACTACGTGGGCGGGCCTCAGGTGGGCTGGATCCGCACCGACTTCCTTCAGCAGCTGGTCAGCAGCGTCATCGGCAAGGACCTCACCGTGGAGGCGGCCATGGCCATCTCCGGGGCGGCCCTGGCGTCGGCCATGGGCGCGCAGACCCGGTACTACGAGGTGTTCCTGGCGTTGACCAACGTCCGGCTGGGTGCCTGGCTGCCCAACCCGCGCTTCGTGGCCCTCAAGGAGGCCAACCTGGACGACTGGACCGTGCCCGGCCTGCCGAGGATCAGGGGTCTCGCTTACTTCGCCAGGGAGGTTTTCGGCATCCATTCCGACCACAGCCGCCTGCTCCTTTGCACCGACGGCGGCCACTACGACAACCTCGGTCTGGTCGAGACGCTGCGGCGTCGCTACGAGCTGGTTTACTGCTTCGACGCCAGCGGCGCGACGGAGCCCATGGCGGACACCCTGGCGGGCGCGCTGATGCTGGCCCGCGAGGAGCTCGGCGTAGAGATCGAGCTCGACGATCCGGAGGACCTGGTTCCCGGTAGCGGGAACCCGTTCGATCCCCCCGGACCTTTTTCGAAACTCAACTCCCGGCTCGCGAAGTCAGCGGTCATCAGCGGGACGATCCACTACCCCCCAACGGGGAACCAGGAGGCAATGGAGGGTCGCCTGATCTTCGCCCAAGCGGACCTCACACACGGCCTTCCGTACGACATCCTCGAGTACACCCAGGACGACCCCGGGTTCCCGAACGACGGGACCGCGGACCAGTGGTTCGACTGCGACCGCTTCGACGCCTACAAAGCACTCGGGACGTATCTCGGTGGGCGGGCGGTGGACAAGAAGAGGGCGCTGGATGAGACGGCTAGCGGCGGGGGGACCTCCGGCGCCACGGCCCCAGGTGGGGGAAGCGTCCCTGTCGTGCCGACCCGGATGTACCTGGTGGAATTCACATAGTGAGTGTGTCGCCCCGGGCTAGACGAGTGCACGGCCTTTACGGAGATCCGCCGGCAGCGTCCCTGTGGCCCGCCCGAGATCGAGACGACGCTACCGAGAGGATCTGGGCTGTGCCTCGGGCACCATCGAGAGGGGCGTCGGGTTTGAAAGTGGTGCATCTGCTGGTCGACGAGAGTTGCCAAAAACAGGCCTCTTACCAGGTACAACGTTGTGATGGCGACAACAGCGGAGGAGGTGGGATTCGAACCCACGGTGGCCTTGCGACCACAACGGTTTTCGAGACCGTCCGATTCGTCCGCTCTCGCACTCCTCCACGTGCACGACGAGGTTAGCCCGTCCGTCCGGTTTGCCGATCCTGCTCAGCGTCTGGCGGCGAAGAAGCGCGCCAGGAGGAGTCCGGCCTCGTCAGCCAGGATCCCGCCCGTCACCGGGAGCTCGTGGTTGAGGCGCGGGTCGTGACAGAGCTGGTAGAGCGATCCACAGGCACCGGCCTTGGGATCGGTGGCCCCGAACACCAGCCGCCCGGTCCGGGCGGCGACGAGGGCACCGGCACACATCGAGCACGGCTCGAGCGTCACCACCAGGGTGACGGTCGGCAGACGCCATGTGGTGAGCGCCGTGGCCGCATCGCGGAGGGCCAGGAGCTCGGCGTGGGCGGTGGGGTCCTGGCGCAGCTCCCGTTCGTTGTGGCGGGAGGCGATCACCCGGCCGTCGACCAGAGCGACGGCCCCGACGGGCACGTCGCCGTGGAAGAGCGCCGCCTCCGCTTCGACCAGAGCCAGTCGCATGGCGTGGGCGTCGTCCACCGCCGCCACGGTAGGGCAGACGGAGGGCAGGTGCGGTCCCTGACCCTCCGCCGGCCCTCGTCAGCGGAGGAGGTGGGATTTGAACCCACGGTGAGTTTCCCCACACACGATTTCCAATCGTGCCGATTCGGCCGCTCTCGCACTCCTCCGGAGGCTGCCCGCTCACAGCAGCAGGGAGGCTATCGTCTCGGCCGGACCGCTCGGTGCTCCGTGCGGCGGCCGGGTCCTGCGCAACGGGCGCCCGTGAACCGAGTCAGGGCCGGAAGGCAGCAGCTCTCAGCGGCGCCGTCCGGGTGCCGTAGCAAACCTGGCCGTCGCACTGAGCACCGATCGGTGCCCGCGTCCGGTACGACGGCCCGCCGGTAGGCTGCGACGGTGGCCCTCGTAGGCGACCCCGCATCGGCTCCGTACCAGTCGCTGTACCGACGCTTCCGTCCGCAACGGTTCGCTGAGGTGCTCGGGCAGGAACACATCAGTCTGGCTCTGCGTAACGCCGTGCGCGACGACCGGGTGGGTCACGCGTACCTGTTCAGCGGGCCGCGGGGCACGGGCAAGACGTCGACGGCCCGGATCCTGGCCAAGGCGCTCAACTGCGCGGCCCCCGAGGGCGGCGAACCGTGCGGGACCTGCGACTCCTGCATCGAGATCGCGCGGGGGACGTCCCTCGACGTCCACGAGTTGGACGCCGCCTCCAACAACGGCGTCGACGCCATGCGTGAGCTGGTCTCCCACGCCGCACTCGGAACACCGGGGCGGTGGAAGGTCTACATCGTCGACGAAGTGCACATGCTCTCGACGGCCGCCTCCAATGCACTGCTTAAGACGTTGGAGGAGCCTCCGAGCCACGTCGTCTTCGTGTTGGCCACCACCGAGGCCCAGAAGGTGCTGCCGACGATCCGCAGCCGGACCCAACATTTCGAATTCAGGCTCCTCGGACCGGAGACGCTGGTCGATCTGCTGAGAAAGGTCCGTGA